>Ga0224512_10003411_pt1 | contig 14025 bp, 11 predicted proteins | sample SF_May12_sed_USG_4_FD_169103 | JGI IMG/M metagenome (GOLD analysis project Ga0224512, IMG submission 169103) | Sediment microbial communities from San Francisco Bay, California, United States - SF_May12_sed_USGS_13 | ecosystem: Environmental > Aquatic > Marine > Sediment | place: USA...
GGTCGTTCCACCAAAGAAACCGATCACCGCGGTACAACACGCTTGTTGGGCCGCCGCCAAATAAAGATTCAGCAATACTCCGCCAGCATTGGTGTTAATTTCGATCAGCTGCGGGCCAGCTGCTCCAAGATGGAAATCGTAGCCGAAGAAGACGCCTCGTGGCCCAAAGTCGTGCCGGGCGCTGGAGGGAGCAGCAGCGAGTACGCGGTCACGATAGCTCCCGTTGTTGATTACTCTCTCTACGACCTGAATAAGCTGCTCCATTTGTCGGACGTGTCCCTGCCCCAAAAATACTGGTGAGTCCGCAAAAAGGTGGCTGTGAGCATCGAGGAGTCGTTCCGGTAGATCTGAGCTTCTGAGATGTGCTTTCAGGCTGTTGTGGAGTGCCTCTTGATTGACAGCAATACAATAGCAATCCTTGTTGAGGGCTTCTGCAAGTTGGTTCCCCATCGACCGACCGCGCTGTGCCATGCTTTCGCTCCAAATCGACCAAATCGGTGCCATGTCCAAATCGGCTCCAAATCGGGACACCCATCGATTGACAATATAGCAGAGACTGACACGATCACTTTCAATGGACTCCTGCCTGGACCAAACTCCCTACTATTCATTGCGTGTCCCGCTGTGTCCGCCGCGCCTCTCTGTGTGGATTCGATTGTTATTCGGGTAAGAGTTATGAACATCGCCGGGGCTGGGTAGAAGCCTCGCGGCTCAAGCTCTCCCGGACCTTCTGCATCGATATCGAAGCGGGTAACCCCGATTGGAATGGGAAACCGAACAGGTGGCATCTCAAAATGGCCACTGGCGTGTGCAACTGACCAATCTGAGCCGGTGGATGGGGTCTATCGAGAAACTGGGGTACGTCCCCGAATCCTTCTTCGGTGGTCGCTATTCGAGAATCTCTTTGACCGTCGCAACGATGCAGTCGGCGTAATAGGAGTGCACCCTGCCGGTCGGGTGTACCCACTCTCCCGCGACGACTTCGTTCCTGGTCAAGGGAAAATCGCAATCGGCGTACGGAATCCCCTGATCGCGAAAGAAATCCATGTACCTTCGTCTCGTGTCGGCTCGGAAATTCAGCAAGGCGACGACAAAAGGAATCCCTCGCGAGCGGGTCAACCGATGCATCTCCACGAGCAGCGCCCTGGTGACGGGCACACTTTGCCTGGTGCGGGCTTTCGCAATGAATCGGGCATAGGCGAACTCCACGCTGGCAACGACGGCGAATCGCTCGCGAAGCGGCCAGGCGGGATAGTGTTCCGACGCCTGGCGCGTCAATCTGTTTTCTTCCAGGGTTGCGTATGGAACCGACACGTGACCGCGGTGTGAGAAGCGGGCGAGGTTTTCGAGCCAGTTGGCGCTCGCCACGTTTCGCTGCTCATGATTCTCGATGAATCCGTACAACACCGCGCGCGGTACGGGAGGTTCGGCAATCTTGTCTTCCAGGAGCAACAGTGACTGGAAGGTCCCGTAACCGCCGGTACCGAAGTTGAGGACGTCGACTTCCGGAAACGCCTGCTGCAGCTTCCAGGCAAAGGTTTCGTCGTCGGAAACCGCGGCGCCGAGGGTGAACGATCCGCCGACCAGCACCATCGTGCCCCGCTTCGCCGTCGTCGCAGAAACCGGGCTGTTTCGGGTGGCGCGGCTTCCGTTCGCCAGGATCGTCACGAGCGTGCTCTTCTCGCCTGCCGCATACGGCGGCACGATATAGCGACCCGGCTTGTTCGTCCACCCGAGCCGTGAATTGCGCTCGTTCATGGTCGGCTCGTTCTCCCTCAGTGGGGAATGGGTCCATGGACGATGGCCCATGCCGAGCAACACATATTCCACCACGACGAGTGAGACGATCGCCGTGATCGTCACGGTCAATACGGCCAGTCCGAAATTCTTCATGGATTGAGGGTAGGCAGGATCGCGATACCGGGTGATGCCCCGGAGTATAGATTCTATTTTAATGCGCAACCCTTGAGTCGGAAATTTGGGTAAATAGTGAACTGTAATGGTTTTAACGGGCCATCAGGAAATACGGGACACCCACAAATTATACATCAGGACAGAAGGCGCTCACGGTCTCTGGATTTTGAATATTGAGAATTATTAACGGTAGGTTTCGCAGACGCCTCTACCCGCGCTACGAGGCGTACGAGAACCGAATTCACGAGGGATTAACCGAGCATTTGGAGCTACATTATGTGCAGTCTTCAGATGAAATCGTATTGACGTTTACGTAAACGTTATATAAGCTCATATTCCAGAAGGCGTATTTGAGAGCTCCCGCTATGACGGCAACTGAGCAGGGTTTTGGCGATTGGGTCCGGGCCAGCTTTGCCCAGCAAGGGGTCATGGAACTAATCGGCGCCGAACTCTCCGAACTCGCACCGGGGCGCTGCGAAATCCGCCTGCCCTTCCGCGACGACCTCACCCAGCAAGACGGTTTTTTTCACGCGGGCATTACCAGCACGATTGCCGATTCCGCCGGAGGCTACGCGGCGTATTCGCTGATGCCGGAAGACAGCCGGGTGCTGACAGTGGAATACAAAGTCAATCTGCTGGCTCCCGCGCATGGCGAGTTGCTAATTGCCCAGGGACACGCGGTAAAATCGGGGCGCACGTTGGCGATTTGCGACGTGACGGTAGAGGTCGAACAGGATGGACAACGCACGCTGTGCGCAAAGATGTTGCAAACGCTAATGTGCTTGTACAAACAATGAAACTGCGCGACCCAAATCCTTGTGTGGGTTGGTCCATGGAGAACAGCGCATGAGGGCCAACGCCTTGCCGTCGATGAATTTCGATTTGGGCGAAACCACCGACTTGTTACGGGAATCGGTCATGCAATTTGCGACCGATGAGATCGCGCCGCGCGCCGACGCCATCGATCGCGATAACGAGTTCCCGGCCGATCTGTGGCATAAGATGGGGGCGTTGGGCTTGCTCGGCATCACCGTGGAAGAGGAATACGGTGGCGCGGCTATGGGCTATGCACAGCACATTGTCGCGATGGAAGAAATCAGTCGGGCTTCTGCATCGGTCGGCTTGTCCTACGGCGCACATTCGAATCTCGCCGTCAATCAGATCCGACGCAACGGCAACGAGCAACAGAAGCAACGCTATCTTCCCGATTTGATCAGCGGCGAGCATGTCGGCGCGCTCGCAATGAGCGAGCCGGGGTCCGGTTCCGACGTGGTGAGCATGCGCCTTCGGGCCGACAAGAAAGACGGCGGTTATGTATTAAACGGTAACAAGATGTGGATCACCAACGGCCCCGACGCGGATGTGTTGGTGGTGTATGCCAAGACCGATGCGGACGCGGGTGCGCGCGGCATTACTGCCTTTCTGGTCGAGAAAACGTTTGTGGGATTTAGCACCGCGCAAAAGCTCGACAAGCTCGGAATGCGGGGCTCGAATACGTGCGAATTGGTGTTCGACAATTGCGAGGTTCCCGAAGAAAACGTACTGGGAACACTGAACGAAGGTGTGAAAGTATTGATGAGCGGGTTGGATTATGAACGCGTGGTGTTATCCGGCGGCCCGCTCGGCATCATGCAGGCCTGCATGGATGCGGTGGTCCCGTACGTACACGAACGCAAACAGTTCGATACGCCGATCGGTGAGTTTCAACTCATGCAGGGCAAACTCGCGGATATGTATACAACTATGAATGCGAGCAAGGCGTACGCATACAGCGTCGCGAAGGCCTGCGACCGCGATGAGACCACGCGCAAGGATGCGGCGGGCGTTATTCTCTATACCTCCGAACGCGCGACGTGGATGGCGCTCGAGGCCATCCAAGCGCTCGGTGGCAATGGCTACATCAACGACTACCCGACCGGACGACTGCTGCGCGATGCGAAACTTTACGAAATCGGGGCAGGCACAAGTGAAATTCGGCGCATGCTGATCGGCCGCGAATTGTTTGCCGAAACGGCCTAATCCCTTAGCTAATAACGCGCTCACGCTGGAGAACCGTATGAACACAGATTCGATTGTTGTCGTAGGCGCCGCCCGCACCCCGATGGGCGGCTTTCAGGGCGAACTCAAAGACGCCACGGCGCCGCAACTCGGCGCGACCGCCATCCGCGGTGCGCTACGCGACGCGGGACTCGCAGCGGAGCACGTCGACGAAGTGCTGATGGGGTGCGTGCTGCCCGCCGGGCAAGGGCAAGCGCCCGCGCGGCAGGCTTCGCTCGCAGCGGGGATCCCAAAAGCCACGGGTTGTACCACCGTCAATAAAATGTGCGGCTCCGGCATGAAAACCGCAATGCTCGCCTGCGACTCTATCGCAGCCGGCAGCAATCGCGCGGTCGTCGCGGGTGGGATGGAAAGCATGAGCAATGCACCCTACCTGCTTGGTAAGGCGCGCGCGGGACTGCGAATGGGTCACGCACAGATGCTGGACCACATGTTTGTCGATGGCCTCGAGGACGCGTACGACAAAGGCCGCCTGATGGGCACCTACGCGGAAGATTGTGCGCAACATTATCAATTCACGCGCGATGCACAAGACGCGTTTGCGGTGCAATCGTTAACGCGCGCGCAGCACGCAATCGACAGCGGCGCGTTTGCGGCCGAAGTCGCACCCGTTACGATCGCCACACGTCGTAGCGAGCATACCGTCGAGCGCGATGAGCAACCGCACAAAGCGAAATTTGACAAGATTCCGCAACTCAAACCCGCGTTCCGCGAATCAGGCACCGTAACCGCGGCGAATTCAAGCTCGATCTCGGACGGCGCGGCCGCGCTCGTATTGATGCACGAATCCACAGCCGAGCAACACGGTGCTACGCCGATCGCGCGGATAGTCGGCCACGCGAGCTACGCGGACGAGCCCGGCTGGTTCACCACGGCCCCGATTTACGCGATTCGCCAGCTGTTGGAAAAACTGGATTGGCAAACCGGCGATGTGGATTTGTACGAAATCAACGAGGCGTTTGCAGTCGTCACCATGGCCGCGATGCGCGACCTGAATCTACCGCACGATAATGTCAACATAAACGGCGGTGCGTGTGCCCTCGGGCACCCCATCGGCGCATCGGGTACACGCATAATTGTTACGTTACTGAATGCATTACGCCAACGGCAGGCGAAGCGCGGCGTTGCGGCGCTGTGTATCGGCGGTGGCGAAGCAACCGCAATGGGGTTTGAGTTGATCGGCTGATCCCGGGCGGACGCTCAGGTTTGCCACGGAATGTCTATCAACCGATCACCTCACCGATTCCGCATTTGAGATATAGCCATGTCGACTCCAATAGAATTTTTCTTCGATTTTGCATCACCCTACGGCTACATTGCGACTTATCGCATTGACGACATCGGGGCGCGCCACGGGCGCGAGGTCGCGTGGCGGCCGTATCTTATGGGTGCTGGTTTCAAGATTACCGGCCGCAAACCACTGGTTGAGCATCCGATGGTTAATGAATATGCGTATCAAGATCTACAGCGCACCGCCTGCCTCTACGACGTGCCCTTTACGTTGCCAGATCCATTCCCGGTCGCAACGATTGCGGCCTGCCGTGCGTATTATTGGATGCTCGATCAAGACGCCGGCGCGGCCAAACAGCTCGCCCGTGATTTGTATGACGCCTACTTTGCACAGGGACGGAATATCGCTAATGCGAATGAAGTGATCGATATTGCGGAAGCCGGAGGCATCGACCGTGACGCGCTGGGTGCGGCGTTGCAAGATCCGGTCATCAAACAACGGGTGCGCGACGTTACCGATAAGGCTCTCGAACGCAATATCTTCGGCTCGCCGATGGTTATCGTCGATGGCGAACCGTTTTGGGGTGTCGATCACCTCGATCAGGTCGAGCGCTGGCTCGAAACGGGTGGCTGGTAACCGATCGCAACACTAATGACGGTATTGAATACCAAACTCGATCGGCTGAGCGACGAATTCGAGCTTAACACCGAAATCATGACCGGCCTCGTGAGCGATTTGCAGGCTCAAGTCGCAGCGGCGCAGCGCGGCGGCAGCGCGACATCGCGCGAACGGCACACCGGCCGCGGCAAACTGCTGCCGCGCGAACGCTTATACGCGCTGCTCGACCCGGGCTCGCCGTTTTTGGAACTGTCACAACTCGCGGCATTCGGGATGTACGACGACGCGGTGCCGGGCGCGGGTATCATTACCGGTATTGGCCGCGTCGCGGACCGCGAATGCATGGTCGTAATCAACGATGCAACCGTCAAAGGCGGTACCTACTACCCGATGACGGTCAAAAAACACTTACGGGCGCAAGACATCGCCCGCGAGAACCGGTTGCCGTGTATTTACCTGGTCGATTCCGGAGGTGCGTTCCTGCCACGACAAGATGAAGTGTTTCCCGATCGCGATCACTTCGGGCGCATCTTTTACAACCAAGCGACGATGTCGTCGCTGGGCATTGCGCAAATTGCCGTGGTGATGGGGTCATGCACGGCGGGTGGCGCGTATGTGCCCGCGATGAGCGACGAGAGCATCATCGTGAAGGAACAAGGCACGATTTTTCTGGCCGGACCACCACTGGTTAAGGCCGCGACCGGCGAGGAGGTATCGGCCGAAGAACTCGGTGGCGCTGAGCTCCACTCGCGCACCTCCGGCGTGACCGATTATTTCGCATTGGACGATGCGCATGCACTGCAGCAGGCACGTCGCTTGGCCGCCAACTTAAATCTCACCAAGCAACCCGCGCTGAGTGCAATCGAATCGCGTGACCCAAACCACGCGGCGGAAGAACTCTACGGTGTGATTCCAAGCGACAGACGACAACCCTACGACGTGCGCGAAGTTATCCTGCGCATCGTCGACGCGAGCGAATTCGACGAATTTAAAGCGCTGTACGGCGTGACGCTGGTGTGTGGGTTTGCGCACATTCACGGATACCCGGTCGGCATCGTCGCCAACAACGGAATTCTGTTTTCGGAGTCGGCGCTAAAAGGCGCGCACTTCATCCAATTGTGTGGGCAACGCGGTATTCCGTTGGTGTTCCTGCAAAATATCACCGGGTTCATGGTGGGTAGCAAATACGAGGCCGGCGGCATCGCCAAAGACGGTGCAAAAATGGTGACGGCGGTGTCGTGCGCGCAGGTGCCGAAATTCACCGTCATAATCGGCGGCAGCTTCGGCGCCGGCAACTACGGCATGTGCGGCCGCGCCTACGGTCCCCGGTTTTTGTGGATGTGGCCCAATGCGCGGATCTCGGTAATGGGCAGCGACCAGGCCGCTAATGTGCTGGCCCAAGTGCGGCGCGACAATTTCGAAGCGCGCGGTGAGTCGTGGCCGGAACAGGCAGAGCGCGACTTTAAGGCCCCGATTATCGAGCAATACGAGACCCAGGGGCATCCGTACTACGCAACGGCGCGGCTTTGGGACGACGGTGTGATCGACCCCGCAGATACACGCACCGTGTTGGGCCTCGGTATATCGGCCGCGCTAAATGCACCGATCGAGCCGAGCCGCTACGGCGTATTCCGGATGTAGCGGCGTGTTCGATAAGATACTTATCGCGAACCGCGGCGAGATCGCGACCCGCGTCATGCGCACCGCGCAACGCATGCAGATTGCGACCGTCGCGGTGTACTCGGATGCCGATGCGGATGCGAAGCACGTCGCCCTTGCCGACCAAGCGATCCACATCGGTGCGGCGCCGGCCGCCGACAGTTATCTGCACCAACAGCGGATTCTGCAGGCCGCCGCCGCCAGCGGCGCACAAGCTATTCATCCCGGATACGGTTTCCTGGCCGAAAATGCCGAGTTCGCCGAACGCTGCGCCGCGGCGGGTGTGGTGTTTATCGGACCCGGCGCCGACGCGATCCGCTCCATGGGAGAAAAATCGACTGCCAAGCGAATTATGGCCAACGCGGGCATACCGGTCGTGCCCGGCTATCATGACGCCGCGCAGGATGACGACTCCTTACAGAGCGAAGCCGAACGCATTGGCTACCCGCTGCTGATAAAACCCACCGCCGGCGGCGGTGGCAAAGGAATGCGCGCGGTGTACGACGCCAACGCATTGCGGCCCGCATTGGCCGCGGCGCGCCGCGAAGCGGCGGCGGCGTTCGACGACGAACGCTTGTTGCTGGAACGGTTGCTGATCGGACCGCGCCATATCGAAGTGCAAGTATTCGCCGATTGTCACGGCCACGCCGTGCATCTGTTCGATCGCGATTGCTCGATCCAACGACGCCACCAAAAAGTCATCGAAGAAGCGCCGGCACCAGGGCTCACCGCTGCCGAGCATGCCGCGATGGCGGATACCGCTGTAGCCGCCGCGCAGGCGATCGACTACGTGGGCGCGGGGACCATTGAGTTCATCGTCGATGCGAGCGGCTATTACTTCATGGAGATGAACACGCGCCTGCAGGTCGAACACCCGGTCACGGAAATGATTACCGGACAAGATCTGGTGGAATGGCAGATTCGGGTCGCGGCCGGTGAACCGCTACCGTGCGACCAAGACGCACTGACCATCACCGGGCATGCGATCGAAGCACGCGTCTATGCTGAGGATACCGTCCGCGATTTTCTGCCCGGGGCCGGCGTCGTGAGCACGGTTCGATTCCCCGGGCCCGCCCAATCGGGCCTACGCATCGATAGCGCGGTGCGCGAGGGCGATACCATCGGCGTGTATTACGATCCGATGATCGCCAAGCTCATCGCCGCCGGGCACGACCGCAATGCTGCGATCCGGCAAATGACGGAAGCACTTATGGTGACCCACATTGGCGGTGTTAAAACCAATCTGGAGCTGTTGCAACGAGTCCTCGCCCACGATGCATTCGGATCTGCCGATCTGAACACCGACTTTATCGAGCAACATCGTGTGCAGTTAATCACCAACGCCGACGAGGATCCGCCATCCCGCGTGCTGGGACTCACAGCGCTTACCGAACTGCTGTACCGCAAACAACAGGCCGAGCGATCACGCCGTCGCGCGGTCGACGCGAATTCACCGTGGCATGGCTATAACGGTTGGCGTCTGAATGCACCGTCCGTTCATACTATTGCACTCGCCTACGGCGCGCGCGATTACCAAATCCATGTGACCGAACGCACCGACGGGTATGACGTCGAAGTTCCTGGCTTCGATCCGCTAACGATTGCTGGTAGATTGGGCACGAATGGTGAGTTGCTCGCACAAATTGGCACCGAGCGCGTGGTATTGTCGGTGTTCCGCGACGCCCCACAAATCACGGTGTCGAGCACGGCACAACGCTGGCATTTTCTCACCCGTATCGAGAAGAATTACGATACCGAACATGTCCTGCCCGGCCAACTCAGCGCACCGATGCCGGGTCGGGTGGCGAGAGTCTGTGTCGAGCAAGGGCAAGCCGTTGCCGAGGGCGAGCCGTTAATAGTAATGGAAGCGATGAAGATGGAACACACGATTTCCGCGCCCTATGCCGGTGAAATCATGTCGCTTCGCTTTTCAGTCGGCGACCTGGTGGACGAGGGCGTGGAATTGCTGGTGCTTGACGCCGCCAACACGGAATTCGAGTCATGACCCAGCCCGCAGATGTGACCATCGTCGAAGTCGCGCCGCGCGATGGCCTGCAGAATGAAGATCGGCACCTCGACGCCAACGTTAAGATTGAGCTGATTGAACGGCTCGCGGAGACGGGGCTTACATTCATCGAGGCCGGCAGTTTCGTGTCGCCGACTTGGGTACCGCAAATGGCGACCACCGGAGACGTATTGCAGCGGCTACATCGTGCGCCCGGTGTGCGCTACCCGGTTTTGGTTCCGAACATGGAGGGATTACAGGCCGCGATGGCCGCCGGCGTCGAGGATATCGCGATATTTGGATCGGCTTCGGAATCGTTTTCGAAAAAGAATATCAATTGCTCGATCGACGAGAGTTTTATCAACTTCGCCGATGTGAGCCGCGTCGCCCGCGCCGAGGGCATTCGACTGCGCGGTTATATTTCCTGTGTACTGGGATGCCCTTATGAGGGCGAGATCACGCCGGACCGGGTGCGTGAGTTCGCGATGCGACTCGTCGATCTCGGCTGCTATGAAATTTCGCTCGGCGATACAATCGGGGTCGGTACGCCACACACGGCGGCGGCGTTGATCGACGCGGTGACACGGTCGGTGCCGATCGAGCAAGTCGCGGTGCATTTTCATGACACGTATGGCCAGGCGCTTGCGAATATCTACGCCGTCCTGCAATCCGGCATTCGTGTCATAGACAGTTCGGTAGCAGGACTCGGTGGCTGCCCATACGCGAAAGGCGCGCCCGGCAATGTTGCCACCGAAGATGTGGTCTATATGCTGGACGGCATGGGCATCGAAACGGGCGTCGACCTTGCGCGATTGGTGGATATCGCACAGTTCATATCTACCGCACTCGGGCGACGACCGCTGTCCAAAGTCGCTAACGCCTACCCGCCGCCAGCGTAATTATGCGCGGTTTTGAGCGGAGCAGCGGCCACTTCATCCAGGCCGCGTGCCAGGTCCGCTTGGATATCCTCGAGCGCTTCGAGTCCCACCGAGATACGAATCAGGTCCTCACCGATATCAGCCGCCCGGCGTTGCTCATCGGTCAGCCGCCCGTGCGTTGTGCTGGCCGGATGGGTAATCGTGGTTTTGGTGTCGCCGAGATTTGCCGTGATAGACAACATTCGCGTCGCGTCAATCACACTCCAGGCTTGCCTACGCCCGCCCTGCACGGTAAACGACACGATTCCACCGAACGCACGCTGCTGCCGCGCGGCCAAGTCGTGATGCGGGTGACTCGATAACCCGGGGTAGTACACATGGATCACGGCCGGGTGGGTTTGCAGCCATTCCGCGAGCGCCATCGCGTTGTGACTATGGGCATACATACGCAGGCTCAGTGTTTCCAATCCTTTCAGAAACACCCACGCATTAAACGGGCTCATAGACGGCCCGGCCGTGCGTAACACGGTAAACAATTGGTTATACAATTCCTCGTCGCGCGCCACCACCGCGCCACCGATACAGCGGCCTTGCCCGTCCAAGTATTTGGTGGCCGAATGAACCACGATGTCCGCACCGTATTCAAACGGGCGTTGCAACACCGGCGTACACATCACGTTGTCGACTGCCAACAATACACCGTGGGCACGAGCCAACTCCACCATCGCAGCCAAGTCGGCCACCTCGGAAAGTGGATTAGACGGGCTTTCCAAAAACAGTAATTTAGTCTGTGGCTGCAGCGCGTCACGCCAACCATCGATATCGGACAACGCGACAAAGGTGGTATCGATACCGAATTTGGCGAGGATCTTCGTGAACAATGACACCGTCGATCCAAACAAATCGCGTGATGCGATGACATGATCACCGCTGCGCAATACCGCTAAACAGAGCGTCAATATTGCGCCCATGCCTGACGCCGTGGCGACACAATAGCCACCGCCTTCGAGCGCCGCCAAGCGTTGTTCAAACGTGCGTACAGTCGGATTCGTGAACCGCGAGTACACGTTACCGGGCTCGGTCTCGGCAAATCGTGCAGCCGCTTCGCGCGCGTCGCGAAACACGAAGCTGGAGGTGGCGAATATCGAATCGTTGTGTTCGCCTTCAGCGCTACGCACCTGACCGGCGCGAACCGCCTGGGTCGCCACATCGAATCCCGACCAATCGGATGAACTCATCGGACCCTCCTGCTGCCGATTATTTTGCGCAATCGCTGACAATCGCCGATTTCTTGCTCCTGCAAAATTGCATACATTAACGTCCCTGTAAATAAAAAAACCCGCTTCAGCTTCGGCTAAAGTCAGGTTTCAGGTCCTACTCTTTAGCCGTATTTATATAGCGCCCGCAAGCTGAAGATCAAATCGGCGCTGAAGTTTCATTATCCGCGAATCGCCTGAACTGTCAACTTTAGGGCTACCGCCGTCCAGGACGAACTTGACGGGCGCGAATTGGGGCAGTGGCTCCAGCTTGCCACGACCGATGCCGGGCAACGGTGAAACGGATTCGGCCGACATTCGATTAAAGACAGGCCGATTGCCCGCTGATCGAATAGCGATTGGTGGAAGATCGGGCACTTATCGAGGCGACTGCATAGTCGCCCGGCCTACACGCTCGGCACCCGAACCAAGGCCGGAGCCCATTTCGCATTTCCGATAATCATTTCATAATCAATGCGTTAAGGATTTTCTAAGAGAATTGAAGTCGCATCACCGGTCGACGTCTTTGCAATTTTTGGAATTTCGGGAATTTTTTTGCGGATTTACTTGTCATAGTTTGCGAGCGGCCGGCAACCGTCACCAATAGGGAATTTTGTCCGACTCGGCAAACAGCGATTTTTGTAGGTGCAATTCGGACGTCCGGTTTAATTTTCAATAAATCTTAATTTACGAGGAGATATTCATGCCCAAAGTGCAGTTACCACACCTTCAATACAAGCCACTGTATGTAGCGGTTATTGGCGCGGCATTTGGCGTCGCGGCAGTAACCCCTGGCACCGCAGCCACGGACTATAACAACACTCCGATTGTGGTCGCTGCAAGTAGCACGTGTAATCCGTGCAACCCGTGCGCGGCAAATAATCCATGCAACCCGTGTAACCCTTGCGCGGCGAGTAATCCATGTAACCCGTGCAACCCGTGTAACCCTTGCGCGGCAAGTAACCCATGCAACCCGTGTAACCCTTGCGCAGCAAGTAATCCGTGCAACCCTTGCAATCCCTGTAATCCCTGCAATCCGTGCGCCGCATCCGGCACCTCGGGTTAATGACGGGAAGTTTCCGATAATCACCCACACCTGACGAAGAGTGTGCAGAATTCAGAATAAAGGGTGGAGCACGCAATGCGCGGGCGGCTACTGTCGCGGTCGCTCGCGCATCGGGATCTAACGATTTACAAGCATCAGTTCGACCGTCAAATCTAAATTCACATAAGTTCTAATTTCGGAGGAGATATTCATGCGCAAACAGCAGTTACCACACCTTCAACATAAGCCATTGTATGTGGCGGTTATTGGCGCGGCATTTGGCGTGGCGGCGGTGGCTCCTGACGCCATAGCAACCGACTACAGCAGCACGCCGATTGTGATCGCTGCAAGCAGCACCTGTAACCCATGCAATCCGTGCGCGGCAACGAATCCGTGCAATCCCTGTAACCCTTGTAATCCCTGCAACCCATGTGCGGCGAATAATCCTTGCAACCCTTGTAATCCCTGCAATCCTTGTGCGGCGAATAATCCTTGCAATCCCTGTAATCCGTGTAATCCTTGCGCGGCAAAAAATCCTTGTAATCCGTGCAATCCGTGTGCGGCAAAAAATCCTTGTAATCCGTGCAATCCGTGTGCGGCGAGTAACCCTTGCAACCCCTGCGGTGCCGGCAAGGTTGACGCAAGCCTCGTAACCCGGCCTGCCGGGACGATGCCAGCGACGGGCAACCATGAGAAACTCATCAAGAAAGGTAAAAAACTCTGGAACAAGAAATCGTTGAGCACCAATGGGCTGGCTTGCGGCGTCTGTCACGCCAACAACAACAATTTTAGCGCGTCGTTCGCGAAGCCGTATCCGCATGCCGTTGCGATGTCGACACAGAAATCCGGGTTAAAATCCGTTACCGCGGAACAAATGGTGCAGTTTTGCATGATTGTGCCGATGCAGGCCGAACCGCTGGCGTGGGACTCGAAAGAGCTGGCAGCGCTTACGGCGTATACATTGGAAGTACAAAGTGGGTTCAATCCATGCGCGGCGAAAAATCCGTGCAACCCTTGCAACCCATGTAATCCGTGTGCAGCCAAAAATCCGTGTAATCCCTGCAACCCATGTAATCCCTGCAACCCGTGCGCAGCATCGGGCACATCGGGCTAATGACCCGGTAATAGTAGGCATCCACGCGCGCTACCGTTGCGCGCAACGTTCGAAACGGAGAGCGGGGCAACCTTCTCTCCGTTTCACGTTACCGGCGGGAATTGATGTCAGTTCGACGACATAACACGCGGCATTTTGGCCTGGGCTTCGCCTTACTTACGATCAGCACATCCTGTGCCGGAACCTCCATAGTGCCGCTGCGCGCAGCTGCATTTCCGGAGTTGCTGAACATTCCGGCGGGCGCATT
>Ga0224512_10003412_pt1 | contig 14024 bp, 10 predicted proteins | sample SF_May12_sed_USG_4_FD_169103 | JGI IMG/M metagenome (GOLD analysis project Ga0224512, IMG submission 169103) | Sediment microbial communities from San Francisco Bay, California, United States - SF_May12_sed_USGS_13 | ecosystem: Environmental > Aquatic > Marine > Sediment | place: USA...
ACGCTAATTCAACGGCTTATCGAAATTCTACGTTCGTTTCCGGAATTGCCATTGTGGATGGCGTTATCCGCCATCATGCCGGTGAACTGGAGTCCACTACTGATATTCTTTGGGATCACGGTCATTCTTGCCGTGCTGGACTGGACTGGGCTCGCGCGCGCGGTGCGTTCAAAACTGCTGGCCTTACGAGAAGAGGACTATTGCACCGCGGCGCGGCTGATGGGGGCGCCACCGAAACGCATCATCGGTCGACACCTACTGCCCGGTTTCTTGAGCCATCTAATCGCGTCGGCATCGTTGTCGATCCCCGGCATGATTCTCGGCGAAACCGCCCTGAGCTTCCTTGGCCTGGGTTTGCGCCCTCCCATCACCAGTTGGGGTGTGCTGCTAAACGAGGCGCAAAACATTAATGTCGTAGCGCTGTATCCGTGGTTGATGTTGCCGGTGGTGCCGGTGATCGTAGTGATATTAGCCTTCAATTTTTTTGGCGACGGGCTGCGCGATGCGGCCGACCCATATAAGTAAAAGACTAGAAAAGTACTACCCGAAACGTTTAGCTAGAAACCTCGATCCAGATAGTTTAATTGGCTATCGTCAACCAGCAACCATCCTAATACCTCCGAATCTGCATCCACGACTCGCAGCCACCATTCCGTCTGCGGCTGCATCTCCAGTCCTTTGAATTTCGGCACGTTATCCATAACGAAAACTTCGCAGATGCTTCCACGAACCCGCGCAGTAATATAGCCTTCCGCACGATATTGTAAGTACTCAATTCTGTCCCCAGGATTGATGGCTGGAGTATTGTCCTCGATGCCGGGACAATGCATGTCGGTGACTTCCGTTACTGCCGTCAGCATTACCGATTTTAGTGTTATTTGCTTTGATCGGTCATAGACGATACTCGATCCACCACCAATCGTAATCGATATTTCTTCGGAATTTTTGGCAGGCCGTCGATGCAGAGTCAACGAATTGTACTTCGCCGAAAAATTCGGTATTCCCTCACCTGGCCAAGTATCCGTTTCAAATTCGGACGCGTGAGTACTGTTAATTCTGACCGCTATGATGACGGTCGCAAATATCGCGAATTTGAGCCAACTTGCCTTGTTCACTTGCAGTCTTAGTACCGACAATATCATCCGCCGACTAATTCATCCCAAGCAAACGATTAAATGATCCGCCGCGGCCTAGTAATTCGTCGTAAGCGCCGCTTTCTACGACTTTGCCGCGATCTACTACGATAACATTCTGAAATTTGGAAGCGAGTTCCGGTCGCCCCAATACCCAGATGATCCCACGCCCGTCCATATGCTCGACTACCTGATCCACTATTCGATTTTCAGTGGCAGGGTCGAAGGCGCTCGTCGCGTCGTTCACCACCAGCACGTCCGGGCGTTTCAACAGGCAGCGTCCAACCGCTATTTTCTGGCGTTGTTGAGCCGACAGCCGTGATCCGGCGATACCAACCTCAAAATTAAGCCCAGCGCGAATGATATCGTCTCGCAGTCCGAGATTCGCAACAGTAGCTGCGATCAGCTCACCGACCCGGGCTTGGCCGTGGGCCTGGCCGTACGCCAGACGGCCAAACAAAATATTGTCCTGAAGACTAATGGACGGATGATAGCGATCGCTGGCGAAAAAATTCACCATTTGGCCGTCGTCTCCCAACACTTCCATAAGTTTTTTGCGGGCGCCGAGCAGTCGATCCTGCAACTCGACCTCGACTAAACCAAGCCGGTGCCGTGCCGGAATTAGTTTGAACGGCAATGATAACAACATCGCCCTGTCATCATCCCCGAGCGAATCCAGGTTATCGACGTTAGTGCGGGACACCAACGCGGCGAAGTTCGGTAAGTCGTCTGCACCGATAAAACTAAATTGCTGAAACAAATCACTATCGGCGGACACGTCGGCGAACAACTCGATCATTATACCGGCGAGCCGATAGCCGATTTTTAGAAAGTCGTTGTAAAGGCCTGTGTCGCGCAGCACCGCCAACACCGAGTCGTTCGTGGCCAGATTATCCAGAGAGTAAACGGGGTCTGTCGCTTGGCCAAACAACAGGTTCTCCGCAACCGTCATGTTGCGGTTATAGTGATCGGCATCGAACGGCTCCACGAGCGATTCAAACTCCGAAGTGCGAAGCCGACTCAATAACTCTTGCCGGGCGACTAACATTCGCTCCGCCAGTTCGGGATGCTTTGTCGGTTCTATGGTGCTGTATAGCCCCAGCTGATATATATCTTCATCCGCCCCGATTACCTTAAGGATCTCCACAATCCGGCCGTCGATCTCGCCAGCAACATCAACGCCAGCGGCCTCGTAGTCGATCCAGTCCGCACCGATGTCGTCGAGACTATTTGCCGTCGCCCTCGCTTCCTTCAACTCCGCAGACCTTATACCTTGCGCTTCGCTATCACGATCCGTGCCGACAGCAGGCCGACGCTGCAGGGCATACACCAAGTTACTGCGAACGGTGCCGTTGAAAATGTAGGCATTCTGGCCTACGTATCCAATACGACGTCCCAATACAGATTCCGGCATATCGGCAAAACTTTGATCATTAAGCGCGATTCGCCCGGCACTGGGCTGAATCAATCGTGCGATCAGCATTGCGAGTTCTTGTTGTCCTCCACCGCTCGCACCGACCACCGCGACGCTACCCGGAAAATCGATGTTGAAGCCGGCCCCATCCACGAGATTAACGATCTGATCCTCGGTGTAGGTCAGATTAACGGAATTCAGCGTCCCGGAGAATGGCATGGGTCGATCGATTTCAGCATCCAGTAATCGCTGGTCAAGCATCGAGGGTGGCTGAAATTGCTCGATGATCTGGGCGTACTTCACGCGTACATCCTCAGTGGTCTGGTAATACTTAAGAAGCTCCTTCCACGGCGATGCGAGGTCTTTATAGGCAGCCAATACAGCCACTAGCGCGCCGAGCGATAATTGGCCCATAATCACAAAGTATCCACCGATGGAAAAGAAAAAAAACGGAGTTAATTGGCCGAGAAAATTATTCAGGAATTTTATGAGAAACTTGAGCCGATAAATGTTGTAGCGAATATGGAAAATTTTTCCGAGTCGATGAGAAATATCAGCACGTTCAAAACGGCTGGTATCGTGGGCATGGATCTCCGTCACCCCCGAAGCCGATTCACCGATTCGGTCCGCCAACTTACGAACGGTTCGTACGCGCTGCTTTGCCAGCGCATTCACCTTGCGCTGCAGTTTCGGAATCAGGTACATCTGCGGCGGATACAACACAACCGCTGCGAAACCGAGCCACGGATCCTGTTGAAATATGAAGAATAGATACGTGGCCAACAATCCGCCCTGAAATGCCGGCAACGCGATTGCATCGCCAATAAATCCGCCGAGCGGCTCAGTCTCGGCCGTTATCATCGGTATGATCTCGGCTGGCGACGTGCGTTTAAAATGAGCCAATGGAAAACGCAGCACACGCGTATATAGTTCGTAGCGGAAGCGTCGCAGCATACGCTCCCCCAACACACCGCGGTAAACGTTAAGAAAATATTTAAAGCCGCCATTTAACGCGATCAATGAGATAAATACGAATGACAATAGCAGCAGATATTTTACTTGATCGATTGGTATGCCCAATATGGAATCGGGAATATTCTGCCCACCGATCGCTTCATTTATGATGATCTTTGGCACCTCCAACGACGCGTACACGAATGGCATCGAAATAGCAGTGAGCAGCACCAGCAATATCTGTTGCTTATAGGTGTGCCTAAAAACGTACCGAAAGATGGAGGGTTCCATGTGTAATGCCGATCGGAATAGTATTGTTATGTCTATGCGTACCGGTCTACGAACAATTACCCTTATAACATAGGAAAACCCAATTTAGGGAACCTCTGCAAAAGTCATGGGCGGTCAATTTGGGCCCAATATTATCAATCTCTGCGTCGACTACGTGGGTCTAGGTAAGGGGCGTGAACAGGGATGCGGTAGCGTTTATTACGTTTTGCACCTTGATCTTGATCATTTTTATTCCAAACTTGATTCATCCGGACTTATGCAGAGGATCCTTAATTAGGAACATCTTTGCATAGTGACCAATTTCTTGTGGACCCTAACAACGTAACACCGACGATTGGCATCGTACTGAAGGGCTATCCACGATTATCTGAGTCCTTTATTGCGCAGGAGATTCTTGCGCTGCAACGTCGTGGCTTTCGATTGCATCTCATATCGCTGCGTCATCCTTATGACCCGTCTATTCACCCGATTCATGCCGCCATCACCGCACCCCTCACCTACCTCCCGGAATATCTGCACCAGGATCCTCGGCGGGTGATACACGCCTGGTGGCGCATACGCCGCCGTCCCGGATATATTCTTGCGCGCAATCTCTGGTTCGCTGATCTGTGGCGGGACCCGTCACGCAACCGTATTCGCCGATTTGGGCAGGCGCTAATATTGGCGGATGAATTGGCTGATAAGCTGTCGCACCTGCACGCGCACTTTTTGCACACCCCGGCTTCGGTGGCACGCTACTGTAGTATTATGACCGGCATTCCGTGGAGTTGTTCAGCGCATGCCAAGGATATCTGGACAACCGATGCTTGGGACATCCGCGAGAAATTGCAACACTGTGAGTGGCTCGTGACCTGCACTCAGGCCAATCTTGAGCATCTGCAGTTATTGACGCCCGACCGCGAAAAGGTGATACGGGTATACCACGGCATCGACTTCGAACGATTTCCACCCCCGATAACCGCTGGTTCCGATGCCGACGGCAGCACCGATGATCGCGCGGTGCGTTTATTGTCGGTAGGACGTGCCGTGCAGAAGAAAGGCTATATCGATTTATTGGACGCGCTGGCGCAGCTACCGCCAGAATTGCATTGGAATTTTGACCATATTGGTGGTGGCGAACTGCTATCGCAGCTGCGACAACAGTGCGACCGCCTTGGTCTGTCCGCACGGGTGCGTTGGCTCGGTGCCCAACCGCAGCCGGCAGTAATAGATGCTTACCGCACAGCCGATATTTTTGTGCTATCGAGCCGCATTGGTGACGATGGCGATCGGGATGGCCTGCCCAATGTATTGATGGAGGCACAAAGTCAGAAGCTGTCGTGCATTGCGACCGATGTATCCGGGATTCCCGAGCTAATCGAACACGATATTACCGGCATGTTGGTAACGCCGCAGGATCGTGGTGCCCTTACAAATACAATTGCGGAAATGATTACGAACCCGACGCGTCGGCACCGCCTTGGCGAAGCCGGGTTTGCCCGTGTCCACAAATATTTTGCAATGGATCGTGGTATCGACGCACTACAGCAACGATTTTCAACTCAACTCGAACGGCTTGATGTGAATCGCGAGGCCGTGGCCAAGTGAACATCGCGTTTTACGCGCCAATGAAATCACCCCGTCACCCAGTACCGTCTGGAGACCGCCACATAGCACGCCTGCTTATTCAGGCGATGCAGTATGCTGGACACGATACCTGGCTCGCGTCGCGATTGCGCAGTTGGGACGGCGCCGGTTGCGGCGCATTTCAACACCGCGTACGTGACGTGGCGGACGGAGTCGTCCGACGGGTGGTGCGGCACATCGAACGACGACCGGCCACCGCGCGTCCCGACCTGTGGTTCACCTATCACGTTTACCACAAAGCACCGGATTGGATTGGCCCCAGGATAAGCGCCCGGTTGGGGATTCCGTATGTGATTGCGGAAGCCTCGTACGCGCCGAAACAAGAACGTGGGCCGTGGGATCTCGGTCACCGGCAAACCGAGAACGCGATTCGCTCAGCGGAGGCCGCCTTCGCCCTAAACCCGGCCGACATCCCCGCGGTGACTCCATTGTTATCGCCGAACGCATCAATGGCCACTATCGATCCATTTGTGGACGTCACATCGATCGATGCGCAACGACAACGTGCCGATTCTCGTGCCGCGCTTGCCGAACTCCATAATCTCGATTCAGACCAACCTTGGCTAGTGGCCGTGGCAATGATGCGGTATGGCGACAAACTCGCATCTTACCGCTCGCTCGCCCAGGCATTATCAACCTTACTCGAACTCGACTGGCAGGTACTACTGGTCGGCGACGGCCCGGCCCGTGATACCGTGGAACATGCATTTGAGCCGCTCGCCGAACGTACGCGATGGATCGGACAACAACCAAGCGCCGCTGTGTTGGGGTTGCTCGACAATGCAGACATTTTCGTTTGGCCGGCAATCAACGAGGCATATGGTATGGCCATATTGGAAGCCCAAGCTTGCGGGACTCCCGTCGTTGCGGCACGTGCCGGTGGTGTTGAAAGCATAGTTGTCGATGACGAAACCGGCTTACTTGTGGAGCAGGGCGATGTTGCCGCCTTTGCGTCGGCGGTTCGACTATTGCTCACCGACGCACCGATGCGCATCCGATTAGGCGCCAATGCCCACTCCAAGGTTCGCCGCCAGCACAACTTAGCCGACGCTGCCGCACAAATCGACCGGACTTTGCAGGCGGTTTTGAAGACCTCACCTTCGGAGTCGAGACGTTGAGGCGTATTGCGTTGATCCGCCACGGGCCCACCGACTGGAACGCGGCCGGCCGTATTCAAGGACACACGGACTCCGAACTCAGTACACACGGCCGGGATACGGTAAGTCGATGGCGCATCCCGGCCGAACTGAGAAACTATGACTGGCACGCGAGCCCACTTAAGCGCGCACTGCAAACCGCACAATTACTCAGCGGTGGGACACCCACCGTCACTGCGGCATTAAAAGAGATGCATTGGGGCGAGTGGGAAGGCAAATTACTGACCGACCTGCGAAAGCAACTGGGCGCGGAATTTACCGAGAACGAAGCTCGTGGTCTAGACTTCCATCCGCCCGGCGGTGAAACTCCGCGCGCCGTGCGCGCGCGTTTTGCAAAGTGGGTCACAACGGTGACGAAAGCCCGACAGTACGTACTCGGCGTCACTCACAAAGGCGTGATTCGCGCCGCACTGAGCCTTGCGACTGGCTGGGATATGCGCGGCGCGCCGCCCGACAAACTGCGCTGGGACTGCGCCCATATGTTTCGAATCGGCGCCGACGGCGGGTTTTGCGTTGAGTATCTGAATATTTCGCTTTCAGCCACAAACCACGTTGGTAGCGCGACCCGGACTGATGTAGTTTAGCCGCAGCGAACTGTTCAAGCGGGACTCGGCGATCGGCTCGCGGCCCGTTAGGACAGTTTGACAGCTGCCGACCGATGCAATGACGTCGCCCGATTTATGCGCTTCGATAACGACACACAAGCTCTTTACTTTTATACTGGTTGATATGGATACGATCAATCTTGGTATAGTTTGCCCAATGGGGAATGAGGCCCCAACTGCGGAATCATTTGTGAAGGAGACTCTGGCAGTCACTAGGGCGCACGGGTTTAAATCGATTAAGTTTTTCACAATTCTTGATGATGTCTGTAAGGATGGCACCATGGACATACTGAGAGAACAGGCTCGTGATACTCCCGAATTGAACGTGGTGTATGCGCCCGACAATCGTTGTATCGCAGATGCCTATCTCCGAGGTTATTCGGAGGCACTCCGGGCCGGATGCGACTGGATTTTGGAGATAGATGCAGGATTTAGTCATAACCCGGCCAACATTCCTCTTTTTCTCGAGAAAATGAAAGACGGTTACGATTGTGTTTTTGGAAGCAGATTTTGTGAAGGAGGTTCAATTACGAACAGTTCACGAGTTCGATACCTTATCAGTTGGGGGGGATCGCTGCTGACTAATTTATTACTGCGTACGCGACTAAGTGATTTGACCAGTGGATTTGAGCTCTTTAAACACTCCGCCCTGCAGAGCATCGTGGATCGAGGCATTCGTTCAAAGGGACCCTTTTTTCAGACAGAAATAAAGATTTACGCACACCCGTTTAACATCGTCGAAGTTCCAATTCAGTATGAGGCGGCCAGTCATAGTGTAGGGGGCAAGGGAATAGCGGAGGCACTTTTCAATCTTTTCTATTTGTTTCGCCTACGGGTTATGAAACGATTGTGACCATAAAATCACAAGAAGAAAAACTATTCGTAATAGTCACTTCTATTTCCGCACCGAACGAAGTATTAAAAGCCTTGGCTGACGGATGCCAGGAGTACCATCATCAATTCATTGTCATAGGGGATGTGAAAAGCCCTGAAGAATTTCAGCTCCCAGGATGCGATTTCTACAATATTCGGGACCAACATAAATTGGAATTTAAGTTCGTCCAGATTTGCCCGGAGAACCATTACGCCCGGAAAAATATTGGATATCTTCTGGCCATTAAATCGGGCGCCACTGTCATTGTAGACACCGATGACGATAATATTCCGTATGCCTCGTTTTGGGAAAAACGACATAAGACCCAGGAAGTTTCTGTCGTGGAAAAAGCAGGGTGGCTAAATGTGTATCGCTATTTTTCAAACTCTAATATATGGCCGCGAGGATACCCTTTGAATCAAATAATTAGAGATGTTCCTGTAGAAGCTTCACTACCGGTTCGCCTCCTCAGTTGTCCGATTCAGCAAGGTCTCGCGAATAAAAATCCCGATGTCGACGCAATTTACCGGCTTACCTCTTCGTTACCTCAAGATTTCCTGAACAGGTCTTCCATCGCTCTCGCCCATCAGAGTTGGTGTCCGTTCAACAGCCAGAATACAACATGGTGGAAGGAGGCGTTCTTCTTGTTGTATCTCCCCTCGTTCTGCTCGTTCAGAATGACAGATATTTGGCGAAGTTTTGTCGCCCAACGAATTTCGTGGCAATACGACTGGCCAATACTCTTCCATGAATCTACGGTCTGGCAAGAGCGCAACGAACATGACTTGATGCGTGATTTTGAGGATGAAATTCCAGGCTATTTATACAATGAAAAAATTGGAGATGAGTTGGAAGGATTAACTCTTCGTCGCGGGCATGAAAATATTTCAGATAATTTGAAAATCTGTTATGAGAAACTGGTTGAAATGAATCTTGTTGATGCTAAAGAATTACAATTGCTGGACGCGTGGATTGCAGATTTGAAATCACTCTAGACTTATGCACCCGATGCTTTAGGCGACGATGATCGCACCCGCTTCAGACGCTCGAAAAAGGCGGGCGTTGTATATTGACACGAATCTAGAATTTCTGGTTTTAAGTACAACTGTGCAAATTTGAATGAATCTTGCCATTAGCACCCTCGAACCCACTGCGTACTGTCATTTGTAATCTTCGGCGCCGCATTCTGTCTTTGTTGTTCGAGGACCACCTCAAATATTGGCTTTGACTCCGGGATCCGCCGTCACTGACCACACCTACAGTTGCCCCGGTTGATCGTATAATGCAACCCAGATCAAAGGGGCACCTCGATGACTAATTTCGAGCGCACGCGCGAGCCAATGGCGGTTGCGTCACGTCGTTTATCGCGAACGGCGATTGCTGTTCTTCTCGCGCTGATAGCGATCCACTCCGTGCTTTCGGTGAGCAGCCTGATGCGAAAGTCGGTCACGGTCGACGAGTTCGCACATTTGCCGGCAGGGGTCTATATCCTGGAGTCGGGTGACCTTGGTTATGCTTGGCTGAATCCGCCGCTCATGAACGTCCTGAACGCCCTGGGAGCTTCGTTGTTCGCGGAGCCCGGCGCCGACGCCGCCTCGGAAGCGAGGATCGACGGAGATCTAGACGGACTTTGGCCCGGAGGTTACCGTTACATGGCCGCGCACGCCGGGGACTATCACGCTCGTTTCGTCGGTGCGCGGCTCATCACTGTCGTCGTTGTCCTGCTACTCGGCGTACTGGCCTTCTTCTGGGCCCACCAATTGGCACGGGCGCGACGGGACTGGGCCGCCGTGATGGCGGCCGCGCTTGTCCTTCTCTCGCCAAACTTGCTGGCCCACGGCCGATTGGTGACGACGGATGCCGCGATGGCGGCGGCCATGGCCCTCGCCCTATTTGTGCTCGGTGCATTCTTGAGGAGGCCGAGCGTCGTCCGTGCCCTGACTTTGGGATTGGCGTTGGGTCTGGCACAGCTAGTAAAGTTCACGGCGATCTACCTGTACCCGGTGGTAGTGGCAGCGGTCCTCCTCTGGCCACGGGACGCCGGCAAGGCGAACTGGCGCCCGACGATTGGCTTACTCGCTTTTGCACTGGCAATAAGCCTGTTTGTCATTCATCTCGGCTACGGCTTCGTGCGCTCGGCGGAGTCCATGTCATCGTTCAAATTCGTTAGCGATCCGCTAATTGCACTGCAACGGCTTGTCCCCGATTGGCTCCCGTCCCCCGTTCCGGGCGATTATCTGGAAGCATTCGATCGCCAAGCACGGGACGCCGCATTGGGCGATTCGTCCTATCTGCTGGGTGAGTCCTATCACGGAGGCCGATGGAACTACTTCCTCGTCATCCTTGGGGCAAAGCTGCCACTGCCCGTTCTCGCAGTGCTACTGCTTGCCCTCGCGATCGGATGGCGGCGCCGCAATTTCACGCAGCGTGAGCGCATCGCCCTGTTCGCATTACCGATACTGACGATATTAGGAGTGTTCAGCCTTCTGTCCGAGAAGCAGTTGGGCCTGCGAATGGTCCTGCCGATTCTGCCTCTCATGTCGATCTGGGCCGCTGTTGTGATTGCCGAATCGGACATGGGCAAACGGGGACAGAGTGTCGCGCTGGGGCTGATTGTCTGGCTTGCGTTCGAAACGGTCCGCATTCATCCAGACTATCTAAGCTATTTCAACTCCTTGGTCGGAGGACCATCGCAGGGCCATCGCATCGCTCTCGACTCGAATCTCGACTGGGGACAAGACCTCGTCGCGTTGAAGGAGACGATGGACCGCGAGGGGGTCGATTCGATTCAGCTCATTTATTTCGGCCGAGTGGACCCCGGCATTTACGGTATCGATTATACTGTTCCGCTCAACGTGGGCCTGCGCCCGGGCCTTTTGGCCGTTAGCAGCACGTTTCACGGTCTGGATTACGTCGTGTTCGACCACGGCCGCTTGCGGCACGGGAAGCGCCTTGGCCCTGTGTCCTCCTTCGGCCCACCGATTGCCCGCCCCGGAAACAGCATCCGCGTCTATCGCATTCGTGATGCTGATTGACACCGGCGGAGGCGGGACATTGCGCAGTCGATGTCACCCACAAAAGCGTGATTCGTGCCACATTAAGCGAGTGAAGATGTCATATTTCGTCGCAAATGACACGGATAGCCTAGCCTAGACCAGTGCAAGCGAGCCGCCGCGAAGTATTCAATTGGGACTTGTCGGCCAGCACCGAGCGGATATGGACAGTGCTGGCCGATACCGCGCGGTTTAACGAGGCGGCCGGTTTTCCGAAACATTCGATACAGGAATCCGCACAACCCGACGGCTCCGTTCAATTCACGGCCCACGCTCACTTCGGACCACTCGCCTTGCGCTGGCGAGACTTCCCGCAAAACTGGGTCGACCGACGTTGGTTCCGCCACTTGCGGCAATTTGACTCGGGGCCAATCAAAACCCTGTGCGTAACATTACGACTGGAACCCCGCAATGGTGGCTGTCGGTGCTCCTATGAAGTTGAGATCGGTACCCGAAACGCATTGGGCAAACTACTGTTACAGTTGGGGCTACACAAATTTATCCAGCGCAAGGTGGAGCGACTCGTGCGGGACGCTGAAGCCTATTGCCGCGGGCAGCGCGCCACGCCATTCAAATTCAAACCCATGCGCCTTGTGCCCGGCGCGTCCGAGCGTGTACAACGACTCACCTCAATGATCGCGGCAACGCCGTACTCCCACGGCCTCGCCGATCAGCTCGCAAGCTACGTCACCGACCAACCCGAAGTCGACGTATTTACGATTAGGCCACTGCGCCTCGCGCGATTGTGGGGGGTGTCCGACCGGCACGCCATCGAAGTGTGTCTCGAAGCCGTGCGCTGCGGATTATTAGGCATGCGTTGGGATCTGCTGTGCCCGCGCTGCCAAGTCGGCAAATCCAGCATCGCATCGCTAAGCCAACTCCCAAAGGGTGCGCATTGCCCGAGCTGCAACATCGACTTTCACCGCGATTTTACCGCGAACGTGGAACTCGCATTTCATCCGTCGAAATCGGTGCGCGATGTTGATGACGGCGAATACTGTCTGATGGGGCCCATGACCACGCATCACATTAAACTACAGCTTACGCTGAAACCGAATGAACGACTTGTCGAGCGTGCTGATTTTGAACCCGGTACGTATCGCGTGCGTACCCTGGAGCCAGGCCAGGAAGCGGAGGTTGAGTGGCGCATTCCCGCATTTCCAAACATCACACTGAATGACAACGCGATCGCCATCACCGATTCGAGACAACCCGGCAACATCGATATACACAACCGGCGCGACCGGGAACTCACGGTGATAATCGAAGAACTGGCCTGGCGCCGCGATGCATTGACCGCTCAGCGTGCTACCGCATTGCAGTCGTTTCGTGACCTATTTAACAGCGATGTGCTGCGACCGGGAGACGACGTCGATATCGATTCCATCACCATCATGTTCACCGACCTAAAGGGCTCAACCGCACTGTACGACCGAATAGGCGACCCCAAAGCCTATGTACTCGTGCGCGAACATTTCGAGATTCTTGGTCGCGCGGTGCGAGAACATAATGGTTCAATCGTAAAAATGATTGGCGATGCCATCATGGCAGTGTTTACGGATCCGGCCGACAGTCTGTCCTGCGCGCTCGCCATTCATGATGAGATCGATGCGTTCAATCAGCACTCCGAGCACGATCCTTTAGTGGTTAAGATCGGTTTGCATATCGGCCGCTGCATCGCTGTCACTCTTAACGATAAACTCGATTACTACGGGTCGGTGCCGAATATGGCGGCGCGCTTGCAAAATCAAAGCGAGGGCGGCGATATCGTTCTATCCACCGAGTTCGCCGCCGACCCGGCTATCGATAGGCAACTTGACCGATTCGATATTTGTCGCGAGACCGTTGAGCTTAAGGGATTTACGGGACCCGTACCGTTTTTGCGGATTCGTGGCATTGAAGACGGGCATCGTGGCACGGGTGCGGCGTCTGATTCAGTACTAATCGCGCCGTGATGGCAACATTCAAATCATGACAGCAAATGATTAAAGAATCCATAAAACGGTATAACCCCGGCAAAGAGTCTTATATCTCTGAAGGATGTTATATTACCGAACTATTAAATGCGCCTGACGACCACACGATATCGATCGCTCGGGCACGCGTCGGGCCTGGAGTTACCACCAAATGGCATCGGCTTCGTGGAATTTCCGAACGGTATGTGATTCTGGAAGGGACAGCAAAAGCAGAAGTCGGTGAACTACCACCGAGCGAAGTAAACGCCGGCGACATTATTACTATTCCGTCAATGTGCCGTCAGCGGGTTACTAATATCGGTTCGGGCGACTTGGTTTTCTTGGCAATTTGTACTCCACGATTTATTGACTCGGCGTATGAGGACATCGGAAACATGACCGATTGATCCGAAAATTGTCGAACACGCCTAATTTCATCTTTAACCTGGAATCGCGACGCCGATTCACCACAAATTATCAGAATCAAAACGGCCTCGCCGCTTAAAGCTATTGCGCACCCGCCAGCTCGAGGAGACGAACCATCTCTGTGTAGCCACGGGCCTTGGCCAATGTCATTGGAGTCGTACCCGCGCGGTCCGTCAAGTTCACATTTGCTCCAGAGTTGATAAGTAACTGCAAGATTTGCACATGTCGGTCGCCACCGTCCCCCAGGACGATTGCCTCGATTAATGCGGTCCAGCCAAGATTGTTGACATGATCGAGCGGTGCTCCTGCACTAATGAGGGCGGCCACTGACTCGACGTGACCCAAGTGGGCCGCGGCGATCAGCGCAGTTCCATCATAGGGACTCGTGACAGTTGTTGAATCAGCCCCAAATTCGAGCCCTAATCGAATCATATCGACATCGTTATTAACGGCTGCGATAGTAATAAGGTCATACCGTTGGTCGTCCAGCGCATTCGCATCTGCCCCCGCTTCAAGAAGAGATTTTGCAATCTCAT
>Ga0224512_10003413_pt1 | contig 14024 bp, 12 predicted proteins | sample SF_May12_sed_USG_4_FD_169103 | JGI IMG/M metagenome (GOLD analysis project Ga0224512, IMG submission 169103) | Sediment microbial communities from San Francisco Bay, California, United States - SF_May12_sed_USGS_13 | ecosystem: Environmental > Aquatic > Marine > Sediment | place: USA...
TCTGGACGGGCGCGGGACCCTGATCGACGACGACGGCCGTCACACCGGGAAGCTCGCCCTCGAGGGTCGCGCCGAGCACCCGGAACTCACGCCGTCCCTCATGCCGCAGGCTGACCCGCGAGACGGTCGGCTCGGGATCGGGTCCGGCCTGCATGCTCACGCGCGAAGGGTGGTACCGGATCGGACCGATCACGCGAACGCGGGCCGGAATGGCCAGCGTCGGGGCGTCGGGGTGATCGGTCTCGATCCGGAGCACCGCCCGCTCATCGAGCGGCTGGCTCATGGCCTCCAGCGAGACGCGGAGGAGCCAGTCCCCCTCGCGCGTGGCGATCGGCGCGGGCCCGCTCTCGCCGTCCGCCTCCTGCGCTTCCAGGACGCGCTCCGCCTCGACGTGCAGGGCCGGCAGATTCGAGGCGACCCCGCGCACCGTGAGCGGCTCGCCGTCCTCGCGGCGCAGAACGAGAGCCGCCTCCCCGGGACGTCCGATCCGTGTAGAGAGCAGCAGTGAATCCCGTGGCAGGACGGCGACGGCGGGTCTCGACACGAACGCGATCGTGAGAACGACGGCCGGACGGTCGGGATCGTTCGTCTCGATCGTGACCGTCTTGCGGCGCGCGCCCCGGATGCCTCTCGTCCTGATCCTCGCGACGACCTTCCCCGTCCCTCCGGGCGGGATGGCCGAGTCGAACTCGGCCACGGAACAGCCTCAGCTCGGCTTGGCGCTGAGGACCGCCAGCAGCGCGTCGCCGGAGTTGCGCAGCTCGAACTCCGCGACCGCCTCCTGCCCCTCGGGGATCGTCCCGAGATCGACGGAGCTGCTCACGACCTCCATCCGCGGCCGGGGGCCGGCCGCCTCGCCGTCCTCGCCGTAGACGAAGGCGGTCGCCGCGACGAGCGCGAGCGCTCCGGCAAGCGGCCGCAGCTGCGGCGGGGCGATCGGCATGGTCGGTCTCCGGACGTCGGCGGCGCCAGCGGCGCCGGTTCCGCCGTCAGTGTAAGGCGTGATTCGCAGGCGGGCACCAGGCGTCATGGGCACCGCCGCCGGAACGTCTCGGCCGGGGGACCTCGAGAAGGCGGGACGGGCGGAGGGGCCGCCGCGTCAGCGCCGCCCGGTCCGGCGGGTCATGACGTCGACGAACACCTGGAACAGGTCGGGATCGAGCTGCCCCACCATCTCGTGCTTCATCCTCCACAGCGCCTGGAATCCGGACAGGGCCGGGCGGTGCGGGTAGCTCGACGTCAGCGCGTCAAACGTGTCCGCGATCGAGACCATGCGCACCGGCACCGGAATCTGCTCACCGGCGAGGCCCCGCGTGTAGCCCGCGCCGTCCCAACGCTCGTGATGCATGCCGCAGACCTGCAGCACGACCTCGTCGTCCCAGCCGTGCTGCTGCAAGAGCGCGACGCCACGGTCGGGGTGCGTCATCACCTCGGCCCACTCCAGGTCGTTCAGCGCGCCGTCCTTGTGCAGGATCGACGCGGGGATCTCGCCCTTCCCCACGTCATGCAGGAGCGCCGCCCTGCCGATGCGGGCCAGCTCGCGGGGGTCTGCCAGGCCCCGCGCCCGGGCCAGCTCCAGCGTGTAGAGCGCCGTGTGCGCCGAGTGGTTGTAGGTCACGAAGTCGAGACGGAACATCTCGACCATCCGCGAGTACGCGGCGGGCTCGGCCAGGAGGAAGCGCGCGGTCGTCTCCGCCACGCGGTACAGGCGTTCCGGAAGACCGGCCGAACCCAGGTCGGACAGTGCCTCCTCGACCACTTCGCCCGTCACCGAGAGCAGCACCTTGCAGCGCTCTTCGACCGGCCGATGCGGATCCGCGATCATCATCTCCAGCCGAAGCTCATCCTCGGAGAGGAGCGGCATCAGCGCCGGCTCCCCGGCCGCGTCCTCGGTCTCCCCGCGCGCCAGGTGGCTCTCGAGAGACGCCCGCTGCGAGTCCTTCACGAGGATCTCCCGGATGCCCCCCTCGACGAGGCGGTTGCGATTCTCCTCGGTGAACGGCAGCTCACTGGAGCGGTAAAGGATCGCCTCCCCGTCGATGTGCCGGATGAAGACGTCGAAGCCGAGCACCGTCGCGGTCGGCAGGTCCTTCAGCGGGACGGTGAAGTAGGCGGTCTTCGAGGAAGCGGTCGGCATGGCGAGGGTCCGCGCGCGCAGGCGGGCCTGCGGCACAGGTCTCATCGGACGCCGCGGCGGGCGCTTGAGAGACGCCGTCACGGTTGCAGGACTGGCGGAGGGGGTGGGATTCGAACCCACGGTGGGTGTGACCCCACGGCGGTTTTCAAGACCGCTGCCTTAAACCACTCGGCCACCCCTCCACGGGCGGACAGGCGTGTCGCAGGACCCAGGAGGCATCCCGTGCGCGATCGACAGGGTAGCGGCTCCCCCACTCGCGATAAACCGATCGAAAGGCGGCGTGAAGAGCCGAGGGCGGCTCAGAAAGGAACGGGCTCGTGGAGCACGACCGCGCCGGGGTCCTCGGACGGCTGCGGCGACGCGATCCGCGTCGCCAGCTCCTCGACCGCGCGGCAGAACCCCGACTTCGGCGCGAGATCGAGAACCGGCGTCAGCTCGGCGATCGACCTCGGCACGGTCGCGTCCTCCGGCAGCTCGGCGACGATCGCCGGCGCGCCGACCGGCGCCTCCAGCGAGACCAGGAGGCGTGGATCGATCGGGGCGCCGGACGGGTCGCAGCAGGTCAGGACGAGCCCCGGGCGCACGCCGGCGCCGCGAAGGGCGGCGCGCTCGTCGTCGCGGCGCAGGCTCGTCATGTCCTGCACGAGCGCGTCGAGAGAGGAGTAGATCTTCGGATGCCTGGGCGGCGCCGTCGCGGAGCCGCGCGCGATCTTCCTGAGCCGTGCGAGCCTCAGGAAGCGCGCCGCGGACTCGATCGCACGGGGCTCGGCGCGCGCGACCACCCACTGCTCGTCGCCCGAGAGAAACAGGTCGAGCTGCTGATGCCCGAGCCCGGCGGCGAGATCGAGGATCGCGACGTCGAACGGCAGCAGGCCGATGTCCTCGATCAGTCCTTCGACCTCCTCCGGCGCGAGGCCGCGGACCGTCTCGCCCGCACCCGGGATGAGGTGCAGCGTCTCGTCCTCGTTGACGGGCAGCACGACCTCTTCCAGGCTCGCCGCCGTGCCGCGCAGGAGGTGCAGAAGGCCCCGCACCGGCTTGAAGATGCCGAGCCTCAGGTGCAGGTCCGCGGACGACAGGTCGAGATCGACGAGGCAGGTTCTGACGCCCCGCCGGGAGAGCGCCAACCCGAGGTTCGCAGCGAGGATGGTCTTGCCGCAGCCTCCGGACCCGGAGCCGAGCGTGATGACGCGCATGGAACCGTCCTTCCCTTCGGCGGGGAAGATCGGCTCCGGGGTGCATCCTGGTCAACCGCTAAAACCGTGATCGGGCGGGCCGATTCGAGGCAAATGCACCGTCCGTGCGGGAGCCGTCGAACGTCCGAAACCCGGCCGAACACGGTCAAACCATTGCCGACCGTCGCGCCTCGTACGAGGCGGTCACTCCGCCCCGGCGACGGCGCCTCCGAGTGCCGCCATGCTGAGGCCCATCGCGATCGCGATCGCGACCGCGGCGCCGCAGCAGACCATGAAGATCGCGAGCGGGATGAGGATCGCGGCCACGGCACGCCCGCGCGTCAGCTCGTGGATCTGCTCGACGAGCAAGACGCCGATCACGAGCTGCCAGATCCAGAGCGGAATGAGCAGGATCCAGCCGGCGCAGGGGATCGCCCCGATCACGCCGGCCCATCCGAGGAGCCCCGGCCCGTGCCCCCACGCCTTGTACAGCCCCATGTAGTCCCCGCTGCCTCCGAGCATCGTGGCGACGAAGTGCACGATGACGACCCAGACGAAGGCGAGGACGGGAGCGAGAATCCCGCCCATGACGATCGTCACGGGAGACAAGCCGGCGACTCCGCCGAGCGCCCCGCCGATCGCGAGGATGATGGCGGCCGGAAGCAGGGCGTTCGGGTCCTCGGCCACCTGCTTCATCGCCTGAACGTTCAGCTTGATGATCTCTAGACCGCGGCTGAGCGCCTCTCCGAAGTTCATCCCCCCTCCTCGACGCCCGCCCCGCAGCGCCGGCGAGCCGGCGCGGGAGCGTCGTCCGATCTTCGGCGCCGCAGCGCCCCGACGTGACGGCTCAGGCCGCGAGCCGCATGAGACGCGCCGCCAGGTCGACGACGCGGTTGGAGTAGCCCCACTCGTTGTCGTACCACGAGAGGACCCGCAGGTCGCGCGGGCCGACCTGCTGCGTCGAGCCCGCGTCGAAGATGGAGCTGTGCGGGTTGCCGATGATGTCCGACGAGACGATCGGCTCCTCGGTGTAGGCCAGCACGTCGGCGAGCGCCCCCTCCGCCGCGCGGCGCACCGCTTCGTTGACGTCGCTCACCGTCGCGTCACGCCCGAGCGTCACGAGCAGGTCGACGACCGAACCGTCCGGCACGGGTACGCGCACGGCCATCCCGTCCAGCTTGCCCGCGAGGTGCGGCATCACCTTGCCGACCGCACGCGCCGCGCCCGTCGTCGTCGGGATCAGGTTCAGGGTGGCGGCCCGCGCGCGGCGGAAGTCCTTGTGCGGCACGTCGGCGAGCCGCTGGTCGTTGGTGTAGGCGTGCACCGTCGTCATCATCCCGCGCTCGACGCCGAACTCGTCGTCGAGCACCTTCACCACGGGCGCGAGGCAGTTCGTCGTGCACGAAGCGTTCGACACGATCCGGTGCTCCGGGCTCAGTTGGTCGTCGTTGACGCCGAGGACGACGATGGCGTCGACGTCGCCCTTCGGCGGCACGGTGAGGATCACCTTCCCGGCACCGGCGGAGAGGTGCGGCTCGATCTTGTCCCTCTGGCGGAAGACGCCGGTCGCCTCGACGACGACGTCGACGCGCTCCTCGGCCCACGGCAGCTCGGCCGGATCGCGCAGCGCGGTGAGCCGGACGCGCCGGCCGTCGACGATCAGTGCCCCCTTCTCGGAGTCAACCGAGCGGTGCAAGACGCCCATGACCGTGTCGTACTTGAGCAGATAGGCGAGCATGTGCGCCGGGTAGAGATCGTTGATCGCGACGACCTCCATGTCGTCGCGGCGCGACATGATGCGAAACACCGCGCGGCCGATGCGCCCGAAGCCGTTGATCGCGACCTTGATGCCCCCGCTTGCACCCATCACGCCTCCCCTGCCGCCAGGCCGTCGAGCCGGGACAGCTTCCGGAGCAGGTCCACGACCCGGTGCGAATAGCCCCAGCTGTTGTCGAACCACGCGATCGTCTTGGCCATCCGGTTCCCCTGGACCATCGTCGCCAGCGAGTCGAACGTCGAGCTATAGCTGCTCTGCGTGAGGTCGCTCGACACGATCGGATCGGTGGTGAAGTCGAGAATGTGCCGGTAGGGGCCGGAGGCGGCCGAGCGCACGACGTCGTTGATGCGGTCCACCGTCACGTCTTGCCCGAACCACAGCGTCATGTCGACGATCGAGCCGTTGGCCACGGGCGCGCGCAGCGCGGCGGCCGTCAGGCGGCCCGAGAGCTGCGGCAGCACGTCCTGCAGCACCGTCGCGGCGTTCGAGTCCGACGGCACGATGTTGAGACCGGCCGCGCGGGACAGCCTGAGGTCCAGAGCCGGCACGTCCGCCAGCCGTTGCTCGCGCGTGAACGCGTGCACGACCGTCATGTGAGCCCGCTCGACCGTGAACGCGTCGTCGAGGATCGCCAAGACCGGCGCGGCGCAGTGCGACGTGCACGAGCCGTTGCTGATGATCCGGTCGTCCGGGCCGATCCGCTCGTCGTTGATCCCGTAGACGACGGTGATCCCGGACGCTTCCAGCGGCGGGACGCAGACCACGACCCGGCGAGCTCCGCTCGCGAGGTTCGCCGCGCCCTCGTCATGACCCATGGGCCTGCCGACCGCGACGATGACGTAGTCGACGCCGTACTGCGACCAGTCGATCTCGTGCGGCTTCCGCGCCGAGAGCAGCGGGATCTCGCGCCCCCACGTGTAGAGGAACCCGTCGCGGCAGGAGACCTCGGAGGGGAACCTCCCGAGGATCGTGTCGTAGCGCAGCAGGTAGGTCAGCGCATCGTGGTCGGCGGGATCCGCGATGGCACCGAGCCGGAACTGCTCCGACCGGTGGAGTATCCGGACCAGGTTGCGCCCGATTCGGCCGAAGCCGAGCAGGCCGATGGTGACCGCCATCATGTCCTCCTCGGACCGCGCCGGCCGGCCCGCGCGGTCCGCCGCGTCAGTCGAGCGTCATCGACACCAGATGCGAGACGCCGGGCTCCGGCATCGTGACGCCGTAAAGCATGTCGGCCATCTCCATCGAGCGCTTGTTGTGCGTGATGAGGATGAACTGCGTCTCCTCGGTGAACTTCTTCAGGCAGTCCGCGAACCGTCCGACGTTGGCGTCGTCGAGCGGCGCGTCCACCTCGTCCAGAAGACAGAACGGCGGCGGCTGGAACTTGAAGATCGCGAACAGGACGGCGGTCGCGGCCAGCGCCTTCTCGCCGCCCGAGAGCAGCGAGACCGACTGCAGCTTCTTGCCGGGAGGCTGGCACATGATCTCGATGCCGGACTCCAGCGGGTCGTCCTCGTCCTCCAGGAGGAGGTCCGCTCGCCCACCGCGGAACAGCACCGCGAACTGCTCCTTGTAGTGCCGCCTGATGCTGTTGAACGCCTCCTGGAAGCGCTCGCGGCTCTCGCGGTTCATGCGGCGGATCGCCTCCTTGAGCTCCTCGATCGACTGCCCCAGGTCCTCCCGCTGGGTCGACAGCTCCTGGTAGCGCACCGACAGCTCCTCGTACTCCTGCTCAGCGAGAGGGTTCACGAGCCCGACCCGCTCTCGCTTCTTCTTGTGCTGCAGGATCTCCGCCTTGAGCATCGCGTCCGTGTCGAGGATCTCGTCCTCGAAGCCCTCCGGCCTCACGTCCGGCAGCGACGAAGCCTCGCAGCCCAGCTCCTCGCGACAGGCCTCGCGCTCGTGGGTCAGCGCCAGACGCGACCGCTCCGCCTCCAGCATCGCGCTCTCCCGGCGGGCCCGCGCCCCCTCGAACTCCTCGCCGACCCGGTCGAGCCGCGTCTCGGCCTCGCGCACCGTCGCCGTCAGGCTCGCCAAGCGTCCGCCCCAGCCTGAAGCCTCCTCCTCTACCTCTTCGCGGCGGGAGAGGTTCAGGGTCAGCGTCCGCTCCTGCTCGTCGGCGCGGCGGCGAAGCGCCGCCGCCTCGACGCGCGCGCTCTGCCGCGCCTCGCCTCCGCGCTCGGTCTGGGCGCGAAGCTCGGCCAGCTCCTGCTGCAGCCGGTCCACGTCGCGCTGCACGGCGACCCGGCGCTCCTCGAACGCCCTGCGGTCCGAGGCCAGCCCGCCGACGATCGCGGCGGCCTGCCGCACGTCCTCCTCGTGGGTCCGTAGATTCTCGCGGGCCACGTCGAGAGCCCCCCGCGCGCCCGCGATCACCGCCTCTGCCGTGTCCACGACTGCCACGAGCTGCGTTGCGCGCAGGTCGATCTCCCCGAGCGCGGACTCGGCCTGCTCGCGCACGGTCGCCGCGAGGGCGGACTCCCGTTCCAGCCGCTCGACCTCCCGCTCTGCCTGCTCCACCCGCATGCGCTGCGCCGTCGCCTCGCGGTGCCGCTCGCGGAGCTCCTCGTCGGCGGCGCGGCGGCGCGTTTCCGCAGCCCGGGCGGCCTCTCGCGCCCGAGCCAACGAGGTCGACGCCTCCACGTTCTTCACGCCCAGGTCGCTGAGCACGAGGGTCAGCTCCTGCCGCCGGCGGCTGCGCGACAGCATCCCATCCGTGCCGCCGTCGCCGCGTGCAGCGATGGTGACGAATCCGCTCGAGGCGACGACGTCGCCCGCGAGCGTCAGGAAGCTCCGGTTCGGAAAAGCGCGGTGCAGCTCGAGGCCTGTCGCCAGCTCGTCCACGACCACGGCGTCCTCGACGCGCGCGATGAGCGATCCGTCCAGGCCGGACGACGCGCCGGAGCACCGCAGCCGGCCCCGTAACCGCCCGCGGACCCGCGGGTCGCCGGCGAGGCGCCGCGGCAGCTCGCCGTCGCCTTCGCTCTGTCCGAGAGCGGGAGCATCGAGGGGCAGGAAGCGCACGGTGCCGCCCCCCGCCAGCTGCGCACCGCGCAGGACGTCGTCGGCCGTGTCGACGACGATCGAGGGGAGGAGGTCCGCAAGGAACGCCTCGGCTGCAAGCTCGATCTCCTTGTCCACCGTCAGCGCGTCGCCGAAGACGCCGCGCGCCGCCAGCCCTCTCCGGTCCGCCTGCTCCAGGACCTCGCGCGCCGAATCCGCGCCGGCCAGCCGCACCTCCAGCGAGTCGAGCGCCGCCTTCTCGCCTGCCACGGAGCCGAGCTGGCGGGCGACCATCGCCTCCTGGCCGCGAACCTCGTCGAGGCGCCGGCTGGAGTCCTCCTCTTCCCGGCGCGCCTCGGCGAGCCGCTCGGTCGTCTCCTGTTCCCGGCGCTCCGCAGTCAGGAGCTGCTCGCGCGCCTCCGAGAACGCGACCTCCGCTCGCGACTTCGACGCCTCGAGCCGGTCGCGCGCCTCCGACGCCTCTTCCGCCCGCTGGCGATCTCGCGCCGCCGCCTCACGCGCCGCGGACAGCTGGGCGGTCGCATCCGCGCGCTCGTGCAGCTTGTCGAACCAGCTCCGCTCCAGCTGCGTTGCCTCGTCCTCGAACGTCGAGTGCGTCTGCCTGCGATCGTCGAGCTGCGACTCGGCCGAGCGCAGCCTCTCTTCGACGTCGCCGAGGTCGGTGACGAGGCGCTCCAGCTGTTGCTCCAGCGCGGCGATCTCCTCGCGGCGTCTCGCGCGGTCCGCCTCGAGCCGCCTCCCTTCCCCCTCGTGGTGCTCGGCCTCCTGCTCCAGCGCCTCGGCGCGCGCCCGCGACGTGTCGATCTCGCGCCTGAGCCGCTGCTCGTCGAGCCGCTCCTCGTGGGACCGCTCCACCGCTCGCTCGCGGTCGGCGTGACCCTTCTCGAGCTCCTCCCGCGCGGAGGCGAGCAAGGTCGCCACCCGTCCCCGCTCGCGCTCCAGATGGGCCGCCTCACGCTCCGCGACCGCGTGGGTCTCGGTCATCTCCTCGACCCGGACGCCGAGGTCGCGGTCGCGGCGCCGGTACCAGACGGTCCGCAGGGCGCGCAGCTGCTCGTCGAGCCGCCGGGCCCGCCGCGCCAGCGACGCCTGCCGCTTCAAGGAGCGCATCTGCCGCTCGACCTCGCGCAGGATGTCGTCCACGCGCAGGAGATTGGCTCGAGTGGCCTCCATCTTGTTTTCCGAGAGCCGGCGCCGCTGCTTGAACCCGGCGATGCCGGCGGCCTCCTCGATGAACAGCCGCCGTTCCCGCGGCTTGCTGACGACGAACGAGGCGACGTGGGCCTGGTCGATGACCCCGTAGGTGCGGCGCCCGGCGCGGATCTTGTCGAGGAGCGCCCGGATGTCGCTCAGCCGGGACTGCTTCCCGTCGATCAGGTAGTCGCTCTCGCCGGTCCGGAACAGGCGGCGCGTCAGGAGTAACCGCTCCGCCCCGTTCGGCAGCGCTTCCTCATTCCTGCCGACGAGGTGCAGCGTGACCTCGGCCATGCCGCCCGGCCCCCGCTGCTCGCTGCCGGCGAAGATGACGTCCTCCATCCGGCGGCCCCTCAGGGCGCGCGCCGACTGCTCGCCGAGCACCCACTGGAGAGCATCGGCGATGTTCGACTTCCCGCAGCCGTTCGGGCCGACGACCGCCGTGATCCCGGGGGTGAACTCGACGGTCGTCCGCTCGGAGAAGCTCTTGAAGCCGTTCACGTCGAGCCGTTCGATCCGGAGCATCCTTCGAGCAACCTCCCATGCACAGCCGGCGCGCCGCGGCGGAGCGCCTCACGGCCCGTCCGCCGGGCGGTGCGGGCGAGACCGCCGGCATCTTAACTTTGTTTGAGTCAAGTCAAAAGAAGGAACGCGCCGGGCGGCGCGGGCTCGATCGCGCGGAGGGGGCTCATGGATCGGCGATGAAGGGTGCCGAGGATCACCGATGACGGGAGAGGACCGTATCCGGCAGCTCGAGCAGTAGCTCGCGATAAGGGCCGGGCGGGAAGCGCCGGACGAGGCGCCGCGCCTTCTCGGCGTGCTCCTCGGCGAGGCGCCGCGTCCTCGCCAGGCAGCCGTGCTCGTTCAGAGCACGCAGCAAGCGCTCGAACGAGAAGCGGTCGAAGGCGCCGTCGTCGAGCACGCGGGCGACGCCGGCACGCTCCTCCGGGGTGCCGCGATGCATCAGCTCTATGAGCGGCAGCGTCAGCCGCCCCTCCCGGAGGTCCGAGCAGACCGGCTTTCCGATCGTGGCCTCGTCGGAGGTCAGGTCGAGCAGGTCGTCCACGAGCTGGAACGCCGTCCCGAGAGCCATCCCGTAGGCCGCCAGATCGTGCTCGTCCTGCGGAGAGCCGCCCGCGAGAACGGTCGCGGCCCGGCAGCACCCCGAGAACAGCCAGGCCGTCTTGCGCTCGACGATCGCCATGTGCTGTTCGGGGGTCACCTCCGCCCGGCCCCTCAAGTGCTGGGCGAGAATCTCACCCTCGATCATCCGTTCCGTCGCCTCGGCCAGGATGTCGATGAGCCGCAGCTTCCTGGCGCGGAGCGCCATGTTCATGGAGCGGATGTAGAGGTAGTCGCCGAGGAGCACCGTGAACGGGCTGCCGTAGACCCGGTTCGCCGAGGGGCGCCCGCGCCGCACGGGGGCGTCGTCGATGATGTCGTCGTGGACCAGGGTCGCGGTGTGGATGAACTCGAACACCGCGCCGAGCAGGACGTCGTGCGGCCCCCTGTATCCGAGAAGCCCTGACGTGAGCAGCACCAGCGCGGGGCGCAGGCGCTTGCCCCCGCTGGACGCGAGATAGCGGCCGGCGTCGTCGATCGGCTCGAAGTCAGAGGAGAGGTTCTCCTCGATCTCCAGCTCGACCTCGCGCAGCTTCCGCCCGATCAGCGCGTGAATCGCGGCCAGACCGGGGACGGGAGCGGAAGACTGCGGCCTCAGCTGCTCGCTCACCGGGCGGCCTGATCGGCAGCACTCTCCCGGACGGCACGCTCGATCGTCCGGACGAGGGTCCCCTGCTCGAAGACGTAAGAGACCCCCGGGTATCGCCACTCCACGGTGCCGCCGGCCTTCGCGACGACCTCGAGCGGCATCCCGTGGGCCCTCAGGATCTTCCCGCGCGGGGTGGAGGCCCCGCCCGCCCTCTCGATCTGATGAACGAGCTCGAGCCACGCCGGGGCGTCGTCGACCGCGCAGTTGACGACGGCGTGCCCGCGGCGCCTCAGGTCGGACGTGACGTCGACGTCCGGCGGCGGCTCGTAGCGCAGGTGGTCCCAGGACTCACGGTCGTAGCAGCGGACGACGACGCGGCCGCTCGACCGCGGAATGTTGAGGTCGATGCGGAACAGGCCGTGCTCGTCCGCGCCCCGCCGAACGACCTCGCGCTCGGCGAGGTCGCGCCGCAGGGCGTCGAGCGGAGAGCCGCTCCCTCGCTCGAGGACGGTGATCTCGACCCCGGAGATCGGACGTCCCTCACGATCGAAGATCTGACCCTCGACCGTGACGGGCGGGGCGTCCGCCACGGCGACCGACGCCGGCAGAAGCACGAGCGCGCAGGCCAGGAGGCGGACGGACCGAGGACGCGACGGAACGCGGTCCGGATGGCGGAAAAGGCTCACGGTGACGGGAGGATAGCACCGGGCGTGAAAACGGTTCAACTCGGCTAACCGGTCGATCGCGCGAGCTTTGCAAGTCGGGGCCAGGGCCGGACGTCACTCGCGGACAAGGGTGTATCCAGGCGGGATCTCGACCCGGAATTCCGCCTCCGGGGGCCGGGTCTCGGCGACCGGCCGGCCGAAGCGAAACCTCATCCGGTTGCCCAGCGGGTCGATCACGTCCACGCGGCGCATGTCGCCGGTCGCCCCGTCCACCCAGATTACGGCGAGGTCCATGTCGTCGCGCGGCTCGCGGGGGATCAGCTCGACGACCTCTTGCCCTGTCTCCGCGGCCGGCTCGGTCGACGGGCGAGCCGAGAAGACGGCGAGCAGGTCGAGCCGGCCGGCGAGGATGTCGACCAACGGATCGGTCTCGCCCGGCTCGCGATCGCGGCGGCTGATCTGCCGGAGCTCGGGATCGACGAGCCACCACGTGTCTCCGTCCATGACCGCGCGCTGGCCGGCGGGCTCGTCGTAGACCCAGAGCATGCGCCGCGGCGGCACGACGTGAATCGTTCCGCGGTTCTCATCTTCGAACCGGAACGTCGCAGAGGCGTAGGCCTGCTCGAACGTGACGCGGAAAGGTCCGAGGTGCCGGTAACGACCCTCAATCCTGCGGGCGATGTCGATGACGCGGCGGGCCTCTGCGATCGGGTCCTCGACCGATCTCTCCTCCACGGGCGCGGCGTTGGCCGGTCCGTCCTGCGCCGCGATTCCCGGGAACGAGACGAGCGCCGCGAGACCGAGCAGCGCCCACGAGGCGGCCGGCCCACGGAGCTCGAGAGATGTCGTCATTCGTCGCGTGCTCCACGTGCTCTGGAGTGTGCTTCCGGGCGGCGAGAGTAGCCGCTCCCGGATTCTAGGGAGGAAGGGACGTCCCCGCCGCTCAGCGGGACGAGCTCACCAGAGCGACGATCGGCCGGGGCCTGGCGACCTCGGCGATGGCGAGCATCATCCGCGCCCGCTCTCGCGCCTCGTGGTCCGGCCAGGGATCGAACAGCACCAGGGGCCAGACCGCGGGCAGCGAGCAGTCGGCCCGTTCGAGCAGGCGGGCGACGCGCAGGAGGGAGCCGGGGGCGGCGAGATCAGGGTCGCCGGCGGCGACCTCCTCGGGCCAGCCTCGTCCGCCCGCGGGCGCTGGCGCGTCCCATCCCGCGTCCCAGCCGATCTGCGCCGCGTCGAGACCGAGCGCCCGCGCGAGGGAAGCGGCCCGGGCGACGACCGCGTCCCTGTCCCCTACAGACTCGGCGGGAGCACGGGCCGACGAGACAACCACCTGGCACCGTGCCGACGCTTCCCACGGGTCCTTGCATCCGAGGTCCCGCGCGATCTCCCGCGCCCGTGCATCGAGCTGCTGCTCCCAGTCGGCGATGCGGCCCAGCCGCGCCTCGAGGGCCACCCGCGTCTCCACGACGGCGACACGAGTGTGGCGCTCCCAGGCGAAGCCCGCGGCAAGTACGGCGAAGACCAGCGCTCCGGCGAGGGACAGGATCGGCAGGGCGACCGCGGCGCCGGAGAACGAGATCAGGAGCGAAGCGGCCGCGACGACGACGATCGTCTTCCCGGCACGACGCCGCGCGCGGACGTGATCGTCGTGCCGCACCATGTCGGTCTCCACGCCGCGACGCTGGGCGGCCAGCGCGCGCCGCCGTCGCGGATACTCGCGAATCAGCGCTGCGGAACGCTCGTCGAGCGCCGCAGGATCGAACGGCGGAAGCTGCAGGCCCCGTCGCTCCCCCTCGTCGCCGCTCGCCGCCGGCCGCGTCCCGCTGCCGAGCACGATCGAGGGCAGCCGCTCGGCCCTCGGCCAGCCCTCCGGGACGTCCAGCTCGAGCGTCAGGCTCTTGCGCGAGATCTGCACGCGGCGGCGTCCGCCCGGCGCCGCGCGGTCGAGCGCCTCGACGAGCATGGTCGTCCGCTCGGCACCATTGAGCGGGACGGGAACGACGATGAGGCCGCGGGCTCCATCGAGCTCGATCTCGGTCGCCTCGCCCTCGTCAGCCCAGCGGACTCGCGCCATCAAAGCCGCGGAACGGGGCGCTTCGTCCGGCGCCGCGGACCTCCGCGGCGGGCGCTCAGGGCTCTCTCGTTCCCCTGACATCGGACGCTTCATCTCGTCTCCGGCCGGCAGCGGGATGGTCAGTCCTGATCGGCCAGATCAGCGAGCCATGGGAGGCGGAACTTATCGCCGCCCAGCGCGCGCGCGACCGCCAGGCTGATCAGCATCAGGTAGCCGAGGCCGATCAAGAGCTCGATCGCGAAGAACAGCCGGTCCAGGAACGGCACG
>Ga0224512_10003414_pt1 | contig 14023 bp, 15 predicted proteins | sample SF_May12_sed_USG_4_FD_169103 | JGI IMG/M metagenome (GOLD analysis project Ga0224512, IMG submission 169103) | Sediment microbial communities from San Francisco Bay, California, United States - SF_May12_sed_USGS_13 | ecosystem: Environmental > Aquatic > Marine > Sediment | place: USA...
AGCGGCAATCATCCGCGGTAGGTTCAAACGATCGACGCAACACTTTATCTTTATCTCAAAAGATGGAGTGTAGAAAATGATGTATAGAGGTCGAATCTATTACAACGCGGAACAGAAAGCAGAGATGTGGAACCGCTGGCAACGCGGGGAATCGCTCAATGCCATTGGTCGAGTTTTTGATCGGCCTTCTTCTTCGATTTTTAATCAACTATCGCCAAGTGGCGGTATTCGTCCCCCACCGCGACGACGCGCCGAGATAACGCTAACCCTGTTAGAGCGAGAAGAGATCTCAAGAGGTATTGTTTGCGATCTGTCGGTGCGTGCCATCGCTACCCACCTGGGACGCTCACCCTCGACGATCAGCCGCGAAATCAATCGTAATGGTGGTCTGAAACGGTATCGAGCAAGCCAGGCCGATCAAGCGGCCTGGGATAGAGCGCATCGCCCTAAACCCTGTAAACTAGCAACTCATCCGGCCCTCAGGCGCATCGTGGCGAGAAAGCTCCGGTGCAACTGGTCGCCTGAGCAAATCGCTGGCTGGTTGAAACGCGAATATCCAAACGATGAGCATCATACCGTGTCACATGAGACCATCTATCGAAGCCTGTTTGTTCAAGCCCGTGGCGTGCTGAAGAAGGAATTACAGCTATATCTGAGAACCCATCGGGCGATTCGCCGATCTCGGCATGCAAGTCTGAAAAGGGACGGTACGGGACAAATCAAGAACATGATATCGATCCGTGAACGGCCGGCATCCGTGGGGGATTGAGCGGTTCCGGGCCATTGGGAAGGTGATCTTCTGGGTGGTTCGAAAAACAGTTATATCGCCACCCTGGTCGAGCGTCATTCGCGTTATGTCATGCTGGCCAAGGTCAAGAACAAAGACACCGAAAGTGTTGTGTCTGCACTGATCAAACAAGCGAAGAAGCTGCCCGATGAGTTATACAAGTCATTAACCTGGGATCGAGGTAAAGAACTCGCGGATCATCAACGCTTCACGCTGGAGACCGATATCGATGTTTACTTCTGCGATCCGCGGAGTCCGTGGCAACGGGGTTCCAATGAAAACACCAATCGATTGTTGCGACAGTATCTTCCGCAAGGTACTGATTTATCGTTACACTCTCAGGTCAGACTCAACGCCATTGCTCGTCAACTCAATGAGCGTCCTCGTAAAACATTAGGGTTCGAGACACCGGCAGAGAGATTTAACGCATGTGTTGCATCGACCGATTGAAATCACAGTCGTTTTTTGCCGCAGGTCGCAAATTCCTGGGCGTCCGCTTTGACGCGTTCTGGAAGAGTGCTTTGCGAGGTCTAAAACCGACGGAATCAAATACGGCGTATAGAAAATCCAGGAGCTTTTTTGAGGTTACTTCCCCGAACAGTTTTACAAGCGGTAATTGGTCTGGAGTGGAGCGGGGCAGGTGCCTCCGAAAACTTGTCGCCTGCCTTTATCCTTTTCCGGCGAGGGATCAGATTTTCGCGTAAAACTCATTGTAGATATCGCAGCCGTCCGGCCCGTTTGCTCGATCTCGTTCGTATCCGCAAACGATTGACGATTATCGCTTGGCAATGAATCGCAATTCGAATTACCATGACCCCTTTCGGATTCGCACCTGAAAGCACCGACGACGGACTGTCTCGTGATTTCAGGCGGGCTATCCGTATGCATTAGTTTCAAATTGGAGCAGAATGATGAATGACTTTGTCAGACGTCTGCGCAGTCTTGCGCTCAAACAACAAGAAAAAATAAAAGAGCTTGAGCAAGATAACCAGCGTTTAAACACACTAATACGTGCCCTGGGAAAACAGGTTCAAACCCTGGAAGAGACAAGAATAGCGATTGATTTTGCGACTGCCGAGATACCGGTTGACCTCGATTTAGTTCCCGAATATAGCCATAAGAATTACGGTAGATAATCCTGGTCTGCAAAAAAAGGGGTGGGGTCGGTGACAAATGCGAACGAGTATCATTTGACACCGAACCCTTTTCCCGGGCGAAGTAAATATTATCAGACAGGAAGGAATAAATGCCTGGTGCCCCGGTCAAGGCTCAGGCACCGACTATCTCTGGATGTCGTTCGATTTCATCCAGGATTTCATCGAGCGCCTGCCAGGCCAGTAGCACGCACTTTTTGCGAGCCGGGTGCTGTCGAACCGACCCGAGCGCGGCCAGCCCCATACCGGGTGGGCCTACCCCACCCTGGTCACCAAACCAGAGTTGCATTTTTTCGATCAGGTCGCGCGCCTGGGTTAATTTCAGGCCGCGGGCAGATTCAGTCATGAGCGACGCAGACGCCAGGCAGATCGAGCACCCGCGGCCGCGAAAGCGGACCGATTCAAGCGTGTTGTTTTCACAGTTGATGCCGATTTCGATTTCATCGCCGCAGCGCGGGTTGCTACCACGCCTGACGATTTGCATATCCCCGAGGTCGCCCTTGTTTCGAGGATTGTGAAAGTGATCGAGCAGGACGGCCCTGTAAATGCTTTGATCGGTCATCGCTTGCCGAAAAGTTTAACCGTTTCGTTGATGACGTCCGCCAGCGCCGATATATCCTGTTCATTGTTATAAAAATTCAGACTCGCGCGCGCGGTGCTCGATACCCCGAGTCGCTGCATCAGGGGCTGGCAGCAGTGATGCCCGGCCCGGATCGCGACACCTTGCTCGCCGGCGACCTGGGCGACGTCGTGAGGATGAATTCCCTCGATATTGAAGGATAAAATCCCGCCGCGCTCGTTTCCGGTTTCGGGCCCATAAAGCAGGACCTCATCGAAGGCTTCGAGCGTTTGGTAAGCATAATCGGTCAGATCCCGAACCCGTTGCTCGATGGCTTTCAGGCCGATTGTGCTTAGATAGTCAACGGCTGTCGCCAGGCCCACGGCGCCTGCCAGGTTCGGAGACCCGGCTTCGAAGCGCGCCGGGATTTCGGCCCAGCTGCTGTGATCGATACCGACCTCGTCGACCATGCCGCCGCCGAGTAGCAGCGGCTCGGTCTCGCGCAGTCTTGCGGATGTGCCGTACAGGAATCCGATACCGGTGGGTCCGCACATCTTGTGCGCCGAGGCAACCAGGAAGTCACAGTCCAGCTCCTGTACGTCCACCGGCATATGCCCGACCGATTGAGCGGCGTCGACCAGCACCGGGATGTCGTGCCGACGGGCGTGCTCGACGACTTCCCTGACGGGGTTGATCGTACCGAGCACGTTTGACATCTGCGAGATTGCGATCAGTCGGGACCTGGGGCCGAAGAGTTCTGGCGCATTCTCCAGATCGAGCCGTCCCCGATCGTCGACAGGAATAATGCGCAGACGGGCATCACGCTGGTTGCAGACCCGCTGCCATGGCAGGAAGTTTGAGTGATGCTCCATCTGGCTGACCCAGATTTCATCACCGGATTGCAGATGCGTTGCCGCCCAGCCGCTTGCGACCAGGTTGATCGCCTCGGTAGCGGAGCGGGTAAAAACGACCTGATCCGTAGTGCCCGCGTTGATAAACCGGGCGAGGGTTCGCCGGGCGGCCTCGTAATTCTCGCTGGCGTTTTCGGCGAGCGGGTAAAGTCCGCGGTGTACCGGCCCATATTCATGCGCATAGCAATGACGAATGGATTCGATCACGCAGGCCGGTTTTTGCGTACTCGCGGCGGAATCGAGGTAGTGCAACGGCGGCTGACCGTCTGCAAGATTCGGAAAGTCGTCCCGTAGCGCTTCGAAGTCAACCGCAGCCATCGACGGCGCTGGCGCCTTTTCAGCCGGATCCTGTGGCATCGGCGGCTGCCCTGGGAGAGGGGACTTCACGGTGCAGGGTATCGCGCATGCGCACACCGCTGGCCTGGCGCCGCACCAGCACGATTTCGCTGATTACGCTGAGCGCAATCTCGGCGGGCGTACGCGCACCAATATCGATACCGCAGGGCGCCATGACGCGCTTGATATCGTCCTCGGAAAAGTTCTTGCGGCGCAGGTAGTCCATCACCAGCCGCGATCGCTTGCGGCTCGCGATCAGGGCGATGTACTGCGCATCGGATTGCAGCGCCCGTGTCATCGATTCGTGATCGCCCTTGTGCTGGGTTGCAATGACGACGAAATCCCCGGGTAACGGGTTTAACTCGCCGTAATCGATGTCGTCGGTAATCAGCCACGTCGCCTGCGGGAACTTGTCACGCTGGGCCATCGAGTCATTGACGACGACCGCGAAGCCCATCAGGTCGGACAGTTGGCAAATATATTCGGCCACCTCGCCGTGTCCCATGATCCATACCGTCGGTTTCGGAATCGAGGGTTCGATGTAAACGCGCATGTGGCCGCCACAGGGCATGCCGACGCCGAGGACCTCGTCGTCGAGATCGATGTCGATGATTTCGGTTTCACCGGATTCCATGCTTCGCTGCGCTGCGTGGCAGGCGGTGGATTCGGCACAACCGCCGCCGACCCAGCCGGTAACGACGTTACCGTGCTGGTCGATCAGGGCCTTGGACCCGGTTTTTGCCGACGTCGATCCGACCACGTCGATGACGGTTGCCACCGCGTAGGGGACGTTTTGTTCGCGTATCGCGAGCAGGTAATCAAGGAATTCTTTTGCCATAACTAACTGACCTGCTGTGTCAAATTATTGAAGTCGCCGAAACTCGAGGACGCGCAGAATTTTTCGTAATCCTGCTGCGTGTCCAGATCGATCACAACCGCGGGATCGGGCATCTCGACCTTGTATACCAGTTCGGGATTTTTGTCGATAAACCTGCGGCAACCGAGGTTGCGCGTTCCCGCGAGGATGTCGGCGCGACAGTTCGCACTGATGACGATCGGATTACCGCGTTCTCCCCGGTAAGTGGGTATGACTACATCACCGCCGCTGCGATCGCGAAAAGCCTCGATCAGGGTATCGATATCGACGCTGCGCAACGCCGGCTGGTCACCGAGCGCAATGACGATAGCGTCGTAATTTTGCTGCAGCGCGCCGAGCCCGCAGTGCACCGAGGTCATCTGCCCCGACTGATACGCCTGGTTGTAAGCCATTGCCACGGGAAGGTCGTCGATCAACGCGCGCGTGGTTTCCCGCTCGTGACCGAGCACCACGACGATGTCATCGACGTTCGCCGCCAGCAGTGTCTGTACGCTGCGGCGCAGCAGGGGGATGCCGCCGATCGGCAAATGCAGCTTGTTGACCACACCCATGCGTTGCGACGAGCCGGCGGCAAGCACGACGGCCGCGATTCGATTCGCGTTTTCAGCCACCGCAACAGCCTCCGCTTCCTTCGGTTGTGGCTACCGGGGCGATATCTTCTGCGAATTTTGTCTCTGCCGACGGCAGGGTCTGGTTTAGGCCAGCCACGCCACGCCGCACGCGTACCAGGTCCGCGAGCACCGAGAGCGCGATTTCAGCCGGCGTGACTGCGCCGATTTCGATACCGGCCGGGCTGTTGATGCGATCCAGCTGAGTCGATGCGACACCGGACCTGGCAAAACTTGCCTTGAGGCCATCAATTTTTTTGGCACTTGCGATCATCGCGATGTGCCGGGCATCGGTGCCGAGCGCTGCCTTGAGCGCGTCGCGGTCATGCTTGCCCTGGGTCGCGACCACGATGTAATCGCCGTCGACTGCGGTAAAGTCGGTTACCAGGCTGACGTTTTCGGCAAGCTCCGCGTCGACGGAGTCCGGGCAGGCCAGCGTTACCGAGAAGCCGAGATGACTGGCGAGGTTGCACAGGTGATGCGCCGCGGGTGAATTTCCCAGAACGGTCAATAGCGGTTGCCTGGTCATCGGCTCGACAAATATCAACAGGGTGCCGCCACTCAAACAGCCCGAGGTAAAATCGTCCACACCCTGCATCGGTTCCCATTCGCCCTTGGGTCCGACCCGGATCAGTTTCGCTTCACCCGATTCGAGGGTGCTGCGCGCAGCCTCGATCACGGCCGGTTGCGCACAGCCGCCGCCGATCCAGCCCTCGACGATGGCGTCACTGCTGACCAGCGCCTTGTCGCCGGGCTTGCCCGATGTCGGTGAAATCGCCTGCACCACGGTGGCGAGCGCGAGCGGGGTATCTTTACTGCGCAGTTGCGCGAAACAGGCGTCCAGCGATTTCGCTCTCAGTGTCTCGATAAGCTCTTTCATGATCGATTTACATCCCCGCGAGGTGCTGTTCCAGCGCTGCCAGGCTTTCCAGGTTGTGCGCCGGTGCGAACACGTCCAGTAACGGCAAAGCCGCCATTATACACCGAGTGCTGGGCGTGTAGCTTGCCTGTCCCAGCAGCGGATTTAACCAGATCAGGCGCCGCGCGCGACGCCTGATCCGCTGTAATTGAGTGACCAGGTCATCGGGTTCGCCGGTATCGTAACCGTCGCTGACGATAATCACGACGCTGCGCGAGCCCAGTATGTTGCGCGCATAGTGGTGATTAAAGGCTTCCAGCGACTTGTCGATGCGCGTACCGCCGTCGAATCCGGTCGAAATCAGCGCCATTTTTTCGCGCAGCTTGCGTCGGCTGGGTTCGCGCATGGTCTCGCCGATGTGCACCAGACGGGTGTGGAAGGCGAACGCGTCGGCGCCCTTGAAGGCGCCCAGTATGCCGCGTGCAAATCGCAGGAAGAGGTAGCTGTAAACGCTCATCGAACGGCTGACGTCGAGCAGAATCACCAGTTTCGGCGTCTGCCGCCGCCGCCGGCGGAAGCTCAGGGCCAGGGGCAGGCCGCCGTAGCGCAGGCTCGCGCGCACGGTGCGGCGCATGTCGATGCGCTCGCCGCGCCGATCGATGCGCTGGCGTCGCAGCAGGCGTTGGCGGATACGCTTCGCAAGGCGTTCGGCGAGATCTTCCATGCGGCGCAATTCGGCTGCATCGCTGATCTGATCGAAATTCTTGCGGCCGGTCGATTCCTGCGCGCTGGCGCCACCATGGCTCAGATTATCGACGCTTGCGCCAACCGCATCGAGCGCACTGGCGTCGGGCACGTCGAACAGGGCGTCCTTGCCGTGTCGGCTCGATTGCGCCAGTGCGTCTTGCCGCGGCGCCTTGCCGCCGATGCTGGCTTGCGTGCTTTGCCGCTGTTGGTTGCGCCGCCAGTAGTTATCGAACAGCGCATCGAAGCGTTCCCAGTCGGCGGGTGACGCACATAGCAGTGTTTTAAGACCAAGCTTCAGCGCGCGCCTGTCGGTAATACCGATGCGTTCGGCGAGACGTTGCGAATCGAGGGTTTCCTCGATGCCGACATTGAACCTTTGCGCACGTGCAAAGCGTGCGAAGCCGGTTATCTGCGCAACGATCCGGTTTTCGGGGGTCGTCGGGCTGTTTGAATCGAGGTTCACGACGCCTTCGCAACCAGGCGCTGGACCAGCTCCGGCGGCAGCGCGTCCTGGTCCTCGCGGGTTTTCAGCAGGCAGCCGAGCGTCGCGACCACGGCGTCGGGGTTGTCGCCCAGGGTCTTCATTTCGAGCTGCAGCAGCGCGCTCGCCCAGTCCAGCGTCTCGGCTACGCCGGGCAGCTTGCGCAAATCCTGTTCACGCAGATTTTGCACGAAGTTGACGATTTGCGACGCGAGACGGTTGCCGATATTCGGCACCCTGGCGAGCACGATGCGCAATTCCTTGTCGTAATCGGGATAGTCGATATAGTGGTAGAGACAGCGGCGGCGCAAAGCATCGCTGAGTTCGCGGGTCGCGTTCGAGGTCAGAATCACCAGCGGGATGCTGCTGGCCCTGATCGTGCCGAGCTCCGGAATGCTGATCTGGAAATCCGACAGCACTTCGAGCAGGTAGGCCTCGAACTCCTCGTCGGCGCGGTCGATCTCGTCGATCAGCAACACGCAGGATTGCGCGGAACTGATGGATTGCAGCAGGGGTCTTTTCAGCAGGTAGTCATCGCTGAATAAGTCCTTTTCGCTGAGGCGATCTTCGTGCAGGATTTCCTGGCGCCGGATCGCGAGCAGCTGGCGCTGGTAATTCCATTCGTAAACCGCGGTGTTGACGTCGAGCCCCTCGTAACACTGCAATCGAATCAATGCGCGGTCAAAAACCTCGGCCAGGGTCTTGCCGACCTCGGTCTTGCCAACCCCGGCGTCCCCCTCGAGCAGCAATGGGCGGTTTAGCTCATGCATCAACCACAGGCTGGTCAGCAGGGCCTGGTCGGCGATATATCCCGTGCCCGCTACGCGACCGCGGAGTTGTTCGATGGCTGCCTGCATCTACTCGGCGCTATGCCTTGCGCGCGAAAAAACTGCGGATGAAACCGATCAACACCTGCCAGGCAAACTTGAGGCCGTTGATTTCCTTGACCTCGGGCTCCGCTGCCGCCGTCTGTGCCGCGCCGGACTCGGCGCTTGCCGCCAGTCGCTTGCTGAAATTATCGGCAAACTGGCCGAGAATCTGGTCGGAGACCTGCGTCATCATGCGGCCGCCGAAGTTGGCGAGTTTGCCGTTCACGGTAACATCGGCATCGCCCTTGAGTTCGCTGGCGCTGGACTCTCCGGGCTGGATGCGGGCGGTCAGGTCCATGCTGGCGCTGGAGGTGCCCTTGCTGTCCTGGCCCGTGGCGATCAGGTGGATCTGCTTTTCGTCGGCATTGATATCCTTGACCGAGATATCGCCGTTAAAGGCCATGTTCATCGGTCCGATCTTGACCTTGACGCTGCCCTTGTAATTATTTTCATCGATGGTTTCGGTAATTTCGGCGCCGGGCATGCAGACCGCGACCTGCTCGATATCCCTGAGCATGAGCCAGGCGTTGTCGACCGAACCGTCGAGTGGAAATACCTTGTTGAGTGTGACTTGCATGATAACTACCGTTTGCTGAAAGGAAGATGACGGCGGCAACGCCGCCGTCATTTGGGTTATGGTCAGGTATCCAGACCGAGTTCGTGAATGGTCTTCCACAGGTTGTAAGCGGTGTGGGGCATGTCGATATGGGTAACGCCCTTGTGCGCAAACGCATCGACGATGGCATTGCTGAAGCACGGAATACCGCCGACGTGGGGCGACTCGGCGACGCCCTTGGCCCCGAGGGGATGATGCGGCGACGGGGTGACCGTGAAGTCGGTTTCCCAGTGCGGGGTTTCGACGAAGGTCGGAATGAAGTAATCCATCAGGGTGTTGCCCTGCAGATTGCCGTCTTCGTCGAAGCTGATCAGCTGGCCCATCGCCACCGCAAATGCCTCGTTAAGGCCGCCGTGGATCTGTCCTTCGATGATCATCGGGTTGATGCGGGTGCCGCAGTCGTCGAGCGCATAAAAGCGACGAACCGTGGTTTCGCCGGTATGACGATCGATGTCGACCACGCACAGGTAGATGCCAAACGGGTAGGTGAAATTGGGCGGATCGTAATAGTTTACGGTTTCCAGTCCCATCTCCATGCCCTCCGGCACGTTGTTGTAGGCCGCCCAGGCGACCTCTTTCATGGTCTTGACTGCTTCCGGGTTACCCTTGACGTGAAAACGATCGACGTCCCATTCGACGTCCTCGGGGCTGACTTCGAGCAGATGCGCCGCGATTTTCTGCGCCTTGGCGCGCAGCGCGCGCGCCGCCATCGCCGTTGCGGCGCCGCCGACCGGCGTGCTGCGCGAGCCGTAGGTGCCGAGCCCGTAAGGCGCGGTATCGGTATCGCCCTCTTCGATCTGGATATCATCGGACGACAGCCCCAGTTCGCTGGCGATGATCTGCGCGTAAGTGGTCTGGTGCCCCTGGCCCTGCGTGATGGTACCCATGCGCGCGATCGCGCTGCCGGTCGGGTGGACGCGGATTTCACAGCTGTCGAACATGCCGACGCCGAGCACGTCGCAGGCCTTGCTGGGCCCGGCGCCGACGATTTCGGTGAAGGTGCAAAGCCCGATGCCCATCAATTCGCCCCTGGCGCGTTTGTCCGCCTGTTCCTTGCGCAGGCCCTCGTAGTCGCAGGCCTCGAGCACTTTTTCCAGCGCCGGCAGGTAATTGCCGCTGTCGTACTCCCAGCCGAGCGCCGACTGGTACGGGAACTGCTCTGCCTTGATGAAATTGCGCCGCCGGATCTCGGCCTTGTCGATATCGAGTTTCTGCGCGAGCACGTCGATCATGCGCTCGATCAGGTAAACCGCCTCGGTCACGCGGAACGAACAGCGGTAGGCCACGCCACCTGGCGCCTTGTTGGTGTAGACACCGTCGACGCGCGCATAGGCTACCGGGATATCGTAGGAACCGGTGCAAATGCTGAACAGCCCCGCCGGCCACTTGGTCGGCTGTGCGTGCGCGTTGAACGCGCCGTGATCCGCGAGCGCATGAAAGCGCAGCGCCTTGATCACGCCGTTTTTATCCGCGGCCAGTTCGCCAGTGCCATGGTAGTCGCGCGCGAACGCCGTGGTCGACAGGTTGTCGATGCGATTCTCGATCCACTTGACGGGACGGCCGAGCACGATCGACGATACGATCGCACAGACGTAACCAGGATAAATCCCGACCTTGTTACCAAATCCGCCGCCGATGTCTGGTGAAATAACCCTGACCTTGCTCTCCGGTATACCCGACAACAGGGTCACCACGGTACGCACGATATGCGGCGCCTGCGAAGTGATGTAAATGGTCAAGTCACCCTTGACCTTGTCGAAGGAAGCGACGCAGCCGCAGGTTTCCAGCGGGCTCGGGTGCACGCGCGGATTCAGAATTTTCTCGCTCACGGTGATCGCGGCTTCGTCGAAGGCGCGATCGGTTGCCTCCTTGTCGCCGACGTCCCAGGTAAAGATGTGGTTGTTGTGGGTGCGCTTGCCCTGTCCGGCCTCGTCCTTGCCGACCAGGTCCTCACGGATGATCGGCGCGTCGTCATCCATGGCCTTGTGCGGATCCACCAGCGCCGGCAGTTGCAGGTACTCGACTTCGACGAGTTCGGCGCCGTCGGCCGCGATGTAGCGATCATCGGCGACCACCATCGCGACTTCCTGCTGCTGGAAACAAACCTTTTCATCGGCCAGGACCGCCTGGGTGTCGCCCGCGAGCGTCGGCATCCAGTGCAATCCCAGCGGTTTGAGGTCTGCGGCGGTAATCACCGCGTGCACGCCGGGAAGGGCCAATGCCTTTTCCTTGTTGATGGAAATAACCTTGGCGTGCGCAAACGGGCTTCTGACCACGGCACCGAAAAGCATGCCGGGTAACTTGACGTCATCGACGTACAATCCCTTGCCCTGGATGAATCTCGGGTCTTCCTTGCGTTTGCGGGAGCATCCAATCCCCTGCAGTTGATCCTGCCGTTCCAGAGTATCTGGTGCTGCTGACATGATTATTCTCCCCTGTTTATTCTGCTTTCTGACCAGCAGCGCCTGCCTGCAATGCGGCGGCGGCGGTCTGGATTGATTTGACGATGTTCTGGTAACCGGTGCAACGGCACAGGTTCCCTGCCATGCCCATACGAATGTCTTCTTCGCTGGGGGCTGGATTCTCCTGCAGGAAACGGTAACCGCGCATCAGCATGCCCGGGGTGCAGAAACCGCACTGCAGGCCGTGCTCGTCCATGAACGCCTGCTGCAGCGGGTGCAACTCACCGCCCGCGGCAAGTCCCTCGACCGTCATGACTTCGGCGCCCTGCGCCTGCACCGCGAGCATGGTGCAGGACTTGATCGATTTGCCGTTAATATCGACGGTGCAGGCGCCGCAGTGGCTGGTTTCGCAGCCGATGTGGCTGCCGGTTAGCTGCAATTGCTCACGCAGCACGTGGATCAGCAGTTCGCGCGGCTCGACCAGGACGTCGACGTCCTGACCGTTCAACTTGAAACTTACCTGTGTCTTTGCCATGCCTAGTTACCTCCCGCGCGCTGTACCGCTTCTCGAATGGCCCGGCGGGTCATCTCCCCGCCCATCTGGGTTTTATACTCTGCGTCGCCACGCAGGTCTTCCGAGGGGTCGCAGATCTCCATGGCCTTGGCGGCGGCCTGGTTAATCAGGTCCTCGGTAATTTTCTGTCCTGTCAAAACGGTTTCCGCCGCGGTGGCGCGAAGCGCGGTCGCGCCGAGATTGGTCAGGCTGATACGGACGCTCTGGCAGGTGTCGCCCGCCATGGTTATGACGGCGGCGGCGGCCGCGGTGGCGTAGTCACCGGTTTTACGCTTGAGCTTTTGATAACTCGCGCCGGTGCCGGCGGGTTGCGCCGCGATCCTGATCTCGGTCAGGATCTCGTCGGCCTCGAGCGCGGTGTAAAAGGTGCCGAGGAAGAAATCCTGGGCGGCAACCTCGCGTGAACCGTTCGCTCCGACCAGCGTAAACCTGGCGTCAAGCGCGAGCATTAGCGCGGGGTGATCATTACCAGGGTCTCCGTGGGCGATATCGCCGCCGATGGTGCCGCGGTTGCGCACCTGGGGGTCGGCGATCTGTCTTGCCGCTTCCGGCAACAATGGACATTTTTCCTGCAACAGGCTGGAGGCGATGAGTTCGTTTTCCGAAGTCATCGCACCGATGACGATCGTGCCGTTTTCCTCGCTGATACCTTTTAGCGAATCGATATTGTTGATGTCGACCAGGTGTTCGGGCTCGGCGAAACGCAGTTTCATCATCGGCAACAGGCTGTGCCCTCCTGCCAGTATCTTGGCTTCGTCGCCATATTGGCTGAGTAACGCGACGGCATCGTCGATCGAGCCAGGCGCATGATATTCGAACGCGGGGGGTATCATTGTGGTTCCTCCAGGTTGGTTATAGTTTTTGAACCGGTCATTATATACAAATGTCCGGTGGCATACCGTTATTTTACGTTCGCATCGCCGCGATGGATCAGGCTGGGCGATTGCCCGGGTAGAAATCCTCGAAGATGAAACGCGCGATGGCCTCAATATCGTTGATATCGAGAATCGTGATACCGGTATCGGCGGGCAGCGCGGCATCGCATGCTATCGCGATGATCGAATCGTCGTGGTCGTAAAAATAAGGTTTGCCGAGCGTTTCGCGGTGCAGCTCGATCTTGGGAAAGCGAATATCCTTGTAACCCTCGACCAGGATCATGTCGACACGTTCGGTGTCCAGCGACGCGATGATATGCTGCAAACTCGGTTCCTCCCCGGGACTGTGGAACTCGGTAATCGTCGCCATGCGCGTGGTAGTACAGATAACGGTCTGCTCGGCGCCGGCCTTGCGCAGCTCGTAGCTGTCCTTGCCCGGAAAATCGAGATCGAAATGATGGTGCGCGTGCTTGATCACCGAAACGCGCAAGCCGCGTTCCTTGAGCGCCGGGATCAACTGCCGCAGCAGCGTGGTCTTGCCGGTGCCGCTCCACGCGCTGAATCCAAGAATCGGGATCGGCGCGTTCATGGGCTTCCCTGCATCGATTGTTGATCGGAGGGCGTATTGATATTGCGGAACATATCGGCGCAGTCGGAAAAGTCGGCCTGCACATAGTCGTGCAATGCGTACCAGCGGTCAATCTTGCGATCGCCCGTCGCCAGGAACTGGTTCAGGCTCGGCTGCAGACCGGTACTGATCAGCGCATGCACCGGCTGCAGGCGTTCGCCGTCGAAGGCAACAATCACCGGGGCGCCGGTTTGCTCGTGCCTGGCTATGAATCGTGCGACATAGTCGTCGGCCAGCAGCGGCCCGTCGCAGGGCAGGGTCAGGATAAAGTCACTCTCCACCGCATTCATCGCGCTGGCGAAACCGGCCAGCGGTCCCTGGTAATCCTCGAGCTGGTCATTGACGACCCGGTAGCCAAAAGCCTCGTAACGCGGCAGATTGCGGTTGGCGTTAATGACGATATCGACCGCCTGCCGTTCGAGCTTCTCAATCAGTATCGCCACCAGCGGCCTGCCGTTGAAATCGAGCAATCCCTTGTCCTGGCCGCCCATACGACGACCCTGGCCGCCGGCGAGTATGACCGCGGTAATGTCTTGAGCTTTTATAGTCATCGTTTCTCGATCTGGCGCACCAGGTCGGAGTTCACGGCATCGGCGGCTGCCGGCGCCGCGGGCCGAATCCGGTGGTCGCGCAATATCTTTTCCTTTCAGTCTGGTCAAATGGGGATCGCAGTTTATCAATCCTGCGTTGGCCTAGTCGAATATTATTGGGACCGTCAGATAAAACGGGTAAAATGCCTG
>Ga0224512_10003415_pt1:0-5000 | contig 14020 bp, 8 predicted proteins | sample SF_May12_sed_USG_4_FD_169103 | JGI IMG/M metagenome (GOLD analysis project Ga0224512, IMG submission 169103) | Sediment microbial communities from San Francisco Bay, California, United States - SF_May12_sed_USGS_13 | ecosystem: Environmental > Aquatic > Marine > Sediment | place: USA...
GGTGCTGACGTAGAGGGACGATCCATCCGTGAAGAGCAGGCGCCCCCCCGATCGCGTCAGCCCGAGGATCTCCTGGGCCAGCACGGTATGCACGGCTCCCGTCGCGGGATCGATCTGGAGCAATCCGCGGTTGCCGGCCACGAGCAGCTCCGCGCCAGCGCTCTCGACTCCGATGACGGAGCCAACCACGTCCCGACCGTACGCGGCATCGAGCACGAGGCGATCCGCGTCGAGACGCAGCACCTCGATGCCGTCGGGGCCGAACGAGACGATCCGCCCGCCCGCAATCGCGACGCCCTCGAAGCGCGAGAGGTCTCGCGCGCGGCGGTATTCGGCCAGTCGCACCGGATTTGCGGGGTCCCCCAAGTCCAGAACCTGGAGATCCCCGTCGCCAAACAGGATGATTGCGCGGCTCCCGAGCATCTCGACCGCAACTGCGGGCTTCTGCAGGGAACGCGCCTCTCGGAGTGCAACACGGGTGTTCCAGGTGGCGACCGGAACGAAGAAATCGGACCAGTAGGCCATGCTGCCCGGCCCGAACAGAATCGACACGCCGGGACGCTGATCGCTGGCCGCTGCGCGCATTTCGAAGCCGTCTCGCCAGATCGGCTCCGCATCACCGGGATGGCCGAGGGTGACCTCGGTCCGCGCCACGATGCCCGGCTGCGAAACGCTCCCGCCCCGCACCCGGGTGCGAGCGGGCCGTTCCCGGTGCGAGATCTTCAGGTGAGCCGCGACCTCGGCGAAGCGCTCGTCGTCCGGCCCGGACAGCGGGATGAGCTCGAGAGCAGCGGCCGCATAGGCCGCCGAAGCGCGCTCGCTGAAGGCACGTACCAGGCGATCCGCGCCCGGAGTCTCGGCTGGCACGTCGATCAGCAGGCCGACGCGCCGGAAGGCAGTTTCCTGGCGCAGCCGAACGCCCGCTGCGCTGCGCCGTGCCTCCGCGGCGTAGTCGCTGGTGGGATGGCGCTGCGCAAAGTCATCGAGGGCTTCCGGACGCGCGCCGAAGCCGCCCTGCTCGAGATACTCGGCATTGCCGAGCGCCCGAGCTGCGTAGCCCCCGTCCGGGAAGCTCTCGAGGAACTCGCGGTACGCCGCCGCCGTGCCGCGGGCGCGCGTTTGCAGGAAGAACTGCTCTTCGACATGGGGCCGCAGCTCCGCGGCCAGCGGACTGCCCGGGAATTCCTTCAGGAACGCCTCGAAGGCCGCGGGGCTCGGCGTCGCGCGCACGCGCGTCATCGCCAGTCGCTCGCGCGCCTCCGGGGCCTGAGCTGAATCCGCGTACTGGCGCAGATAGCGACTGTATGCGGCCATGTCGTCTGCGCTGCGCGCGGCCTTCCATGCGCTGCTCGCACAGGCACAGAGGCAGAGCGCCACAATCGGCACGCCGATCGAAACGCGCAGAGACACCGGGTTGATCCCCCGATGGATTCATCGACGGGATCAGAGGGCGCCTTGAGAAGATCCCGTCCGCTGCGGGCAGAGACTTGCGGCGCGATCGGAATCACGGGATCGCGAGCGTCCGCCGCGCGAGAGGGAATCGAGTGCGTCTCGGTCGCAGAAACGAACGCGGCGCCGACCCTCGGGTCGGCGCCGCGCAGAAGGGTCCCACCGTCGCGCTACTCTCCCACCGGGAAACCCGGCAGTACCATCGCCGAAGCAGGGCTTAACTTCCGTGTTCGGAATGGGAACGGGTGTGGCCCCTGCTCTATGGACGGTGGGAAAAACACACAAAGCGGAGATCATCGACCGTCGAATATCTTTCTGGGCCCACGACCGATGCGTCGCGCATGGCTGGCGAGTGGTCAAGCCTCACGGGCGATTAGTACCGGTCAGCTCCGCGCATTGCTGCGCTTCCACCTCCGGCCTATCGACGTCCTCGTCTCGGACGGCCCTTCAGGAGACCGAAGTCTCGGGGAGATCTCATCTTGGGGTGGGCTTCCCACTTAGATGCTTTCAGCGGTTATCCCATCCGGACTTAGCTACCCGGCAGTGCCGCTGGCGCGACAACCGGCACACCATGGGTTCGTCCATCCCGGTCCTCTCGTACTAGGGACAGATCCCCTCAAATCTCCTGCGCCCACGGCGGATAGGGACCGAACTGTCTCACGACGTTCTAAACCCAGCTCGCGTGCCACTTTAATCGGCGAACAGCCGAACCCTTGGGAGCTGCTTCACCCCCAGGATGTGACGAGCCGACATCGAGGTGCCAAACCTCCCCGTCGATGTGAACTCTTGGGGGAGATCAGCCTGTTATCCCCGGCGTACCTTTTATCCGATGAGCGATGGCCCTTCCATGCGGAGCCACCGGATCACTAAGACCTGGTTTCCCACCTGCTCGACTTGTAGGTCTCGCAGTCAAGCTCCCTTATGCCTTTGCACTCTACGGCTGGTTTCCAATCAGCCTGAGGGAACCTTTGCGCGCCTCCGTTACTCTTTGGGAGGCGACCGCCCCAGTCAAACTACCCACCACGCAGTGTTCCCGATCCGGATGACGGACCCAGGTTAGATCGGCAGCGCAAAAAGGGTGGTATTTCAAGGTTGGCTCCACCGAGACTGACGTCCCGGCTTCAAAGCCTCCCACCTATCCTACACATCCTGAACCGACGATCACTGCGAAGCTGTAGTAAAGGTGCACGGGGTCTTTCCGTCCTGCTGCGGGTCGCCGGCATCTTCACCGGCAATTCAATTTCGCTGAGTCCCTGGTTGAGACAGTGGGGAAGTCGTTACGCCATTCGTGCAGGTCGGAACTTACCCGACAAGGAATTTCGCTCGGTTGCTCCCAACCGTTTCCGGAAGGGCCGGACTTTACCTTGACTGTCCTCGGTTCATCTGGCCGGCGATGCGGCGAGCTTCCTCGACGCCTTCGCGGGTCAGATGCTCCCCCGCCTCCATGAGCAAGAGGATTCGCCGAAACTTGGCGAAGTCCACTCGCTTTCTGGTCTTGAGCGGGTGTTTCTCGAAGAATGGAATGATGCGCTGGAGCAGGTGCTCCTTCCCGCGTACGCGGTAGGCCATCCGGTCGCCGTGGTTCCTTCGAACCACGCCGCAGCCGAAGTAGGCCTTCAGCGCGTGCAGGACCTGCACATCACGCTCGTGCTGCACGACGGTGAACTCAGGAAGAACCTGATAGCCCGTCTTCATCTCGGGATGCGGATTGATCCCGACGTGAAAGCAGCCTTCACCGTCCACGAAGCCGACGATCCATTGAGCTTCGAGATCCATCAAACAGCCCCGAACATCAAGTCTCTGAGGGTTCCCAGCGCAGCTGGGCCTTCCCTGCGGATTGTCCCCATGTCCGTCAGATTGTTACTGCCGGTAGTTCACCGACGAGTACCGTACGGCTGTGGAGGAGGTCCCCGCATATGGTTCGGTTTTACTAAGGCGACGTGTTCACCTTAGGACCGTTATAGTTACGGCCGCCGTTTACCGGGGCTTCGGTTCACCGCTTCGCCTCCGAAGAAGCTAACAGATCCCCTTGACCTTCCGGCACCGGGCAGGCGTCAGACCCTATACGTCCTCTGACGAGTTCGCAGAGTCCTGTGTTTTTAGTAAACAGTCGCTACCCCCTGCTCTCTGCAACCCCAACCGGCTCGGGAAGCAAGTTCCGTCACCGGCGAGGGCACACCTTCTCCCGAAGTTACGGTGTCAATTTGCCGAGTTCCTTAACCAGAGTTCTCTCAAGCGCCTTGGCATGCTCTGCCCGCCTACCTGTGTCGGTTTGCGGTACGGTCACCAGATAAACTCCCTACGAGGCTTTTCTTGGAAGCATGGGATCACCGACTTTGTGAGCCTTACGGCTCTCGGCATCACCTCTCGGCGTTGAATGGCGGCGCGGATTTGCCTACGCCACCCGCCTACAGGCTTGAACCGGGATGTCCAGCACCCGGCCCGGCTACCCTTCTCCGTCCCCCCTTCGGTCGAACGTTCATCTAGTGGTACGGGAATATTAACCCGTTTCCCATCACCTACGGCTTTCGCCCTCGGCTTAGGGGCCGACTAACCCTGAGCAGATTAGCTTTACTCAGGAACCCTTAGGCTTACGGCGAGGCGGTTTCTCACCGCCTTTATCGCTACTCATGTCCGCATAAGCACTTCCAGGACCTCCACCCGTCGTTTCCGTCGAGCTTCAAAGGCGACTGGAACGCTCCCCTACCGCTCACGACACCCGAAGGCGTCATGAGCCCGTGGCTTCGGTACCATGCTTGAGCCCCGTTACATTTTCGGCGCGGGCTCACTAGACCAGTAAGCTATTACGCACTTTTTAAAGGATGGCTGCTTCTAAGCCAACCTCCTGGCTGTCTGAGCGCTCCCACATCCTTTCCCACTTAGCATGGATTTTGGGACCTTAGCCGACGATCTGGGCTGTTTCCCTTTCGACCACGAACCTTATCGCCCGTAGTCTGACTCCCGCGCTGCACTTACCGGTATTCGAAGTTTGGTTGGGTTCGGTAATCTGGTAGGACCCCTAGCCCATCCAGTGCTCTACCCCCGGTAGTGATCACGCGAGGCTATACCTCAATATATTTCGGGGAGAACCAGCTATCTCCGGGTTTGATTGGCCTTTCACCCCTATCCACAGCTCATCCGGGAAGTTTTCAACCTTCTACGGTTCGGGCCTCCACTCGGTCTTACCCGAGCTTCACCCTGGCCATGGATAGATCACCCGGTTTCGGGTCTACCCCCAGCAACTATACGCCCTGTTCAGACTCGCTTTCGCTTCGGCTACACCTGTCGGCTTAACCTTGCTGCTGAGGAGTAACTCGCGGACCCATTAAACAAAAGGTACGCAGTCACCCTTTGCGACACCGAAGTGTCGCCATAGGGCTCCTACTGGATGTAGGCAAACGGTTTCAGGTCTATTTCACTCCCCTCGCCGGGGTTCTTTTCACCTTTCCCTCACGGTACTGGTTCACTATCGGTCGCCAGGTAGTACTTAGCCTTGGATGATGGTCCACCCAGATTCCCACAGGGTTTCACGTGCCCCGAGGTACTCGGGA
>Ga0224512_10003415_pt1:10000-14020 | contig 14020 bp, 8 predicted proteins | sample SF_May12_sed_USG_4_FD_169103 | JGI IMG/M metagenome (GOLD analysis project Ga0224512, IMG submission 169103) | Sediment microbial communities from San Francisco Bay, California, United States - SF_May12_sed_USGS_13 | ecosystem: Environmental > Aquatic > Marine > Sediment | place...
TGCTCGACGTAATTCATGGTCTCGTCGACGTAGCGCGCAATGCGCTGCAGAACCTCGGGCTCCTCGTCGCTCCGGATGTGGAACTCTCGGCCGCGAATCGTGACCGCAACCGAGCGCTTCGCGCTCACTGCGGATCTTCCAGGTTCTGCATCTGCGCGCCGAGCTGATCGATCTGCGCGATCAGCTCGTCGATGCGTTTCGCCACGTCCTGGCGGCGCTGGTTGGCCGCGAGAAGCTGCTCTTCCAGATCGCGAATGCGCCGGGTCTTGTCCTCGAGCTGATCGAGCAGCTCACCGTTGCGCTGCACGCAGCGTTCGTGCTGGGATACGAGTCCGGCCACGGCCCGCTCGAGTCGAGCGAAGTCGTAGGTACGATGGCTCACACCTTCAGAATTTCGAGACGAAATGGCACACCCCCGACGGCGTGACCGATCCTACCCATACCAGCCAAACGCCGTCAAGAAACGATGCGCCTCAGAGGCAAGTGTGCGCGACGATTGAGAAAAAAATCACCGACGCCGAGAGGCTCCGAGCTGGATCCGGGGAAGATTCGCCCGCCTCCCGCCGCGCGGTGCGGATTCACGCTTCATCCCGCCGCTCGCCGCGCCGCCGCGCCGGCGATCCCCGCTCCGTCCCGTCCAACAGCGCGCGCATCCGATCCGGAAAGTTGGTGAACAATCCATCCACACCGAGCGCGATCAGGCGCCGCATCGCAGCCAGCGCATCCACCGTATAGACGAACACGGAGAGATCGGCCGCGTGCGCGCGCTCGACGCGAGCGGCGTCGAGCAGGGAAGACGCAAGGTGCACGGCCTCGGCTGCCACGGCGCGCGCGCGCGCGAGCCAGCGGTCCGGTGCGCGGCGCGAGACGAGAACGCCGATACGTGCCGCGGGAGCGCAGTCGCGCAGACGCTCGAGGATGTCGTCCTCGAACGAAGAAAAGAGCGTCCGCGCGAGCAGCCCGCGCCGCTCGACCGCCTCGACGGCGGCGCGCTCCAGGCCGGCATACGCGCCCCTGCTGCCCGACTTGAGCTCGAGATTGAAGGCAATCTGCTCGCCGAAACGGTCGAGGACCTCGTCGAGCGTTGGCACGCGCTGCCCCGATCCCGCGTCGAGTGCGCGCACCTCTTCGAGTGTCGCGTCTGCGATCTCACCGCGGCCGCCGAGCCCGCGCAGGTCCGCGTCGTGGATCACGACGATCGCTGCGTCCCGGGTGCGGTGCAGATCGATCTCGATCATGTCGGCGCGCTGCTCGACGGCCAGGGCGTAGGCGGCGAGCGTGTTCTCGGGGGCGCGCCCGGACGCGCCGCGGTGCGCGATCACGAGCGGCGCTGTGGCGCCGGGCGTGCGCCTCACGCTCCGGCCCAGCCCCGGGAGCGCTCGACCGCCCGTTTCCAGCCGGCGTAGAGGCTCTCGCGGCGCTCGGCGCACAGATCGGGCTCGAACACCGTCCGCTCGCCCGCAGCCGCGCCGATCTCGCTCATCTCCCGCCAGAAGCCCGCACCCAGCCCGGCGAGCCCCGCGGCGCCGAGGGCCGTGACCTCGAGCACGGCGGGTCGTTCCACCGGAACCCCCAGGACATCGGCCTGGAACTGCATCAGGAAGTCGTTCCGGCACGCGCCGCCGTCGACGCGAAGCGTATCGAGCGTCAGCGAAGCGTCGCGCTGAACGCACTCGACGATGTCGCGCGTCTGGTACGCAATGGACTCGAGCGTGGCCCGAATCAGGTGCGCGCGCGTCGTGCCGCGTGTGATCCCGACGATCGTGCCCCGCGCCCGCTCGTCCCAGTAGGGAGCGCCGAGTCCGACGAAGGCCGGCACGAGATACACACCGCCCGTATCCTCGACAGAGCGCGCGGCCGCCTCGGAATCGCCCGCCCTCTCGAGCAAGCCGAGGCCATCCCGCAGCCACTGCACCGCCGCGCCGGCGACGAAGACGCTGCCCTCGAGCGCGTAATCGACGCGCCCGCCGATCCCCCAGGCGATGGTGGTGACGAGCCCGGTGCGCGACACCGGCGCTTCGCTGCCCGTGTTCATCAGCAAGAAGCAGCCGGTCCCGTAGGTGTTCTTCGCCTTGCCCGGCTCCGCGCAGCGCTGCCCGAAGAGCGCCGCCTGCTGGTCGCCCGCGACGCCCGCGATGGGGATTTCCGCGCCGAACCACTCTGCATCCGCGACCCCGAAGCATCCACTCGTATCGCGGACTTCGGGCAGCATGGCGCGAGGAATGCGCAGCGCCTCGAGCAGCAGCTCGTCCCAGGCGCGCGTGTGGATGTTGTAGAGCAGCGTGCGCGACGCGTTCGAGTATTCGGTGGCGTGCACGCGGCCCCTCGTGAGCCTGTGGATCAGCCAGCTGTCGACCGTGCCGAACGCCAGCTCGCCGCGCTCCGCGCGCTGCTGGAGCCCCTCGACGGCATCGAGGATGAAACGGATCTTGGTCCCGGAAAAATACGCGTCGATCACCAGACCGGTCCGCGCCCGCACCTCCTGCTCGAGACCCCGCGCGCGCAGCGCCTCGCAGATCGGTGCGGTCTGGCGCGACTGCCAGACGATGGCCCGGTGCACCGGCTGCCCGCTGCTCCGATCCCAAACGAGCGCGGTCTCGCGCTGGTTGGTGATGCCGATCGCCGCGATGTCCCGGCCCGTCGCCCCCGCGGCCCGCAGCGCCCCTCGCGCCGCCCGCAGCTGACTCTCCCAGAGCTCGATCGGATCGTGCTCGACCCAGCCCGGCTGCGGAAAATGTTGCGGAAACTCGTGCTGATCCACCGCCACGATGGTTCCCGCCCGATCGAAGAGAATCGCGCGGGAAGACGTCGTGCCCTGGTCGAGAGCCATCACGTACCGACCCATCCCGCCTCCTTCGGCCTGCGCGCGAGCGCGCTGCGCGCGGCCTTCTAGTCTTCGAAGAGTGCGTCCACGAATTCCTCCGCACGAAAGTCGCGCAGATCCTCGACCGACTCGCCCACCCCCACGTGCGTCACGGGGATCCCGAATTCGTCCGCCAGACCGACGATGACGCCGCCCTTTGCGGTTCCATCGAGCTTGGTGAGCACGAGCCCCGTCACGGATGCCACCTCCGTGAACAGGCGCGCTTGCGAGATCGCGTTCTGGCCGGTATTCGCGTCGAGGACGAGGAGCGTCTCGTGGGGCGCGCCCGCGAGGTCCCTGCCGATCACGCGAACCATCTTGCCGAGCTCCTCCATCAGCGGCTTCTTCGTCTGCAGGCGACCGGCTGTGTCGATGATCGCGACATCCATGTTGCGTGCGACGGCGGCCTTGACCGTGTCGAAGGCCACCGCGGACGGATCGCCTCCGGCGCGACCCGCGATGACCTCGCACCCGACCCGCTCGCCCCAGATCTGCAGCTGCTCGATGGCGGCGGCGCGAAAGGTATCGGCCGCACCCAGGATCACCCCGTATCCCGCCGCGCTGTAACGGGCCGCGAGCTTTCCAATCGTCGTGGTCTTGCCCGAGCCGTTCACCCCGAGCACGAGGATCACGTGCGGGCGCGCCGCGATCCGAAGCCGCGTCTCGGGCTCCACACGGCGCAGCTTCTCGAGCATCGCATCGCGAAGCACGCGGCGAACCGTGTGCGCATCCTCTCCCACCGCGCGCTTGCGCACTGCATCGAGCAGGCTCTGGGCGGTCTGCACGCCGAGATCCGCACCGAAGAGCAGCATTTCGAGCTCGTCGATCAATGCGTCGTCGACGCGCCGACCTCCGAGCAGCTGGCCGAGGCGCCCGACCAGCGCGTCGCTCGTGCGGCGCAAGCGCTCGTGCAGGCGCGCGGGCGCTGCCGGCGCGGCAGCCGCCGCCTCGCTCGGGGCGCCCGCGATGGGGGCGGCAGCCGGCGCCGGCTCGGCCAGCTCGGGCGCTCGCGCGCGCCGCAGCACGCGCGCCAGCTCGGCGACGGTCAGCAGGAACACCGGCACGACAAAGGCGCCGAGCAACAGGACGAACGGATGGGCGCGCGCCCAGACCGCGAAGGATTGGATCAATGCTTCGACCATGGGGCGCGGAACATA
>Ga0224512_10003416_pt1 | contig 14017 bp, 21 predicted proteins | sample SF_May12_sed_USG_4_FD_169103 | JGI IMG/M metagenome (GOLD analysis project Ga0224512, IMG submission 169103) | Sediment microbial communities from San Francisco Bay, California, United States - SF_May12_sed_USGS_13 | ecosystem: Environmental > Aquatic > Marine > Sediment | place: USA...
TTGATGATCAGAAGAGGAAGCTCCAGCAGAAAATTGCGAGTGAAAAACTAAAGGTAGAGAAGAATTCTCGTCGCTTGGTTGGTTTCAAGAATGTAATCATGTTTGATGAAAAGCGATTGGAAGAATATCTCAAGAACAAAGAAGCAGTCAAAATGCTTAAGGTGTTGTACAGTACAAAAGAGCAGTACACCGAGGTTTTGAAGGGGATTGTTGAAGAGCTTGAGCAGTGTCAGGTTGAGTTGACTGAGCTTTGGAAGGAACACGGCTCTCTTGAAGAGAAGTGGAATAGTCTTGAAGATTCAAAGCTTGAGCTTGCAGAGCTTCGCGAGCAATATGCGGCGTATGATCTCTATTTGAAATGCATGCACAGCAATGGAATTGCATATGACATCATCAAGAAGCGTTTGCCAATTATTAATGAGCAGATTTCGAGAATTTTGGCTAATGTGGTCAATTTCGAGATTTTCTTGGAAGATGACGGGAAGGAGCTTCCAATTATGATTCGTCATCCCAAGTATCCTCCGCGTTCTCTTAGCGGCGGCTCAGGCGCTGAGTTGACTCTTGCTGCTATGGCAATTAGACTGGCATTGATTCGCATCAGCAGTCTACCAGTTGGCGACCTATTTATCCTAGACGAGCCAGCTACGTCGCTAGATGAGGAAAACATGGAAGGATTCACCAGAATCATTGACATGTTGAAAATGCAGTTCAAGACAATCATTCTTGTTTCTCACCTTGACGCTCTGAAGGACATTGTCGATACGCAAATTGTGATTGACAAGAAAGATGGCTACGCTCAGGTTAACATCTAGGAGGGCATATGAAGTGGGAGAAGAAAAGAAAGAGGAAGTAAAAAAAGAAGAACCAAAGAAGGAGTCTGGTAAAGCATCAAAATTCGTAGGCTTTCTTGGCTCGGTTCTAAAGCTTTTTGAAAACATTCCAAAAGCTGTTGCTGGAATAGCCATTATTATTAGTTTGATTGCTGGCGGGACAGGAGCCTGGGGTTCTTATGCTTCTGCTCCCAATGCAGATGTAAAGGTGTTGAAACAGGAAGTTCACGATTTGAAGATTTGGAACGAAGCCTTGCGTGAACGTACTAAAGCTCTTATCGGAGAGAACAAGATCGAATTTGACGGATATATGCTCGACCTTAGTTCGGGCGATATTGAAAAACTGCAACAATAGGAGGAAACATGCTTGTAGGTGAATTGAAGAAGATGCTGGAAGAGTTTGATGACGATATGAAGGTTGTTTCATCATCTGTATTTAGACAGAATTTTGAAGATCTGAAGGGACCACCCCGAACTCGTCTTGTTAGAAGCTTCAAAAATGAAGAGAGGTTTGGAGATTGGAGACAATATGAGCCATTGTACTCTTCTCAGGAAGACATTGCAGAAGAGGAAGTAGTAGTTATTTGGTAGCCATAGGAGGAAACAATGAATGTCGGAGGCAGAAAAGAAAATTGAAAAGAAGGACCCTAAGGGGCTCCTAGACGGTTTGTTAAGCAAGGTGATCAGTCGTAAGCTCCTGGTTTGGGGCACAGCGACTGTTGCTTTGTTTATGGAAGTAGTTCCCTCGTCAGATTGGGTCGCCATTGCTTTGGTGTACATTGGATCTCAGGGCGCGGTAGATCTCGCAGTTGCCTGGAAGAAAGCTGGCAAGGAGGAATAATGAGTCTATTGTTGATTAAGAAATGGGGCACCAAAGCGTGGCTTTGGTTAAAGCACAACTGGTATATTCCTTTAAGTTTGCTTGCCATTGGAGTATCGTACATTCTGTTCAAGGAGAAGGCTGAGTCTTTGATGAAGGCTCTGATGGAGAACCGTGAAGGCTATAAGGAGCAGGCGAAAAAGGTTGACGAAATTCACGATAAGCAGATTAGTGAAAGAAACAAGCACATTGCTGACACTAGCAAAAAGCTCAAGAAACTAGACGTAGCCCACAAAGAGAATCTCAAAAAAATTGAGAACAAAAAGGGCGATTTGGTAGAAGATTTGAAGACCAAAGACCTTGCCTCGGAACTTGACAAGGAGTTTGATTTATGAGATTTGTTGCAATCATCACTGCGGTGATGTTTTTTGCTTTTTCGTCGGTAGCTTCTACCAACGTAAAGGCTGGTGACGTTGTCGAAGAAGATGGCGTTCTTTTGACCGTGGAAGAAGCGGCAAAAATTGTGGCTGAGAAAAGGGTATCTGTTGAAAGGTGTGAAGAGAGGGTCGAACATGCCACCAAGGTGACAGAAACAACAGAGCAACTTAAGATCAAGAATCTTGAGACTGATCTGAAGGCTGAAAAAGAGAAGAGCGAAGCGATCATCACAATCAAGGACAAAGAGATTGACAGACTCTATAAGCAAATCGAGGAAGAGGGGGGTGAATACGAGCCCTACATTCTTGTTGGAGGTGTTGCTGTAGGGGTGATGGTAACTGCCATTGTGAGTACAGCGATATTCTTTGCAGCGGTCCAAACCAGCAAGATGGACCCGGTAATTAAATGAAAGAAAACGTCGTCTACGTTCAGGGAGTAGAAAAAGCAATTCAAGAAAAGTACGGCAAGGATGCTGTCAAAGATCCTCGTGCGGGTTGGGATGATGAGAAGGAAAGCGATTATCTCAAGCAAAAACAAGAAAGCAGAAGCAGCAAAAAATCTCACAAAAAGGAGAAAGAAGATGCTGATGGCTTTCTTGTGAGCCGAAAACTACTTAATAGGAAAGATACAAGAATTTGCCCCATTTGTAAAAAGTATTCCTTTGAAATCAAGGATGATGTTTACATCAAAAAATTTGAGTGCTGTCACAAGTGTTTTATTTTGTACGTAGAGGGAAGAGAAGAACAATGGGAAGACAAAAAAAGGAAGTTACTCAATGACGATTCTTGAAAAATTGGAAGAAACCATCCAAAAACTGGAGCTTGCAAGGCGAGATGCAGAAAAGGCTGATGGTGGAAATGTCTCAGCTGGCATTCGATTGCGCAAAGACGCGATGCAAGCTAGAAAGGGTTTGAAAGAGTTGGGTGAACTAGTCATGCAAACTCGAAAGGAGAAACAATAAGATGGCAGACAAAAATGTAGTAGAAATCTTGCGTGGTTTGCAACAGGCTGCACACAACGCTCACGATGGAGCTTTGGACGATGAGGGCAAGCCGGTCAAGGTTGGTCTCCGTCGCGAAGAGGGCTCCTATTTGTCTGGGAATCGTCTTATGGATGGTTTCAATATTAAACTTCAGGACAACAAGATGGTGCTGAATTATCAGTCTGAAATCTTGATGAAAGAGATTCATGACAAGAAGTTTGAGGACGACATCGGTGCGACCATCGAAGAGGTGGTCAAGTGGCTCAAAAAAGAGTACAAAAAGGTCACTGGAGAATCTGTCAGCTTGAAGATGAAGGGCAAGCCAGTCATTAGGGTGGAGAGCACTTCAAGAATTCGCTCGTGGGTAACTGCGCAGTGTGTCTATGAGATCAAAGGTCTTAAAAGCGGCGCTGAAAAGCATAACGTTGACAAAGCCATCAAAGACTGGTTGAGTCAGGGTAAATCAAAATCAGAGGGTTTTAAATAATGAAAATTTCATCAAATGAACTGACAGAGGTAATCACTGAAGTCATCAAAGAGACTCTTGGTCTAGATCACTCCAATAGAGGTCGAGAAGAGCCTCTTGGTGATGCTGGTCCCGTCGTGGAACAAGAAGATGATCCTAGATATGATTTTTGGGCAACGGCTTTGGCGGGTCTGAAAGAGATTGCGGTGGAACTATACCACGGTGAAAGCGGAGAGACGCCTCAAAACCTTGCTCTAAGATTGGATGGTATCGTCAAACGAATGACCGAAACTCTTGATCAGCTTGGGATCATGGAAGAGGGTAGTCTCGATGAGTATGAACAGGTTGAAATGAACACTACCGGACCTCGTGGATATGGACGTTATCTTGTTGACGACGAAGGGAACAAAACTTATCTTGGTCCTGCAACACATGACTACGACAATTATGAGGATGTACCTAAAGATTATGGAATGTATGATGATGAAAAATACGAAGAGGTCAAAAAAGCTGTTCGCGAGGCTTTGATGAATGAAAAAGAGAAAGGAAATCCGTGGGCAATTTGTACTGACTCGGTAGGTCGCGACGATAAGGCAAAGTACGAACGCTGCGTTCAAGATATCAAAAAGAAGACAGGATACAAGGGATAAATGAGGCGGAATGGCGTACAAGCTAACCAAGACACAAATGAAGGAGGAGATAAAGAAGTGCGGTAGAGATCCCGTCTACTTTATCAAGAGCTATTGTAGGATTCAGCACCCAATGAAGGGTTTGATTCCTTTTCATTTGTATGATTTTCAGGAAGAGCTTCTCAAAGAATACAACGATTACAAATTCAACATCATTCTCAAAGCCAGACAGCTTGGTATTTCTACACTAACTGCTGGTTATATTGTTTGGATGATGCTTTTCAGGCGAGAGAAGAACGTTTTGGTTGTTGCTACCAAGTTCAAAACAGCAGCAAACCTAGTCAAGAAAGTAAAAAAAATGTTCAAGCATGTCCCGCTTTGGTTGAGGATTGCTGAAATTGAGATCAATAATGAGACGAGCTTCACTCTTTCCAACGGCTCGCAAATTCAAGCTTCAACCACATCATCAGATGCTGGTCGGTCAGAAGCTTTGTCTCTTCTTGTAATCGACGAGGCTGCTTTTGTTGACGGTCTTGACGAGATGTGGATGGCTATCGGTCCTACGTTGGCGACTGGTGGTCGTTGTATCGCCCTTTCTACTCCGAATGGTGTAGGCAACTGGTTCCACAAAAACTATGTTGATGCAGTCGACATGAAGAATGATTTCCATCCCGTCGAATTGATGTGGGATGTACACCCTGACCGAGATCAGGAGTGGTTCGAAGAGCAGAAAAGAAAATACTCACAGAGAGAGTTGGCTCAGGAGTTCGAGTGCAACTTCAACATGTCGGGTGACACCGTCATCGACCCCAAGATTATTGAAAAGATGAAGAAATTCGTCAAGCCTCCTGAGTATCGCGACGGTTGGGACAGAAATACATGGCGGTGGGAAGGTCCACAGTCTGGTTTCTCGTATTTAATTAGCGCTGACGTTTGTCGTGGCGACGGTGCTGACTATTCTACATTCTACGTATTCAAGCTAGAAACAATGGAACTTGTTGCAGAGTACCAAGGCAAGCCCAAGCCAGAAATGTTTGCTCAGCAGTTGAATACTGTTGGGCGAGAATTTGGAAATGCTATGCTCGTGGTGGAGAATGCGACGATTGGTCATACAACGCTTGTTAAACTCAAAGAGCTTGAGTATCCTAACCTATACCATTCAGTAAAGGGTACACATGAGTACATCAGCGAGCAAGAAGCAGAATATCGAAGCGGTACTATCGCTGGTTTTACGACCTCTCTCAAGACCAGACCTCTCCTCATTGCTAAGTTGGAAGAGTTCTTGAGAAATGGTCTAATTACGTCGTATTCATCACGTCTTATTCACGAGTTGGAACGTTTTGTTTGGACTGAGGGTGGAAAGCCTGAGGCGATGAAGGGAAGCAATGACGATTTGATTATGGCTCTTGCTATTGGGTGCTGGGTTCGTGATACTGCTTTGCAGAAATCAGCAAGAAGCGTTGCTTACAGCAAAGCGATGTTAGGTGCAATCATCCAATCTAACACTAAAATGAGTACCGCTATCCCTGGTATGATGGGGTACAACAAGAAGCTAGATATGGATCAGGTCCAGATGAAAGAAATTAAAGACCAGCATCGCAAATATAATTGGCTCTATAAGGGATAATAAATGGCAGATCAAACAAGGAATCCGAGAGATAGAGAAAATGCGCTGTTCAAGCGCTTGACTCGTTTGTTTTCTGGTCCAATCACAAATCGCAGAACGCAGCTGTATCGTCAGGAAAAGCGACGTCGTTTGGACAAGTACAAGTACAAATCTGCTTCTGGCAAATCCTTTAAGAAATCATCCTACAGTCCGTTTGAACAGATTCAAGCCAATGCGATGGCGAACCAGAATCGGAGCGAGCGCTACATTGATTTTGATCAGATGGAGTATACGCCCGAGATTGCTTCTGCAATGGATATTTATGCAGACGAGATGACCACTTCGACCTCTCTTGAGCCGATGCTGAAGATTGAGTGTCCGAATGAGGAAATCAAGGCAGTTCTAAAGAACCTGTACATGAACATTTTGAATGTCGAGTTCAACCTTTTTGGTTGGAGCCGGACAATGTGCAAGTACGGAGATTTCTTTCTTTATTTGGACGTAGACGATGAGGACGGAGTCACAAACGTTATTGGTCTACCGGCACAGGAAGTTGAACGCCTAGAGGGCGAGGACACTACAAATCCGAATTACGTCCAGTTCCAGTGGAACAGCGGCGGCATGACCTTTGAGAATTGGCAGGTTGCACACTTTCGTATTCTTGGAAATGACAAGTACGCTCCCTATGGAACCAGCGTTCTAGAGCCAGCAAGGCGCATTTGGCGTCAGCTTACGTTGCTTGAGGATGCGATGATGGCGTACCGTATTGTGCGGTCACCTGAGCGTCGTGTTTTCTATATCGACATCGGAAACATCGCTCCCGAAGACGTAGAACAGTACATGCAGAAGGTCATTACGACCATGAAGCGAAATCAGGTCATCGATGACCAGACAGGGCGCGTAGACCTTCGCTACAACCCGCTGAGCATCGAAGAAGACTATTTCCTACCAACTCACGGACCTAACACCTCAACGAAGGTAGAAACGCTTCCAGGTGGAACTTACACTGGTGATATTGATGATGTCAAATACCTTAGAGACAAGCTTTTCTCTGCTCTGAAGGTGCCTCAGTCGTACCTCTCTCGTGGAGAGGGAGCAGATGAAGACAAGGCAACACTCGCCCAGAAAGACATTCGATTCGCAAGAACCATTCAGCGCCTTCAGCGTTCGCTGATTACTGAATTAGAGAAGATTGGTGTTATTCACCTCTACACTCTTGGGTTCCGTGGCGATGATTTGATTTCTCACGCTCTCACACTTAACAATCCTTCCAAAATTGCAGAGCTTCAAGAGCTTGAGCACTGGAGAACCAAGTTTGATGTAGCTTCTGCTGCAACTGATGGCTTTTTCAGCAAGCGATGGGTTGCTGTCAACATCTTTGGTTTGACGGATGAAGAATTCATGAGAAATCAGCGTGAAATGTTCTATGATCGCAAGTTTGAGGCTGCTCTTGATTTGGAATCGGAGGGTCTTGATGTTGAGGGCGGTGGTGGAGGCGGTCTTGATCTAGGTGGAGAAGGCGACCTTGGTGATGAAGGGGATTTGGATCTCGGCGATGAAGCTGGGGCTGATGGAGACATCGATTTGGGTGGAGAGGAGACTCTCGGCGATGAAGGTGGAGAAGATGAGACTCTTCTGGCAGCCCCAGGCAAGCGAGATGACAAATCTACAACAACACCTCGCTCTAAGGGAAAAAGATATACCCCTGTCAAACACCGAGGTGGAGATCGTCGCAAGGCGGGAGCCCGTAAGCGCAGTAATTTGAGTAAGGGCGCTCAAGAAAAAGGCAAAGCAACCAGAAGGAATGTGTTTGGTGGAGCTTCGGAAATGTTCTCAGTAGCTGATGGAATCTTCGAAGGGTATGAAGCTAATTACAAGGAAGAAGCTGAGGCGGCAGAAGAAAGCCTTAAAAAGGCAAAAGAAAGATACAAACTTGAAGAATCCAGGCTCCTCAAGAGAGATGATGCACTAAAGGATTTGATGAGTGATCTGGAGACAGCGCTTTCAAGTGATGGTTTTGCAAAGGCACCAAGATTGACGGAGAGTCAGAATGAAGAAAACGAGACACAATAAAAAGCGTAATACAGCTGTCCTGTACGAAGTGTTGGTTAGAGAGTTAACCAAGTGTGTAGTTGAAAACAACCTTCGTGGCAAGAAAGCAGTGCTTTCGTTGATTAAGGAGCACTTCAAGAAAGGAACGCTTCTTTCTCAAGAGTTGGATTTGTATAGGACTCTTAATGAATCGGTGGGTATGAGTGATGATACTGCAAGAAGATTGCTTGACAAGGTCATTCAAAGCTATAACGGCATGGACTCAGATGCTATCTTTCAAGAGCAGAGTGAGCTTCTAAACAAGATGAACAAGGAATTGCCCAAGGCGGTATTTACCAATTTCATCCCAGACTACAAGAGCTTGGCAAGCATTTCTCAGATCTTCTCGAAATCTACACCTATTCGAGACAAAGTGCTTCTTGAACAAAATATGGTTGAGAGCTTGACAGCCCAGCCAGAAAAGAAGGAAGAAGAGAAGCTTAAAGTAATTGACAACTTGACGTATAAGACGTTCGTTAAGAAGTTCAACACTGTATATGGCGAGACTCTGCTTCCAGAACAAAAAGAGTTGATGACTAGATTTGTTATGTCGTTTTCAGACAATGGTGTTTCGCTAAAAACTTTCCTTAATGAGGAAGTTGGTAGGCTCAAAAAGAAGGTCGAAGAGTCATTGAAGTTGGAAGAAATTAAAGAAGACGACACCATGACAGACAAGACCAAACTGGTCCTTGAGAGAATGGACGGTTATCGCGAGAAGCCTGTTGACAAAGCAGTGGTGGGAGAGATTTTGAAGATTCAGTCTTTGGTTAAGGAGATTCAAGGTTAATGGCTATTGACATCCAAATCGGACAGGCAGATGATTCTCAGGTAGACATTCCTGAGAAACCAACACCTCCGTCTAAACTCAAGATGAAGTTGCAGATCCGTCGAACCCTCGATGGAGACCTTGTTGTGTCTGACCACCCAGATGTCGATATTGTTGTCCAACCAAACAACATGAAAATTGTTGCATTTCCAAAGACACTAATGAGTGACGAAGTGTATGCAACTCAGAATCGTCTTTTTGATTTTCTACAAAAGGGTGGCGTGGTTACGAGAGATTCCGTTAGAGGTGGAAACGTCTATGGAGCGCTAGAAGGGGTAATCGGGACTCCAACCAAGCCTGTCTCTATTGATGAGATTGGTGTTTTTGCGATTGGCAAGTTCATCGAAGAAGAGCGCCCCACGTTCATTTATGAAAAAGCTGTCGAAGAGAAAGAGGAAGATAGGCTCACGGAGCCAGATGTTGAGGATAGCACCGAAATGGGTGAAATTCCTCACGAAGAAGAGAAAGGAAGCATTATTCCTCATCAGGTGCGCAGATATGTGCAGGGATTCTAATGCTTGATTTGCTATATTTCGTTCTTTGCTCTTACGGCATGACGTTTATTATCGTCTACGGCTCAATTTTCAACAAAATCAGACCGAAGAAAGACAGTGGCTTTTTGGGAAAGCTTCTGAATTGTCCTTTGTGTACTGGATTTTGGACAGGGGTTTTTCTCTTTGGAGTTAGTCCCTACACGGAACTATTTACGTTTGAACAAAGGTGGGTAAATGCGTTTCTGTTAGGCTGTTTAAGCGCGGGAACAACTTATCTTCTTAGTTCGATTGTGAAAGATGATGGGATTCAACTATCGGGAGGTTAGAGATGGCATTGGTAACAAAGAAGTGGATGCTGCCTGTTTGTAGGCGCTGCTGCTCTGGAAGCATAAACGTGCGGGTTGCGCCCGCACACATTTATCATGAAGGCAAAGAAAATAGTCATAACAATCAAGAGATTGAAAGAGAGTGCCTTCAAAATTCGCAAGGCTTATCGAAAACCTAAACGCTCGTACCCAAGTGGTGGAACGGGTCAGCGATACAAGAACGATTTTGGTGGAGTATAATGGCAAAACTGCTTAGAGAATATTACGAACTGTGTGAAGGAGGTGTCTGTCAGGATTTTCTAACAGAGGCTGAGAAGGCAGAGGTTCGCAATAATGGTGCCTTGTATCTCACTGGAGTAATGCAGCGTGCAGATGCCAGAAACGGCAATGGTCGTGTTTATCCAGAGTCCATTCTTAGACGAGAAGTAGAAAACTATAAAAAGCTCATTAAAGAGCGTCGCTCACTCGGAGAGCTTGACCATCCAGATGATTCGGTGGTTGCTCTCAAAAACGCTTCCCACATGGTCATTGACATTTGGTGGGAAGGCAAAGACGTTATGGGCAAAATCAAGATTCTCAAACACACACCCAATGGGCAAATCCTAGAAGGACTGATCAAAGATGGGGTCCAGCTTGGTATTTCCTCCCGTGGACTCGGAAGTGTTCGCGAAGAGATGGGGAATACAATGGTTGAGGATGATTTCCAGCTTCTTTGTTTTGACATGGTCAGTGAGCCAAGCACTCAGAACGCATTCATGGGACTACGAGAGTCCAAAAATCACACAAACATTTTTACCAAGGCAGACAAGATCAATAGAGCCTTGAACGACATCGTAGGAGGCTTCTAAAATGAAGATGAAGATCAAAAAGGCAAGATTGCAAGAAATCATTCAGGAAGAGTACGCTCGTCATGAGAAGAAGAAGCTTCGCGAGGGACCCAATTACGATTATCCAGCCCCAGGGATGGGACCACCAGCTACTCCCGACGAGAGAATGAAAGACGAGGTTCAGACTGCTATGATGAATGCGGCAATGGAACTAATGAGGACCCATGGACATTCGGAGAAAGAACTTAAGCGCTTTGAATATGACTTGGAAGACAGGCTTGTAGGAGCTATGGAAGGCATGACTGTTGTTGCCACTACGTCTCACCCTTCTGTTAACGAAGGAGATATCGATGAAGAAACGTTGTCCAGAGCGATTGCAGAAGTTCTTGCTGAAGAAGGTTTGGGCGATGGGGACCAGCTTGGCGGAAATTACAGCACAGGCTATGGCGGATCGTCTGGCGAATCGCCGGATCAGACAGTTGTCCCAGGCGGTAAGAAATAATGAAGAAGGAAGACCTAAAGAAAATGCTCAAACCTCTTGTAAAAGAGTGTATCGAAGAGTGCGTTGACGAAGTTGTTCACGAAGCTCTGTTTGGTTCAGGCATTGTCACACAGGTTGTAGCTGAAGTGATTAAGGGCGTAAACATTCCACAGCTGGTAGAATCAATGGTTCCCAAAGCTCGACAGACCCTAACAGTTCCTCAACCCGTAGAATTGGTAGAAAGCAAAGCTCCTGTCCAGATGGCTGCTGTGGTGAGCGGTGGACCCGTTGACACAGAAGCAGAGCTTCAGGCACGAAGAGCAGAACACCACGCAGAGATGGAAGCACAACGCTCTCGCCTTGAAGAAGCGCTCGGCGGTAACATGGGAATTAACATTTTTGAAGGTTTGACCCCTGTGCTTCCAGATTCTGATGGGCAGAGTCCTTTAGGTGGTGTTGATCCAGGCGATCCGGGTATCAATTTGGCTCGCATTCCTGGTCTCAAAACGTTGAATTTCAAAGGACACATTAAGGAGTAGAAATGGTTGCGGTAAAAGCAGATAGAGGCGAATCAGCAGAGAGATTGATCAAGCGTTTCCAAAAAAAGATCAAGAAATATGATCTTATGGGACAGCTTCGCGAGCGACGCTACTACAAGAAGCCTTCCGAGAAAAGAAAGGAAGCAAAGCGTAGGCGCGAAGCTACCTTGAGAAAGGTAGCTAAAGAGAATAGCTCAAACTAGTTAAACAAAAGAGGGGTTCAAAATGGGCGCAGAAAACAAGATATTTAGTAGGGCTGGAATCGGCAACGTTGGCTCATATCAGGTGGCTGGCTACCCATGGGTTACGGGCAGTGTCCTTACTGGGGGTGGCGATGAAGTTCACGTTACGTTCCCTCTGGTAACGAAATCTCTCAAAGTAACTGCTCGTGGAGCAGGAGAGGTGAACATTCACTGGGCTCCTCTTGCTGGTGGCAATGTTATTGCTGGTAACCACTTTTTGATGTTGACCGGAAGCGGCGATACAGTAGACATTCCTTGTAAGTGTCGAGACGTCTATGTGAGTTCTCCAGGCGCTGCGACTGAATTTGATTTGTTCGCAGAGCTTACTGGCATCCCAACTGATCAAATGATCTTTATGACGGGTTCGGGGCACACTGACTAATTAGCTTGAGTCAGGAGTAGCCCGTGGCACTAATAGTTACAAAAAACGGCGAAATTTCTAGTTCGGCAGCCATTGACATCAGTGCTGGCGTAACTGGTTCCCTTGTTGTTTCATCATCATACTTAATTCTCTCTGAGAGCGCAGCTGAGCCAGCTACGCCTGCATCATCTAAAGGTGTGCTATATGCGTCTGGTTCTGATGGTCATGTCTATTGGAAAGATGATGCTGGAAACGTTTTCGATCTTACGAGGACAAGTTCAGCTAGGACAGATTTCGGTACAAGCTCTATTGACCCAACATCTCCGACTCCGGTTGAAGGAGACATTTATTATAACACGATTCTTGAAAAAGAAATGAGATATGATGGGAGTCGTGCGAAATGGTTGTCGATAGAAATTGATAGTTTTGCATTCGGGTCAAGAGGAAACACCCCAATAGGTTCTTACTTTAAGGGTCCAGATAACGTTACTTTTGGCGCAGCTACTGGTTTTCCAACATATCACAGCGGAACCATTATAGATATGGGGATAACGCGCGACGATACGGACGCAGTTGTTATTCAAATTACTTCTAATGGAACAGAGTTGTCTTTTCTTTCTTCTAGCGCTTTGTTGACAACAGCTTCTCTTGACGATGATTTTGGTCCAAATGAGGTGTTGGGTGCTCGAAATAAATCGCCCGGCAACGCTGTTAGTAATGTTGCTGGGTGGGTTAAGATGAAGTGGAGAATTTAATTAGATGATTACTATTGTTGCCATCAACCAAACAGGCTCTCCTCTCGCATTGGACCAGTTAGCGGCTCCAGATGCTGAAATTCCAGCAACTGGGTCGACTGTCACTCTTAGTGATTTCAACACACTACAAGAAATTCAGAGAGATGAACAACTTCTTGGTTATATTCAGGGAGGTTCTGTTCTTCTAAACGATGGTGTATACACGCTCACTCAAGCTGAATCTGAAAGGCTTCTTTCTCCGGTTTATTTGGGTCGCGGTACCACATTGGCTGGTAGCATTCTTGTTGTTGATTCCACAACTGATTCTTTAACCGGATCTGCTGTTCAAATTGATTCATCTGGGAACCTAATTCTCAATAGTGGTTCACTTCAAACCGGAAATGGTAGTGGAGTTAGTATCAGTGGATCAGTTATTGATCTTCCTCCAACAAGCAGCGTTGCACATCAAGAAGGTAGGGTTTTCTATGACACCAACGAGCATGCTTTGGCTGTCTTCAATGACGAAGCAGACGTAACTCATCAATTAGGGCAGGAAGGTTTTATTCGTGTTTGGAATGGTTCTGGAGTTACTATTGTAAATGGTCAGGTTTGCTATGTTTCTGGAACAGAGGGTACGGAATTTAGACCAGCTATTGGGCTGGCGAGAGCAAACGATAAAGCAACTTCTGAGGTTATTGGTGTTGCTACTCACGATATTGAAGCTTCTACGTTTGGATATGTAACGTATTGGGGTTTAGTAAACGATCTGGATACTTCTAATTTTGTAGCTGGTGAGACTCTCTATCTAGATTCTGCCATTAGCGGAGCATTTACGGGCTCTGTACCTCCTCAAGGAAACTATGAAGTTCAACTTGGTTATGTAGTTCGTTCTCATGCAACGCTTGGGCGTATTTTAGTATCAGTTAATGCAGATTTGGGTGCATTTGCTGGCGATGCTAGCGAACTTGTTCTGACTGTTAGAAAAGACACAGCAGGAACAATTAATCCTGGTGAAGCAGTCTACATTGCGGGCTACAATAATGGTCAGGACGTAACAACTGTAGAATTGGCTGATGCCGATGATCCGGCTACAATGCCAGCGCTTGGTCTTACTCGCGATACGATTACTGCAAATACAAACGGATCAGTTGTTGTAAGTGGAAAAATTGCAGGGTTGGACACTTCTGCTTATACAGAGGGAGATGAGCTTTATGTAAGCAGTTCAGCTGGACAACTCACAAACGTTAAGCCAACAGGATCAGCAGAAATTCAAAAGATTGGACAGGTAGCTCGTGCCAATTCAATCAATGGTGTAATCGAGGTTT
>Ga0224512_10003417_pt1 | contig 14015 bp, 7 predicted proteins | sample SF_May12_sed_USG_4_FD_169103 | JGI IMG/M metagenome (GOLD analysis project Ga0224512, IMG submission 169103) | Sediment microbial communities from San Francisco Bay, California, United States - SF_May12_sed_USGS_13 | ecosystem: Environmental > Aquatic > Marine > Sediment | place: USA: California...
GTTATTGCGCGCATATCCGTTTACGCTGTTGCCGTTTGTTCGCACGTGGGAAGGCTGCTCAAGTCCGCCACCTGCGAGGCCAGACGGCTAGTGGATATGCTCAGGGTTTTCGGCAGTACCGTCGCTGGCCCGGCGCGGTGGCGTGAGTTCGTGGCGTGGCTGCAGACTTTACGTGCGCGCGTGCCGGCGGCCCTGCGCGGACGCGCACGCGCGTCAGAGGTGGTAGTCCTGCTGGTCGGTGTCGTGATTTCGGTAGCCGGATTCCTGACGGTTCGCTATTACGACGAGGCTGCCGACCGGCATGAGTTCGACAGGAAGGCGGCGCATTATCTCTTCGTTTCGCGCACGGCTGTCGACCGTTATGTCGAGGCCGTCTCCGAAATCGGCACCCTGATCGCCGAATTCGGTGGCCAGGTCAACCGATGGGAGTTCTTCAAATTCACAGAGGAAAGGCTGCCCGACTATCCCGGCATACGGGCGTTGGCGTGGGTCCCGCGCGTGGCAAAATCCGATCGCGCCGGCCTTGAAAAATCCGCCAACGACGACGGGCTGTTCAATTTCCGCCTGACCGAGCGCGACACGGAGGGAATGGTGATTGAAGCCGGCTCTCGCCCGGAATATTTGCCAGTCTATTATATCGAACCCTTCGAGGGGAATGAGGATATCCTGGGATTCGACTTGGCGTTCCGGCCCGTATATCTGAGCGCGCTTGAACGCGCGCGCGACGGCGGCACGTTGTCGACCGCGCTTGCGGCACCGGCGGATGCGGTGAAGAATGCCAAAGCAACACTGCTCGTCGTCGCACCGGTATACACCACCGCCAATACGCCGCTCACCATCGAAGACCGACGCAAGAAACTGGTTGGTTTTGCGGTTGGCCTGCTTGATGTCGGCACCATCATCGACTCGACCCTCGCAATGTTCACAACGCCGGATTGGCTGGACACCTATCTAATCGACGAACATGCGAGCCTTGGGCATCGCCTCTTGTACTATCGGCCGTCGCCGCTTCGCGGCGAGCACGTGGCGGTAACCGGTGAAGCGGGACTCCACACAGGAATCTTCACGTCTGCGGATATCAGGCTGGCCGACCGCGACTGGTCGATCGTCGTCAAGCCGGTCCCTGGCCAACTGGTATCCGGATCGGGCATCGCGCCGTGGGGGTTCGGTGTGGTGAGCCTTATGCTCACCCTGGCACTGGTCGTGCACATGAACTCGACACGCGACCGGCAACTGCAGATCGAGCGGGCGGTCGTCCAGCGAACCACCGAACTGACGCGGGCGAACGCTTCGAACGTGGCGCTGGGGAAGGAGATCGCCCGGCGCAAACGCGTCGAACAGGAACTGCGCGCCGCCAAGGAACAGGCCGAAGTTGCGAACCGGGCAAAATCAGAATTCCTGGCCATGGTCAGTCACGAATTGCGGACCCCGCTCAATGCGGTCATCGGTTTTTCCGAGATGACCGTATACGAGCTGTTCGGGCCGGTCAGCGAAAGGTATCGGGAATATGGGCAGGATATCCGCAACAGCGGCTTGCACCTGCTGAGTCTCATCAACAACATCCTCGATCTCTCCAAGGTCGAGGCGAAGAAATTCGAGCTGGACGAGCAGGAAATCGTTATCGCCGAGATCGTCGAGGAGGCGCTTTGTCTGCTGCGTGACAAGGCGGAAAGCGTTGGCGTGAAAATCAAGACGGAATACACCAATCCGGTCCTGGCCGTTTACGGCGACGCCAGATCGCTGAAGCAGATCTTCGTCAATCTGCTGTCGAACGCGGTCAAGTTCACACCGCCTGGCGGCCGGATCGTGGTGAACGCGCGAATCGACTACAAGGGCCGGCTCGTCGCGACGGTATCGGACAACGGCGTCGGGATCGCCAAGCGCGACCAGGCGCGGATTTTTCAGCCGTTCATCCAGGCCGATTCGTCCATTTCACGAAAATACGAGGGGACGGGTCTCGGGCTACCGCTGACCAAGAGCCTCGTGGAGCTTCACGATGGCGAACTGGAGCTCAAGAGCAAGGAAGGCGCGGGAACGACGGTCAAGGTCATCTTTCCCAAAGAGCGCGTCATGGCCCACAAAACCGCCGCCGCGGCCGAATAGGCGGGCAATGTCCATGGTGCAGCAAAACGGGACATCGGAACGCGCATCTGGCGACTGGACGTCCAGGGGTTTTTTGTTTGTTAACGATACCCCTCATAAAATAATCGTGCGCAGCGGCGAAGCCATACAGCGAGTCCAGACCGCCAATTATTCTGATGGGGATAGACACGCGCGCAGCGAAAGTCGCGGATTATTTCGAATGACTGGATTCGATTCAAACAACATACGAGCCGTCCCACGCCCAGCCGATGCCGATCCGGGCGCCGCACGGGGCCGCACGCGGCGCAGTGAATTTGTGCGCGGGCTGTTGCTGCGTCTGGCGTTAATAGCGCTCGCGGCCGGTATTCTGGCTTTTGGCGCGATCCCTGCGACGGATGCCCGGGCCCAGGGGTCGCTCGAGGTCGTGAAGTCGGTTCAGAACGCGCTGGCTGCACGCGGTTATGATGTCGGGCAGATCAACGGGTACGCCGGCAGCAAGACGACCTCCGCGATCCGCCGCTACCAGAAGAACGTCGGCCTGCCGGTCGACGGCACGGCATCGCGGGCACTGCTCCGCCACATGAACCGTGAGACCGTACGCGCGCTGCAGCTCGGATTGGCGGCGCGCGGCTATGATCCCGGCGCCGCCGACGGCCTGGTGGGGCGCAAGACGGTCAGGGCAATCCGACTGTATCAGAGCCAGTCCGGCCTCAAGGTCGACGGGAAGCCGACCCAGGCGCTGGCCAACCATATGAAGCGCGAAACCGTAGCGGCGGTACAGCGCATGCTGGCCGAGCGCGATTACGATCCCGGACCGGCCGACGGTTTTTCCGGACGCAAGACAAGGGCCGCAATTCGCGACTATCAGGCGGCTGCCGGCCTCAAGGTCGACGGCAAAGCCACCGATGCGCTGGCAGACCACATGGTGCGCGAGACCGTAAGATCGGTGCAGCGGATGCTTGCCGTTCTCGGCTACGATGCCGGCATTATCGATGGCCTGACCGGCGAAAAGACGACGACCGCGATCCGCGAATACCAGGAACAGGCCGGCCTCGAAATCGACGGCGAGCCCTCGCAGAAACTGCTTGATCATCTCACGCGCGAGACCGTCAAATCGGCCCAGCGGATGCTGGCCGCGCGCGGTTACGATCCCGGTCCGACCGACGGCTATCCGGGCCGCAAGACGACGACTGCAATTCGCGATTATCAGACACGAGCCGGCCTGCCGGTCGACGGGAAGGTTTCGCTGATCCTGCTCGAACATCTCAATGCGTCCGCCGGTATATCCGCGCGCGACGCCCCGTATGCCGGGCCCGGCGACGTCGTGATCGGATATCAGCGGGACGAATTCGAACCGGTCTACGAGGTTGGCGATGCCTTCGCCTATTCGGACGGCCGTGTGGAGACGGTCCTCCGGGTCGGCAGCGACAGGGTCTGGTGGCGCACGAGGGCTGGCGATAACCAAACCGCGCACCGCAATTTCATTCTGCCTCGCATCGCTTGGCAGACGGGGGCGGGCAGTGGCGAGGCGACAGTGGGTCTGGATGCCGACGACGCGTGGCCGAGCACGCGGCGCAAAGCCATCTCGTTTGGCGTCAGTGTGTTCTGGACGCCCGCGGAGGCCCCCGGCACTGCGATCAAGACGACCGAAACATGGGGTTGCAGGCGGAAGGCCAGAGAGCGAGTCTCGGTTGCCGCGGGCACCTTTGAGACGATCCCCGTTGTCTGCAAGCGCTCCAACCCTCGTCCGGGCACCTGGCACACGCGTGTTTGGTACTATGCACCGGCGGTGCGCCACTATGTCCGCCGTGACGATCTTCTGGACGGTGTCGAAGGGGTGCATCGGGTCGAACTGGTGGCGATCAGGCCGGGGGGCCACGACTGGCCGCCCGCCGTGCGCGCCGGCCTGGAGCAGGGCGTACAAGACATGCTGGAGAACGGGAAGATCGGAACCGAGTCCCGCTGGGGAAGCACAGCCGTCGGTGAGGCGTTCGTCATCAAGGCGACCGGCGAAGTTGATCGTCCGGACGGCGTGCCCTGCCGGACCTTCGTCCTGGTACGCTCGCAGGCCCCCAATCCCCGCGCCTATCCGGCGGTCGCCTGCCGCAGCAAGGACTCGGATCCCTGGCTCGTGCCGGTTCTCGACCAGGACAAGGGTGCGGTTGGCCCGCTGGTGGTAAACTGAATATTATATGCTGGCGGACCGGCGTGACCGTCATTGCCAGAACGTCCTTTCTGTACACGGCGCCCTCATTACGGGTGGATGATGAGCCGGCCCGCGCCCGTATCCGTCGAGGGCAAGATTGACGGGCTGAGGGGGTCTCTTCTGGCGACGGTCGATCCGAAATCGCTGTTGCACGGTGGCACGGCCCGGGAATGATGCGACAAATGAGGCGCACAGGCTGGCATCGCAGACATTGCGGCCGGAATTTCCTGGCTTATAAGCGCGTTTGACGTGCACGCGCGGCGGGCAAAATTGAGCCAAATTGTATAAAAGGTTTAACTAATTGATAATACTAAAACAGTATTAATATGCTATTCTTAGGAAGATAATTCATGCTGCCCGCAAATGGCCCTAAAAATTCCAAAATTACGTGAAAACATACCGCGATCGAACGGGCCTGCAAATAAGCATGGGTGCACGGGTGTCGAAAGGGAAAACTCGCAGTGTGAGTTCCAATGCGGGAGTACAAATGGGTGGATCGAAACACCTCCTGGCGAACATCGCAGCGCGGCTGAAGCCGGACTCTGACGCTGTTGCGAAACTGGGGAGATTGGCACGGCGGTCTTTACGGACGCTGCGGGTGCACCGCGCTGCCGCCCTCGTCATCGTGGCCGGGACTGCGATCTCCATTGCGGGCATTATCGTTGTACAGAACCTTTATCTCGGTGCTGCGCGGCATGATTTCGACCGTCAGGCGGGCCACTATCTGCTTGCTTTGGAAAAGGCCGTCGATCGACATGCGGATGTGATGTTGTCTGCCGGGAAGCTTTTTTCCAATCCTGGCCAAGCGACCGACCGCTGGGAATTTGGCGAATTCGCGGATCGGCATCTGGACATACACCCTGGATACCGTGCCATCGGTTGGGTCCCGCTCGTGACTGCCGCCGGCCGGCCGGCTTATGAACAGAGAGCCCGCGAGGATGGTCTGCACGGATTCCGCTTCAACGAATGGAGGGTAGACAGCAGTTTCTTCCCTGCAGGAGAACGCGCCGAATACGCGCCGCTTTACTATGTGGAGCCATTCGACGGGAATGGAAGACTCCTTGGTTTCGACCTCGCGTCGCGGAGCAGTTACAAGGTGGCGCTCGACCGTGCGCGGGAAACCGGCAGAATGACTGTCGCCGACTGGGCCGGTCGGTCCGCGGCCGGAGCGACGGGAAACAGCCTGCTGCTGATCCGGCCTGTTCACCTTGAAGATGGCGGGGGCACGGGAACCGCGTCCCGGCAACCGGGGACTGCGGTCGCCGGATTTGTCATAGGCCTCATTGAGGTTGACTTGCTGGTTGAGCGGACGCTGCGGGAATTCACGGCGCCGGGGTGGCTGGATACTTTCGTATTTGAAGAGGCGGACGATGGCTCCTTCAGTCTGATATACATACAGCCCTCGCTCCTCAGGTCGGCCGAACAGCCGCTAAAGCTGGTGGCGGATTCCGGTGGCGGGTTCTCCGCGACGGTGCAGCATCAGCTTGCGGACTGGAAGTTGTCGATCCTTGTCAAACCGGTGCCTGGAACCATGCGCTTCGATCAGGGCATCGTGCCATGGGGCGTCGGTCTGGCCGGCCTGCTGCTGACGAGCCTGTTGGCACTTTACCTGGTGTCCGCCCAAACCCGGCAAAAAGTGATTGAGCGCCGCGTCGAGCAGCGGACCGCACAGCTGCTGGCCGCCAATGAATCCAATGCCGCCCTCGAACGGGAGATCAGCGAGCGCAAGCGCGTTGAGAGCGAACTCCGCATGGCCAAGGAACAGGCCGAGGTTGCAAGCCGTGCGAAATCGGATTTTCTGGCGATGGTCAGTCATGAATTGCGCACACCGCTGAACGCGGTAATCGGCTTCTCGGAGATGCTGGTCTTCGAGATGTTCGGATCGATTGGAGACGATCGCTACAAGGGATATGCGGAGGATATCCGGAGCAGCGGCCTGCACCTGCTGGGGCTGATCAACAACATCCTCGACTTGTCAAAGGTGGAGGCCAACAAGTTCCAGCTCAACGAACAGCATATCATCCTGTCCGACCTCGTCGCCGACGCGCTGCATCTTGTGGAGGGCAAGGCACAGGATTCCGGTATCGGTCTGCGGACCGAAATCGCCGAGACTATGCCGGCTCTCTTCGCCGACGAGCGCGCGCTCAAACAGATCATTCTCAATCTCTTGTCGAACGCGATCAAGTTTACGCCGCGCAAGGGATATGTGACGGTGTCGGCAAGTTTTGACCGGGACCGTGGCCTGTTCGTCAACATATCGGATACCGGTATCGGGATTTCCGATCACGATCTCCAGACCATCCTGAAGCCCTTCATACAGGTGGATTCATCGCTCGCGCGCAAGTATGAGGGAACCGGCCTCGGCCTCACGCTGACCAAGAGCCTCGTGGAATTGCATGGCGGTGTTCTGGAAATCGAGAGCCAGCTCGGCAGGGGAACAACGGTCAGCGCCGTATTTCCGCCTGAACGCGCGATCGATCGCTCGATCGCGGCAGAGTAGATTCTGGATACGCCAATGCGGAACCCGATAAAGAACAAATCGACATGCGGCAGGTCTGATCGCCGGACTGGCGCCGTGGTGCGGCGCATCGGTCTGCTCGGACTGGCCATTCTGGGCATGGCGACTCTCGCTGCCTGCGATCTGAACGGCCTGCTCAGCATCGGTGGTGAGGGACGCATGGCGGATCCCATGGAACGGCCGCAATCAGCGATGGCGAAGGAAGATATAATGGCTGTTCAGAGGGCGCTTGCCGATCTCGGTTACGAGCCGGGGCCGGTCGACGGAGTCGTCGGCGCCAATACCAGGTCTGCGATTCGCCGATACCAGGCCGCAGCCGGTCTGCCGGTTGATGGCAGGATTTCGCAAGACTTGCTGGAGGCACTGCAGTCGAACCCTGTACCAGCGGCGCTGTCCATGATTGCAGGTTCGCTGCCACCGCCGGATACGGGGCGGGAAATTGCCAAAGGCGACGTGGTCATAAACGGCAAGAATATGGACTTACCGCCGCTTTACGAAACGGGCGACGAGTTTGCCTGGTCGAATGGTGTGGTGGAAACCGTAATCCGCATTGACGGGGACCGGATATTCTGGCGCGGCAACAACGGCACAAGCTTCAATGCCGATCGCAACTTCGTGATGCCGCCCTCATCGTGGGACCGGGTCTCCGGCCCTGGAAGCGCCACTGTAAATGTGAATGCAGATGGGTTGTGGCCGTTCCCGAACGGCAGACCGGTCAATTTCCAAGTCCTGACAACCGGGCCATCCGGTGTCGAGCCGGAACGCGACTGGACGTGCGTGCCCCAGGGCAGGAAGAAAGTGACCGTTCCCGCCGGAACGTTCGATACCAGGGTGATTACCTGTAAGCGCAGCTTGGTCTCCGACGGCGAGTGGCGGTATCGCACCTGGTTTTACGCACCGGCAGCGCGCCATTACGTCCGTCGGGTCGACAGGTTCGCCGACGGCTCGATCCAGGCGATCGGGCTCGTGGCCATCCGCCCCGGCGGCAAAGGTTGGCCGGCTGCGGCTCGTGCCGGTCTCGACTGGGCGATCCGGGACGCCTTGAACGAGCGGCCCGTTGCGTCCCGTACCGACTGGAGCAGCACGAGCGTCCGGGCGAATTTCAGTATCATGCCGACCGGATCCCGGACGACGGACGAAGACAAGAGCTGCCGCACGTTCGTTCTGATCCGGCAGTCCCGGGACGGCGATCGCAGCTACCCTGCGGTTGCCTGCCAGGACAAGGAAACCGGAGACTGGCTGGTTCCGGTGCTGGATGAGGACGCCCTGCCGGCCAACGAAATCATGAAACTGGGACGGCACGATTTTCAGATGCCCGACCGGACTTAATGATGTTGCGAAAACGATTCTGTTTCAAAGAGGTTAAGACCTCTGTCCCATTGACCTCCGGGGGTTCCGGCCCCAAGAGGCCAGTATAACAAAGGAAGGATAAATTTGCGTTCCGATAACAAGGGGAGCAAATCGAAGCAAAGGGTGGAGCCCGCTAAGGGCACGACGTCTGCGGACGCCCGGACCGGGGAACCTCTTGGTCCGAAAGAAGTCGTGCGTCGCTATGCCCTGATCGCTCTCAGAAAGATCGCGGCGCTCTCCCATCGTTATTATCGCGTGGCGCGTGTTATGTGGCGCCGCCACTGGCGCGAGCATCTGCCGGTATTGGTCGTGCTTGTGGCCGGGTCTGCGATTTCGATCGGCGGATACATGGCGTCCCGGCAGTACCTCGAGCGGGCGGACCAGCAAGAGTTCGACCGTGAGGCCGAGCATCATTTCAAAGTCGTGAAGAACGCGGTCGACCAGCATCTCGAAGCGGTGCGGACGACGGCGCAGTTCTTCTCTGCCGGCGAAATAGAGGTTGATCGCTGGAGTTTCTTCGAATTTACCGTAGGAGATCTACCAGATGTCCCGGGACTCAAACCTTTCCCCGGAGTGCAATCGTTCCCCGGAATCGAGTCCCTGCAGTGGATCCCCAATGTGCCTCATGACAAGCGCATGGCACACGAGGAAAGAGCCCAGTCGGACGGTCTGTTCGGTTTCTCGATCTCGGAGCGCGGTTCCGGCACAGGCCTGGTCAAGGCCGCCGAACGTCCGGCATATCTTCCCGTTTATTACGCCGAGCCAACAGAACCCTACGAAGCGCTCCTCGGTTTCGACATGGCTACCATACCAGCCGTATTGGAGTCGCTGGAACGGGCGCGTGACGACGCGGCACTGACGGTGACGCAGGAGATTCCGATTCAAGTCGGCGACGAAATCAGACGGACCGTATTGGCGATCGAACCCGTCTATCGCGGACGGTCCGTGCCTGCATCCGTCGACGGCCGGCAATCCGCCCTGAAGGGGTTCGTGGTCGGCATGATAAACCCCGCCAGAATCGTTGACACGACTGTTCGCCTGTACACGACGCCTGCCTGGCTTGACATGTACCTTTACGATGATTCCGCGCGGACGGACGGCGGCCTGCTGCATTTCCGGCCGTCGCAGTTGCGGCGATCGCAAAGCTGGCCCGTCACCCTGGGTGAACTGAAACGCGGCCGTCACAGGAGTGTCCCCCACAAGGTAGGCAATCACAACTGGTCGATCGTGGTGGCGCCTGTACCGGGCCGCGTCAATTTCGAGACACACGGAACGCCTTACGGCGTTGCCGCGTTCGGCGTCGTCCTGACGCTCATTCTGAGCAACTACTTCGTGGCCCAGCGCTACCGTCGGCGCCTGATCGAGGAGAAGGTGGCAGAGCGGACATCCGAACTCTCTGCGGCCAACCGGTCGCTTGCGAGCGAGGTTCAGGAGCGCAAACGGGTGGCGCGCGCACTGCATAACGCAAAGGAAGAAGCCGAGATCGCCAACCATGCCAAATCCGGGTTTCTTGCGATGATCAGTCACGAACTGCGCACGCCGCTGAACGCCATCATCGGATTTTCGGAAATTCTCAGCGAGCAGATGTTCGGTCCGCTCGGCCACAAGAAATACTCGGGCTATGTGAAGGATATCCGGAACAGCGGCCAGCATCTGCTGGGCCTGATCAACAACATCCTAGATCTGACAAAAGTCGAGGCGAACGAATTCAATCTCCGCCGGCAGACCATGAATCTTGCGGAGGCGATCGACGATGTCCTGCGCCTGTTCGACGGCCAGGCGAGCGCTGCGGCGCAGCTGATCGAACTCGATCTCGAAAAGCCGTTGCCGGCCCTGCACGCCGATCCCGGCGCGATCCGGCAGATCCTCATCAACCTTGTTTCCAATGCCCTGAAGTTCACTCCTGACGGCGGTCTGATCGTGTTGTCGGCAAAACTGGCCGATGACGGGCGGTTGACGATATCGGTGTCCGACAATGGCATTGGCATCCCGAAGGAACATATCGACGGTGTGTTCCAGCCGTTCAGTCAGGTCGACAGTTCGCTGGCGCGTAAATACGAGGGGACGGGGCTGGGGCTGCCGCTGACAAAAAGTCTTGTGCAACTGCATGGCGGGACCATACACATTGAAAGCGTGCCTCGGCATGGCACAACCGTGTATGTGACGTTTGAAAAGGACATGATCGTGTCGCAGGGTGATGATGATGGGCGGCGGCTGGGCGCGGGCCTCGATAGTCGAGTGGATCTGCACTAGATTACATCTTGGCGATTGCCGGGCCTTTGGACGCCGGGCCTGCGGCGGTAATCGTTTTTAAATCAATTCATTGTTAGTTTTTCTGTGATCTGCCGGGACGGAAGAACAGCGAATGATGCCAGCCACCGGGATGATGCGACATAAGGTCGGCCGCAAGGGCGTGTGCGCGGGTGTTTCGTGCATTCTCCGGGCTGCCGGTCACTGCGCTGTGATCCTGCTGGCCGTCGGTCTGGGCGGGTGCGAGTACTTTTCCGACAAGGGTGCCGGCCAGGTCGGCTCCGCGAACGCCACGGCCCGGTCGGTGCAGCCCGATAAGATCGTCCGCCAGGCGCAGACGCTTCTCGCAGAGCTGGGATACGATCCCGGTCCGGCCGATGGCCTGCTGGGCAGCCGCACCGTGCAGGCGGTCCGCGAGTACCAGAAGGCGGCGGGACTGCGTGTCGACGGCAAGGTCAGCGCGCAGTTGATCGAGAGCCTCAAGTCCGGGAAGCACAGGAAACAGCAGGCCCAGTCTGCGTCGGCGATGACCCCCGGATCATCCAGCGCGGCCGCGAAACAACCGCTGCCCGTGAAGGACATCTATAGCGCGGAATATGGCGACATACAGCCAATCTATACCCTGGGCGATGCCTTCGTGTGGTCGAGCGGCCATGTCGACCGGGTCGCGCGGGTGGGCGCCGAAAATGTTGTGTGGCGCTCGACAGACGGAACAGGCTATACGGCATTTCGAAGCTTCGCCGCACCTCCAGTGGAGTGGCAGACCGAGTCGACGGAGGGCTCGTCGAAGATGGCGGTCGGCCCTCCTGACATCTGGCCGCTTGCAACCGGTGTGACAATCGAGTTCGACGTCTTGAGCGCCAGCCGCAAACAGGGGCAGGAAGCGGTCAGCGAGACGACGGAAACCTGGCGTTGCTCGCGGGCCGGCGAGGAGACGATCGACGTCCCTGCCGGCCGGTTCGAGACCGTCGCCGTCACCTGTATCCGTGCACCGGCCCCGAACGGAAGTTGGCGGAAACGCGTCTGGTATTACGCGCCTGCGGTGCGGCACTATGTCAGGCGCGACAGTTTCGACGCCAAGGGCCATCGCCGGCGGATCCGGCTGGTGAGTCTGCGGCCGGCCTGGAAGGACTGGCCGCCAGCGGCGCGCGCAGGGCTGGACTGGGCCATTCAGGACACCCTGAGTACGGGACAGAAGGGCATAGGTGTGGAATGGGGAAGTTCGGGCGTCGGCACGAAGCTAACCATTCTTCCTGGTATGGAGTTCACGGCAAGTGGCGACAGGCGTTGCCGCAAGTATGCGCTGGTCCAGAGCCGGCCAATGACGCCGCGGGTCTATCCGGCCATCGCGTGCTGGGATCCCGTGAAGGCCAAGTGGCTCGTCCCGGGGCTGGACGACTCCGCCGCGCCAGTCTCGGCCGTGCGTTGATGCGCGGCGGATGGCGGCGATGACCCGGCGTACTGAAGGTATCTTCCGGACCGTGTGGTGCCGTGCCGCCGCGGTGGCGGCCGTGGCGCTGCCGTTGTTCCTGGGCGCTTGCGTCGGGCCGCAGTTGGATAGCGGAGAGGGCGGTCCCGCGTCGGGGGGGCGGGCGGCAAGCGAAGCGCCGACGCGCGCTCAGATCACCGAGATCCAGCGTCTCCTCGCCGAACAGGGCTATGACCCGGGGCCGGTCGACGGCCTGCTGGGGCGGCGGACCGCAGCCGCAATCGATCAATATCAGCGCGATAAGGGGCTGGGGCGCACGGGGATGGCGACGCGCGACCTGCTGGCGCATTTGCGGGGCCAGCCCAGGGCCGCGCCCGTGGTCCTCGCCGTCGAGGCGGCGGCGGCGACGGGCGGATACGAAGTCGGCGAACGCTATGTTTTCGCGGGCGGCATCACGCATGACGTCGTCGAGGTCAGGTCCGGCCAGGTCAAATGGCAAACGTCCGAGGGCGAGAGCTTCAGGGCGCTGCGCCCGGTGGGGTTGCCGGTGCTCGAATGGGAGTACGGTTCCTGGCGCGGCCGCAACCAGTCGTCGCGCGATCGCGAGGCGTCGTGGCCGCCCGCGCGGGGTATCGCCGTCAGCTTCGATGTCCGCAGCGAGGAGTGGACCGTCGAGGATGGTAGCCGGGCCCCGCGGCAGAGCGGCGAACTCCGCTGGACGTGCCTGAACGAGGGAGCGGGCGAGATCGAGGTACCGGCCGGCCGGTTCACGGTCGATATCATCGCCTGCGAACGCTGGCCCGTTCCCGCCGGAGACTGGCACAAGCGCGTCTGGTATTACGCGCCTTCGGTCGGCCACTATATCCGGCGCGACGACCTCGACACCGCGGGATTGCAAATCGAATCCCTGACGTTGGTTGCCGCCCTGCCCGGCGGGGGCCGGGCCGTCCAGACCGGACTGCGGGGCGTGCTGCGCGACACGCTGGCGAACCGCGCCCGCAACGAACCGGTGGTCTGGAACGATGCTGCCGGCGCCCGACGCTTCGTGATTCGGGTGACCCGCGACTTCCGCGGCGCGGACGGCCAGTCCTGCCGCGCTTACACGATCAGCCGTGCCGGTCAGGACCGGCGCCGGGACTTTCCGGGCGTGTCCTGCTACGACAAGGCGAAGAAACAGTGGCGGGCGCCGGGCCTCTGACTGTCCGGCCAATCGGATCGCGGCAGCCTCGTAATCGATCGCCGTCCGATCTGGGGACGGCCGCCCGCGCTCATTCGCCCGTATCTCGCTGTGCGTATTGTGGCAGGCCGTCGGTGATCCCGTAATAATCGCCCTTGTCCGCAACGAAGATGTGGTCGACGAGCGTCAGCCCCGTCGGCATGTCGAGCGTGCCGGCCAGGATGTCGATCTTGGCTTCGTCCTCGCGCTGCCAGAACAGGCTGGCGCCGCACCGCGAGCAAAACCCCCGCCCGACGCCGGGCGACGACGCATACCAGGCCAGCGTTGCGTCGGACTCGAAGTTCAGATCCGCCTTGGCGCAGGTCGCCGCCGCGAAATAATGTCCGGTCGTCCTGCGGCACTGCGAACAATGGCAGGCGCCGACGTCGGACAGCGTCCCGTCCACCCGATACCGCACACCGCCGCACAGGCAGCCGCCGCTACCGCCGGTCTCGTTGGGCATGGTTTTCTCCTCTACCCCCGCAACTTCGCGTTCTCGGGATCGTATGGGCTTTCGGCGATGACCGTGGCCTTCAGCATGGTGCCCAGTACGTCGATCTCGACCTCCGTGCCGACCGCCGCGTGCTCCGGGCGCAGGAAGCCGATCGCGAGGCTTTTTCCGGTGCGCCATCCGTAGCCGCCGGCAGTGGCGCGCCCGACCATCTCGCCGCCGATGAACAGCGGCTCGTTGCCCAGCGCGTCGGCGTCGGTCACATCGTGTACCTCCAGCGTGACAAACTGGTTCGAAAAGCCCTTCTCGCGCCAGGAAACAAGTGCATCGCGGCCTATGAAATTGCCCTTGTTGGGGTGCACGAAGCGGTCGAGCCCGGACTCGTAGGCCGCGTATTCGATCGACATCTCGGTGCCGACGAGACGGTAGGATTTCTCCAGCCGCATCGAGTTCATGGCACGGATGCCGAAGGGCTTCAGCCCCAGATCCTCGCCGGCCGCGAACAGCGCGTCG
>Ga0224512_10003418_pt1 | contig 14010 bp, 6 predicted proteins | sample SF_May12_sed_USG_4_FD_169103 | JGI IMG/M metagenome (GOLD analysis project Ga0224512, IMG submission 169103) | Sediment microbial communities from San Francisco Bay, California, United States - SF_May12_sed_USGS_13 | ecosystem: Environmental > Aquatic > Marine > Sediment | place: USA: California...
TGCCGTTCTGGTTGGCGCCGAAGGAAAGGTCTAGCGTGCTATCGGCCCCATCGATGGTGGGAGTCACCAACGTCGCATTGGAGTTACTCTGCACGACGAAGTTAAGGACACTGCCGTCCTCTATGTCGCTAAAGACATCGTTTAGGTCTCTATAGTCATTAATAGGTGCGTTATCTTCGGCCACCGTCGTATCGGCCATGGCACTGACAACGGTGGGCGGATCGTTTACGGCATTCACCGTGACCACCAGGGTATCGTCGACCGAGAGCGGTCCGGAGTCGGTCGCGCGAATCACAATGGTGGCGGTGCCGTTTTGGTCGGCGCCAAAGGCGAAGTCCAGGGTGCTATCGGCGCCATCGATGGTGGGGGTGACCAGCGTCGCATTGGAGTTGCTCTGCACGACGAAGTTAAGGGCACTGCCGTCTTCTACATCACTAAAGACATCGTTTAAGTCGCGGAAGTCCGCAATCGGTGCATTGTCTTCACTGACCGTCGTGTCCGGCATGGCACTCGCCACCGTGGGCGGGTCGTTTACAGCATTCACCGTGACAACGAGCGTATCATCGACCCAGAGCGCCGCAGAGTCTATCGCACGGATGACAATGGTAGCCACGCCGTTTTGATCCGCCCCAAACGTGAAGTCCAACGTACTATCGGCGCCATCGATCGTCGGGGTGACCAAGGTTGGATTGGAGTTGCTCTCGACGACAAAATTAAGCACACTTCCATCTTCCGGATCCGCGAAGACATCGTTCAAATCGCGGTAGTCGGCAACGGGGGCGTTGTCCTCATTTACCGTCGTATCCGGCATCGCACTGGTTACGGTGGGCGGCGAACTAACGTAAACTACGAACGTATCCTCGCTAAACGCTGCCCACATGTCGGTGGCGCGGATCACGATAGTCGCGCTGCCGCTCTGGCCTGCCGCGAAACTCAGATCGAGCGCGCTATCCGCATCGATGACGACCGTCACTAGCGAGGTATCGCTGTTACTGACAATACTGAAGGCCAGCGCGCTACCGTCTTCCAGGTCGTCAAAGACGTCGTTTAGGTCTCTGTAATTATCAACGGGCGAGGAGTCCTTTAAGACCGTCGTATCGGGGATGGCGGATACCACGATGGGCGCGCCGTTGACAGATACCGTCTTTTCATCGATGCCCGTGGCCACGTCATCGTTGAACAGTTCCATCTCGATGTTGTCCGCGGGAGACCTCGCTGTAAAGTTCGCGTAGCTTAGTTTCTTGATCTTGATAAAGTCGCCCGCCACAAAATCGGTCAGCACATCGATCACCAACGTCTTTCCCCCGTCCTCATAACTCACGGTGCTGGAGACTTTGCCGGCGGCATTTCCGATTATCTGAGCCGTGACATCTGCGGTATCCCAGGTCATGTTGACGCCGGCCGGGATCCGGACCCGAATGTCGTTGACGGCGGTGATCACGGGGCTGGAGGCGTCGGCGACCGAAAGCATCTTCATCTCGGTCGGAAGATCGCCGACATTGAACACCTGATCGGCTTGCGAAGAGAGGATATTGGGAAACGCAGCGGCGTTGATGGTGATGGTCTTATCGTCGAAAGCGGAGATAGCCCCATCGTTAGCGACTTCGAGCTCGAGGCTATCCGCCGGCGAGGGTGCGGCAAAGTCTCTAAAGCTCAAGCCGGAGATGGTAAACTCGTCCCCCGGAGCAAAATCGGTCGTGACGTCTATGACCAACGTTTGCCACGCATCCTCGTAGCTGACGGTAGGCGACACCTTGGCCGCGGCGGGGCCGATGATCGTGGCTGTGGTAACGCTCACATCCCAGGCCATGCTGAACGTCGTATCGATGCGGACACGAATGTCATTGGCGGCGGTGATCGTGGCCGCCAACGTGTCGTCGGTGATGGTTATCGGACTAATGCCCGTTGGCGGATCGGCCACGACAAAGGTCTGGTTGGCGCCTGACGATAAGGCGGGCTTGGCCACGGTCACCACCAGAGTGTCCTCCACAAAGAGCGAGCCCGAATCCGTCGCGCGGATCACCAGGGTCGCGGTACCCCCTTCGAGGGGGGTGAAACTCAGGTCCAAGGCGCTATCGGCATCGATGACGGCGCCAACCAGGCCCGGGTTACTGTTGCTTTGCAACGTAAAGGCGAGCGCGCTGCCATCTTGCGCGTCGCTAAAGACGTCATTGAGATCCCGGTAGTTATCGACGGGAGGCGAGCTGACGACGATCGCCGTATCCGGAATTGCCGAGGCTACGGTGGGGGGATCGTTGAACCAATCGATGTTGTTGCCAACATCCACGGAATTCGTTGGATTGATGGGTTTGTGCGAGAGATCGGAATTCGACGCATCCGAGTCCTCGACATCCACATAATCAATCGACTTCGTGGCTCCAGCGTTTAAACTGAAGTACCAGCGCGATCCCGGGGTGCCTGAGCGCAGGGCCAACAGATTTCCAGACGCGCCGGTCAGAGTGACCGTGCCATCGACGATTATGCTGTCACCCGCCGCGATGGTCAGCGTGTCGGCGCTTAGAACGGATTTTGTGATGTTGAAAAACGTCGTAGACCCCGAGATACTCTGATCCGTCCCATCGAATGTGACGGCGCCGTTCCTGGTGAGGAAGCCCGCGGTGTTGGAGAAGTCACCGGCAATGCTAATGGAGTAATTCGACGCGGAGACGTCGAGATCACCGGCACCCGTGATGGTGAGGTTGCCGTCGACATCCAGGTCGCCGCCGAGGGTCAGTGTGTTGTTACTGTTTTTGCTGACAACGATATTTGTATAGGCGGACGGACCGGGGGTGAAAACAACGTTACCACCACCACCAAAATCCAACGTCGAGGTGCCAGGAATGAATGTTCCGGCTCCCGCGTCCCAGTCGCCATTGACGTCGAAATTGCTGGAACCGCCGTCGAGGGTGCCCAGAACCTTCATGCCGGAACTTACATCGCCTCCAGGCGCAAAAGTATGACCGGCCGGCACATAGGGGAACGTTCCCGCGTTCGTGCTCAGGTTCCCTCCCGACACGGAGTAACGGATATCGTTGTCGCTGAAACTCCCCAACGCATTGTCCATGTCGGTGTTTGCTAGTGAGCTCCCGTTGTCGTGGCGTGTGATGATTCGTTTGTCATAGATGTCCAAACCCGACAGGTCGGCTCCATCGGACACGGTGACGGTTGTGCCCTCGACGCTGCCGTTATCAACAAAAACCAAGAACGGATCGCCAGGATTGAGGGCAGCCGTGATCGAATAGGCACCTGTGGCATCGGTCAGATCGTTCCCCAGGTCGACTCCATTTTCGATGAGTCTAATCGTCTCACCCGCTCCAACCGGTGTGATCCCGTCGTCGTTGTATACCGTCCCGGAGAGAACGACCGGCGGCTGGTACGACACGGTCAAATAGGGGCGCATAGCAGTCGTTCCGTACTCCGACGACCTGAAGTCCACGCCGTTGGTGTGGTTCAAGAACACCGCCCAGCCCCGATTCGGGCTGCCGTCGGACCACGCCTGGAGCGTGGGCGCTAGATTTGTGAACGTTCGCGGCCCGGTGGTATCCAGACCGGTGAGCGTTGTGTCCGCTACGGATTTTACTTCGACGTCGTCTCGCAGCAGCCCGTTGGTCATCGAGTTCCACGTAGAACTTTCGTCCCACACCGCCAGCATGCGGTGCAAACTGAGAACTGCAGCCGGAGCCGATATATTTGAGATTTCCACGGTTAGGGCGGCGGAGAGGATGGTCGAACCGAACGGGATCTGACCGGCACCGCTGCCAAAAATATTGCCAAAACGGATCAACCCTTGTTCGAAATCCGAGCTGTCGGCGGCGACAATAGAAGCACTACCAAAGGGCGTCGAGGGGCTGACGTCGCTCAAATACGTGTCCTCGGTACCCGTGTAACCGCCTACCCCCTCCTGGAAGGTGACAGAACCCTGCGCTAGGCTCGCAGCGACGACGACGTGGCGGTTCGTCGCGGGTGAGTGCGTTGCCGTAGCGGTGTCAGTGCCATCAGTCGGGTACGCAGTCGTTCGATTGGCCGATCCCACCGTCATCGTTCCGGCGATATCCTGATCCGTTCCTTCGCTCCAGCCGCTGCCCCATCCAGTATCGCTGTAATCACCGCCCGCCCCGTGAGTAGCGCCGGAAATGGCCAGGCCACCTTGGCCGACATTGAACGCGGGGGTGGTCAGCGTCGCCTCCGTTTCGCTAGTAATCGATGCGGTATCCAAAATCGGTGTGGACTGATCCACGTCTTGAAAAGTCGCCGCGGCATGCGCCTGTTGGAAACTCGAAGGAGTCCCTGAGTAAGTGACTACGAATGTGTTGCCGGTAGCGGCCTGGATTCCGGCCTCGTCTAATACCCAGATTTCACAGCGGCTGTATCTGTCAGGGAGTGCTAGAGCGATGTCTTCAACGACCTGTGTCATCGTTTGACCGCCGTAACTGACGGAGGTTACGTCCCTGTCTCCCTGGTTCTCCATGCCCGTCACGAACACCAGTAGACGGTTGGGGCCGGCACCGGGTGTGTGTGTTAGTCCAGTGCTCCAGTTGCCGATTCTCGATACGTCTGCTTGGCTTCGAGCGACAAAACCCGATAGAGCCATAAGCGCGATTAAGGTCACGTGTATCCACTTCGTCGGCCCACCTGTTATTGACATTCGATCGGCTGTCATTATCCCGTTCAATCCTTATAGAGTGGGCTCAGCAACGGCTTGGCTCGGTGCCACGCACGACTTGGCGCGAGTTGCGCGTGACCAAGCAGTCCGAAAAAAGCCCGCCAGTCGCCAACCCGCCGCCTTGACCCATGAACCACTGTGTTTCTGGATTCCCACGGCGTTTCTTCCCTCTCCGCCCGTCGAGTGGGCCCGATGGTGCGTTCGAGACGCAGAATCGATTGAATTGCAATTCGGTTGAGGCAAAAGCGAAACCCGCCCTCTACCGGCACTTGGCGCTAGCCCGTAACATATTGGGAGGCAATTCGTTGCGGAAATGCCGTTATATTCGGCAACCTCCCCTGGCGAGGCAACGTGCGGACAAATGCAAGCCGTATGCCACGCGCCAACACGTCGAGCAACGCGGTGTCAAAGCGGGTTGACATGGCCCGATAGGCATCAGGAATCTGCCGGGTAAGCGAGGTCAGCGGACAGACTGTCGTCTTCAATTGACATACGAGATTGGATGCCGGGGTCAAGGCGCTAGTAACGCTTGACGACGTAGTCTCGTCTGTGAGGAGTCTACTGATGAAACACGGCTTCGATACTCGGACCCTCTGTTCGACGGGCGTCGACCCGTTTCAACGCGATGGCGAAGAAAAACCCCAGTACACCCAAAGCGGCAAACATCACCATCGTCATCGTGTAGTCGGTGTGTGTCACCTCTTCACCACCCACCATTTCGACCGTCGTATAGGCATCCGCGATCCGGCCCGCGAGATAGGGAAAAAATGTTAGCCCGATGTTCTGAACATATCCCACCACGCCAAACGCCGTACCCAGGTGGTTCTCCTTGACCATCATGGGGATGGCCGCCCACAGCGCCGCGGGTACCAGCGAGAGGGATACGCCGACGGCAAAAATGAGAAGCCCCGGGGGGAAGTGCGTGAGTCCGAGGAGTAGATGACAGGGAACCAGCAAAAGCGATCCCCAGATCATCATGGTTGCACGCCTACCGTAACGATCGATGAACCAACCGAAGATGGGTGTGAAAATCATGGTGCCGGTGATGAGAAGTGACGTGTACCGCGATGCGCTCGTCAGCGAGTAGCCAAACTTTTGCACCAGGATGTCCGTGCTGTAGTATTGAAAGGGAAAAACCGCGGAGTAGAAGGTCACGCATAGCGCTGTGATGAGCCAAAACGACGCATCAAACGAAAAGGCCTTGCGCCACTCGAATACTTCATCAGAGGGCCGGGCCTTTAACTCCACCGCCGACGCCGCGGGGGCCCCGGGACGGCCACGCGCGGCCTTTTCCAGCCACAGATAGGCGAGAAAACACACCACGCCAAACAGCATAACCAGCGAGGCCACCCAAAGCGACGGCACCAGACCCCAGCGCACGGCGATCGGCGCCTGCGCGTTGAACGCGAGCCAAGTCCCAAAGCGCATGGGTATAATGTTGACGCCATAGGCGAAGGCCAGTTCTTTGCCGAGAAACCAACGGGCGATCACCTTGTTATTGATGATCAAAATCGCTTCGGCGCCGACACCAAAAAGAGCCCGCCCCAGGAGCATCACCTTGAGCTCGGGGCTCCAGCCATGGGGAAAAGCGGATCCCAACACATCGTACGCCGGACCGATCAGCGTCTGCAGATTGCCGCTGGCGCCAAAAGCGGTGAGCAGGGCGCCGACGAAGCAGCAGCCGGCGTAGAGGATGCCGGAGAGCTTGAGACCGAGTTTGTCGACGATGATCCCGGCGACGAGGAGCATCAGTAGAAAGACATTTGCGGCAGTGACCGCCGAGTTCAAAAGCCCGTATTCCGCGCCGCTAAAACCAAGCTCGTCCTTGATCAACGTGGCCAGGGGTGAGATCGAGTCCCAGATGTAATAGGAGGCAAAGCTAACCAGGCTGATGGCGAGAAGGATGATCCAGCGATGCCAGCGACCGATGGGCACACTCGACGCGTTCGTCACGTAAACGTTCTCCGCATTGCGTGCTAGACCAACGCGACATGCGACACATGTGCGAACGACGGCTACTGGGCGCTGGGTGAACCCGAGCGCCGAGCCGATTGGTAGAGCAACATCGTCGGCGGCGTGGTCAGCGTTCCGTCTTTGAGCAGTTTATAGTAGCGACGTCTGGAGTGAATCATAAAATCAAAGAGATATCCAGCGTGAGTATACTCGGTAGCCTCTTTTATATAGACCTCGGCGCGATCGTACCTCAACTCATGCCCGTGTATTTCCGCCAGCCGCAGGGAGGCAAACATCTGATAGCTTTCATCCCCGCCGGTGGCCTCTTCATCGAGACAAGCCGCGTAGGCTTGAGCGGCGGCAACGAAATCATTGGCGAAGGATTTTAGTTCGCCCAGATAAAAATAATACAGCGCGTCCTTTCCGTACGATTGCTCGTAGCGATCCAGGCCAGCCGCAGCCACGTCGAGACGTCTGTCGTAGATCGATCCAATAAATTCCAGATCATTCAAATCGACCGTTTTCCAGGGTGGATCCAGTGATTCGATTAGCCCATTGGCGAGGTTGTGATAATGCTTCATGTCGTCACGCATTGCAACGAAAGAGAAGGCTTCACGCGCCGCCTCGGTATCGTCCCTTTTGGCGTAGAGGTGACCGCGATTGATGATGGCCAACGGTAGCATCCAGTCCGGCCTCGCAGGCGGGTTTTCAATCAGCGTGGTCAGCTCCAGGACGGCGGTTTTGGGCGACCCGAAGAACATGTTCGCGTATGCGCGGTGGAGATGAAGTCGCTTTATGAGATTCCAATCGATTGATTCGTCGCCTCGCGCCAGACGTCTCTCGACGGTCTTATCCTCTATACGCTGAAATTCTCTCAAACGCCGGGGATAGAGCGGGGCCAGGACGCCGAAGGGCTCGATGAGCCGCGTGTAATAGGGGTAACGATCGGCGAGGGCCAACATGGCATCCACACCCTGTTCAAGTCGGCCTTCGAAGAGAAGATCTATCGCGGCCACCGCGATTTGGTAGTCGATTTGGAACACGCCCGGCTGCGTCGATGCGTGATAGAGCAAACGCAGACCTTCTTCCCGGTCGCCTCCGGGAATAAACAGGAGTTTGCTGACCAGTTTTATGACACCCGGCAAGGTGTCCGCAAAGTACAAAAACGCCCCCAGATCGCCCTGTGCGTCGGGATTATCAGGAACGATTTTGAGATACTTCTCCAGATCCCCTTTGCCCTTGCTGGCGGAACGCCCGGCGCCCCAGTAGCTCCTGGTGAGCGTATTGATCTGTGCCTTCCCCAGATACGCTCGTCCCCGGTAATACCGGTAAAGCGGGTCGCTATCCGATTTGTCGAGCGCCTCGTCGCAGATGGCGATGGCGCGGTCGAGCTCTGCCAATATCGCTTCACAATCGCGCTTGATTAGCGACTTGTCTTCGTCTTCGTCCGAGAGCTTGTCTCGCAGCGTCCTGGCCCGCAGCAGGTGAACCATGGGGTCCTTAACACCCGAGTGTCTCTCTCCCTCCAGGATAGACAGCGCGGAGTCGGGCAGCCCCTCGCAAATTAGGCGAGTGATCGAGTAGGGGTCGAACTCCGCGATGGGCCGAAGCAGGCGGGCAGCTCCTCCCGGTTGCGACGATGCCGCCGCGCCACCCTCCGCCGAGGATCCCAGGCAGACGACGGCCAAAACGATGCAACCCACAATGACTAGTGGTCTTTTCACAAAAGGTCCTTTTCTGTGCCACTGAAGCGAGTTGGCGCGCTCAAACAGGCATAATGCAACAGGGCTCCGCACGAAGGAAGCAAAATCTCTCTATGACAAAAGGTTTTAGCGTTTATGGCTGGCATGTCAATTGCTTTGTCTCGGGGCATCAAGCCCAAAAATATCGTAATGACCGACAAAAACGAGAATCCATCCATCGACGCCGAACTCGCGGAAGACGATCGCCGTGACTCCGAACCCGTGCGGGCGATCATCAAGTCCCTCTCCAAATTCATTCAGGGCAAAAAGATCTACGCAAAAAACAATCCAACTCTGGTCAAGTTCGCCAAGGAGTTCGATGCGTCTCTGCAGGCGTTCTTCAATGATGAAGACGAGCTGGTCTTAACCATCGAACAGTATCAGATCAAGTGGTGCGATCAACCGATCTATGCGAATGACAAACGGGACGAGAGCATAGCATTCCTCCTGTATAAGGATGGCATCGGTGAGCTGAGCATCCATAGCTCGGTCACTTTCAACGAGCTGGAGAGCTTCGTCGATGTGTTAAAGGACGAGGTTCACAGTTTCAAAACCGGCGAAGACGTCGTAACAAAGTTATGGAAGGCGGACTTTGAAAATATCGCCTATCGCGTACTCGATGAATATCTCGTGGGGCAATTTGGCGAAGGCAAGCTCGACGAGGCCAAAAAAACGCCGCTGGAGACGGAAGACCATCCGGATCTACCGAGTTTCGAGGATAAGGGGCGAGAGATCGTTGGCACGAGCGAGGAGCTCGAGTCAATCACAACATATCTCAACCACCTGTTGGATCAAAGCCATCCCATGGGCTCGCCCGAGGACAGAGAAAAGCGTTTTGAGGAGATGGCCGACTCGTTCTTTATGATCAACAACGAGGAGCTGAGGCTATGCCGCGAAGAGTTGTCATCCGAGAAAGAACACGACGCGCTTGTTGATTTTCTGGAAACGATCATCGACTTCACGTTGCTGAGCGACAACCATTCGGTGGTGCGAGACACGTCGAACGTTATCGAATCCATAGTGGATTATCTGATAGAGGAACGTAATGCGGTGGCTCTAGCCGGCACCCTCGAGGCCATTCGCAGTTTCTTCACCGGCAGATCGCTGGACGAAAACTTGACTACCTTTTTTGAACATCTCGAAGAGAAACTCACGGACACAAACTTTCTGACCTCGCTCAACGATCGCATTAGCGAAGGCTCGCCGGATGTCGAAGAGGTATTTGCGTATTACCGGGCCGTCGGTAAGAGAGCGGCTCCCACGATCTGCGCGCTTCTCGAGCACCTCGAGGGGCCGCGGCTGCACAGGATAGCATGCGACACTCTAATCGACGTCGCCGGGGACGACATTCCTCTGCTCATAGAAAAACTCAGCATCGACGTGCCAAGGGTCGCCCAAGATGCCATCTATTTGATCGAGAAATCGGACACCAAGGAGCTGCCGTACCTGGTGGAAGAGCTCATGTATTACCCAGACGACCGTGTCCGGGACGAGGTCATCGGTTACCTGGCGCGGATCGGAACGGGCGACGCCATAACTCTGCTGATCAGGCTCATCGACGATGTTGACAAACGCATCCGCATCAAAACGATGGCAGCGATAAGGGACCTCAATAGTCCCATCATATTGAATAAGCTGATTGCTGTCGCCTTCGACAAGCAATTCGCCGGCAAGACGTTCGACGAACAAGAGCAGTTGTTCAGAGTCGTCGGTAAACAAGCGGGCAACGACATCTTGCCGCATATCCGAAGCATGATAGAGAAGAAGAGCCGGTTACCTTTCATGAAGAATCAAACCAAACAGAATAAGCTGCTCGCAATCCGAGCTCTTGAAAATATAGCCACACCGGAGTCAATGAACCTTCTCAGGGTGCTGGCCGAAGATGCAAACGATCTCGTAAAGTCCATGGCTCGACGCGCATTGCGCGTGGGGCAAGAGCCAGCAAATACAAACGTAGAAAGTTAGGCGAGATAGTGAAAGATACAGACACACCGGCCATCGATGAGAAGCCTTACCCGACCGATCGTAAGGATCCCGACTCTGAATCCGCACGGCACATCGAACGCTTGGGGCCAGCGCTAGTCCATTACCTTTTTAGTGCCAGTAAGACGGTGCAGGTGCACGATCTGAATAACCGTGCCACTCACCGTGTGCTGGAAGAGCTGATGACGATTCTGGAGGAGCTGTCAAAGATCGAAGGCCGAGTCAGCCTGCGGATATCGACCGATTTCCTGGTGATCAACGATCATCGTGTGACCGTGGATCCTCAGAACTATGGTCCTTTTTTGTATCTTATCGAGGAGATGAAGAAACGGGATATCGAGGGCGTTGATTTTCTGCCCGGACTTACGGTTCAGGAGATCGGTGTTTTCCTCAAATGCTTCTTTCAAGAGGTTGCATTGGACGAAGCCTTCAGCAGGATTACACGCGATCTCGAAGAGGCGGGCATTGCTCGCGTCAGGTTGACGCAATGGGTGGAGCGCGAGAGGCGCTTTAAAGATTCAAGCGTGAAGAGCGAGGAGATCCGCGAGGAGAGTAATCAGGTGTTCTTCCGCACGGTTTTAATTGTGGGAGAAGTGCTGCGAGGCATCGAGCAGCGTCGCGCCATCCAATTCCGTAAGGCAGAACGACTTACCCAGCAGATGGTTGACATCATCCAGACGGATGAATCGATTCTCGTTGGGCTGGCGAGCATCAAGAGTTTCGATGAGTATACGTTTACGCATTCGGTCAATGTTTGCATCCTTTCGATGCTCATCGCGGACCGCCTAGGTCTTGCCAAAGGGGACATCGCCAAACTGGGAGTCGCTGCCCTGCTACACGATATCGGCAAGACGTATATTCCGGAGACGATTCTTAACAAACCCGGCAAGCTCAACCAGCAGGAATGGGAGCTGATGAAGTACCACACGTTCTTTGGCGTCAAGGAACTCGCTCGCATCCCGTCTCTACGAGAAGTGGCCGATGCGCTTTTTGTGGCCCTGCAACACCACATTCACTACAATATGAACGGTTACCCGCAGAAGGCGGGTGGCTGGAACCTTCGATTCTTCTCCAAGATCGCGACGGTGGCAGACTACTACGATGCGATGACCACGCCGCGGGTATACAAAAAAGTGCCTTTTTCTCCCGACGAAGCCCTCAAGTACATCCTCGAGAGGAGCGGGGAGATTTTTGACCCCTTTATCGCGAAGGTCTTTATTCAGGCGATGGGGTTGTATCCAATCGGCACCGTTGTGGAACTCGACACCGGTGAAAAAGCGGTCGTGGTAAGACAGAACGAGGCCAGACGGTTTATTCATAGACCTTACGTCGCTCTGCTGGGCGCGACAATGGGTGCGGACGAAACCATCGACCTGACCGAAACCACCGCCGACGGCGGCCGTTTCAAGAGGTCCGTGGTAAAGACGTTCTACGAAGACGCGGCAGAAATCCAGAAGGGGCAGGCTTTTCTAACGGGGCAATCCGGCGTTGAAAAATAGCGCCCTTTGCTTCGCCCCAACAGCGATGTCGCTAGTACTTTGCCACCGTGGGATCAACGTCGTCGGACCAAGCCAGAATTCCCCCGCGCAAGTTCCACACCTTTTGAAATCCCGCCTGCCGTAGATAAAACACAGCGGACGCGGATCGAACACCCGATCGGCAGTACACCACTATTTCCCGCTGGCCATCGAGTTCGTGGGCAAGGGTTGGGATCTCTGATAGTGGAATCAGCCGACCACCGAGGCTGCAGATCTCACGTTCGTGAGGCTCCCGGACATCGAGCAAAAGCGGCTGAACGCCCGATTTCATTTTCCGGTCGAGTTCCTTGGGTGTCATCTCGGGGACTGCTACATCAGCAGTGGCATCGGCTTTGCCCACCCCGCAGAACTCGTCGTAGTCGATCAGGTGGCGGATCGTCGGGTGGTCACCGCAGATCGGACAGTCCGGGTTCCTGCGTATCTTGAGCTCGCGAAATCTCATGTTCAAGGCATCCAAGAGAAGCAGTCGTCCCTTGAGTGTGTCCCCTTTGCCGAGAATGAGCTTGATGGTTTCGTTTGCTTGTATGGAACCGATTATACCGGGCAGAACACCGAGCACGCCGCCTTCCGCACAACTGGGCACGACTCCCGGCGGAGGCGGCTGGGCATACAGACAACGGTAGCACGGACCGTCGCCCAGTGCGAAGACGGTCGCCTGTCCCTCGAAGCGATAGATGCTGCCGTAGACATTGGGTTTTCCGAGCAGCACGGATGCATCATTGATCAGATAACGGGTAGGGAAGTTGTCGGTTCCGTCCACGACGATATCGTAAGCGGCTATTATACCCAGTGCATTGTCGCTGGTGAGTCTTGCATCGTGCACCATGACCTCGATGTCGGGGTTCAAATCTTCGAGGCGTGCCTTCGCGGCCCTGAGTTTTGGAAACCCCACATCCTTGGTTCCAAACATCACCTGGCGCTGGAGGTTACTTAGATCGACGACGTCAAAATCGGCCACACCGAGATAGCCCACACCCGCGGCGGCCAGATAGAGACCCAGAGGGGCACCCAGCCCACCCGCGCCGACGATGAGCACTTTCGCGGCCTTGAGCGCGAGTTGCCCTTCCATCCCCACGTTGGGCAGGGACAGGTGTCTGCTATAGCGGAGGATCTCATTGCGGGAAAGATCTTCTAACATTCTGTCATATATCTGGTTATAAAAGCCCGGTGTCGGTGTGCACCCATAACCTATTATATGAAATGCCATTTAGGCTAGCAACGCCATAATCGAGGGCTGAAGGCCATCGGAGTGCGCCTTTTGACCGGTGGCCAACAGGAATGTGTCGGGGAAGAGGCGAAAACGACAAAAACCTGGAACTTATTGTGGGGCTGCGGTATATTTACCATTGGTAGAACGTGTACCCACGTCGATTCCTCACACCGCAAGCGCTGGAGGATCGGTATTTTTTTTGCATCTGTTGAGGAACCAGCAGGCGGAATCTGTAATTTGCGAAATGCCGTTGCGAAGGAGTAATCTCATGAAATCGCATGTAGCTAGGGGAGTAAGCCTCGCTCTGTTTGTTGCGTTCGTGCTAGCCACGGTGGTCATGGCCGCGGATGATGAGAAGCATCCGAACATCATCATCGAAGAGATGCAGCACGATTTGGGGAAGATTTATGAGGAGAAGGTCTTCAAACATGCCTTCAAGGTGAAAAACACGGGCGATGCGGATCTCCGCATCGAATCCGTCAAGCCTGGCTGAGGCTGCACAGTGGCCGAATACGACGAGGTCATTCCTCCTGGTCAGGAGGGGTCAATCAAACTAGAAGTCGCCGGGTCAAAGGTCTCGGGCACCTGGCGCAAAAGCGCGACTGTTCACACCAACGATCCCAATCACGTCCGGATGACGATTACTTTGAAGGGATCGGTGATTAACCATGTCGACATCACTCCCAACCGCCTCTTTTTGAGAGGGATGTATGGGGAGCCGGTGGTTGGTGAGATCCAGATATCCTCGAACGAGAAGAAGAAGAATCTCGAGGTGTTGGAGGTCTCTTCCAACATGGATGACAAGATCACCTACAAGCTGGTTCCGGCGGCGGAGCCAGGACGTTACTCCGTTCAGCTCTATAAGAACCCCAAACTGCCTACCCTAAATACGTGGGGTTCGCTGTTCATCAAGACCAACAG
>Ga0224512_10003419_pt1 | contig 14008 bp, 9 predicted proteins | sample SF_May12_sed_USG_4_FD_169103 | JGI IMG/M metagenome (GOLD analysis project Ga0224512, IMG submission 169103) | Sediment microbial communities from San Francisco Bay, California, United States - SF_May12_sed_USGS_13 | ecosystem: Environmental > Aquatic > Marine > Sediment | place: USA: California...
CGAGAGGTACTCGGGCCGAAAGTCGTGGCCCCACTCGCTGATGCAGTGCGCCTCGTCGACGGCGAGCAGCGGGCAATCGAGGTCCGCGAGAAGCGAGCGGAATCCGGCGAGCGCGAGTCGCTCGGGCGCCACGTAGACGAGATCGAATTCGCCGCGCGCCACGCCCCGCAGCCGAGCGCGATGTTCCTCCGCGTCCAGCGTGGAGGCCAGATAGGTGGCGGGGACGCCGCAGCGCTCGAGCGCCTCGACCTGATCCTGCATGAGCGCGATCAGCGGCGAAACGACCAGCGTGGTGCCGGGCAGCAGCGTCGCGGGCAGCTGGTAGGTGAGGCTCTTGCCGCCGCCGGTGGGCGCGACGAGCAGCAGACGCCCCGCGCGCAGCAGCGTGTCGATCGCCTCGCGCTGGCCGGGCCGGAACGCCGCGTGCCCGAAGCGCGCCAGCGCAGCGCCGAGATCGCACTTCGCGTCTTCCAAGTCGCTGCGCCTCCCCCCGTGGCACGGCGGCGCGCGTCCACGCCGCGGAGCGGGAAGCTACACCTTCGTCGGGACGACCGACAAAGCGGGCCGAGGCGTGCGCAGCGCGCGCGAGTGCGTCGGTGTCCGCCGCGCTTTCTGCGTCGGCGCTTCCGCGCTGCGAGATTGACGATTCTCCCTCTCCGGGCGTAGGATGCCACCCACACCGAACTGAAGGAGCTCCCCGATGCGCATTCCCGCACGCCCTTTCCACCGTTCGCCCGCGGTCGCAAGCCTCGTCGCAGCGACGATCCTCCTGGCGGCCGGCGCCCAGGCCGATTCCAGCGACCCGGTAATCGTCGCGGTCGGAGACCTCGCGTGCCAGACGCTTACCGAGGGCCAGGGCGTGGGGGCTTGCCGGTCGGGCGAGATCGCGGATCTGATCCGCGAGATCGATCCCGACAAGTTCCTGGGCCTCGGCGACCTCCAATACAACAACGGCAAGCTTTCGGAGTACCTGAGCGTCTGGGACGTGCAGTTCGGCGACCTGTTCGACATCACGGCGCCGGCGCCGGGCAACCACGACTACGGGACCCCCGATGCTGCGGGGTACTTCGCGTACTTCGGTGCCGCGGCAAATCCGCCGCGCGGCTACTACTCGTTCGATCTGGGCAAGTGGCACATCGTCTCGCTCAACTCCCCCAATTGCGGCGACGACCCGGGATGCGGACCCGGGACGCCGCAGTACGAGTGGCTCGCGGCTGACCTGGCGGCGAGCGGTGCCCGGTGCACGATCGCGTACATGCACGAGCTTCGCTACGACTGGCGCCCCTGGCAGAAGTGGATCGAAGACGACGGCACCACGCTCTACGGGGGCTCCGAGACGGAGCCGTTCGTGCCGCTGTGGGAGCTGATGTACGAAGAGGGCGTGGACGTGGTGCTCGGGGGCCACAACCACATCTACCAGCGGTGGGTACCGCAGGACGCGCACGGCAACGCGGTCGCCGACGGGGTGGTCCAGTTCACCGTCGGGACCGGGGGACGGTCGCTGTACCCGTTCGGCCCTCCGCCGATGCCGGAGAACCTCGACGTGACCCAGAACAAAGCCGTCGGCCTGCTGAAGATGACGCTGCACCGGGACTCGTACGACTACGAGTGGGTCGCGATCCCTGGAGAGCCTGCATTCGAGGATTCGGGCGCGGCCGTGCCCTGCAACTGAGCGCCTCTCTTCCAAGTCGCCGCGCCGCCTCCTGTGCCACGGCGGCGCGGCGAGCCGAGAGGTCGATCGAGTCGGCCGACGGCTCGCAGCGCTGAGAAGTCGAGCGCGACCGCTCGCTACTTCGCCCCTCCGTCGAGCAGCGCGGTCACCGCGTCGTGACGCCCGCGCGCCGCCAGCTCGGCCGCCGTGCGATGATCGGCATTGCGAAGCGAGGCCCGCGCGCCGCGTTCGAGCAGCAGTCGCACCACGTCGGCGTGCCCGTGCTGCGACGCCAGCAGCAGTGCGGTGTTGCCGCGGTAGCCGCGCGCATCGGGAACGGCGCCGCGGTCCAGCAGGAGCTGCACCACGTCCGCGTGGCCGCGGTCGGCCGCCAGGAGCAGCGGCGCGTTGCCGTTCGCACTCGCCGCGTCGGGCTCTGCGCCGCGCTCGAGCAGTGCGGCGACCATGTCGGCGTCGCCCGCGGCGGCGGCGCGACCGAGCAGCGTCACCCCGTCGGCGCAGCGCGTCTCCGGCGAAACGCCGCGGCCAAGAATTTCCTCCAGCGCGGCGCGGCGAGCGGAGGCCTGCGCCCAGCAGGCGGGCGGATTGCCGTCGCGATCCGCGCGCGACGCATCGGCACCCGCCTCGAGCAGGGCGCGCACACTGGCGGTGTGGCCCGCGCGAGCCGCGAAGGCGAGCGCCGTCATGCCATCCCGATCGACACGCTCTCGATCCGCACCGGCCTTCAGGAGCGCGTTGAGCGCGGACTCGTGTCCGGCCTGCGCGGCGAGCATGAGGGGCGTCGAGCCATCGGCGTCCGCTGCATCGAGCGGGCCGTTGCGCGCTGCGAGCACGCGCACCACGTCCGCGTGCCCGGCCTGCGCGGCGCGTGCGAGCGGACCGCGCCCATCCCGCGGTGCGAGGTCCACGCGGGCCCCGGCATCGAGCAGCAGCCCGACGATCGCAGCGTGCCCGTGCCAGGCCGCTCGCGCGAGCGCCGTAAAGCCTTCTTCGTCCCGCACGTCGACGTCGGCGCGCTGCGCGAGGAGCGAGCGCACGATGGGCTCGCGCCCGCGCCCCGCCGCCAGCACCAGCGGCGGCCCGACCTCCTGCGCCCGCGCCGCCGCGCTGCGCTGTTCGAGCCACTTGGCGTCGCGTGCGGCGGCGGCGGATGCGGCGCGCGACGACTTCCCGCCGGCATCTCGGATCTTTCGGGCGAGCGCCGCGTGACCGGCGTCTGCGGCGAGGCTCCGCGCCCGGCGTCCCTCCGCGTCCGCTGCGTTCGGATCGGCGCCGGCGCGCAGCAACACAGCGACCGTGGCCGCGTGACCCTTGTAGGCCGCGATCATCAGGGGTGTCTGATCGATGCGGTCGCGCCCATCGACCGGCGCACCGCCGGCCAGCAGCGCGCGCACGCTGGCACTGTGCCCGTTGCGGGCTGCGAGCGTCAGGGCCGTGTCGCCATAGGCATCGCGCAGCTTCGGATCTGCGCCGGCCGCCAGGAGCGCCTTCAGCACGGCCTGTCGATCGCCCGCCGCCGCGCGCATCAGCAGCGTGCGCCCGCCCGGATCGCGGGCGTTCGGGTCCGCCCCCGCGGCGAGCGCCGCGCGCAACCCGTCGATTGCGCCGTCGTCCACGGCGCGAGCCGCCCGCTCTTCCGCATCGCGCCCGCCCACGGCACGCACGCGCGGCGAGCCGGCGGCCTGCTCGGCGAGATGCGCACGCGCCGCTTCGTGCCCCTGCGCGGCCGCGCGCTCGAACCATTGTCGCGCGGCGTCGGGGTCGGCCTTGACGCCCCAGCCCCGCTCGTACCACCGCGCCAGGTCGTACTGCGCCTTCACGTGACCGGCGCGCGCCGCCCGCTCGAGCCACTGCAAGGCGCGTCGCGGGTCCTTGGCGACCCCGCGGCCCGACCGATACAGGACCGCCAGGCTGTACTGGGCCTCGACGTTCCCCTTGCGGGCGAGGGGCTGCCAGATCGCGGCCGCCTCTGCGTAGCGCTGCAGCTTCGCGGCGGCGAGCCCGTCTTCGAAGCGGCCGGCGCGCGCGGCGCCGCAGAACGCACCGATCAGCACGACCGCGCAGACGGAGCGCGCGACGCGGCGCCGGATGCTCGCCGCGCCGCTCATCTCGGGCTCCCCCCCGCCGCTCGGGGCGGCCGGCCGTAGAGCGTCTCCGTCTCGACCCCGATGGCCTGCAGGAAGCTCGTCGGCAGCACGCCGCCCGCGCACACGAAGACCGCCTGGTTCGGAATCTCCTTCAGATTGTCGGCGATCTCGATGTGCGCACTCGACTCGGCGATCTCCCGCACCTGGGAGGCGAGCCACACCTGGAGGCGCCCGGCCGCCGCGGCCTGGCTCACGAGCTCGCGATTGCGCGGCTTGGCGCGGCTGAACGCCGCGCCGCGATACGACAAGGTGACGGTGGTGCCGGGCTCCTCGGCCAGGCTGCAGGCGGCCTCGATCGCGCTGTCGCCACCACCGACCACGAGTGTGTGCAGACCCCGATACTGTGCGGCGTCGCTGAGCCGGTAGACGACCTTGCTGCGCTCCTCTCCCGGGACCTCGAGCTTGCGCGGCGTGCCGCGCCGGCCGATGGCGAGCACCACGGAGCGCGCCGTGTAGGCGGCGCGCTGCGTCGTCACGCGGAAGCCGCCGCCGGTGCGTTCGATGTGCTCCACCCGCTCGCGGTAGTGGATGCCGAGACCCACGTCGGCCTCGACCCGCATCCAGAGCGCGAGCAGCGCCTCCTTGGTGGTCTCGCGCAGATCGATGCGACCCACGCTGGGCAGCACGACGGGGGCCGTGAGCACGAGCTTGCGCCGGGGATAGTGCGCCACCGCTCCGCCCAGCTGCTCCTGCTCGAGGGTCAGCGCGCGAAGTCCGCGCTCGCGCGCGGAGAGCGATGCGGCGAAGCCGGCGGGCCCGGCGCCCACGATGATCACGTCGTAGTCGAAGCGGCCCGAGGAGCCTCCGCGCCGGCACACCGATTCGATCACCTGGCTGCCCTGGGTGATCGCGTTGCGAATGAGTCCCATCCCGCCGAGCTCTCCGGCGACGAAGAGGCCGGGGAGATTCGTCTCGAACTTCGCATCGAGCCGTGGAATCTCGACGCCGCGGCGCTCGGTTCCGATCACGAGGCTGATCGCATCGAACGGGCAGGCATCCTTGCAGGCCCCGTGACCGACGCAGTTGGCGGCGACCAGGATCTGCGCCTTGCCGTGAACGAGTCCCAGCACGTCGTGCTCGGGGCAGGCATCCACGCACGTCGCGCAGCCGAGGCAGCGGTTGGGGTCGATCTGGGGATGCAGCGAGGGCGGCTCCGTCAGCCCCTCGCGCTGCGCCCGGCTCAGCGTCGCGAGGTTCTTCTGCGTGCGCGCCTCGTTGCGCCACAGGTACAGGACGCACAGCGCCAGCATCGGTGCGACGTAGACCAGACCCGTGAACACTGCGTCAGAACTCATAGCGAAGCCCCAGGTCGATGCTGTAGAACGATCCCGTGTCGGAAACCCGTGGCGTCGACAGCAGGCGCACCTCGTAGCGACCCTCCAGGTCGAAGATCAGCTGATCGAGGCGGTACTCGACACGCAGCGCGGGGGTCAGCAGCCACTGATTGGCTCCCGCCGCCGCATCGCGGAACTCTGCCAGCAGGCGCGGATTCACGTACAGCCGATCCGAGAGCGGCAGGCGTCCGAGCCAGTACACGCCGGCGCTGCGCGCGCTCTCGCCGTCGAAAGCCCGCACGCCCAGCGTGTGCGAATCCCGGCTCAGGAATAGCGCGTCGCGCGATACCTGAGCGAGGTACGAGAACTCGAATCCCGTCGCGTCCTGTTCGTTCAGGGCGCGCGTACCCGAGAAGCGACCGGCGTTGAGATCGAGCGTGAACCGGTACACATCCAGGAAGCGATAGCTGCCTCCGATGGCAAAATTGGTGGCTTTGCCGGTCCGGTCGAGCGCGAGATCCCGAACCGCAGCGGCGTCGGGATTCCCGGGCAGATCGTCGAGCGACGTCACCCCCGAGCCGATGAGGGCGCTGCGCGAGGTGAGGAAGGGCGCGTTCCCGTACTGCACGAGCGCGTTCAGATCGAGTGCGGGCGTCGCGTTCCAGTTGCCGACCAGGAACATGCGATTGAGGCTCGCGAAGTAGACGTCGTAATCGACGAATCCGCCCGCCACACCCCAGTCGCCCCGGTAGCGCAGCTCTCCGCCGAGCGCCGCGCGATCGGTCGATGCGGGCCCGTCCTGGTAGATGCCGTACAGCTCTCCGCTCACGCGCTCGTCGGGCCCGCGCAGGCCGAGACGCAGGCCGCCGAGCACGACGTCGGTGTCGATGGCGTTCGAGAAGCCCGTGTCGAGCGGAAAGCCGGAGACCGCGCCGAGCTCGACGGAGTCGCTCAGCGCGTAGCTGAGAGCGAGCCCGTCGAAGCGCCCGAGCACGCCGCCCCGGTTGCGCGACTGCCGCCCGAGCGTCATGCGCAGGGGCCCGTTGCGCTGGATCAACTCCACGCTCAGATCGCGAATGCGCGCATCGTCGGCGGTGGATTGGTCGCGGTAGTCGAAGCGGTAGTTTCCCGCGACGCGCGATCGCAGCTCGAGCGAAGGCGTGCGGAGCCGGCCCGACAGGTACACGTCGGCCAGCTGGGACGAGTCGAGCAGTCGACCGCCGAAGTCTCCGCCGATCTGACCGGCGCGCGTGTAGTAGCTGGCGACGCTGCCGAAGATGTCGTAATCGGTCGCGCGCGCGGGTCGCTCCGCGCGGCGCAGCGGCCTCGCGGGAGCATCTCTCGCGCTGATCAGCGTCTGCATGCGCTGCCGCACGCGTTCGCTGTCCTCGCCCTCGGGATAGCGCTCCAGATAGGTTCGGTACTGCGCGATCGCCTGCGCGAACTGACCCTTCCGCTCGCGCGCAACGCCCAGCAGCTCCAGCGCCCGAGGCGTGTGGGGGCCTTCCTCCAGCGCCAGCGCCGAGGTACACAGCAGGATGGCGCGGTCGATCTCCTGCGCGGTCAAGGCGGCCTGGGCCTCGCGCAGCAGGCGCTCGCCGCGCGCGGCGTCGCGCCCCTGCAGCGAGTCGGCATCGATCGACACCACGATGCTGCGCGGATCGTCGGCCTGGCCGATCTCGACAACGACCGGACGGGAGAAGCGGATCTCGAGGCGAGGCGCCGCCGCCGGGCCGTCCGCGCGCACTGCGTCGAGGGGAAGGCTCCCCGCGTTGGACAGCGTGAGGACACCGCGGGTATCGATCTCCGGGACGCCCGCGGAATCCGCCGCGAGGGGAGCGATCTCGAGCACGAAACGCTCGCTCTGCGCGGTGGGCGTGTGCCCCAGGTAGCGCACCGGCACACCCAGGTGGATCTGAACCTCGACCCGGCCGCGCCTCTCGTGCACGGACAGCGAGGAGAGCAGGCGCGTCGCCGCATGCTGCGCACGCGCCGCCGCGCTGCACACGAGCAGCCCGCATGCAACCAGGATCGCGGCGCAGCCCATCCGGCCGCCGCTCACGCGACGCTCCTGTGCCGCAAGCAGCATCGAGACACCGGATTTCGCCACATGCCCTGTTACCCGTCGGGTGCGCGTCCCGTCGCGTCCGAGCCGCGCCCGGGGCAATTTCGGACAGCGGAACCGCCCAACGCGTGATCTTCGTCACGATCCTGCGGGCACGGCGTGTCCGATGTGCAGTTCCGCTCCGGACGATCGAAGCGAAGGGTCGCCCCTCACCCCGGGTTTCAGATGCCGCGCAACGAAGCCTCCCGCGCAACGACTGCAACGACGCCTGCAGCCGCGGCGCGATCCACCCCGCCCCTGCGCAGCGCGCGCGGCCAGCACGGGCCCGTCGCGCCGCCCGCCCGTCCCGCGCGCGCGCCGGGCCAGCGCGCGTCCGCGCTCGCGCTCAGCCTCGCCGGCACGGGGATCGCCTGCGCGCTGCTGCTCTGGACGGGTTGGCTCGCGCGCGACGAGTACTGGATCGTGGCCAGGTCGGGGGTCGGCTACGCACTCGGCATCGCCGGCCTCGCCATGATGGCGCTTCTTCTGCTCTACTCGCTGCGCAAGCGGATTCGGGCGCTGCGCAATCTAGGCAGCCTGCGCGGCTGGTTTCTCGTGCACATGATGCTCGGCCTGCTCGGGCCCACCGCCATCCTGCTGCACGCGAACTTCCAGCTCGGATCGCGCAACTCGACGGTTGCACTGGTCAGCATGCTGCTCGTGGCGGGCAGCGGCATCGCGGGGCGCTTCATCTACACCCGGATCCACCACGAGTACCACGGGCGACGCGCCACGCTCGCCGAGATCCGCGCCGCCGCACAGGATGGACGTGGCGCCCTCGGCGCCCTCGCGCAGCACTCGCCGGAGCTCATCCGCACCCTGCGCGAGCTCGAGTCCCGGCTGCTCACACCGTCCAGCGGCCGCGTGCAGGGCGCCTGGCGCTTTCTCCGCGCCGGAGGGATCGAACGCGCCGCCGTGCGCCGGGCGTGGCGCAGCGTGCGTCCGCTCCTGACCGCCCAGCGCCGGGGTGCCGATCGGCTCGGACTGCATCCGCGGGCCGCCCGGCGCGCACTCGAACAGTACGGCGCCGCCGTCCGGCGCGTCGCGCGCTTCTCGGGCTACGAACGCGCCTTCGCCATCTGGCACGTGCTCCACCTGCCGCTCTGCGTCCTGCTCTTCGCCACGGCCGCGGTGCACGTGCTTGCGGTGCACGTGTACTGAATGTCCCGTGTCACGCACAGGTCGCGAAGCCGGTCGCTGCGCCGCGCGGGGTGGCGAATCCTGTCGCTCGCGGTCGTGCTGCTCACCAGCGCGGCGCGCGCCGGCGACTGGAAGACGCTGGTGATGCCCGGCCCCGTGATCGCCGGGCACGCGAAGATCGAAGCCGATTGCGCCAGCTGCCACCAGGCGCTGCGCGCCGAGGCGCAGCGCGAGCTGTGCGTGGACTGTCACAAGGCAGTCGGCGCGGATCTCGAGAGCCAACGGGGCTATCACGGTCGGCTGACGGATGTGGATCGAGTCGCCTGCCGCGACTGCCACACCGAGCACAAGGGGCGCGAGGCCGATGTCCTCGGCCTCGACCGCGATGCGTTCGACCACCGCAAGACCGACTTCAGCCTGCGCGGCGCCCACGCGAGCCTCACCTGTGAGCGCTGCCATGCGGCGGGGCAGCGCTTCTCCGAGGCGGCCTCGGCCTGTATCGGTTGCCACCGCGACGACGATCCGCACAGGCAGGGGCTCGGCGAGGCCTGCGGCGACTGCCACCAGGAGACGAGCTGGAATCGGGCGCGTTTCGAGCACGCCGCCACAGCCTTCCCCTTGAAGGGCTCCCACGCGCAGGTGCAGTGCGCCGCGTGCCACGTGAACGAGCGCTACAAGAAGACGCCCACCTCCTGCGCCAGCTGCCACGGCATCGACGACAGCCACCGGGGGCGTCTCGGAGCGGCGTGCGGGGACTGCCACGACTCCGTCAGCTGGAAGAAGACGCGCTTCGATCACGGCTCGAAGACGCGCTTCCCGCTCACGGGCGCGCACCGCGAGCTGGCGTGCCGGAGCTGCCACCGCCAGGATGCGTTCGACGAGAAGCTCCCCTTGGAGTGCGGAACCTGTCACCGCCTCGACGACGACCACCGCGGGCGCAACGGGCCGCGCTGCGGCGACTGCCACACCAGCCAGTCGTGGAAGTCCTCCCGTTTCCAACACGATCGAAAGACCCGCTTCCCGCTGCGCGGGCTGCACGGGGAGGTGCGTTGTGACGCATGTCACAAGGGAACCCTCGGAAAAGAACGAATCTCGATGAACTGCTACTCGTGTCACCGAGCAGACGACGCGCACGAGGGCCAGGAAGGCAGGGATTGCGCTGGGTGTCACGACGAACGCGGGTGGGCAGACCAGGTGTCATTCGATCACGGGCTGACGAAATTCCCCCTGCTCGGGCTCCACGCGCTGGTCTCGTGCGAGGACTGCCATCGCAGCCAGCGCTTCGCGGACGCGGATCCGAACTGTTCCTCGTGTCACGCCACTGACGACCACCACGAGACTCGGCTCGGCGACGATTGCGGGCGCTGTCACGTGCCGAACAGCTGGCGCGTCTGGAGCTTCGATCACGACACGCAGACGTCTTTCTCCCTGCACGGAGCCCACGAGGGCCTCGCCTGCCGCGCGTGCCACAGCGAGCCGACGCGCGGCCGGGTGCAGCAGTCGCGCCGCTGCGAGACGTGCCACACCGAGGACGACGTGCATCGAGGCTCCTTCGGGCGCAGCTGTGGCCAGTGTCACGTCGATACGTCGTGGCGAGAGCTGAGGAGCATGCGATGAACACGCGATGCGTCTCGATCCGTTTCCTGCTGGGGTGCTGCGCGCTCGCCGGCTCTCTGCTCTGGAGCGACCCCGCACGGGCGCAGAGCGGCGCGGCGTTCGACCACTCGACGACCCGCTTTCCGCTGACCGGCTCGCACCGCAGGGAGCCGTGCGAATCGTGCCACGCCGAGGGCCTGTTCGCGGGAACACCCGACCGCTGCGAGCTCTGCCACGACGGCTCCGGCCTGCGCGCCCAGACGGAGAAGACCCGCGACCACGTCTCCAGCTCGAATCGCTGCGATGACTGCCACGACACGGTGATCTGGAGCCGCGCCGTATTCGATCACTCGGGCGTCGAAGGCCGCTGCGCCACTTGTCACGACGGCATGCAGGCGACGGGCAAGCCCCTCGATCACATCCTGACCAACGGGGATTGCGGGTCCTGCCACTCGACGCTGGCGTGGACGCCGGCGAGCTTCGACCACGCGAACATCACGGGGACCTGCGCGGGCTGTCACGACGGCGTCACGGCGACGGGCATCGACACCGGGCACTTCGTGACGACCAGCGACTGCGGCGCCTGCCACGACACGAGACGCTGGAGTCCGTCGACGTTCCGCCACGCCTCCGCCGGCTACTCCGGCGATCATCGCCGCGCGCTCGACTGCACCGCGTGCCACACCACGAACCGCGACAGCGTTCCGTGGCCGAGCCCGGGCTATGCGCCCGATTGCGCCGCGTGCCACGCGACCGACTTCAAGCCCGACGCTCACAAGAAGGTCGATTCGCCGCCCATCCTGTATACCGTGGCGGAGCTGAAGGACTGCACGGGCGCCTGCCACGAGTACACCGACAGCAGCTTCAGCACCATCAGGCAAACGCGCAGCGGCGAGCACCGGGTCTCGGCCGCGGAGTTCTGAGCGGCTGCGGAGCGGGACCGGAGCCTCAGTGCTCCGATGACGCGTACGCCTCGGAGCGCCGCAGCGCGCCGTAGCGCTCGGGCAGCGCCACCTTCACCCGCTGGCCGGATGCGAGGATCGCGTTCGCGTAGAGCCCGTTCATCACCGCCGTCTCCTGCACGTTCCACAAGTTGCCGGTGCGTTCGCTGAGCTCGGGGAGCGTCTCGCCCGCGCGCGCCGGCACGATGCGCAGGCGGCTCTCCCGGATGCTCTGGCGCGCCTCCGCGCTGAGCGGGCGAAAGCTGCGCACCACGCTGCGAAACGCGCCGCTGTAGCGGGTTCCGGCGCGCGGGCTCGACACGCCCGTGATGCGGTAGATGGCGCCCCGGTGCGCGATCCAGGTGAGCTCGACGGGCAGCGCGGCGCCCGATGCCAGCGCGTGCCCCTCGGCGCGGAACGCGTTCATCCCGGCGAGCACGACCGGCTGCGTCCTGTCCACGCGCAGCCCCTGCTCGCGGGCGCGCGCGAGGAAGTCCGAGGCGGCGCGCCGCGGATCCTGCCCCATGGCTTCGTGCGCCAGCGAGATCATCGCGTCGCGCTGTGGCGAGATCGCGCCCACGGCCTCGCGCGTGTTCTGCGTGTCCCAGTCGGGCGGGAAGCGCAGCGTGAAGTCGAGCTCGGGGTGCAGGAAGCGGCTGCCCTGGAACACGCCTTCCGAGGCGCCTGTTCCCACCACCAGGCCCTCGATCTTCTCCAGGTAGCCGGCCGGACCGTTTGCGATCCCGGGCTCGCGCTGCCAGGCGACCATGCGCGCGCGGCTCGACGCCGACGCGGTCCGCTCGGCGGTGGCGGGGTGGGAGTCGAAGAAGCGGGGCAGGCGCGAGCCGCCGAGCTGGAGCCGCTCCTGGAACTCGAGGCTGGTGAGGAAGTTCGCGAGTCCCTGCGGATCGTAGCCGGCGAGCCCGGCGAGTCCCTGCCCGAGGCGATCGGCTTCGCGCTCCTGATCGCGACCGTACTCGGCGATGGTTCCGCCGGCGAGCGCCTGCACGATGCCCGGCATGCCCTGGATGACGCCCTGGCGCGCGGCAGCGTGCCGCGCCGCGACGTGGACGATCTCGTGGCCGAGGACCCCGGCGAGATCGTCCTCCGAGTTGGCCATGATCAGCAGGCCTCGCGACACGTAGATGTATCCGCCGGGCAACGCGAAGGCGTTCGGGACGTCCTGGTCCACGATCTTGAACTGGTACTGGAAGCCGCCGCGGGGCGCGTAGCGCGCCAGGCGTTTGCCGACGGCGTCGACGTAGGCCCCGAGCGCGGCATCTTCGACGAAGCCCATCGCGCCGCCGACCTGCATGGCGGTCTGCTCGCCGACCCGCTCGTCGTCCGCCTCGGTGCGCAGGATGACCTCGCGGCGCGGCGCCGCCTGGGTCGTACCGCCACCGCCGCAGGCGAGTGCGCAGGCGGACAGCAGCAGCAGAGCCGCGGCGCGAAGTCGGCGCGCACGGCTCACGGCGACGCTCCGCTCTCGGCGCCGTCCGGCTCGGACGGCGGCGCGTCCATGGCGTCCTCCGCCACCGACATGCCGAGATTCTCGAGGTGCTCGCGCGCCATGGGCGAGACCGAGCCCGAGAACACGATGCGCGCCCGCGCGGCATCCCGGTCTCCGCCCATCTCCCGCGCGACGCTCTCGGCCAGGCTCGCCATGCGCTGCGTCCACAGCGCGTGATCGGCGCGCACGGGCACGACCAGGGTGCCGTCCTGCGCGCGCGCGGCGACACCGCCCTCGACGCGCTCGATGCGCTCGAGCCCGCCCGCGCGATCCGCGTAGCGGCGCATGAGCTCTGCCATGCGCTGGTAGTCCTGCGCCTCGTCGCCGGACTGCGCCGCGACGGCGGCCTCGATGAAGGCGACGCGGTCTTCCGTCCCCTCGAGCGCCGCGAGCGCCTCGACCAGCACGGTCTCGTGGCTGGGCGAGTAGGCGGGGTTCGCGATGAACTGCTCGCGCAGCGGCTCGGGCACGCCCATGACGGCGAGCTCGATGCGGTTGAGCCGCTCCAGATCCTCCGCGGAGTAGTCGCGCAGCATCTCGCCCGCCCGCTCGCTGCGGGCCGCGCCGCCGTCGGAAAGCACCGGGGTCGCAGAGGCGTCGGGCGCTGCGCTGGGCAGCGGCGCGCCGCCCGCCTGCACGGCCCAGGCGTGGCGATCGAGCGCCTCCTGCAGCGGGGCGTTGTCGCAGTACGGATCGACACCGAGCGCGGCGGCGATCTCGCGCTTGCGCGCCTGGAAGGCGACGAGCTGCCCGAGGAAGTCGCCGCCCGCTGCGTCGGCGCCCGGCAGCCCTGGCAGCAGCACGCCGGCGCCGGCTGAGGATTGCGGCCGCATCCGGATCGTTCCCCCGCCGAGGCGCCGACCCGAGACGAAGGGGCTCGGCCCGGCCTGCTTCTCCGCCGCTGCGAAGGCGGGCATGCGGCGCGCGTCGCGCAGCGCGACGAGTGCCTCGGCTTCGCGGATGCGCGCCCGCAACACGTCCTCGCCGCGCGCCTCGAAGCGGCCGAACTCCGTCTCGACCGCGTAGACGCGCAGCAGGCCGTCGGTCGAAACCACGTCCGCGACGCGGTGGCAGGGCCCTTCGCGCAGCTCGGGCGGCAGCAGCTCGCGCGCGCGCAGCGCGCCGGGTGCCTCGTAGAGCTCCTCGGCGCTCAGCGGCGCGGCGCCCAGCACCAGACCGAGCGCACAGGCAGCCGCGCGTCGTCGCCGGCCGGGTCGCCGACCACGCCGCCCGCGTCGCTGTCCGATCCGCGCGTCTCGCCGCCCCACCTCACGCTCCCTGCTTGCCGCGTGTCTTCGCGGGCTGCGGACGGTACCAAACCCCGGCGGCGAGCCCGCTGCGCGCGCGGCGTCGATCAGAACGGGGCCTCGGCCCGATCGCCGTCGCTCGCCCGCGCTGGCGCCGCCGCGCGGGCCTCGTCTGACGCGCGCCGCGCCAGCGCCTCTTCGAGCAGCGCGCGGGCATCGACGCGGCCGCGCAGGCGCACGCAGACCAGGAAGGTGCCGCCGAGCTTGCGCTGCAACAGCAGCGTGGCGGCGGGCGGCGGGCGCCACACGCCCTGCTTGAACACGAGCGACGTGCCGGCGTCGCGCGCTCGCGCGGGCAGCTTGGAGGCGCCGAAATC
>Ga0224512_10003420_pt1 | contig 14003 bp, 13 predicted proteins | sample SF_May12_sed_USG_4_FD_169103 | JGI IMG/M metagenome (GOLD analysis project Ga0224512, IMG submission 169103) | Sediment microbial communities from San Francisco Bay, California, United States - SF_May12_sed_USGS_13 | ecosystem: Environmental > Aquatic > Marine > Sediment | place: USA...
CGTTCTCGATGGTATCAGCCTGGTCGGCGGCAAGATCATCGCGGACTACATGCAGGACGCGCAGACCATCGTAAAAATCTTTGATCTCGCGGGGAAACAGACGGGCACGGTCAATCTGCCGGGTATCGGGACGGCGTACGGATTCGCAGGCAAGCTTGATGACCCCGAAACGTTTTTTATCTATACAAGCTACAACGCGCCGACGACGGTCAACCGGCTGGACGTCGAGACAGGCGTGGTCACGATATTCCGCGAGCCCGACGTCGACTTCGATGCCGATAATTACATCGTAAAGCAGGTGTTCTATGAGTCAAAAGACGGCACGCGTGTACCTATGTTCATTTCCCATCACAAGGACGTTGTGCCGGACGGCAAGACGCCGACGATGTTGTACGGCTACGGCGGATTCAATATCTCGCAAACGCCGTCATTTTCGATTACCAGGCTGGCCTGGATGGAGATGGGTGGCATTTATGCCGTCGCCAACCTTCGAGGCGGTGGCGAGTATGGCGAGGAATGGCACAAAGCAGGCACAAAGCTGCAGAAGCAGAACGTTTTCGACGATTTCATAGCCGCCGCCGAGTACCTGATCGCCGAAAATTACACCAACCCTTCGAAGCTCGCGATATTTGGCGGCAGCAACGGTGGCCTGCTCGTTGGTGCCGTGACCAATCAACGGCCCGATCTGTTCGGTGCGGCCGTTCCGGCTGTCGGCGTTATGGACATGTTGCGTTTTCACGAGTTCACGGCGGGGAGATTCTGGGTAGACGACTACGGATCGTCCGAGGATCCCGAGGAGTTCGCCGCGCTGTATGCCTATTCGCCATACCACAACGTCGAGCGCGGTGCAGACTACCCGGCAGTAATGATAACCACGGCAGATACCGACGACCGTGTCGTCCCGGGACACAGTTTCAAATATGCCGCCGCAATGCAGAAAGCCCAGGGCGGTGACGCACCGATACTCATCCGTATCGAGACGCGGGCCGGTCACGGTGCCGGCAAGCCAACTGACATGATCGTCGAGGATTATGCGGATCGCTGGGCCTTTCTGTTCAAAAACCTCGGCATGAAACTGCCCGAGGGCTACGGCAGCCAGCGGCGCGTGAAGTAAACCCGGATTGGGCGGGCATTGGAGTTGCGGACGCTTTGTCGGTATCGTCGGCAGTGTCCGAAAACATCGTCATCGCCGAATATCTGACTGCTCGGTGTCTGCCAGAAAAACATGAGGACGTGCCAGCGCATGAATCGGCCAAAAGAACCGACACTTCTCGATGCTTTGATCCCAGTTATTTCGCTGGTCCTGATGTTATTTCTCTCGGTCAAGCTGTTTGGCTCGGATTCCTCGTCCGGGCCAAACCAGATCGTGCTGACGTTGGGCGCCGCCATTGCAGCAATCGTTGCAATCCAGAACGGACATCCCTGGGATGACATTCTGAGCGCCATCATCGACGGTATAGGCACGTCGATGGCAGCCGTGCTGATCCTGCTTTCGGTTGGCGGACTTATCGGCACGTGGCTTCTGGCGGGCACGGTGCCTGCATTAATTTACTACGGTCTTGAGCTGCTCAGTCCGCAGTGGTTTTACCTGGCCGCCTGCATTATTTGCGCGATCGCGGCCTTATCCACGGGAAGCTCATGGACCGTGGCCGGTACGCTCGGCGTGGCGCTGGTCGGTGTGGCAATGGGGCTCGGCTTGTCGCCGGCTGTCGCCGCTGGCGCAATCATTTCCGGTGCCTATTTCGGCGACAAGATGTCGCCACTGTCTGACACGACCAACCTGGCGCCCGCCGTAGCCGGTACGGATCTCTTCACGCATATCCGGCACATGGTCTGGACAACCGTACCGTCATTCACTATCGCGTTGATTCTGTTCGCAGCGATCGGGCTCGGCGCCGACGTACAGGCCGACAGCGATTCGCTGCGGTCCCTGAAACTGACCCTGGGCGAGTCCTTCAACATCACGCCGCTTGCGTTGATCCCGCTGGTCGTCGTGTTTTTCATGGCGTATCGCAAAGTCCCGCCACTGCCGACGATACTCTTCGGGGCACTGTTCGGCGGTTTCGTCGCCCTGGTGCTGCAGCCGGAGGCTGTACTGGCATTCTCCGATTCTCCGGACCTTACGCCGGCGCTTGCAATGACCAAGGGCGTGTGGCTCGCCCTGGCCGACGGTTATGCGTCCTCCACTGGTGTGCCGGAGGTCGATGACCTCCTGTCGCGCGGCGGCATGAGCAGCATGCTCGTCACCATCTGGCTGATATTATCCGCGATGGCCTTCGGTGCGGTGCTGGAGCACAGCGGCATGCTAATGCGCCTGATCCGGGCGGCGCTGGCTGCCGCCAAATCGACCGGCGCACTAATTATTACAGTCGTCCTGTCGTGCATCGGGATCAACATCGTCGCGGCCGACCAGTACATCGCCATCGTCCTGCCCGGCAAAATGTACAAGGCCGAGTTTGAGCGCCGCGGACTGGAGCCCAAGAATTTGTCTCGGGTGATCGAAGATTCCGGCACGCTGACCTCGCCGCTGGTCCCGTGGAACACCTGCGGCGCTTACATGGCTGCCACCCTCGGTGTTGCGACCCTCGCCTATCTACCGTTTGTGTTCTTTAATCTGATTAATCCCGTGGTATCGGTGATCTACGGCCTTACCGGTTTTACCATCGAACGAATCGAGCCCGAACCGGAGGCCGTCAGCGCTTAGATGCGAACTTGACACACCAACACGAGGGTTCTGCGTACTTGACTTGAAGGCCCCCTTTCTTGTGTTACGGAGAGAGCTATGAAGAAGTTATATCTGGTGCTGGCCATTGTCGGAGCGATCCTGCCGTACGTTTTCTTTATCCAATTTCTGCAAACCGAGGGCTTTGACCTCCCGGCCTTCATCCGTGCTTCATTCGCGAATAGTGCGGCTGGCGGCATTAGCGCGGATCTGTTTTTTGCATCATTCGTGTTCTGGTTATTCATGTTCATGCAGCGGAAAAGGGCAAAAGGCCCCAGCCCGTACCTGTTTATTGTTCTGAATTTGGCGATCGGTTTGAGCTGCGCATTACCTGCGTACCTCTACGCCAGAGAAAGGCCTTGATTATTGCCGAAAGCAATACAGGAGCCATGAACACAGGCAACGACGAACCGCGACGTATCGCTGGTCCGGAAACAGGACGCATTGCCGGTGCAGTTCTTCTCATTGCCGCAATACTGACCGTTGTGGCAATGAGTCATCATCCGTCGGAGCTTGAGCCCGAGGGTGCCAAAGTCACAATAACGCTGGGTGGGATCGTTCACGCGACGATGATCGTGCTGCTTGCTGCCAGTCTGTGGGGCCTCACAATGTTCGCCGCGCGACAAGGCTTCGGTGGTTTGATGCTGCGCCGGCGTTTATAGGCAGGAGCCCGGACAACCGTGCCAAGCCCCATGGATGATTTCACGGACGACACAAATCCAGCAATCCAAGCGTTTCGAGGCGGAATTTCGGCTACCGACCCAAAGCAACCATTGAGAGCTGACTGCTTATTCAGGATATCCCTTGCCCGCAAAAGCCCGTCGTCAAATCCTGCGTTCTCTGCAGCGTCCGAAGTGGCCCCTTTTTGGCCGTTCAGAGACAGCCGCCTGATTCACGTTATAATTTCCGCTGTGGAGCCACCGTGGGCATTCATGTGTATGTCACTTACTCAACCCTAATCTGTCCCGAATGCGGTAGTCCCAGCAAGGAACGGATGCCAGTCAATGCATGTCAGTTTTTCTATGACTGCAAGAGCTGCGGAGCCACATTGAAACCGCTGCCGGGTGACTGCTGCGTTTTCTGCTCTTACGGCGATGTGCAGTGCCCCCCTCAGCAGACTGACGGTTCGTGCTGTCGGTCCCAAGGGTGACGAGATGAATACTGGGGATCCCAATGACGATTTATCGAGAAAGCCTTTCCCATTTTGGGCCCTGTGGGGTGCGCCTATCGCAATTATTTTGTCTTTAAACTTCATAAGGCCCTCCATCGAGTGGGCGACGCTCGTCTTGGCGGGAGGTTTCGCATGGATGGCAGCCGGCTGCGCGGTCAACGCCCGTCGGTGTCACCGAAGACACTGTTACTCTGCCAGCCCGGTATTTCTGATTGGGGCAGTACTTGTTTTGCTCGTGGGATTTGGCTTTGTCGACTTGGGCTCCGGTGGACTGATGTATGTAACGTGAGGTACGGGTTTTCTTGCTCTCCTCAGCTTCTTGCCGGAAAAGCTATTCGGAAAATACAAGACGTGACAGCAACCGCGCAAACTTCGCCAGCTTCTACTATGCTTAAGATGACGTCAGGCTGTTACGATGGCGGGCATAACAACACAAAAAATTACAGCGGAGATGATCAATGGCGAACAAGATAGACAAAATTCCGGAGCAGACGAGATGGGAGATCGCCACACAAGGATTAACGGGGGCTTACATCGCGATATCCAACGCGCTGAAACAGGCGGTTGGCCAGAAAGGTTTCGAGGAGTTCAACGGGGCACTATGGTATGAAGCAGGCAAGGGGGCAAAGGAATTTGCTGACACGCACGGATTAGCTACAAAAGATGCCAAGGATGTCGAAGCAGCAACGCATCTTCTTGCGCAGGCATCAATGGGACCGGAGTTTGTGTTCGAGGTCTCTGAAGCGACAAAGGACAGATGTGTGGGCACAACAACGCAGTGTCCGTGGCACAAAAGGTGGCAGGAACAGGGCCTCGACATGGATACCTGCGGTGTAGGTCATCAAAGATGGGGCGAAGGGGCTGTCGAAAGCCTGAATTCCGATTTCACATTCAAGCTGACAAAGAACATGCTCCACGGCGACCCACATTGCGAATGGATCGTCGAACGGAAAAAATAGATCAGAGCCACAAAAAGTCAGTTAGAGACGTGACGCAGTCCTTGTTTGCGGCTCGCAGATGTAAGTCGGCTTGTACTTGAGGCTATCCTGACTGCACATCCCCGGTGGCGATTCATTTTTCAAAGCTAACGCTCCCGCTCTACATTACATCGAACGACCGGGAGCGTTTCCCGGGAACTGGATATCAGAGAGTAACTATGAAAACGGAGCCAATTACTCTCTTTGACAGAGTCGCGATCGGTTTTGGTGCAGCTGTCTTAGGCTATTGCGCGGGATTGATTGCTGCCGTTCCCCTTACATTCGACATGCTCGATTTCACTTCATAGGATGTCGCAAGGATTGCTGCGCTGCTGTTTTACAAAGTGCCGATTCTTTTTGGGCTTTTTTCGGGAGTTGCCGGATTTTTCTTCCCTGTGCCGTGGTCGAACGGGCTCGGCGAGGTCTGGAAGATCGTAATTAACCGTTGGCTTGGCTGAGATGAACAATCCTAGCTTGATTGCAGCTTCAACCATTCATCGCGGGTAATCCGAAAGTCCAACCCGTCTTTGCCGTAGCACTGCCTCGTTCCCCGATCAGTGAACCCGGCTTTCTGCAAGACATTTCCAGACGCAAGATTCTCTTTATCGAACGTTGCGACCACTTCCTTCATTGGCGTTTCCTCGAAGGCGAATTGAAGCAGACGACGACACGCCTCTGTGGCATAGCCACGGCCCCAGGCCGAGCGCTTTAAGAAATAGCCAATCTCGATATCACCGCTGGGCACCCTACCCGGAACCACAAGGCTGTAGTCTGTCTCGTCACGTTCAATCGGCATCGGCAGCAGCGCAGCGCTTCCGTACTTTTCCGCCGTTCTGCGATCCGAGACGGTCCAGATCCCAATGCACCCGTCGCCGCCCCGTCTTGTCCAATTCGACACGTTTTTTTGTATCTCTGGTTCGCTCATGACGCCGCCCGCATACTTTAGGACTGCCGGATCGGTAAACAGCTCCAAAGAGAGGTCAAGATCGTCTGGCGTATATGGCGTCAACATCAGCCGCAGGCTGTACAGGTCGAGTTTCATTGCGGAATAATCCAACAATCTCGCCTGAATCGCCAATCGCAGATGGCCGCTTTCGCCTGTGATATGGCGGTTAATGACCCGCGTTACAATGTTTCTATTGACCCGCAGCGCACGCATTCATCGACATTCATCATCTGCAGACCACTTTATGGCCATCTGATTGTCATACCGCAACGCGAAGCTCGACGCTGAGTCTCAAACAGGGAGAAACTAATGAATTGGGATCTACTCGATATTCTGGCTTTCGGCGTTATGGTGGCCGTTGTTGCGATCATCCTGGTCCTGGCGCGGCGACGTGCCCCAAACCGCGCTTATAACATCGCGGCGGCCGTTGCTGCTGCAGGTGCATTTTTGCTCGTTTGGATAAACGGTGCCGTTGGCATCATTGGCAACGAAGAGAATGAGGCGAATTTTCTGTTTTTCGGCGTTCTCGCCGTTGCGGCAGCGGGCGCTGTCATCGCGCGATTTCGTGCCAGAGGCATGGCAATAGCGCTATACGCAACCGCGGGCGCCCAGGTACTCGTGGCCGCTCTCGCTATCACCATGCGTTTAGGCGCATCCGGTCCGATATGGCCGCGCGGCATACTGGCGCTTACGCTCATGTTCGCATCTCTCTGGCTCGTATCCGGATGGTTCTTCGGCAGGGCAGCGAGGAACGAGCGGTAGTGATTTAATGACTGAACAAGATTACATTGAGCAGTCCCTGAACAACCGCTTGTGGTCCAAAGCTGTCTGCATCAATTGACCTTACACATGGAGCTTACCTGGTGAGAGTCTTCTTTTATGGCCTCTTTATGGACGAGAGCTTACTCGCCACGAAGGGCATAAAGTCTTCCAAAGTAAAGTTAGGCTTTCTGGACGGCTATCGTTTGCACATCGGTGAGCGGGCAACATTGGTCCGCCGTCCAGACAGCCGTGCCTACGGGGCAATGATGGATATCACGCCAAGCGAGGCAACCAAACTGTATGCAGAGGAAAGCGTGGCGGATTACTTGCCGGAGCCGGTCATTGTCGAACTCATGGATGGCACACAGGCTGAGGCAACTTGCTACAACTTGCCGAGCGATAAAGTGACCGGGGCCAACAAAGAATATGCAGAATCGTTATTGGACGTCGCCACCCGATTGGATTTCCCTGATTCTTACCTGGACCAAATCAGGCAGGCGCTAACGTAGCGGAAAATCGGTCTGTCGACCGGCCGCTCGTGTCCGTTAGCTCTGCCGCTTGCATCAGCCCCATGCGAGGACGCCGAACAACCGCTATTGGGACAAGCTGACGCCGAAGGCACGACCTATTCCGATAGTTTCTGCCAGATCATTTACTGACCAACAAAGCCAGCAATGCGCCACACACCAGTCTGTGGCATCGGTTAAACATACAGCTGTGTCTCGCCTCACCGTTTGTGGACTATGCTTCAGGCTGTCGTCCGAACGCTACGAATCGCAGCGGGATTGCGGGCATAATAAGTAATGTGCCGAAGACATGCTCGTAGAAAAAGACGGAGTAGCCCACCATGAGCCGACGTGCTCGTCTGGTCATTGGGCTCTTGTCCCCGTTCATTCTATTCGCAGTTGTGATCGCTGCAAATAAGTCGCCGCCCGTCCTTCAGATTCCTCCGCGTAACGATGTGATCATTTCCGGGGTTACGGTCATTAACCCCGAATCTGATCGATTCGTCGACTACAGCATCGTCGTTCGCGCTGGCGTCATTCGCGAAGTGCGCCCGCGAAAATCTTCCGACCCGAATCCGATCTGCGCGGATTGTTTCGCCATTCCCGGGTTGATCGACGCGCATGTCCATACGCCACCGCGGATCGCCGTGGGCAACCAGCAGCTTTTCGCCTTACTCTACCTGGCGTATGGGGTAACGACGGTGCGCGACGTTGGGGCCTCCGAGGACAGCGTCGCCGACCTGGCCGAACGGTTAAACAACGGACGTCTGGTCGGTCCGCAAATGCTTCGTTGTGGCCTTGTGCTCGACGGCGATCCGCCAGGCTGGCCAACGGCTCGCGTCGTCGAAACTGCACAGGATGGTGTGGAGGTCGTCGCTCAACTAGAGAGCCAGGGCGTTGACTGTATAAAGGTATACAACGAGCTCGGCATCGAGGAATTCGAAGCTATTTCCGGTGCGGCCCGACGACTCGGACTGCCGCTCATCGGTCATGTACCTCACGCGGTGGGGCTAATAAACGTCCGCGACTTCGAGGCCCAACACATGACGGGAGTGCCCTATGTCTCACGCCCACGACCTCCGATCGGGTGGGACATTCGAAATGAAGACGTACTCCTGCTTGGCGACGCCGAGGCTGACCGTGCCGTCGATATCGCGCTTCGACAGCGAGTTTCCTTTACACCCACTCTCGCAAATTTCAAGCTTCGATTGGTTGCGTCGGATCCGGAGCGATTTTCTCCGACCGAGGCATCTGAATTTCTGCCTGCCTATTGGGCCGACGCGTGGAATTTGATCGCCGGTCATCCATCGTCCGCGGAGGAGATTGACCTTCAGCTAAAGGCGATACCGGCAATGCGTGTGCTCGTTCGCCGCGCACACGAACGGGGGATCGATGTGCTCGCCGGAACGGACACGCTTATGCCGTGGGTCGTGCCAGGAGAAGCACTGCACCTGGAATTGGTCGAACTGCGCGATGCACTTGGCGATGTTGAGAAGGCTTTGGCCGCCGCGACGACCATAAACGGTCGCCACCTTGGGTACGGAGAGCTTGGCGTGATTGCACCAGGAGCGCGTGCAGATGTCCTCTTGACTCAGACAGATCCGACCGTCGAGCTTGCAGCATTGCGCGAGTGGCGGATTCTATTCGCTGACGGTCGTCGCTACGACCGAGCGACTATCGATGTTTGGCTTGACGACTATCGGGAGTATTTTCACGGCTGGTTCCAGCACAGAATAATCGGACCGCTCGCGGCGGCCGGGACTTATTTGTTCGTTCGGGGCTAACTGCCGCCTGTCAAAATCTCTGATTTTCGGTTGTCTGAATGACAGGTCCGGGTGAAACCAGATGTTCGGCCGGAAACCTCCAAAATCCGGTCGCGGAGTGCCTGCTTTGCGCCCGCAGGCAGCCGTTGCGCTAGACTGAGGCCGAGGGGCCGCTACTGACCCAAAGCGGGCATTGCGAATTCTACGGTGGATACGGATTGATTACGACTTTGTAGCAGCGTCAGGATTGGTTCATGAAATTAATATTAGAGCTCAAGCGCCGCAAAGTTTTCCGCATGGCGGCACTCTATGCTGTGGTTGCATGGCTAATCATGCAAGTCGGCGAGGTGGCGTTCGAGCCGCTACATTTTCCCGACTGGGCGATGACGGCCCTCATCGTATTGGTCATTGTTGGCTTCCCGATCGCCATGATATTGGCCTGGTTTTTCGATTTCACTCTGCGAGGATTCAAGAAAGACACCAGTCCTCCGCCAGAATCTGCTGGGGTCGTTGCCGCCAGTCAGGGCGAGCCGTTGAGCAGCGGGCCATCAATCGCCGTACTTTCCTTTGACGACATGAGTCCAGAAAAAGACCAGGAATATCTCTGCGACGGTATCGCCGAAGAGATTCTCAATAGGTTGGCACAGATACAGAACCTGCGTGTCGCCTCCCGCACCTCATCGTTTCGCTTCAAGGGGCAACCAGCCGATGTCAGCCACATTGGTCGAGAGCTCAAGGTCGCCACCGTGCTCGAAGGCAGTGTGCGCAAGTCGGGCGACCATTTGCGCATCACTACGCAATTGACCAGTGCGCAGGATGGTTACCACCTCTGGTCACACAGTTATGACCGCAAACTGGAGCATATATTCGAGATTCAAGACGACATCGCGACGCAGGTGGCCGAAGCTCTGGAAGTGACTTTGCGAACTGGTCCCACTGAAGATTGTTGCACCACCGATGATGTACAGGCGTATGACTATTACTTGCAGGGCATGCACTACTTTCACCGCTGGGGATTAAGAAACGTTCGTTTCTCCGTCGATATGTTTAGCAGGGCAGTGGAGATCGACCCCGACTATGCCCGCGCCTGGGCGGCACTCGCGGACAGCTACGCAATGATTTATTTGTACTGGAGCACCAGCGACGAATGTCTTTCGGGCGCTGATTCTGCGAGCATTAGAGCGCTCGAATTATTGCCGGGCTTGGCCGAATCACACGTCTCTCGCGGGCTGTACTATTTTGCTAACGGCGAAAATCGCGAGGCTATTGCTGAATTCGAGACAGCGCTGCGTCTTAACCCGGAACTATTTGACGCTTATTACTTTTATGGCCGGGTGCGCTTCCAGCGAGGTGAATTACAGCAGGCCGCAAAACTATTCGAAAAAGGGGAACGCATCCGCGCGGATGATTTTCAAGCGCCAACCTTCCTGCGACAGATCTATCGAAGTCTGGGACGAGAAGAAGACGCGAAGGCGGCTGCGCGGCGCGCACTTAGACGCGCGAAGCAACACCTTGAACTCTACCCCGACGACACCCGTGCGCTTAATCTGGGTTGCGCCGCGCTGATCGAACACGGCGACAAGGAACAGGCTATGCAATGGGCACAGCGATCGCTGGCCATAGACGGTGACAATCCGGATACCTTGTACAATCTGGCGTGCAGCTACGCCCTGATGGGTGAGCCGGACCGCGCGCTGGATTGTCTCGAAAGAGCACACTTGGAAGGCATGTCAATCGCGGGGTGGGCGGAGAACGATTCGGATCTCGATTCGCTCCATGGCAATCCCCGGTTCCAAATGCTGATGGCAAGCCTCAAGGATCAATAGTCGTAAGAAAACAAGCGGTTCCTGTCTGGCTAAGGGGCCAGACTGACCGGGCATGTCTAACTGAGTCGGATACGTAGATCATATGCATAGGTCCGCTTCTGGCCGTATAGTCTGGCCCGAAAAAATCGGACCATTCAGTCAAGTCCTAATTTCCGATTTTGGCCGTTAGCTGCCGCTTGAAATAGACGAGTCCAGGGCTGTTCGGCGTCCGCTATCGGCGAGGGCTGACATTCGGATAGCGTTAGTGTCTGCTTTCCGACCTATACCTGCCGTTCCGCTATACTCATACTGAACGACTACTAATGACCCAAAGCGGTCGTTGTCTCGAATTAGTTTGCTTGTTCATGCAGGTATTCGATTCCTTGATAAGAATTAGTGTGCCTGCGGTCTTTCTGCCGACATTCATGTTATCCGCGATCGCTAAGGACGGAACGGATATGACGATCGACGAGTGGCTTGCGTTGTCTGATGAGGAACGTGGGCGGATTGCCCGCGAGTGGTCGCCATATGACACAAGTAACATCGACCAACTCTTGAGCGAAATTGTCGATGATTTCCGCAAGAGACACCCGCATCTCAATATTCAAGGGTTAGGAAATGTCCATGGCAGCCTTGAGCTGGTTGTAATCCACCCATTTATTTTCGACAAGCGCCTGATTCCAAATTCGTTCCTGGGTCTTGCGGTTAGACGCTCCCTGTCAGAGCCGTTGCCAGACGATTTTGACGTGTTTTCCGGCTACATCTGGGCGCCGGAAAACTATGCAAATTTCGTGGATAGTCATGTAGAAGAGGTTCGAAGCACGCTCGGCAATTGGGATATGACAGTTGAAGAAATGCTGAATGCCTTGATCGGCATGCCTTTTGAAGAATGGGTCGAGCAGTGCAGGAAGTTTGGGCCCGGACACACAAATCTCTGAAAATCGCGGCGTCCGCTTCTGGCCTTAAGCGGCCGGCCAAATTCGCCAATTCTTGCCCGACAGAGTGTCCGCTATCGGTGAGACCTGACATTCGGATAGCTTGAGTGTCTGCTATCCGCCCTATACCGGCCATTCCGCTATACTCAGTATGAACGACCGCTACTGACCCAAAGGGGACGTTCGGGACCGGCAACGAGGTGTTCGTTTGGACGGCAGCTTTTCTTCGCAAAGCGGCCAGTGGGGGTATTCAGCGTCTTGGTAGTATTGTCATAGTCTCAACAAACGAGTGGTCCAAAAAGCAGCGGGCAGGCCAAATATCAGGGGAAAGGTCAATATTTATTCCCCTAATTCAATGTTAATCAACGCCAAAGCCTCATCCATATCATTGGCAATTCGTCCATTCCAGTCCATCGTTTCATAAACTGTCGCACGGATACTGGATATTGACGCGATAATTTTCGAATCTTCGCAAAGCGTATCTAAGCTATAGGATGCAGCGCTAGAAAAAGGAAAGCTTTCATCACCAAACTTTTCATTCATTTTTAGAACTTCATCAATACTCGTCACCCTAAAACTGATTCTTTGACTAACGTATTCAAAATGCGGACTTATTCGAGCAGTCAGCTGTGGCCCAACACTCTCTTGGTAAGAAACCTCCCTCTCGAGTTGCGCGAGTGCGTCACGAATATCTGCATTCTTGATAATGCCGATACGGCCTGTTGACCTCATTTCTTCAAGCGTTGAATTGTTTAAGTAGGCCAGTTCAAATTTACCCAGATGATATAGGCCTTCCGCAAAATTATCCTTATCGTTCTCTGCTATCTCACATTTGTCCAAACTATCGATCACGAGGTTCAACAGGTCAACCTGTGCTATCCAGCTTTCGTTGGCAAATCTGGTAACGTCTCTCGATTCTGTCACTTCATCTTTCAATCGCTCGAGATAGCCAAACTCCAAAGATTGCTCAACACGTTGTGTATTCCAGTTAGTCACTTGAATACCGATAAACACACCAACCACTACAATGAGGAAATCAATGAAAACGGCAAGCCAGTTTTGGTCATTGACGTGTTTGGTAATTCTTCTTAAAAGCATACTATTCCCTTTTCTCATTCCTGCTTTTTTTTCTTTGATTACAGATTCTACTAGATTCCTCGCGGCCTTATTTTGGGGCCGGCGCAAGCTTCCCTATCTGAGCGACAGCGATTCGTAGGGCTTTCTGGCATTCTAATGCTAGGAGGAAGCTATGAGAAAGCTATGAAAGCTCAATTAACCTGCTGGACTCTTAGGCCATTATTGACTAGTCGAATGCATGACGACTTCTGGCCGAACTGAGCCGTTCTCCTGGTTCGCGGTATAATTTCTGCTGATGACCCAAAGCGGAAGTTGAGAGTCTGCTATTCTGAGCTTCAGGAATTGACCCAAAGCGGACGTCGGCTTGTTAATTGGCGAGGACAATTTTGAAAGCAGGTTCCCTGGCATTATTCTGGGCATTGGCAGCATTAAGCACTGGCTGCACAACTGTCGATAGTGGTGGCACAGTCGCTCCGCCTTACGTGACATCGTCGTCGCTGCTCCGCATCGTCAGTGCCAACGATGGCGATGCCAACAGGGGACGCGAACGAGAATTGCCCGATTCGATCACCGTGATTGATCTCTCTCCAGATGCGCCGCCTTTGACGCGGACGGTATCTGGAACAGTCCCAAACACATTCGCTGGCGCGCCTTCATCGGCCATCTTGTCCGGTGGAAGGTATGCCGTAATTCCAAACCATCCTTGGGGAATGGAGGATGATAAGGGCCGCTTGCCAAGCCAGGTCTCAGTCGTGGACTTGGACGCGCTCGATCTGCCGGTGGTTGCGACGCTGCCGCTCCCCAACCACGCCTGGCAAGTGATGGCACACCCGGATGGCGAACGAGCGATCGCTATCAGCGACCATCGATTCCATCTCATCCAGGTTGAATCCGGTCGGCCGGCAATTGTCTCGCAAAGCGAGCCTTTCCCGCTATACTTGACATCATTTGCGATAAGTCCGGACGGGCGCTCAATTATTGCGACAGCTGCCGAAGAGCTCGCCTACTCGACAGCTGTTGAGCTACACCTATTCATACTCGAAGGTAATACGATTCGTCACGTTGTCCAGATCGGAATTGATCCTGCGGTGGGCGAGATTGATCAGCCCTTTGCGCCTCGCTTCAGTCCGGACGGTTCTCGTGCGCTAGTCTTGAATGGATTAGGTATTGCCGCGAGACCCCCTCTTGACGCTGTGTTGAACATCGACATGACACTCGAAACTCCCAGGGTGACTGAAGCGATCCCCAACGTCGCACAGGGGCTCGAGAGTGCCGCCTTTCATCCCAGTGGTAACTTTGCCGTAATCACCTGCATTGACGGGCCTTACATCGGGCATCT
>Ga0224512_10003421_pt1 | contig 13994 bp, 12 predicted proteins | sample SF_May12_sed_USG_4_FD_169103 | JGI IMG/M metagenome (GOLD analysis project Ga0224512, IMG submission 169103) | Sediment microbial communities from San Francisco Bay, California, United States - SF_May12_sed_USGS_13 | ecosystem: Environmental > Aquatic > Marine > Sediment | place: USA...
GCGAGTTGAATTGCGTCAACAGCGTCAGACGCTGGGAATTCAAAACTCGGCGGAGTTCGACTTCGAGTTCCGATTGACGTTCAGGATCATCGCTCGCGGCGATTCCGCGTGCGATCTCGCGCAGGGCCTGACGATCCATCGCGAAATCTTCGGCAAGGGTTTCCAGAAATCGCCGACGCCCAGTGTCGTTAAGTTGTAGGTAGGCTTGACCCAGGGCCGCGGCCCGGCCGCGCGCCGATACCTCGCCACCTTTGTCCTCCAGGCATTCGTGCATCTGCTCGCGGAGCAAAGTCCGATCGCTGGCAGGCAAATCCGCTCTTAGCGCACTCAGCTCGGTGTTTCGTCCCGACAAACCGATGCCGCGCCACGCATTGCGCAGGTAATAAATCAGATTTGATTTTGGCAGTTCATTTCCCATGGCGATCCGACTCGGCGACGCGGAAAGTGTTACGATCCTCTAACCATTTCGTGCTTCGGATCGTAGCATGGATTTTTAACGATCCGCGCGACACTGCTTGTTGGCCCGGATTCGACATTCAGCTCGGTACCGATCGCGGCGTGCTCGATATCTACGATGGCAGCGCAATATTTTTCTCCAACCGAGCTGAATGTACAGCACTGGTGACATGGCCGACGTGTCCTGTAGCGCTGAGTATGAGCCAAATATGTATTCCCATAAGTCGTCTCCAGCACTACCGTCGAGCAGGAAAATTTCATATCCTAATTCGCTGCTCCTACCGGTGCGCGAAGTTAACACCGATATCCCTTTTGTATCTGTTTCCCGGAGCCAATAGTAGCGAAGCTCATCGATCCAGTCCCCACATAATTTTCGCATTAGCAAGAAGGATTTGGGTCCTTGTGCTTGCAGTGGTGATACGGCGGGTTCGGCAATCTTTACGCGTGAGTCAAAATGGCATCCGACTCCCTGGGCCCATAATGGAATATCGCTGTCCTTCAACGACATCCAGTATCGATCAGGGTGAGCCGCAGCAAAATCGGGCCGTCAATGACCGCACGGTCATGGTTTGTATGAGTGCCTATTTGCACTGGCCAACAGCCGATGCCGTGAGATCGGGTAGCGTCAATAGCCGCACGAAACTTGCCTTACCGGGTCCGTTGAATTCGATCTGGCGTTCGCAGGCAACGTCCCACAATGTCACGTTCTCGACGAGGTGCCAATAATCCGCGACCGGATCCTCGCAAAACAGTGGCAGATGGATACGGTTGTAAACCGAGTACGCGCGGCACCCGTAGCGGCGTGTCGCCTCGAAAAACGGTCACTCGCGAGCCCGCGGTCCGGACCTAATCAAATGCTGCCGGGTAGGCCGCATCGGTTGTCATGAGGCGCCTTTTGGTGGTGGGAATACGGATGTTATGGCGATCGATCGTACGGTGGCTGCGGGATTATCGGGAAAACCGGGATCCAGAACTATACATTGACGGCAGCACTGGTACGTGGGCCACCGATTTATCATAATGCATCGCCAGCAGCGCACAAAGATCACGAGTTATAGTGTGTGCTGTGTCGATTATTTTTGACCACAATCCAGAAGGTGCAGCGGATTCCGAGAATATGCCCATGAATATATTTGAGTCCGGTCTCGACAAGAACGCGGCAAACTACGAGCCGCTAACGCCCCTGTCCTACTTGTCGCGATCGGCGCGGGTTTATCCGGAGAAGATCGCCGTCATTCACGGCGACCAGCAGTATTCATACGCACAGTTTGACGAGCGTTGCCGCCGGCTTGCGAGCGCCCTGATTGGCGCCGGCGTCGAAACAGGCGATACGGTTGCGGTGATGGCGCCGAACGGTGCGCCGATGCTTGAGACGCACTACGGCGTGCCGATGGCCGGCGCAGTACTGAATGCCCTGAACTTCCGCCTGGATGCCGCCACGATCGCTTTCATTCTTGACCACGGCGAGGCCAAGGTGTTGCTGACTGACCGGGAGTTTTCTCCGGTTATCAGTGAAGCATTGGGAATTCTGAGTAAGGATATTCTGGTTGTCGATATTGACGATGCGTTAGCGCGCGGCGGCGAGCTTATTGGTAGTGTGAATTATGAAGATTTTTTATTCCGGGGCGATGGTAATTTTCAGTGGCAGCCACCGACCGACGAGTGGCAAGCCATTACGCTGAACTACACTTCCGGCACCACGGGCAATCCAAAGGGTGTGGTCTATCACCACCGGGGCGCTTACTTAAACGCACTCGGTAACGCTATGGTATTTGGATTGAGTAGTGATACCGTCTATTTATGGACACTCCCAATGTTTCACTGCAATGGCTGGACCTACACCTGGGGTGTCACTGCCGTGGGTGGCACCCACGTCTGTATACGCCAGCCCGATCCGGCGCTGATATTTCCAATAATTCCACGATATCGGGTGACGCATATGTGTGGGGCACCCATCGTTTTGAACATGCTTATCCACGCTCCGGCTGACACCAAAGTCGCATTTGAACATCGCGTCGAAGTCGCAACCGGCGGCGCTGCCCCACCAAGCGCGGTGATCGCAGCGATGGAGCAGATGGGATTTAATGTCTTACATCTGTACGGCTTGACGGAAACTTACGGGCCGGCGACGGTTTGTGCTTGGCAAACCTCATGGAATGGGCTCGAATCCAGTGAGCGGACGTCAATGATGGCCCGGCAGGGAGTGCACTATCCGACCCTCGAAGGCTTAATGGTGGCGGATCCCGAAACCATGCGACCGGTGCCGGCCGATGGCGAAAGTATGGGCGAGTTAATGGTGCGTGGTAATACCGTGATGAAGGGGTATCTTAAGAATCCTACCGCGAGTTATGCGGCATTGGCGGGTGGGTGGTTTCATACGGGCGACCTCGGCGTCGTCCACGGGGACGGATACGTCGAAGTCAAAGACCGCTCGAAAGACATCATCATCTCCGGTGGAGAAAATATATCGAGCTTGGAGGTCGAAGAGGCGCTATATAAACATCCGGAAGTGATGGAAGCGGCGGTTGTAGCAAAGCCGGACGAAAAATGGGGCGAATCGCCCTGTGCATTTGTCACCTTGCGTCCCGGTGCACAAGCCGTGACCGACGAAGATATCATTCAATGGTGCCGCGGTCATATGGCCGCGTACAAGATTCCGAAGACAGTGGTGTTCGGACCGTTACCAAAAACCTCGACCGGCAAGATACAGAAATTCGTATTGCGGGAAAGGGCTGAATATCTGTAGTGGAATCGCCAATTTTTGCTCCTGCAAAACTGGCATACATTACGTCCCTGTAAATAAAAAAATCCCGCTGCCCGGAAAGACAGCGGGAAATCAAAGGAGGAGGATAGTTAATTCGGTATTTGTTACGCCGCTTTCTTGGCCGTCTTCAACTCTTTTACCGTTTTCGCGACGTTCTTCTGCATAAGATCGCTGTAGGAGTCACGCACTTCAGTGGCTAGGCTTACCCCTTTGCGCACTTGTTCCACGCCTTGCTTGGCACTGGATTCGACGAACTCGCGTTGCGCATCGACGAACTCTTCCGGCGTCTTTACATCACGCACGCGTTTCATCTGCTCAAGGCTCGCATCGACGACCGCCGTGACTGCGTCAAGCTGGTGGGCGATCATCTGCTCTGCGGTTTTTGCATTCAGTGCGGCCAATTCCTTCGCGGTATTGAAGGCGGTTTCCATGGTTTGGCTGGCTAATTCTACAAATTGGTTCTGCATCGTAATTCTCCGTAAGTTAATGTGAATAAATAAATTGTGCACTGCAGCATTGTTGCGGTGCAGCATAAGACTCACGACGCAGGATGTCAACCCCCCGCCGCTCAAAATCCGGCGATCCGAGCGGTGGGCGATCAGCGTTTAGTAGCAGCTGAGACCGCAATAGATGGTTATGTTTTGGCCTTATTCCGGCGGAAGTGGGTGAAAAGCACCATCCAGGCCCAAAAACCCCTCATTTGTGTAGAATCCGTGTGCTCCGGACTCCTTTAGGGCCGACAGCATATGCGGCACCGGCCGGCCCTCGGTCGCGAGTCGCGCCGAAAATTCGGTCGGGTCGAGCGCATCGATCAATTCGAACGGGCCGCGCTGCCAATTGAACCCCCAGCGCATGGCGCGGTCGATATTGACGATATCGTCGGAAATTTCTGGAACCAGTTCCGCGGCGTAACAGCACGTGGCGGATATAACGTCCCACGCGAACCGACATTCGAGGCCGTCGCTGTAAAGCAGTGACTTGAGATCGCTGTGTGCAGGATCCAGCGTGACCGGCACCGATTCACGCCAGGACTGCGCTGCGATATCGAACGTTTCCTTGAGTTTACTGCCATCCGCTTTCTTGGTGACGCGGTAAAAACCGCCACCGCTCTTTCGGCCGAGTTGTCCTCGCTGCAACATCGCTAGCTCTTCGGCCGGCAGTCGCACATAGGCCATGCCCGGGTCAAAGGCGGCAAGGTTTGCCTCGAGATTTTTCCCGACCAGGTCCATGATATCCAATCCGATTAGATCCACCAGACCATACAGGCCGGTAGCCGGCAGCCCGACCGGTGCCGATAACAACGCGTCCGCAGTCTCTATGGTAAGGCCGTCTGCGCGCGCCGCGCGGCCCGCGTGTAATCCGACGAACATCCAAAAACAACCGATTCGATTACCGATAAAGTTCACGGTGTCCTTCGCATAAACGACGCCTTTACCCAACCGTTCACCACAGAATCTCGCCAGTTTCTGCGTTGCTTCGGGGGTGGCTTGCGCTCCGGGCACCAACTCCATCAGCCGCATGACTTTGACCGGGTTGAAGAAATGGGTGACAAAGATATCCCGCTGTAAACGTTCCGGCATGCCTTCGCATATGGACCGCAACGGGATTCCGGAAGTATTAGTGCTGATCACTGAGCCATCACTGCGGGCGGCTTCAAGCCGAGTAAACAGATCGCGTTTCTTATCGAGATCCTCGACGATGGCTTCACATAACCAATCGGCGTCAGCAACCTTGTGTAGATCGCTGTCAAAGCTACCCGTGGTAATAAGCTTCTGTTTTGCCGGGTCATCCAACGCTGGAGATCTGCCCGCCAACATTCGTTCGACGGCCTGCTCGGCAAATTGTTGTTTAATGTCCAGCAGTAGCACTTCACATCCGGTTTGAGCACAAGCCGCGGCAATGCCCATTCCCATAGTGCCGCTGCCCATTACAGCAACGCGTTGTATTTCATTTCGATGGTTCACTAGCAATTCCTCAGTATGGATCATTAGCAATCGCCGCGTGTCGGTGCACGACGGCGGATGAGTCTATGGTCACGCGATGATATTAGATCGCCAGTGGATCGGCGCGGTGTCAGGAGTCGCGCAATAGTACTTGCAATTGCAGCGGGCGCAAACCCACCACCTCGGCGTTATGGGTATTGTGTACAGACGCACCTGCTGTATAAGCTAGTCGCTGTTTACAGGATACCGCTATGGCCAACCCAAAGTACATCAACTTCGACACGCTCATGTTGCACGCCGGGCAGCATCCCGACCCGGCCACACGGGCGCGGGCGACACCGATTTATCAGACTGCATCCTATGTTTTCCGAGACGCCGATCATGCCGCGTCAATTTTTAACATCGAACGCACCGGGCACGTTTACTCGCGTATTTCCAACCCAACCAACGCGGTTCTCGAGGAACGAATGTCGGCTTTGGAGGGCGGTGTCGGCGCGATTGCGACGGCCAGTGGGCAGGCCGCGCTGCACCTCGTAATCGCCACCTTGATGGGGGCCGGATCCCATATTGTTTCTTCGCAGTCGATCTATGGTGGCTCGCACAATCTGCTGGCCTATACGATGCCGCGCTTCGGTATCGACACGACGTTCGTTAATCCGCGCGATCACGATGCGATTCGTGCTGCGATCCGGCCTGAAACACGACTGGTTTTCGGGGAGGTACTGGGTAATCCTGGCTGCGAGGTGTTGGATATTCCAGAAGTTTCGAAGATTGCCCACGAGCACGGATTGCCGTTGCTTGTCGACTCCACGTTTGCTACCCCATATTTGTGCAACCCGTTCGAACTCGGCGCGGATTTGGTGTTTCACTCTGCCACCAAATTCTTAAGCGGCCACGGCATCGTTATCGGCGGCGTGGTCATCGACAGCGGCAAGTTCGATTGGGTGGCATCCGGCAAGTTTCCGACACTGACAGAGCCATACGCCGGATTTCATAATCTCAATTTTACGGAAGAGTTCGGACCGGCTGCTTTTATCACCCGCGCCCGAAAAGAAGGCGCCCGGGATTTCGGCGCGTGTATGAGCGCGACGACGGCATTCCACGTGTTGCAAGGCATTGAGACGTTGTCGCTGCGCATGCAGGCCCATATCGCCAATACCCGCAAGATCGTGGAGTATCTGTCGAGCCACGACGCGGTCGACTGGGTCAGTTATCCCGAACTCGATAGCCATCCCGACCGCGAACTCGCCAAACGGATGTTACCGAAAGGCTGCGGGGCGGTGTTCGCATTCGGTCTAAAAGGCGGTCGGAAAGCCGGCCAAAAGTTCATCGACAAGCTCGAGTTATTTTCGCATCTGGCGAATGTTGGCGACGCCAAGTCGCTGGTACTCCATCCTGCCAGCACGACCCACCACCGTATGGATGCGCAGGCCTTGGCAGCAGCCGGAATCTCCGAAGGCTTAGTGCGCTTATCGGTGGGTCTGGAGGACGTAGACGACCTGATCGAAGACCTTGGGCGTGGCCTGCGTGCCTCACAAAAGGGGTGAGCGCGACCATGAACTTCGAGATCGACGGCAAGCAGGGATACGCCTTTACCGGCGGCAGGACTCTGGATCCCAGCAAGCCGAGTGTGATGTTCGTGCACGGCGCGGCGATGGATCACACCGTATGGGCACTACCGACGCGCTATTTTGTGCGCCATGGCTACAACGTGCTGTCTGTTGATTTGCCGGGGCACGGTCGTTCCGAAGGCGCGCCCGCGGCGACGCTGTCCGACGCCGCCGACTGGGTAATTCGTCTGCTCCACGCAGCGGGGCTTGAACGTACGGCATTGGTAGGACACAGCATGGGATCGCTGGTGGCGTTGGAGGCGGCGGCACGTCATCCGGATCAGGTGCGGGCTTTGGTGCTGATTGGCTCCGCGGTGCCGATGGCTGTGACCGATGCGTTGTTGAGTAATGCCCAGGCCGATGACCATATGGCCATCGACATGTTAACCATTTGGGGTTATAGCCGGGGCGCCCAACTCGGGGGCAACGAGACGCCGGGAATGTGGATGGTGGGTGGCACCATGCGATTATTGGAACGTTCCGCACCGGGAATTTTATATAACGATCTAAACGCGTGTAACGAGTACCGACATGGCATGGATAGCGCCAAACAAGTGCAATGTCCGACCATGCTGATTCTTGGTGACGAAGACATGATGACGCCACCGGTGCGTGGCAAGGACATTGCGGGCGCGATACCGGACTCACGAATCGTGTTGCTCAAGAGCAGCGGTCATTCGTTAATGTCAGAGAAACCGGATGCGGTATTGGATGCTCTTATCGAGATTGTTTAATGTGTTGCAACTCAGGCTTGACCGTATGGATAGTGGCTGATTAGATCGAACTAGGTAGGCGGCTTTCGACTGCGGTTTCAATCGGTCGTTTAGACAATGCTGGGCTTTATTCGCTAACGACCCCAAACGACACAAACGACTCGATCACATCGTGGAGAATCTTTCGACTCGTGGGTTTGCTGAGATACTCGTTCATGCCGGCGGCTAAGCATCGTTGGCGATCACCGGGCATGGCGAGCGCCGTCAATGCGACGATAGGCAGGGTCTCGCTTTGAGGATTCGCCCGGATGCGGCGGGTCGTCTCCAATCCGTCCATACCCGACATTTGCACGTCCATCAGCACAATATTAGGATGGTCCTCGACCACGTGGCGAAGCGCTGACCAGCCGTCGGCAGCAATGGTGACCCGGTAGCCCAGCGAGCCGAGCAACCGCTTGGTTACCGTGGCATTGAGTTGGTTATCCTCCACCAGTAGCACGTGGGTGGGACACGCCGGAATCAAAAGGTGCCTCCCACCGCGCGAATTCGAGGCATCCTCGGCGGCTCCGTAATCGTCGCGCTCGTCGCCACTGACCGTTTCCGCGTGATTAGGCAATACCACAATGAAACGGCTGCCACGTCCGGGACTGCTCTCCACCCGAACCCCTCCGCCGTGCATCTCCGCGAGCCGGCGCACCAGCGAGAGCCCGAGTCCGGCTCCCGAGTGCTTGCGCGCCAGACCGCCGTCGAGTTGGACGAAGGGTCGAAATAGCCGTGGAAAATCGACTTCGGCGATTCCTATACCAGTGTCCCAAACCGTAAAGTTGACTCGCTCCTCCGCGCGATCTGTGGTGACGTCGATCCCGAGCTGACCTCCGGCGCGTGTGAACTTGACCGAATTGCTAAGGAGATTTACCAGAATTTGTTTTAGCCGAAGTGGATCCGCCAGCACGACTCGCGCAGTCGACGACACGTCCAGTTGAATGTCTAAGTCTTTGCGTTGCGCCGCCTCGCGCACCAGACGCAGGCTCTCGCGGCACACGACCTCCACCTCGCACTTCCTTTTTCGCAGATCCAGTTGTCCCGCCTCGACCTTAGACAGGTCAAGAATGTCGTTGATGAGTTTGAGAAGGTGCCGCCCACTGTCTTCGATTTGGCAGACACTTTCGGACTGTTCCTCCGTAAGCGCTTCGAAAGCGCCGATGCGCAGTGCTTCCGAAAGGCCGATTATCGCGTGCAGTGGTGTCCGCAGCTCGTGGCTCATGGAGGCGAGAAACTCGTCCTTCAGGCGTGAAGCGCGGGCCAACTCGGCATTGGCATCCTCGAGGCGCAGCTGTGTCTCTTTCAGCTTACTGATGTCGACACGGAAACCCACTATGCCGCCGTCGGCGGTGCGTCGCTCGGAGATTCGCAGCCAGCGGCCGTCGTCGATTTGCTGCTCAATCACGGAGTTTGCGCTGCGATGGGCCTTCAAACGCCCGGCTATCCATGCTTCCTCGCGGCCTTCGGCATCCGGGTACTGCCCTCGCTTCACGCCCTCGCGAATTATGGCCTCGAATTTCGCTCCGACATGCAGAAGATCCACCGAGGTGCCGTAGATTTCCCTGTAGCGTTCGTTGCAAATTACCAGTCGATCGTTGGTGTCGTACAGCACGAACCCGTCGTCCAGCGCTTCGATGGCGGTGCGTAGCTGACGCTCGGCCCATTCGGCGTCGGCCTTGGCTTTCTCGAGCTCGCTTCGAATGCGCTGCCGCTCGGAGACGTCGTGAATGAAGGCCACGAATCTGACGGCATTGGCCTCATTGATCTTTGCTACCGTAAGCTCAACTGGAAACTCTGTGCCATCACTGCGGATCGACCTAATCTGCATGCGCTTCCCCAGGATGCGGCTTTTGCCCGTTTCGAGGCAGCGTTTAAATCCAGCATCGTGGGCGGAACGCAAATTAGGCGGGATGATGAGCTTCGCCATTTCACGCCCGACGGCCTCGTTCGCGCTAAAACCGTACATATCTTCTGCCGCCGGGTTGAACGTTGCGATTCGGCCCCTGTCGTCGACTGAAATCACCGCGTCTAATGAGGATTCGATAATCTGACGCAGCAGCGATTCGCCTTGCGCCGGGCGCTGAACTCCGTCTGTGTCCGATTGGCTCATCTCTTCTGAAACAGATGAAATCTGACTCATGCGCGGATTCTGGCCGGTCTGCCTAAGGCGTAGCCCTGAAGGAATCGACAGCCAAGCGCCATTAGCGCGTCACGTTCCTGGTTCGTCTCGACGCCCTCCGCGATCACCTCGATGCCCAGTTCGTCGCACAAGTTGACCATCGACGTGACGAGTCTTTGTCTCAATCGCTCGTCCAACACGCCTTGCAGTATATTGCGGTCGAGCTTGACGAACTCCGGTTCGATCACGGCGAAGCTGTTGAGGCTTGCATACCCTGCACCGAAGTCGTCGAGTGCGAATCTGAAGCCGAATTGGCGCAGCGCGGCGACTTTCGCCCTCACGCCGCGAATGGATTCGACCGGCTCGCGCTCGGTTATCTCAATCACCACCCGATCCGCGTGAGCCATTAGAGGGCAAGCGGACTCATACAACGCCGGGTCGTTCAATTCCGAGGCATTCAAATTGACGAACACGAGTCCGTCGAGGGTACCTTTGTCCATATGTGTTCCGACCAGAGTCCGGATTGCCCGAAACAACTCGACCTCGCGGCCGAGCATGGCAGCTGCGGCGATCAAGGTGTCAGGGTCAGAAAGGTGAGGCTCGTCGGTGCGCAACAACACCTCTCGGGCGAACATTCCCGGCGCACTGCTGGGCGGGGCGTGAACTATTGGTTGGGCAACAAGTCGCAGTAAGCGCATAGCGGTATTGAAGTGTAGTTCGAGCGCGTCGCGCTCCATCTCCTCCAGCAGCGGTGAGGGGACGTGCACGTAACGTATCGCCTGTAGCCGCCGATAGTCCGCGATCAACGCGCGATAGCGATTGAGTTTCGCCACGCTGTGAATTCGCAGCTGCGCCTCTGCGCGGTCCAGTGGTTTGGTAATGAAATCGTCGGCCCCAGCGTCGAAGCCTTTCAGGCGAGACTGCGAATCGTCCAAGGCCGTCAACATGAAGACACGGACATCCGAGAGCAGCGGATCGGCCCTTAGTCGGCGACAGACTTCAAACCCGTCGATTTCCGGCATCATGACGTCGAGGAGAATGACGTCGGGGTGCCACGATCTCGCCAGTTCCAGTGCCTCGGCTCCCGAGCTTGCGAAGCGCAGTGCATCGGTAGCACCACACAGCAAAGCGGCGGTAGCACGCCTGGCACCCTCGTCGTCGTCCACGACTAGCACTTTCGCGGCTACGTCGCGGTGTTTGGCGCTGGGATCTGCAGAGTTATCTTCGGAGTCGCGTGCAGTCATGTACGAAAGCGATTCTCATGCGCCGCAAGTCGGCTAGCATTAATGATGACAAAGGTTCTTTGTAATGCGAATCGGTGAACCGATACGAGAGGCATTAGCGGTGCATTCGGCGCTGAGTGCTATCGGATTCCGCGTCCAGCTCGAGCCGCCAATGGACGCATACTGTAAAAGGATAGACAATAAAACACCGAAAAGAAAGGATGAAGTCATAAGGGGAACAGGAGACTGCGCTATGTACAAATTGAGCCAGTCGGGTGGACTCCCCCGGTATCGTAGACACTCCGAAGCCTCATTTTGAGGCACGTTCAAATGCCTCTGGACTGATCGCGCCAAGATGGCCGTGGCGACGGAACCGATTGTAGAACACCTCGATGTAGTTGAAGACATCCGCTTTGGCAAGATCGCGGGTTTTATAGATCCGTTTCTTAATTCGTTCCTTTTTCAAGCTGCTGAAGAAGGACTCGGCGACAACGTTATCCTAGCAGTTGCCACGCCGGCTCATGCTGGGCTCGAGGTGGTTGCTGCGGCAAAACCGCAACCAGTCATCGCTGCCGTATTGAGACCCCTGATCGGAATGCACCAGGGTCTGTTGTGGCCGTCGTCGCCAAACCGCCATCAACAGGGCATCCAACACCAACTCTTTGGCCAGGGTCGGTTTCATGGACCACCCCACAATCATGCACGAATACAAATCCATCACCACTGCCAGATACAGCCAGCCCTGCCAGGTGCGGAGGGAGGTAATATCCGTCACCCAGACACGATCAGGATCCTCCACCGTGAATTCACGATTCAGCGTATTCGGTGCGATGATCGACGGCGGCCCGGCGATGAGGCGAGGCGCCCTATACCCGCGAATCGCCTTGATATTATTGATCCTCATGATTCTCGCCACGCGATGCTTGCCGCGAGTCTCCCCGATCTCTCTCAGGTCCAGAACAACTCTTGGAGAGCCGTAGACACCATGGCTGGCTGCATACGATGCGCGTATCAATGCCAACAATCGTTGATCCTCAATCGCACGGTCAGACAACGGCCGGTGCAACCATTGATAAAATCCACTCCGCGATACTTTGAGCACCCGGCACATCGTCGTGATACTGAATTCGTGTCGATGCTCATTGATGAATCGGTACTTTACTCGGGCTCCTTGGCAAAGTACCGCGCGGCCTTTTTTAGAATATCGCGCTCCTCCTCCACGCGTTTCAGCTGGGCACGCAGCTTTAACATCTCGCTTTTGGCTTCGATCAAAACTTGCGCTTGTCGTTCGGTATTATCCGGTTTGATGGCCTTGACCTATTTGTATAGGCTATGGGCTGAAACCCCTAATCGCTCCGAAATTTCAGCACCCGGATAACCACGATCCACAATCTGTCGAACCGTCTCGTCTTTAAACTCCGGGGTATAGCGTTGACTGCTCATATGACTTCCTCCTAAGCTCAAATCATAGCCCCGATTTGTCCACTACAGTGGGGGAAGTCCAAGATCCTTAACTCAGTGTCCAGTATTTCGGGGGAAGATCAATTTACTAGTCGATGGCATCAGACTCGTAGTGAGTAGTAGAAAGCCGTTGGAAAAATTGCGAGTCGTCAAAAACTGAAAGGCCGTGTTGGGTCGATCTCCGCCTGATGGAATTCTGCCACCCGACCGGCAGCCTATTAGTTTCGACCATCGTCTTTACCCGCACACTGATGTTTGGCGCATGTCAACAAAGTGTCAACGACGTGACAGACATCGAAATCGACTCCACTCATACACCGTGAACTTAACCGCGAATCTGTAAATGTCCGTAGCCTGCTCTATACATGGCAAGGCAGTGACTCTCAGCCGAAGCCAGCTCTCATTCTCGCTCATATGGATGTGGTCCCGGTTAAGAAAAACACGGCAACCAAGTGGACTTATCCACGTGTGGATCCGCAGCATCGGGCCGGTGTCGGTTCAATGTGGCGAGATTCGATAATCGTCGGGGTGCACGGGTATGCACAGGCTTTCGAATCCGCCCCGGCGATGGGCGCAGTCCGCGCAAACCCAGATACACACTATCGGGTCCCACACAATGGCCGTGGTAAATGATGCCGCGGCTCAATTTATCGAAGTGGGCTTTGTTGCCGACGACGAAGCCCAGCATCGCATCGGCATGCCCGACGATGTCGAGTTCGCGTTTAGAAACCTATATAAAGTATCTGTGTAACGTCGATTTGATGAGAATTTACATTTGTTTTCAGCAATTCCGGACCCGGTCAGTATAGGCTGTGCGTAGCTCTATTCGAGCTTGAGCGGGTTCTGCTAGAGATAGCTTGGCCTCGAGTTAACCATTAGGACAATCAGTCATGACCGAGTACAAGCAAAATCACCCCTTGCCAGGCTGGTTATACGGCGCACTTCCGTTCATCTATGTCTTTCTCGGCGCGTTTGTCATACTTAAATTAGAGGACAATTTGGGGATTTTCAGTGGCGCAGTGTTGATATTGACCGGTTTGTTCGTCTTCAAAATGCGTCGAGCGGCTTGGCCAGCGGTGAGCCACCGCGAAGTCGGCCACGACAACATTAAGACCCTGAAGGTCGCGACCGGAGCTTCTGGTTCTATGCAGCTGGTCTGGAGAAAAGCATACGAGTGCGGTAATAGCAGTATCGACGAACAGCATCGGGGATTGTTTGAAGCGGGTAACTTTCTGATAGACGCCATACATAACCATCGACGTCAAAGCGATGTGACAGCGTTGATCGACATATTGCTAGCGCACGTAGAAGCTCATTTTACTTCTGAAGAAACGCTTCTTGCTACCTGGGAACATCCTCTCACCGAAGAACATAAACAGGCTCATCAACACCTGCTTGAAAGAGCCGTTGGACTGCGTGATAAGTCAATAAAGGGTGAACTGTCATTTGCAGACGTATTAAGTTTCTTCGTTAAAGATCTCGTGCTGAAACATATTCTCGAGGATGACAAGAAATTTTTTCACCAAGTGTGAATATGCGATCCGATAACCGAAGTGCCCCACCGTTCCGATAGGAATCCGAACGTGAGACGACACCGCCCCTGGCGCCTTCACCGGATCGATCTTGAATTCAACACCGACGCTTAGGAAGCGATGACGGCTGA
>Ga0224512_10003422_pt1 | contig 13994 bp, 9 predicted proteins | sample SF_May12_sed_USG_4_FD_169103 | JGI IMG/M metagenome (GOLD analysis project Ga0224512, IMG submission 169103) | Sediment microbial communities from San Francisco Bay, California, United States - SF_May12_sed_USGS_13 | ecosystem: Environmental > Aquatic > Marine > Sediment | place: USA: California...
AGTCCTATGAGAAAAGACATTGGGATTGTGTTCTTAATTTTTTTTGAGTAGAGCGCTCCGTATGCCCAGACAAAGGTTGCAAAAGTAATTATCCCAACTCCAACTACGACAGACGCGCCTGATATATTTTTATTGATAAGCACATCATCTTCAAGGATTGTTAGCAGCACTACACCAACTACTCCCATACATAAACCAATTATAGTCGTTTTATCTGGTTTTTTATTACCAAAAATTTTCCAATCAAGTATAACCATCCAGATAGAAATAGATGCCACAATAGATGCCGCAAGACCGGATGGAATGAATTGTTGTGCCCATGCAAGACAACTATAACCAATAAATATCATAAACATACCGAGCACTATTGCAGCTTTCAGGTCTACTAGTTGTGGTTTCTTTTTTGTCCGCCAGTAAAACCATGAACAGAGCATAAGCCCGGCAATTGTAAAACGGATACCTACCGATAACAGCGGGGGAATTGTTTCCAGAGTAAATCGTATTGCCAGATATGTTGAACCCCATATAACATAGATAGCTGCAAAAGCCGCAAATACTTTTAGCTGGTGGTTATCAATATCTTTATTTAGTAATCGTAAGTACATTGTTTATTCCTCCGATTCCGGCAAATTTAGCTTGCAGGTTTCTTTTACGGTTTCAAGCACAATAACAGAATTTGTCGATTTGATTTCGGGCATTGCTCTAAACTTTTCCCGCATAAAAGAGGCTAGTGCTTTGTTATCTGCCAACCGAACTTTTAAAAGGTAACAATCTTCACCTGCAACATGATGTATTTCAAGGATCTCGGGAAACTCTGCGAGTTTTTTTGCTGTTTCAATCTCACCCGGTGTTTCACTCGTGCGAACAAAAATAAAAGCGAGCAAACCCAGATCTAATAAATCTGAACTTAGGTGGGTTGCATAGTCGCTTATGTATCCTTTCTCTTCAAGTTTTCTTATTCGTTCCTGCACACCGGAGGGAACCATTCCAATTTGCCGTGCAATTTCCGCGTTGGTTATCCTTGCGTTTTCTTGCAAAAGAGAAAGAATATTGCTATCTGTCTTATCCATTTTTCAACTCCATCGTGATGATTATTCTTGTTACACTCAAATATGTAGAAATATATTCTTATAATCAAGGATAGAAAGGAATATTTTTCATATCTATGTCATATATCACGAATATATTTCATATGTATCGAATTTTCATATAAATATTGGTGGAATTCTGAGAAATGATTATCGGAATAAATTATTACTATTTGAAGAAATACTTTTAATATTAAGATTGATCAGTCAGTCTCTTTTTCAATTACAACTGCACTAATACGGCCCCAACTGCTGCCAGGTCCAGGATAAAAGTGATTAAATGGTTTGCTTTACTCTTCACTAACGCAACTATCAACCTGAAATTACATTATTTTGAGTTGCAGGTTATTTAGCTTCAGTCAGTCTTCATTTCAAGATTCAATAAAAATTGTTCCCTCCACATTCCACCGCCGTAACCAACAAGCTCCCCGTTTTTACCAATTACCCAAAGGCAGGGAATTATAAAGAGATTGCTTCTCCCGCTGATGCGGGAGCGCAATGACATCCGTCGTGGCGGCAGGTTCTTCTTCCTGCGAGGTTGTGCTGGCTTTCTTCAAACATAACAATCTCAGCCTTCGGACAAAGGCATAAAGCTCGTTAAAATCTTCAATTTCTGTCCGTTTTCAAACATAAAAAAAATAGTTTAAAATCCGTTATCACTTTCTTCTCCTTTTACTGCGTTTAATAATAGAAGCACAAATAATTATTAACCAATTAAAGGAGCTATAATATGAAAAACTTAATCAAACCTGCTTTAGCATTTTTTCTTGCAGCAATATTATTCACTGCTTGCAGTAACGAAGATAATCCACTTGCACCTGGAGATCCGGGAAATGGTGGTGGAGATCCGGATCCGATTGTAATAAATACTCCAAGATATATGCATATTGAAAGTATATCGGTAACCCATTTCCCCAAAAACAAATCGAACGGCGATACCTGGGATTGGAATCCTTTGTCATCAAACGAGAGGAAGCCGGATATTGAAGTAGTTTTACAAAGATCTGGAAATTATTTACCGGCATTCTGGTCTGACCAAAGAAAGAATGCTAACTACACAAGCACTTATGTCTTTACGCAACCTGCTTCAGAGTACGATGGAGAACTTCCTCACGACGTACCTTACGGACAGACCTGGAAGGTAAGTCTTATTGATGATGATTTTGGTGGTAATGATCAGATGGGTTCCGTAACAGTTAAACCATCATCAATTTACGGTAAAGATAATGCGACTAACTTTAACAAAATGCTTACAAGCGGAGATTTGAAGATTAAGGTAAGGGGTGCATGGATATATTAAAACTTAAGGATGTCACGGCGTTGCCGTGGCATCCAATTGATCTGCTTCAACTGCACTCAACATTTCTCTGTATTTCTGTGCTTGATCGTATTTTCCCCATTTCTCATAATTTTTTACCAGCATTTTTATCGCGCTGACTGTTAAACGATCGTCCTTCCCTCTTTTATCCAGCAAATTGCCATAAGCTTTTAATAAAGTCTTTTCAGCCTCTTCATACTTACCTTCCCTTGAATAACATTTGCCCAGCATACTTTCCGCATAAGAAATATTCCAGTGATCTGCAGGAAGTTTATTCTTATATATTTCAAATCCCTTATTGATTTTTTCTTCAGCTTCAGTAAAGCTTTTTGTTTCAATGAGCGCATTTCCCAATCCAAGGAAAGCATTTGCCGTTTGTGGATGATCTTCACCAAGCATTTCAATTCGCAATGAAAGTGATTTTCTGTACTGCTTCACAGCCTCATCATATTTTTTCTTGCTAGTAAGAAGTGATGCATAAATATTCATGCTTGTAACCACATTCGGATGGTTTGCGCCAAGCAGCTTAATTCTCATATCCAAAGCCGATTTTAAAAGAGATTCTGCAAGATCATATTTCCCCCACCGTTGATACAGGACACCGAGATTACTCATACTGGTAGCAACTTCGGGATGTTCATTCCCATATATTTTTTTATTCAGGCTTAAAGATTCTTTATACATTTCTTCTGCTTTTACATAATCACCTTTGTCACTATAAATACCGGCAAGATTATTTAAATCCAGAGCGATATAGGGATGATCTTCACCTAAAAGTTTTTTATCCAGTTCAAGTACTTCCGAATATAGTTTTTCTGCGCTGTTCAAATCGCCCATCAGTGCTGTTATGGAAGCAATGTTATAAAGATCGGTTGAAATTGAAGGATGTATCTCACCAAAAAGTTTTTTATCAATCTCTAATGTTTCATTAAACAATTTTGAAGCTTCTTCAAATTCTCCCATTTGCTGCAACAGGAATGCAAGATTCCCTATGGTTTCAGTTACCGATGGATGAATTTTACCATAAAGCTTCTCCTTTATCTGAAGTGCTTCTTCAAATAATTTTTTCGCTTCATCATATTCTCCCATATCTTCCTTAAGCAGCGCAAGATTATTAATTGACTGTGCAACTTCCGGGCTCTCAGGAGACAGGAATTTTTTCCGGATCGATAACGAAGTAATTAATAATTTCCCCGATTGGTCATAATTTCCCTCCTCGCGTAAAACCATTGCCAGGTCGTTCATGCTTTCTGCCGTTTCCAAACTTTCTTCTCCGTAAATATTTTTCCTTTTATCAATAGCTTCATTAAATTTTTTAATTGCTGATTCATAATCGCCCATTGCGAAATTCAGATTAGCAAGATCATTAAGGCTTTTTGCTGCTTCTGGGCTACTGCTTCCAAACAACGAATCATTAATTGAATATGCTTTCTGTAAAAGCACCAAGGCATTTTGATACAATCCCAGACTCTTGTAAACGTTTCCCGTAACACCAAGCATATTTGCCAGCACTTCCGGCTGATCAGATAATTCGCTTTCAATTCTTTTAACACCATTGTCAAGTAATTCCCTCGCAGTGATTGTTTCACCTTTGGATTCTTCAGGGTCCGCAACCTGAAATATCCCTGCAAGGAATTCAGATACTTTCCTGGATTTCTCTGCTTCAAGCTTAGCCCGGTCTCTTTCTTCTGCAAGCTGGATTGTATAAAAAACGGTAACAAGTGCTATTAAAGTAACCGCAATAGATGCAACAATAACACCAACTTTGTGTCTCTGGATAAATTTTTTGGTTCTATACCCTGCGGTACTTTTACGGGCAATTACAGGTAACTCGTTATGATGATTATCAATATCTGTTATCAATTGAGCTATTGAGCTATATCTGCGTTCCGGCTCTTTACGAATCGCCATCAAGCAGATATTATCAAGATCGCCAGCTATTCTTTTCTTTAGTTTTGAAACAGTAGTTCTACGTTTTTCGAGAATATACTTTGCATTTGTTTTCTTTGAGCTGTCCGTACCAGAAAGTGAAATTTTAGTTATCATCGTACTTGGTTTCTGTGGTTCGGTAAGACAAATAATTCTTTCCATTTCAAGTGCAGAAGAAGTAGTAACTTCATACGGCGGGGAGCCGGTAAGCAGTTGATAGAGAATTAAGCCCAAGGAATAAATATCAGTTGCAGTGCTTACAGGTTCTCCTTTCACCTGTTCCGGAGAAGCATATTCCGGGGTCATTACTCTCATCCCTGTGCGGGTTAAAAACTTTTTGTCATCATCTTCTTCAAAAACTTTTGCGATCCCAAAATCAAGCAGCTTAACTGTTCCATCTTCCTGAACTAGAATATTGCTTGGTTTAATGTCCCTGTGAATAACAAGGTTTTGATGCGCATATAAAACTGCTTCACAAACTTTCTTAAAGAGTTCAAGCCTTTGTTCAATGGTCAGATTATTTTCATCGCAGTATTCAGTAATTGGTTTTCCTTTAACATATTCCATTGTAAAATATGGAAGACCCAATTCTGAAATACCGCCATCCAGAAGTCTTGCTATATGTGGATGCTGGAGTCGCGCTAATATTTGTCTTTCTTCTTCAAACCGTGTAATTATTTCTTGAGAGTTCATTCCAGGTTTTACAACCTTGAGAGCAACTTTCTGTTCAAAATGTCCATCTGCTCGTTCAGCCAGATACACTGAACCCATTCCCCCTGAACCGATTTGCTTTATTGCACGATAGTTACCAAAAGTCTTTCCGTCAAGACTTGAATCACCCACAGCTATGTAGTCTGCTGCAAATCCTGAAAAAATACTGTGCTGTTTTTCATCTGCTAAAAGCAGAGAAGCCACCTCATCAAAAAGTTCTTTATCATCGCCGCACTCGCTTTTCAGAAAATTTTCTCTTTCTGAAGGATTTAAACCCAGAGCTTTTTCAAATAGTGATTGTATTTTATTCCATCTTTCGGAGTTCATTAATATGGTTCTGAATTAGTTCTGAAATGTAATTGATTTAAAGTTCCTGCTTGAGTTCCCTGCTCAGCCAGGCTTTAGCCATTCGAAAATCTCTTCGTACTGTTGGTAGTGATACACCTAATACCTCGGCAATTTCTTCGTGATTCAATCCGACAAAAAACCAATGCTCTATAATTTTTGATTGTTTTTCATTTAGCTGCTCTAATTTTTTCAGCGCTTCATCTAGTGCAATTAATTCTTCTGGTTTTGATTCGCGTTTCATTTTATCATCGACGAATGTTGCAAGCACCTGGTCGCCACCCCTTTTCTGTGCCACGCGGGCATTTGCATAATTTATTAAAATTCTTCTCATTGCCTGCGAGGCAATTCCGAAAAAGTGTGCCCGGTTCTGCCATGTGATTTTTTCCTGGTTGACCAGTTTCACGTAAGCTTCGTGGACAAGCGCAGTAGCATTTAAAGTATGATTTCTTCTCTCACCTCTAAGATGAATGTGTGCAAGCTGGTGCATTTCTTTGTAAACCATCGGCATAAGAACATCAACAACTTCCTTATTTCCACTGCTCAGGTCGGATAAAAGCTGTGTTACATCATTCCGGTTATTGTCCATAGATTAAAAACCTATCGATAAAGTTAAAAATCAAACAAATTTAATTAAAAATTTTTTATGAATCCCGTTATCACTTTCCTCAAAATTTCCTGCGTTTAGTTATAGAAGCGTAAATAATTGGAAATACAGAAAAGACAAAATGCAGATAACTGAATTCAAGAAAAAGCAAGGTAGTAAATCAAGTTAATTATTACAAATCAATCATTTAAGAGGAAATATTATGAACAGAATCAACTATAAACTAAAAACAAAGGAGTACAAAATGAAACACTTTCTTAAACTTTCTTTTGCTTTGTTGTTTGCGGTAATTTTATTTGCCGCCTGCAGCACTGAAGATAATCCCATTGCACCAGGAGATCCGGGTAATGGCGGAGACCCTGATCCCATAATCAACACTCCGGTTGCAATGAAAATTGAATCTATATCGGTTACAAATTTTCCGACAACCAAATCAAACGGTGATAAATGGGACTATCACGTTTTCCCAAACTCACCAACCAGAAGACCTGATATTTATGTCGAGCTAAGACCTTTCGGAAGCAGCGATCACGTATTCCGTTCTGACGTGGTAGAGGATGCAATAATAGAAACTGCATATGACAGTTTTAATTTCTATGAACCAGGTCCATCAAACGGAGGCACTTTCCCTTACAGCGTTTCAATGAGTTCAACCTACGTAATTGATCTGCTGGATGATGACGGTATTTCAGCTGATGATTTGATGGGAAGTGTTGAAGTTGTACCCAGCATACATTATAAAAATGATAATGCAGTCGGTTTTACAAAATCTTTAACAAGCGGAGATTTGAGAATTACAATAAAAGGAAGATGGGTTTATTAAAACCAAACTGATAAATTACTTAAGAAGCACTTCATGTGATGGTGAAGTGCTTTTTTATTTATTCAATAATTCTCTTATTTAAGGAGAACCATCTTCTTTATATCGGTAAACCGGTTCGCCTCTAATTTATAGAAATAAACACCGCTTGTTAAACCGGTACCATCAAACTGAACATTATATTGCCCGCTTTGTTTAAACTCGTTAACAAGTGTTTTTACTTCCTGCCCGATAATGTTAAAAACTTTAATTGTTACAAAAGATGGCTCCGAAACCTTGTAGTTTATTCTGGTTTCCGGATTAAACGGATTTGGATAATTCTGGAACAGATAAAAACCGCCAGGAACTTTACCTTCATCATCAACCGATAAAACAACCTGCGGAAGATCCCTGCAGTTCGGTCCACCAAAAACGCCCATATCATTTCTCAATGTACCCTGCGAAGGCCATAAAGCATTACCGGGATTTAACGGATTCTCAATGTCGTTGAAAACAACGCTGTCCTTTCCTGCATCAATACAGGGAGAAGTTATGTTTAAGTAATAATTTGTTGCACTGAAATCAGGATCGAGATCAATATTTCCTTCACCGGCATAACCGCCTTCAACATCATTGTATATTATTTCAGCTGTAGCTCCCTGAACTCTTATCTGAGGATTTGCAGGAGCTGTATTTCCCCAAATTATATTATTCCGCACAAAAACTGAATTAGTAGCCCAGAGAAAAATTCCTCCGCCAGCCAAAACAGATGAGTTGTTAACAATAGTATTGTTTTCAACAACTTTTATTTTACCATCGAACCGGTTTGCCACAATCCATATTCCGCTTCCGGCAAAATCTTCTCCACCAAAATTTTCCGCAATAACATTATTACGAATAACTCCACCCGAGTAATTAAAAACAATTCCGGCTCCGTATCTTCCCTTGTTCTGGACAATAATATTATTTTCGATGAGAGGGTTTCCATCTCCGCATCTTATGGCACCACCTCCGGCGCTCGCCAAACCTGTTTTGTTATAAGCTTCATTTTCTTTAATGATATTGAAGCGGATCCTGGGTGCCCAGTACTGAATTAAAATTCCTCCGCCTTCCCTGTAATTTCCTGCACCATGTTCATCTGTCCAGATTGTCCCGGTTCCTCCTGTAAGTGTAAATCCGATTAATGCAGCAGAAGAATCATCTGAAAAACTTTGATCTGGTTTATACATTAACACACAGCTTGCTGTATCGGGGTTAGCCGGATTGCTTCCATCGATTATAGTTGATGAAATATCATCAAAACTTTTTGTGAATATAAAGTAGCTCGTCAAAACTATTCCTTTTCCCTTAAAGTCAATGTTCTCTTGATATGTTCCCTGTGCGACGAGTATAGTGTCTCCGTCCTGTGCTGCATCAATTGCAGATTGTATCTCGGAATAATCCTCGGGTACTTTTATTATGTTTGCCTGTGCTGCGATTGATAGAAATAAAACCGTCAACAGTAGAAAATTTGTTTTCATTTTAGCTCCTTTATTTTCTTTATAATCAAAACTGAAAAAACTAAACAATAATACACAATATCAATAAAAAGAGTCAACACTCACAAATTGCGAATTAATATTTGATAATCTGAGTTGGGCAATATTTGGCTATTCAGATTAATTTGTTCAAAAATTCCCTTATCAAAGCAAAAAGAGCGGAAAGTTCTTCCAACTGCAGATTGTGGTCGCTTTCTTCAAACATAACAAACTCAGCCTGCGGGCCGTACATTTTATACTCTTCTATCATCCCGGAACAGAAACGCGGTCTTAGCGTCCGCCGTAACCAACAAGCTCTCCGTTTTTACCAAAGAGATTGCTTCTCCCGCTGATGCGGAATCGCAATGACAGTGAAGGGCTTACACTTCGACCCCGAAAAAAGTGCAGATCCTGAAACAAGCCTGCCTGACGGCAAGGCAGGTTCAGGATGACAACTTTACTTACTCATTTCAAGATTTAGTAAGAACTGTTTTCTCCACATACCGCCACGGTAGCCAACAAGCTCCCCGTTTTTACCAATTACCCTGTGGCATGGAATTATAATTGCAATACGGTTATCGCCGTTTGCTCTTGCAACCGCTCTTACGGCTTTCGGGTTTTTCAAAGCAACAGCCTGCTGCTGGTAGGAACGGGTCGTGCCGTAAGGAATTTTCTGCAGCCTTTTTTTTCCTAATTCCTTTTTATTATTATTTAACTTTCAACAACGTTCCATGCAGTTGAGTAACCCCTTCAGGTTAAACTTTGCAACACCTGACCGGGTGTCGGATATGGCATAAGGCATTATCAAATAATCCTGGTGGATTATAGAACCGCAGGAATAAACCACATTGGGTACGTAACCGTCTCGTTCGTTTTCCAAAGGAAATAGAATAGGTGCTGGAGTGGCCTTTATTATTTTATCTGGATTATCTAAATCCAACAGGATAGCGCCAGTGCAATAGGTTCTTACAGGACCGACTCCATGAGTAAGGACTAACCAGCCTTCTTCTGTTTTGAGTGGTGAGCCATTGTTGCCGATTTGGAAAAACTCCCAATAAAAGGTTGGTTTCCGTAAAAGAATTGGCTTTTCCCAGTAATTAATTCGGTTTGAGTACATCAGGTATAAATTTTCATTGTCGTTACGTGACAGCATCACATATTTCCCCTTAATTTTTTCTGGAAACAGGGCCATTCCTTTATTTTGTGACCCACTTCCCATCATAGTCATAATTTTAAAGCGGTAAAAGTTTTTCGTTTCTATCAATTGCGGCAAGATATTTCGCCCATCATAAGCCGTGTAAGTTGCGTAGTATCTTGGGGAGCCATTCAGCTCCTTAAATTGTACAAATCGTGCATCCTCTAAAGCCTTATTCTTCCCTTTCGACCTTGGAAAAAGTACTCTGCCAGAAAGATCCAGCTCTTCATTAAATTCTATTTCGAAATTAGATTTTGCATACCAGATTAGAGTTTCAATAGCTTCAGAATTAAAACTTTTATCATTTTTATTCTTTTTGGTAAACCTCCTTGTGCTTTCTTTCAACTCGGCATAAGAGAATTTATCTAAAAGATTATTAAGGATACCCTTAACAGATTCGTAGCTATCGATCTCCTGTAGTTTTAAAACAAAATCTTTTTTCTCGTAAAAGAAGTCATCATTAATATTTCCCAGCTCTAATTTGGAGTCGCCTTGTTCAATAACTAGACTTCCATTTTTTTTAATGATCCCTTCCCGAAAGACAATAGAAGACATATGACCTTCGCCTATCGCTCTAAAACTCAAAATTACCCTTTTTTCATCTTTTTCAATGTCTTCTTGATTAGGATGAGGCACAATTGAAGGATTGAGTAACGCTGCTGTCTCAATAGAATATTCCTTTGTAAAATAAGAGCCTATCAGTAGTCTTCTTTCCAAAGAGAGATCTATTTCTATATTTAATTTGTCATAATTGGCTTTGAAAATCCTTTTTATATTTTCGTGTCGGTGAGAAAAATTAGCTATTGTCAACTTAAGAATTTTATCTACTTCTTTATCTGAAAGCTTCAATATTCTTTGAATTATATTTTTCTGCCTTTCTTTATTGGGCTGAAAAAAACGAGTAATTACTTTAGTGTGGTCAGGATTGAAACTTAAGCTTTCTCTATAGACATTTATGGGAGATGAAGGGATTTTCATAAATGGAATGCCGCTAATTTTTATAAAAATATTTGTTGTTGAATGTGCCGCAAAAATAATTATTTTTTTCTATTGTTTTCAGGAAATCGGCTCCGGAACAACAATTTGCTGTATTGTAATTCGGGAATTTGTTAAGTTAAAATTATGGTATTCTCTGCACAGATTTTAGTTACATAATAATATATAGTAGTAATAAATACTTTTAACTGTAAAACCAATGGAAGGAGATACAAAATTTATCAGTTTGCTATTCTTCCAGACTATACGCTGTGGATTCTTCGGCCCGTCTTCGCTTCAGCTTCGACGGGCAGGCAAGTTATCCATCAATACACTCATCTTTTTCGCAGTAGTAAAACAGGATTCGAAAAGAGATCTTAAAATCGTCATAAAATAGTTCCCACCAACCATAAAGCTTAGGTTATAGTTTACCTTTCAGTATTTGTTTTCAGCAATATCGCTTTGCATAAGCATTTACAAAACTATCATCTCATCATAGCCTTCATATCACCAATCTCTATCGATACAGTGCTGCTTAAATTTTAACATTATTTAACCTTTACTAATACTATTTATATGTATATTAATTCATCTACAAAAAACAAAATCTATTATGAAACACTTACAATTAAACGTGTTGCTTTTTTGCTTAATTATAGTCTTCATCAATTTCGGGAGTTTATCTCAAACTAAACAGACAGATAAGAATGAGGGTGCAATTATTATCCCGCTGGATTTAAGCTCGCAAAGACCTGTAGTAGAATTAAGCATAGACGGTGAAGGTCCATACCGTTTTATTTTTGATACGGGATCATCGGGAAATGTGATTGATAAGGAATTAGCATCAAAATTAAATCTTGAAATAACAGGGGAAAACCGTGTTAGCACCCCGGGCTCTGAAAATGTAACAATAGCAAAAACTGTGAAAGCGCCGCTGGTCTCCTTCGAGGGTTCGGATATATTAAAAGATGCAGATATGACCGTAATGGAATTAAGAGTCATGCTTCCCGTGGATGGTGTTTTGAGTGCTAATTTCTTTTCTGATTATTTAATAACACTGGATTATCCAAACTCAAAACTGATGTTAAATATTGGACAATTAAATGAATCGGATAAAGATGTTATATCATTTGTTCAAAACGAACAAGTAATTAATATTTATATTTTAATTGATGGAAAGAAAATAGAAGCACACCTTGATTCCGGAAATCCCGGAATGTTTGATATACCATTTTCACTTAAAGATGAATTTAAATTTAAAGCAGAACCTAAAGAAGCAGGAACTATTAGCACTCCGGTCGCTTCCTTTAAAACATGGGGAGCAACCCTCGATGGAGAAATTAAGATAGGCGGTGTTACTTACAGAAACCCGGGTATTCATCTTGTTGAAGGTTTCCTGTATGCAAATGTCGGATATCGAATTCTAAAAGACTTGAAGACTACCATTGATAAGAAAAACAACTTGATAAAGTTTGAAAAATCTTCTTCAACAAATATTAATGAAACGAATGAAGATTACCACGCTGAGGAAAATGAATTTACCGGTCTATATGGAGGTGGTGTACGACGGGTTTTAATTGAAAATGGTGAGATGTACTTGCAAAGAGGCAATGCCCCCAAACTTAAACTCGTAAAAATTAAAGAGGATATTTACGAAATGGTTTTTAGTATGCCTGTAAATAATGAGCTGCCAAACGTAAGATTTGAAAGGGATGAAAGTGATAATGTAACAGGATTAACTTTTATGTATCTAGACGGCAGAGAGGAGTTCGTTGAAAAAGATAACTAACGATCAGATAAAACATTCAATTTCAAATTGTAAATACTCTCCCGGTAGTTAAAACCGGATTCGAAAAGAGATTGCTTCTCCCGCTGATGCGGGATCGCAATGACAGTGAAGGGCTTACACTTCGACCCCGAAAAAAATGCAGATCCTGAAAAAATCGCAGATCCCGAAATAAATTCGAGACGTGGTTCAGGATGACAGTACGGCATCGGCCGTGACGGCTTACGAAATAAGTTGAAGTGGTTAAGTTTGTATAAAATATGATGACAGTTTTTATGTATTTTTAACTGAAGAAATTTCTCAACTAATTAGTAGATGGGATTGCAAATGGCTGAGAACATTGTAAATGAAAGTGACGAGTATATTTGTTCCGATTGCGGGAAAGAGGTCAAAACTAAAGATAATATGTGTCCACATTGTGGTGCTCCTTTTGACAAACCAATTAAAATTACCAAAGACTTTGAACTCAATAAGCTAAATGACTTTTCAAAAGAAGTTTATAACAAGATTATATCACGACATCCTGAGTGGAAAAGTTATGTAACGCATGATGAAGAGCTGTTAAAATTTGTGGCAATTTATATTCCTTCTCCAGTATCGAATAATTTATTTATTGACATACTTACCATGGAGGGAGAAGAAGATGAAATAACAATCTATTTTGGCCCGCCGCATATTCATGTCCCTATGTACAAACCTTTCAAGAGACATACTGTTGACAACCAAATTGAAGATGCTGAAGAAATAATTCAGAAAATTTTTAATGAAGAGATTATACTCGCCCGAACGAGATCATGGTTTTTCGTAAATCCCAACTTTTCTTGGCTTTCACCTGACAAATACAATAGTTTCATAAAAAAAAATAAGATATATAATGCAATTTCCTGGAACGGAAATTTTGTTTATCCCGAAAATAAGATGAACCTTGATTGGATCCCTGAAAGATTTCCTGATGAATAGTTCTTTTATCAGAAAACACTGGCTTTACTAGCTGCCCCCAAACAAAATTCATAACGTAAAAAAATTATTAATAATCCCAAAATTTTTATTTCCTAAATTCAGAAATTTAGTTGGTAGACTTAAATAATGAGTGCCAATGTATAACTTCAGTTAGTCTTCTCTTCAAGATTCAATAAAAATTGCTTTCTGCACATTCCGCCGCCGTAAGCAACAAGCTCCCCGTTTTTACCAATTACCCTGTGGCAGGGGATAATAATGTAGGCTCAAAAAATCTGTGTAAAAAATGTTTAACTAAAGTTATAATTTTGTGACAACTCAATGACCTACCGTTCTTATGTTTCAGCATCACATTAATTAACAGGAGTTTCTAATGAAACATATCTTTTTGATCTTTTCTTTTCTTGCTATGGGCTTTTTCATTATAGGTTGTAATGAAGAGCCGGAAAGCCTTTCAACCAATCCCGAAGGGCTTGAAAAAAAATCGTCCTTTACTGCAGAATATGAGGTTACTTTAGAGAACTTAAGTCCTGCAGGAAGCCAGCCTCTCTCACCGCCCGTCCTGGCAGTACATACTTCATCATTCAGAATATTTCATCTGGGCGGATACGCCAGTGCTGAATTAGCGCAGGTGGCACAGGATGCTTTCAGTGGTCCTCTGGTTAGTCTCTTAAACAGTTCACCACAGGTTTTAGAGGTTGTCGTCGGTGGTGGTGCAATTCCACCGGGATTATCAGATACATATAATATTTCTGCCGAAGGATATT
>Ga0224512_10003423_pt1 | contig 13987 bp, 12 predicted proteins | sample SF_May12_sed_USG_4_FD_169103 | JGI IMG/M metagenome (GOLD analysis project Ga0224512, IMG submission 169103) | Sediment microbial communities from San Francisco Bay, California, United States - SF_May12_sed_USGS_13 | ecosystem: Environmental > Aquatic > Marine > Sediment | place: USA...
CTTCTCGGAGGCGCAGTTGGGGGCCTCTGGGGTGTCCTCTTGGCCGTGCCCGTAACCGCATCGGTCAAGATCATTGCGGGCCACCTGTGGCGGACTCGTGTTCTCGGTGAATCGTGGGACGAGGCAAGTGACGCCCTGATGCTTGACCCTGACGAGCGAACGACCTTCATCAAGAAGTTGCGTCGCGAGTCAGACTTCGAGCTCGAGGAAGCTGACGCGCCAAGTGCCGATGAGGCCGGCAGCGCCACCGGTAGTCACTTAGATTCGCATCCCGACAACAATTAGGCCCTCGTGATCGATTTTGTCCTCGGTGTGGGACTCGCAGCATTGGTGATTCGTGGCTGGCTTCGGGGCTTGGTCCGCGAAGCGATCGGCTTTGCGGTGATCTTCCTCGGCGCTTTCCTCGCTTTCCGCCTCGCCAGCCCGATGGGGGCAGTCGTTTCTGCGATGTCCGGGGCCGGTGAAGACGCTTCGCGAATCGCCGGCGGGATCATCGTTTTTGTCCTGATATCCGGTGGCGGCGCGCTTCTCAGCTGGGTGCTCCACAAGGGCGTCCGGGCGCTGCCGGGGCTCACCACTGCCAACCGCGCCGGTGGTGCCGGATTCTCGGGACTTGCCGGGATACTCGCGGCCACGGTGGTGGTGTCGGTGTTGACGCTGTTGCCATTGCCGCAAGGTGCCGCCGAGCCTCTGGAAGACTCATTTCTCGTAGGCGCCATGACGGACTCCGACCGGTGGCCGCAACAGTTGCTGGGCCTGATCTCGCTGGATCGTGTCATGACGGCGGCCCTCGAGCTGCAAACTGTTGCCGGAGAGCATCGGCTGGTAGCGCCTGAACGTGGGTCAATCGACATCGAACCTGCAGAGGCCGATGAGCTCTCAATCCGGCGGAAGGCCGCCACCAGGTTTGGCGAGCTCATCAACAGGGCTCGAATCAACTCGGGCGCAGATCCACTGGCGCGAGCGGAGGCGCTTGACGACGTGGCGGCCGACCACGCACTTGCCTTGTACCGGGCGGGGCGTCTCAGTCACAGCGCCGGCGACGGCAGGATCGCAGTCCGGCTGGCAGCAGCCGACTTGCCCGTTGTCGTGTCAGGCGAGGTGGTTGCTTTGGCGCCGTCGCCGCGGTCGGCGCAAGAGGTTGTCATCGACGATGCTCCGGGGGCCGCCGACGTGACCAATCGGGCATTTCGCCGTTTTGGTATCGCGGCGGTGCGGGGGCCACTCGGCCTGCTATTCGTTGCCGTCTTTGTCGGGTAACTGCAGCTAATTCTGCGGTGGGAACTCCGGTGGGATCTCGGCCGGATCGAGCACCTCGAAGGACGCACCGGCGGGATCGCTGAAGTCCAGCGGTGCCGGTGGGGCTTCAGTCGCCGCCAACGCGGTGCTGGCGGCGTCGCCCTGCTTGCGCGCCACCATGAAGGCGCCGACCCCGAGAACCGCAATCGCTCCAACACCAATCGGCAGCCAGGGAAGCCCGCCGCCGCCGAACGTCGTTTCGGCTTCGATGTTGATCGGATCGGTGACTGAGATCGACCAACGCAGCGAACCGTCCGCCATGACCTCATCGGCGTTGTCAGTGGCGCGGTCGCCGGGGAGCTTCACGAAGATGTTGGCCGAGAACACGTCGGGACCGATCGAACTCACATCGAACGGGAGCGAATCTGTGTCGATGTCGTTGGCTCCGGCCAGCGAACCGGTCTTTGCTATGACGCGGGCGCCGTCGTCGTCAACGTCGATCTCGAAAACCTCAAACGTGATCTGTTCCTGATTGGATCGGACTACCTCTCTGAGCGTGTCGAGGTCGGCAAAGCTCTGCGTCGCCGAGACATAGGTCATTTCGCCCTCAGTACGGGTTTCGGAGGTCCCATCTCCCAGCTGGAGTCCGGCGAGTAGCTCGTCGCTACCGCCGAAGCTGTCGAGCAGTCCTCGCATCTCATCATCCAGTCCGAGCTCGGCGACGAATGTGCCCGAGCCATCCTCCGCGACGTCGATCGTGACGTTCGTTTCGAGGCGACATGCCGAGGTCAGCACAATGAGAGCGGCCAGTACCGGCCACATCTTCCGCATTTAGGACAACCTTCCGCGTTGGGTTGTCGAGACTCTATCGAGATGGCAGCGCTGTGCCGGGCAATTCGTTCCAGGACCGTAGGCTGACGCCATGACAGAAACCGACTATTCGGCTGCGAGCGCCGCGGTAGCGGCCGCGTTTGTCGCGGCTTTCCCCGAGTTTCTCCAGGCCAGGCTTGATGTTGTGGCGCCTGACGTGGACGTCGCCGAAGGCATCCGCCAGGGTCGGCAGTGGCTTGCCGGTGAGCTCAACCAGTGGGCTGCGTTGCCGAGTGACGGCCAGCGGCAGGGACCGTTGCAGATATTCCAGACAGCGGTCGCTTTCCCAACTGCTGCCCTGGAGTCCGCCGGCGTCTCGCCGGTGACACGCGATGCCGGTGCCGCTCAAGCCCTGCCCGGTGACCTCTACTCGTTGGCGCCCGCCTCATCACGCGAGATCGGTGAGGCGGCCTGGCGAGCCCACGTTGGGTGGGGCATCGCCAAGGCGAAGCTGGTGGCGGCGGCGGTTCCCAAGGACGGCTCGACTGAGAGCAGTGCCCTGGCCATGGTCACCATGGATCAGGCCGATCGCGCCTCAGTGCATTTGGTGGCCACCGGCCGCGGGATTCCGGTTCGCCACTGGCGTAATCCGGGAGCGATTGCCGTCGGCCTGGAGCAGGAGGCCCCCCGGTGGGGAGTGGTCGACAGCAGCCATGCGGTTGCCGATGAGGCGGTCAAGATGCTGGCGGACGCCGGCTGCAAAGTGGTGGTTTACGGGCCCGCTCCCGACGATATCGCGATGGCCCGGTGGATGGCGCTCGGTGCGGCCACCGTCACTGCGCGAGAGCGCCTGGTCGCCGTCCTCGAGAGCTGGCTACCCCTTCAGACCTGAGGCTCGGGTCCAAGGTCCGCAGCCTGATGGGAAGGATGCTCGGCCCGCAGTTGTGCCTCGCGCCGGATCGCCTCGCCGAGCGCCAGGAGCACAATCGCGATCCCCGGCACCTGCCAGCCGATGATCGGTTCGTCGAGGACCAGGGCCGCCCCGATCGTCGACAGGACGGGAATGCCCAACGTCAGGATCGAGGTGACGGAAAGCTTCACCCGCGGATGGGCCCAGTTCATCAGGAGGTGGCCCGTCCCCGGAATCAGTAGCAAGACCAGCAGTCCCCGCCAATGGTGCCATTCGGGGATAACGATGCCGCCTGCATCGATTGCTGCGAATGGGAGCAGAACGACCGCGCCGACTACCCACACCGCAGTTTGAAACTCGAGTGCAGGAACCTCGAGGAGAGCCGTCTTGGCGAAGATGTAATACAGGGCGAACAGCAGCATTGCCCCGAAAGCAAGGAGGTCGCCCCGCGGGCTCCATATCGGTTGGGCCGTCGAACCGAACACCACGAGCGCCACTCCGGCCAGGGCGACCACCGCCAGGGATACGACGCGAACGGTGATCCGCTCCCCGAAACGACGAATCCCGAACACCAGGAGAACGAAGGGCTGGAGGGCCCCGATCACCGTCGTGTTGGCCACGGTCGTGGCCTTGATGGCGACGAAGAAGAGCGCAATCTCGAGGCTGATGGCGATGCCGGCGGGGGCGCTCTTCTTGAGATGTGTCAACGTCAACCTGCGGCCCAGCGCCAATAGGATCAGCCAGTAAACGGCCGCGGCCAACACAATCCGCCAGAAACCAATCTGCAGACCGGGAAGGTCCACCTTCCGTACGATGATGTTGCCGGTGGCCCAGAAAGCGATGGCAGTCACCGCAGCAAACAGGCCGGTTCGAGTCTTCACTTGTCGGCCTCACTTGCCTGCTGAACGACGAAGCGCCCCGGTTTGGGAAACCGGCTGGGCCACTTGTCGTAGTTTCTCATCACTTCTTGGTGTTTACGAAGAGACAAGGTCACATATGGGTTTTCAGGGTCCAGTGGGCAGCACAGATATGGCGGATCGGGGGCCACGCAATCCCCGGCGCCAACAGCTTGGAACCGACCGTGTTCGCCGCCAACGCGCCCTACCGCCCGGCGCTTGTTCCGGAGACCCAATATTGTGGACCGATGCCGACCTCGACGCCGACCTGGGATCATGACAATCAGCGGTTCGTTGGGCTGATCGCTAACCCCGTGGCGTCCAAGGACATCCGGCGCTTGGTTGGGCTCGCGCGCGTCGTTGACGTGGAGGAGAAGGCGAACCTCATTGCCCGGCTGTTGGTAGGCCTTACTGCCGGACCACCGGTGGCGGTGGTTGCCCTTGACGACTCCGGGGGAATGGTGAAACGTGCCCTCCGCCTGGCGCGCGGCAAGACGCCCCCGGTGGAGTTTCTCCCGATAGAGGCTGACGCCTCGGAGCGTGACACCCATGATGCCGCTGCGATGCTCCGTGCAATGGGAGCTCGAGCCCTGGTCACCGTGGGTGGAGACGGCACCATTCGCTCTGCCGTCGAGGGCTGGCCCGACGCCCGACTAGTCCCGCTGGCGGCCGGAACCAACAACGCGGTGGCGATCGTGCACGAGCCGACCATGGTCGGCTACGCCACCTCGTTGGCGGCGGCCGGCCTCGTTCCCGACGACGCCTACGACCAGCTCACGACAATGGTTGTGCAAACCGGCGCCGCTGAGCCGAGTACCGCGGTAGTGGACGCGGTCGGCGTGCGCACCCACTGGACCGGGGCTCTGGCTCTTTGGGAACCCGACGACCTCGTCGAAGCAGTGGTCGCCAACGCCCGACCTGAGGCCGTTGGGATCGCGTCGATCGCCGCCGCCCTCGGCCCGATCCCTCCTCGTCACGCCCGCTACATCCGGTTCGGCCCGGGACGGCGAGTGCGGGCGATCTTCGGGCCTGGCCTGGTTGGTGAGATCTCCGTAGCGGAGCACCACACGATCGCAGAGGGAACCCGCATCCATCTCGCCTCGGGCACCCGCGTAGTCGCCCTTGATGGGGAACGGCGCCTCATTCGGGGCGACGAAGCCTACGTCGATGTCGCCGCCGGCGCGTTCCTCCTATCGGTATCGAAGACGCTCGCGTTCAATTCGAAGACAGGCGGAACAAACTGGTCTTTCGGCCCGAACGCGGGTGACCTCGAGGAGTAGTGTGGGAGGGAGTTGTACTGGACGGCAACGGTGGCTCGCGGCCGCGGACCACTCCGGCTGAAGGGAGTCCGTATGGAGATACCTCAGGATCATCTGGTCGACATGTATTCGACGATGGTCAAGATCCGCTACTTCGAGGAGCGGATCCGCGAGATCTACTTTGCAGATAAATTACCCGCCTTCGACATCGCAGCCGGCGAGGTGCCCGGCGAGATGCATCTCGCGGCGGGACAAGAGCCGGTGGCTGTCGGAACTATGCCGCACCTGAAGGCTGGCGACGCCATTACGGCGACCCACCGACCCCACCACGTGGCCATCGCCCAGGGCCTCGATCTAAAGCAGATGACCGCCGAGATCTTCGGCAAGGCCACCGGGCTCGGCCGTGGCAAGGGCGGTCATATGCACCTCTTCTCCACCGAACCGAACTTCGGTTGCTCGGGGATCATCGCGGAGGGTATGCCGGTCGCTGTTGGAGCGGCACTCGCATTCAAGAAGCTCGGCAAGGACAACGTGGCCATCTCGTTCTTCGGCGAAGGCGCTGCCAATCAGGGAGCATTCCACGAGTCGCTGAATCTGGCTGCGCTTTGGAACCTGCCCGTGGTGTTCATCTGCGAAGACAACGCCTACGCCATCTCGGTGCCCAAGGCGGCCTCGACCGCGATCGCCGACAACAGCGATCGGGCGTCCGCCTACGGGATGCCGGGTGTGCTGGTACCTGAAAACGACCCGGTGGCGGTGTACGAAGTTGCCCGCGAAGCCATCGCCAGGGCCCGTGCCGGCGACGGCCCCAGCCTCATCGAGGTGAAGACCGACCGGCTGTGGGGCCACTTCGAAGGTGACGCCGACGCCTATCGGACAGACGAGTACAAGGAATCGATGGGCGGCCGGGATGCTCTCGTCGCGTATGAGGGCCGCCTCCTTGAAGAGGGAGTTCTCACCGCGGCCGACCGCGACGCCGTCATCAAGAAGATGCATGGCGAAGTGGACGAAGCGATCGACTTCGCTCGTAACAGCCCCGATCCGGCGCCGGAGGATGCTCTCCTCCACGTCTTCGCCTAGGAGGCCCAGATGACCACGATGACCGAGCGCAAGCTCACCACTCAGAAGGCCATCGCCGAGGCAATCGCCCAGGAGATGGAAAGGGACGACACGGTCTTCGCCCTTGGGGAAGACATCGGCGTCTACGGCGGGATCTTCGGGGCAACCGAGGGCCTGCTCGGACAGTTCGGCGCGGATCGGATCATGGACACCCCGATCTCGGAGACTGGGTTCATCGGCGCTGCGATAGGTGCTGCCACCAACGGGCTGCGGCCAATAGCCGAGCTGATGTTCGTCGACTTCTTCGGCGTGTGTATGGATCAGATCTACAACAACATGGCAAAGATCCACTACTTCTCCGGGGGCAACGTCAAGGTACCGATGGTGCTCATGACCGCGGCCGGCGGTGGCTACTCCGATGCCGGCCAACACTCACAGACACTGTGGGGCACTTTCGCCCACCTGCCCGGAATGAAGGTCGTCGTCCCCTCGAACCCATACGACGCCAAGGGGTTGATGATCTCGGCGATACGGGACGACAATCCCGTGCTGTATATATTCCACAAGGGCGTACTCGGCCTCGGCTGGATGACGAACAACCCGCGGGCGACGGGGCCAGTGCCTGAGGAGGCGTACACAGTGCCGATCGGCAAGGCGGCGGTCGCTCGCGAGGGCACCGACGTCACGATCGCCACGATCAGCCTGTCGGTGCACCGGGCGCTCGACGCAGCCGAGCAGTTGGAGAGCGACGGCATCTCGGCGGAGGTCCTCGACCTACGGTCGCTGGTGCCACTGGACCGTGAGGCAATTCTCGATTCCGTCCGCAAGACCCACCGGCTGCTGGTGGTCGACGAGGACTATCAGAGTTTCGGTATGACCGGCGAGGTGATCACCACCGCAGTGGAGGGGGCCTTCGACTATCTCGACGCGCCACCGGCCCGCATCGCGATCCCCGACGTGCCGATCCCATACGCCCGGGTCCTCGAGCAGTTCGTGCTGCCCAATGCCGACAAGATCGTCGCCGGCGTGAAGTCACTCCTTACGGCCTGAGGAGGCGGCGTGCCCAGCGAGGTGTTGATGCCCGTCATCACCGCGTCCGGTGATGACGGCGTCATCACCGCATGGTTCGTGGACGAAGGCGGCCAGGTCGCGGCGGATCAGCTGATCGCTGAGGTCCAGGTCGAGAAGGTAGCTGAGGACGTGCGATCGCCCGGCGATGGGTTCGTGCGCGACCTGGTTGCCCTCAACCACCCGGTGCCGCAGGGCACGCCCATCTGCATGCTGTTCGACGCGGCCGACGTGCAGCCGCCGCCGGCCGCGACAATCTCCGCAGCCGCGACGGAGACTCTTACAGTGCCTGCCCCCCGAGTGGTCGCCTCGCCGTCGGCAAAGCGCGTCGCCCGAGAGTTGGGCGTCGATCTGACGACCGTAATCGGAACCGGGCCCGGGGGTCGCATCACCGATGCCGACGTTCGGGCCGCGGTGGGCCCCGCCGAGCCAACGGCTGTCGAGATGGTTGGCCTCCGAGCGGTGATCGCCCGCAACATGCGGAACAGTGTCCAGGAAACGGCGCCCGTTACGCTGACGACAAAGGTGGATGTGACCGACACGGTTCGTCCCCAGATCACTGCCTGGATCGTGCGCGCCGCTGCAGTCGCTTTGGAGGACCATCCCCAACTCAACGGAATTCGCGACGGCGACCGATTCACACCTGCGGAAGCTGCGCACGTCGGGATTGCGATCCAGACCGAAGACGGCCTCGTTGCGCCGGTTGTACGGAGCCCGGCCACCTCGACAGTCGAGGAGGTAGCCGCGGAGATCAGCCGGCTGGCCGATCTCGCCCGCGCTCGGGAGTTGTCTTCAGTCCACTATGAGGGTGGCACATTCACTGTGACCAACCTTGGTGGCTTCGGAGTCGACGGATTCACACCGATCATCAACCTACCCCAAGTCGCCATCCTCGGGGTTGGGGCGTTACGCACCGTGCCACGCTTCGACGACGCCGGCGCCGTGGTGGCGCGCAGCCTCATGACGCTCAGTCTCACATTCGACCACGCCTTCGTCGATGGTGGTCCAGCCGCTGAGTTCCTCGCCCGAGTTAGGGAGCTGCTGGAGGGGGACAGGTAGGACCTACAGAGTCGCGGTGATCGGATCCTCGAACGACGACTGGCGACATCACACAGCGCCCCAGGCAGGATTCGAACCTGCGACACCCGGTTTAGGAAACCGGTGCTCTATCCCCTGAGCTACTGGGGCGGGGGCGCCAGAATACCCAGCGCGGATCCGGCTGCCGGTCAAGCTGCGAGTGCGCCGGTTCGATAACAGAAAGACCAAGAAATCCCCCGCCTCGATAAACCTGGAATGGGCGTACGACGAGTTACCTGGTGAGAAGTGACCGCACAATCCCATCCGCTGGCCGATAGTCAGTCCGCAGCGCATGCTGCCGGATCTGATATCGACGCGGCTCCGATCAGGGCGATCGTCAGCTTTGAGGCGTTCTACGAACGTGAGCTGAGATCGGTGATCGGCCTCGCTTATGCGTTGTCCGGCAGTCGCTCCGCAGCCGAAGACCTGGCCCAGGAGGCATTCTTGGCTGCTCACAAGTCCTGGGGAAAGGTCGGCCGTTATGAGAAACCGGAAGCGTGGGTTCGCCGAGTTGTTGCCAACCTGTCTGTCTCCCGGTTCCGCAGGAGCGTTCGCGAGGCGCGAGCGATGGCTCGCATGAAGCCACAAGCGTCCTACCTGCCGGCACTACCGGCCGAAGACGAAGCATTTTGGCGAGAGGTGCGGGCGCTGCCGAAGCGGCAAGCGCAGGCGATTGCGCTGCACTACATGGAGGACCGATCGGTAGCCGACATCGCAGAGATCCTCGAGTGCGCCGAGGGAACGGTCAAGGTCCATCTCTTCAAGGGCCGTGCCCGACTCAGTGAGCGGCTCGGCTTCGACACAGGAGATCAGCTATGAACCCGCTCGACGCCCGCGCTCGGCGCGCCACGAGCGCCATCAACGACAGCCTCGCGATGGCAGCAGCACCGGCGCCGTTCGCCACCATCGTTCGCCGGGCGATCATCGTGAAAGCGATCAACGTTGCCATGGTCGGCGCCGGGCTCGTTCTCTTTATCGCGGCCGGCGCTGCTTTCCGCACGCCGCAGCCACAGACCCCCGTGGCAGAGACAGTCACGTCGACCACGAGTGAGGCGCCTCCGCTGACGACGACGCTGCCGCCGGATGACGGTGGATCCGCCATCGTGGCGCTGCCAACGGCCACGTCGACAACCACCTCGAGCCAGGCGCCCGCCGCGACGTCGAGCACCGCGCCGCCGAGTACAACCACGTCTTCGACCACGACGCAGGCCCCGCCGACGACCACCACAAAGGCGCCGCCGACGACGACGACGGAACCCCCTGACACAACGCCGCCCGTTATCGAGATCGTCTTCCCAAAGAACCGGCAGCGCTTCACTGAACCCGGAGTGACCTTCAGAGGCGTCACTGAGCCGGGTGCCAAGGTCACCGTCGGAAAACTGGAGGCAGAGCTGGGCGATGCGGGCCAATGGCGCATCAAGCTGCGGCTTCGTGATGGCCGCAATCGGGTGGTCTTCACTGCCACGGACGCGGCGGGGAACGCCGCCCAGGCCGAGGTGGTGGTGTTCTATGAGCCTCCGGACGTTGCCGCGTTCACCGCGCACGCGACTTTTGGGTCTTGCGAAGAAGATCCGCCGTATGACGTCTACCACGGAACCGGCGAGCCGGGGTCAGCCGTCGGGGTGGTATCGCAGTACGGCTCGGGTGCCACGAGGGTGAACGCCGAGGGAGTGTGGGAACTCAAGGTGTTCTTCCCGGACGCCCCTCCTGGAGAGACCTTCCTCGTCAGAGCGGCTGACGAGTACGGGCGGGCCAGAACTTTTGAGTTTGTGAGCAATGCCGGTGGTGCCGACGGCTAGGCCTCGAAGCTGGTGAACTCCGTGAGTAGTTGCACGAGTTGATTGCTGGTGAGGCCGCGGCGCTGAATCTGGACGGCATTACCTTGCTCGTCGTAGATCACTGTTAGCGGCATCCCGGTGGCACCGAACGTTGCTTGGCCGAGGCCTGATCCGTTGCCGTTGCCGATGTCACGGGCCAGCGGCCATTGGCCGGCGATTCCCCATTTGTTGGCGTCGCCCATTCCGCTGCCGTTGTCGAGTGTGTTGATCCCGACAAAGTTGACTTTGTCGCCAATCTCCTCCGACAAAGCCAGGAACTGCGGAATCTCTTCTTCACACACGGTGCACCAGGAAGCGAAGAAGGCTGCCACCGTGGGTTTGCCCGCAAAATCTGTCAGGGCGATGCGCCCGTCGCCGTCGAGCCGGGGGAGGTCCCAGGCGGCCGCCGTCGTGTTCCCCTCGTCTGGCTCAGGCCAGATGGCTACCGCAAAAAGCACAACAAACACGACAAGAGCAACCCCGATAATTGAGTTGCGTATCTTCTGCTTGCGAGCGGCCAACCTGCGGAGCCGTTCCTGCTCCGCCCGCTTGGCCTGCTTTTTCGCCGCGGGCGACTGTCGTGCCATGTTCGTGCTGCAACGTGGCGGAGCCGCCGATCCACGTCCAAGTGTCGGCACTCCGACAGAGCTTCCTCCGTTCTGTGGCGGCTCTAGCCTGGCGACATGGAACGCATCATCAGGCTGGGAAACGGCATCGATCTCGCCGTGGATGACGTCGGTTCGGGGCCCGCAGTCGTGATGATTCACGGCTGGCCCGAGACCCGCCATTCATGGCGCCACCAGGTGCCTGCGCTCGCCGCTGCCGGTTATCGAGCGATCGCGCTCGACTGCCGCGGCTATGGCGGCTCGTCGAAACCAGACGAGCTCAGTGCATACGCCCTCAAAGAAGTTGTCGGCGACCTGATCGGCCTGTTCGATGCCGCCGAGCTCCAGAACCCGGTCCTGGTCGGCCATGACTGGGGAAGCATCATCGTGTGGACCGCAGCCGTGCTCCACCCCGACCGAATCCGCGCCCTTGTCAGTCTCAACGTCCCCTATCGGGGATGGTGCGTCGGCTTTCCCACCATCGACTACATCCGAGAGCACCTGGCCGACCGCTTCGGCTACGTGCTCGGATTCCAGGAGGAGGGTCGCACCGAGGCAAGCTTCGCAGCGGATCCTGACCGATTCCTGCGACGCGTCTACGGCTCGATAGCAAAGGAGCCGGCCTTCATGGCTGAGGCCGACTTCGCAACCTACCGCGATGCATTCGTGGCGGGAGGAATGACGGGCCCGCTCAACTACTACCGCAATATCGACGCCAACCATCTGGCGTTGGCCGATTTTGCGGACGCATCGATCGGGTTGCCGACGCTGATGATCGTCGCCGATTCTGACCCAATTCTGCCGCCATCGCTTGCCGTCGGCATGGAGCGATGGCTGTCGAATCTGACGATCACCCATGTCGGCGACTCCGGACATTGGACACAGCAGGAGCAGCCGGGCCAGGTGAACGAGGCGCTGCTCGGCTTCCTGGGAGATCTCGACTGAGCGCCTAGAACTCGCCGTCGGGATCGAACCAGTCGATCTCGCGCAGCGGCTCCGGTTCTGGCTGACTGGGCTCATCCGGCTCGGCGGGCGGCGTGGGATCGGCTGATGCGATGGCCTGCGGTGCGGGGCCCGGAGGCGACAACCAACCCTGGACGCGGGCCTGGAGTCGCTGCCACGCGCCTGCCGGGCTCGGGGGATGATCCCGCAGGTAGTCGGGCATGTGGCGAATCCAACCGACGGCGCGCAGGCCGCCAAGCATGGCGGCTCCGGTGATGGCGACGATCCCGACGCCGGCCATCAGCACCGCGGGGCGCGGCACGTTCAGCTCGAAGAAGTCCCGTGACGGTTTGGCGAGGAAAAGCAGTACCAGCAGCGCGGCCATCGACCAAATAAGACTCTTCTTCCAGCCCCGCAGCGGGCGGCTCACCATGCCCAACGCGAACAGGCCGAGTGCCGCCACCACGAGTGTGGCCATCGTGCGTGCCTCGAATACCCGCTCCAGTCCTACTTCCGACAGGGCCAGCTCGTAGGCAAGGAAGGTGGCGAGCCCGGCGGCGACCCCGGTCGGAATCGCGAAACTGAGCACGCGCTTGACGAACCCCGGCCGGGCCCGTGCGGTCGTTGGCGCCAACGCCAGGAAGAACGCCGGGATTCCGATTGTCACCGAGCCAACAAGAGTCAGGTGGCGGGGGAGGAAGGGGAACGGCCGCAGCACGAGACCCGTTGCCAGAGCAATGAAAACGGCGTAGATCGTCTTGGTGACGAAGAGGTTGGCAACCCGTTCGATGTTCGAGATCACCCTGCGCCCTTCGGCGACAACCCCCGGGATCGAGCTGAAAGCGCCATCCACGAGGATGAGTTGGGCAACAGCTCGCGACGCGGCGCTGCCGGAGCCGACTGCAATGCCGATGTCTGCGTCTTTGAGCGCCAGAACGTCGTTGACGCCGTCCCCGGTCATTGCGACGACATGGCCGCGCGACTGCAGGGCTCCGACCATTTCCCGCTTCTGGTACGGAGTCACCCGCCCGAATACCGAGTTGCGCTCCATAACCTCGGCGAGAGCGTCTCGGTCCTCTGGAAGGTTGCGACCGTCAACGACGTGTTGGCTGCCAGGTACGCCGACTTCTCGGGCAATGGCGGCCACGGTCTCCGGGTGGTCGCCTGAAATGACTTTGGCCTGGACACCCTGTTCGGCGAAATAGCGCAAAGTTTCAGCGGCATCGGCCCGGATGGTGTCGCCCAGGACCACCAATGCAACCGGCTCCAGGTCGGCGGGCAGCTGTTCTTTCCCGACGAGCGGTCGTGACGTGTGCGCCAGGAGAAGAACCCGACGCCCTTTGGCGGCGTACGTTTCGCTCTTGGCCAGAACATCGGCGAGCTCGGCGCCGACGATGTCGGGCGCACCGACGACCCAGGTGCCGTTGCCGGCGAACTCTGCGGCGCTCCATTTACGGGCAGAGGAGAAGGCAACCGTGTCGACGGGCCGCCATCCGGGACTCTGATAGGCCTGAGCGACTGCTCTCATGGTGGCATTGGGGTCGCGCTCGACTTTGCCGAGTGCCCCGAGGGCCGGCGCCGGGTCAGTCGAATTGAGGCGTTCGATACCTTGGACAACCAGCGCTCCTTGGGTGAGGGTGCCGGTCTTGTCGAAACACACCACGTCGACGCGAGCGAGTCCCTCGATGGCGGGCAGCTCCTGGACGAGCACGTTGCGTCTCCCCAGCCGGATCACGCCGACAGCGAACGCCAACGAAGTGAGCAACACCAATCCCTGGGGCACCATGCCAACTGCCCCCGCGACCGCTGAGCGCAGCGCCTCGTTGAAGGATGAGTCGGCCCGTAACTGGCTCCAGACCAGGAGCGCGATTATCGGGCCGATGATCCATGTGATCGCTCGCAGTATCCAGTCGACGCCGTCACGCAGCTCGCTTCTAACGAGAGTGAATTTCTTCGCTTCTTTGGCGAGAGCGACCGCATAAGCCTGCGCCCCGACGCGGGTCGCCTGATAGATGCCGCTCCCGGCGACCACGAAGCTCCCGGAGAGAGCGGCGGCATCGGGGGCCTTGACGACTGCGTCCGACTCGCCGGTCAGTAGCGACTCGTCGATTTCGAGGCCAACGGCATCGATGATCGTTCCGTCGACGGGCAGCTGGTCTCCCACTTTGAGCAAGATGACATCGTCGATTACAACCTGGGCAATGTCGACCTGGGCGACCTTGCCGTCGCGCCGCACCGAGACGCGCGGCGTCGTGAGCACGGCGAGGCGGTCCAGCGTGGCTTTGGCGCGGAGCTCTTGGATGAT
>Ga0224512_10003424_pt1 | contig 13978 bp, 9 predicted proteins | sample SF_May12_sed_USG_4_FD_169103 | JGI IMG/M metagenome (GOLD analysis project Ga0224512, IMG submission 169103) | Sediment microbial communities from San Francisco Bay, California, United States - SF_May12_sed_USGS_13 | ecosystem: Environmental > Aquatic > Marine > Sediment | place: USA: California...
CGGGCAAGACTTTCTCGATGCCGGCGAACAGCGTTCGCTCCGACAACGTGTGCTGGAATGTTATGTATTCGCTAAGCGCCGTCGCATCGACGCCGGCCGCAACATCCGGGTGCAGCAGCAACGATTTGATCTCGGAGGCAAAAAGCACGCCCCCCGGGACACGGCAGCGATACAATGGCTTGATGCCGAAATGATCGCGCGCGGCCATCACGCGATGCGTTCGTGGATCGTGGAGCACGAACGCGAACATACCATTTAGATTTGATACAAAGTCCGGCCCGAATTCGAGGTAGCAACGAAGCAGGACTTCCGTATCCGAATCCGTGTCGAACTGGTGGCCCCGCTCAATGAGATCGGCGCGAAGTTCGATGTAATTGTAGATTTCGCCATTGAAGGCGACGCTGACTCCTTCACGCGTCATCGGCTGTTTGCCTGACTCGAGATCGATGATCGAAAGCCGTTGATGAGCAAAGTCGACGTTATCCACCGTCAACACACCATGGTCGTCCGGCCCGCGGTGGGCAATCGCATCCGCCATCATCCGAAGGGTGGAACCGTCCTTCGGGCGCGAGTCAAATCGGAGAATGGATACGAATCCGCACATGGCTTCAGAAAACGATCAAGTTGCGACAAGCTGCTTGAGGCTGCCCCGCTCCAGGACGCGGTTCGCGTGCACGCCCATCGGCACCAGCGTGTAGTGCTTCGCCATCTCGTCGAGGACTTTCACAAGCAAGCGCTGTTTCTCCTCGCTCGGTACATCCATGCCGGGAAAGAACTTGAGCTCCGGGATCTGGTCGCCGCCAATGACATCCAGAGGGTGCAAGAGAAAGCTCGGCTCGGTGGCAGTCAGCCGACAGGCTGCGAGCGCCGTCTTCAGATACAGCATCATTAGGGTCTCTGAGAAACGCGATAGAAAGACCAGATAACTGAAGTGGAAAGGTGTCTTTAAAATCGGCATCGTCGTTACTGGAATCTCTAGCAGCTCCTCGCCGGATGGCAGGTCCCAGAGATACGGCTTCACGGGTCGGAAGCCGTCGCGAAACCGGCCGAATAGTTCTTTACGCTGTTCTTTCTCCTCTGGTGTCAGGTCTGACGTCCAGAAGTAATACGCCCGCGCGAGTGGTCCCAGGAAGGTCGGTAGAGTCGACGCATCGAAGCGATAACCGAGCCGTGCGAGGATGGGCAGCAGGGCCGGTGACCAGCTGAATCCCGGCCCGCGGAAGCCGATCGGCGATGTGCCCGTGGCCGCGGCAATTGCGTCGTGCGCTGTGCGGATCTCGTGCTCAAGATCGGCGTCGCTGTATAGCTGCAGCCAGGGTTCATGCTCGAAAGAGTGGTTTCCGATCTCGTGCCCCGATGCGGCAATTGCCCGTAGATACTCGCGGTTCTTGTCTTCGGCAGCGTCAGCGCCGACCACGAATACCGTAAGCTTGACGTCCAGCCGGTCGCATAGGTCGAGCATGTATGGAACAAAAGTATTGAGGTACGTAGGACGATCTTCCCAGTCATCGCCGTGAATCTTGAGGTAAGACCAAAGATTATCCAGGTCGAGTGACAGACTTGCGACGCGATCAGCCATGCGGATTTGCTAGGCGGCCTCGCGACGGAGAGAGCGCAGCGCGGATACGAGCTCAGGCAAACGATTGTTGACTACACCGAGCGTCTCGTTGACGTTCAACGTACCGTTTGCGATTTGCGCCGAGTTGAGCACAAACACGTTCTGTAGTGAGGTCTCCATCGGCGGCAACAGCTTTTCCGAGTAGTCTAGCGTCGACACGGCGAGTACCTGGCGGGCTCTGGCTATCCCTTTCGCGACGACCTGGTCCCGCCGGAAATGCGGATACAATTGCTCAAGCGCGGAAAGGCAGTCTTCGTAGATCGCTTCATCTTCTTTTCGCCAGTACGGATCGTCCTGGGTAAGGTACTGCGGTAAGTATACAAGCGCGTTACCGCCGAAGTTCTTTTTGTCGACCAAGGCGGTCATTTCGATGACCCCGGTAAATGGCACGCCACTATCCGTAATGTTCGTGACGTAGTAAGGCGATAGACTGCTTTTCATGACGAAAGACGGGCAGATGATTCCCTGGTAGGTCACACTTCGGAGTCTCGCTTTTTCGACTTCGCCAAGGTCGGGACATAGCTGGGCAATCGAGCCGGTCGGCACCGTCAAAATGACCGCGTCGAAATCGGAGCGCCGATCATTCCATGCGACCGTGCTACGAGCATGGCTTCTCGAGACTTCTTCCACTTGGGCGCCGTAATGTGTCGCGACGCCGGAATCGTCGACAGCTTGCTGTAGGCGATCGAGGATCGTCTTGTAGCCCCCCTCCACGTAGCCAAACATCTCACGCTTGAGCCCGGCTCGCCTCGCAGCATACATCCGCGCAATGATGGCCCAGATAAACGAGGCGCTCGCAACTTTGTAGTTGTCGCCTAACTTGCTCTTGAGCAGAGGGAGCCAAATCTTCTCGACAACTCGCCGCCCGGAGTGTTTCGAAAGCCAGTCGACTGCGAGGACTTTCTCGAGAGCGCGCCAGTTGCGGATTTTTGACGCCAAAAAGATAGTACCACCGAGCCGGAGCTTTTCGATCAGCCCGAGCGGCGGGAACCGCAGGAACTCGACGGCACTTGACATCGACACTAGCTTGCCATCTGTAAGGAAACCTGTTTTCGTGATGCCCCAGTTGAGGCTACCCTCGAGCCCAAGATCCGAAATTAGTGACATCAAATGCTGATCGGACATGAGCATTACATGATAGAACCGATCCCAATCGTAATTGCCGATACGATCTGGCGAAGCTAAGCCTCCTGTAGAAGGCGCAGCCTCGAATAACTCGACGGCAGCGCCCAGGGAGCGCAGTCGCCATGACAGATACATTCCTAGGACGCCTCCGCCAACGACCCCGATACGTAACGAGCCTAATGGGCCCACGACCTCTGGGACCGCCGTCGACGGTACGACGGCCGATGGGTTAGCAGCCATTGGCGAAAGTTCTCCCCTTAGTGTCGTGCGAGCGTCTGCGTAAATGTCGGCACTGTAGGTGGTCTTGTGGACAGACTGTTAAGCTCGTTCTGATCGCAAACACGGGATAGTTTCCTGTAACAAAGACCACAAAACAACGCCGCTCAGAAGTGTACGTCAAAATTGAGAACGGCGTCACAATACTGCCCGAGAACCAAGTTGGCACACGGCGAGCCGGCATTGTCAAATTCGATCTCTGCTCGTATCGATGAATCGCGCCATTATAATGCCGGCATGCTGACGCAAAAGAAATTCATTGGAATCCAGGATTACATAATGGGTGAGAGATACTCACATCCAGATCAAGAAGCATTTCGTGGTACTTATTCGTGATGCGTAAAGCTGGGTCATGGTGGCGCAAATACTTACCGGGAAACGTGTCGAATCCATTCCGCCTCGCGACCCGCCTGTTGACCGAAAGAAAACCGGCAGCGCGATCCGCCGTGATGATGGCGGCAGCAGGGATTCTGTTAGCGCCGATTGACTGGGGTCTGCGACCGTTCGAGCAGAGGAGATATTCCAGAGCCTCGGTGTCAGAGCGCCCGATCCTCATTGTCGTCGGCCCTCCCAGGAGCGGGACGACACTCGTAGCTCAATACCTGATCAACGCGTTCAATGTTTCCTACATCAATAATCTAACGTCTCTTTTTCCCGGTTCGCCGATTACCGTCAACCGGGTCCTGAAGCACGTCGTCCCACTACGCGCCGGCGACTATGAAGCGTTTTACGGCAAGAGTCGCGGTCTCGCCGGGGCAAACGACGGTCTCTACATTTGGGACCGATGGCTTGGCTCTGACAGGCACCAGGTTCCCGCTCGTCTCGAAGATGGCGCTTCGGACAACATGCTACGGTTCTTTGGGGCGATGGATGGTCTTTACCAGCTTCCGGTGGTGAACAAGGTCAACAGGCTGAACACCTGTGCGCACCTCGTTGCCGAGGTGCTCCAAAATGCCCGCTTCATTTGTCTGCAGAGAAATCCGCTGCATCTTGCGCAGTCTCTCTATGTTGCCAGAAGGGACATAACGGGCAACATGCGGTCGGCGTACGGCGTTCAGCATCCGAATTCGGAACCTGAGGATCCGATCGAGGACGTTTGCCAGCAGGTGCTATTCCATGAGCAAAACGCGCGACGGCAGCAGGATTTATTGGGCGAATCCAGGTTTTCTATCTTGTCTTACGAAGACTTCTGTCGGAATCCCAGGTCTTTTGTCAAAAGCATACTCGAGCAGCACGATGCCCTACGATTGAGATCAGGTAGTGGCAAGCTCGCCACCTCATTCACGGTCTCCGACAGGATTCGTGTATCGAATGTCGTATACGAACGCATGCGGGATCGGTTGTCGGAACTCGGTACCGGTCAGATCAGGTGCCGGCGTCTCTGACTGCGGAAGCGGCTTTCGCCATTTTTCCGAGAGATGAGTTGAACCTACGCAGGAAATACGCACCGGATAACGTAACGCCAACAAACGTTATGGCGTGATAGTAGATGCCGACGCTCAGCGCTATGTCGGGATTGACACCAAACAGTCCGAGGCCCAGTACGAAGCAGTACTCGATTGTTCCAACGAATGCGGGTGCACTGGGCAACGAAATACCCGCGACGAGAAGTCCAAGTATGAGCACCGCCGCAGTGGGGTCAGAACCGACGTCGAAGGCCATTATCGACATATGGATAGCGAAAGCGAGTAGCGCCCACTGAATGATAGAGTTAATAAAGATCAATATGATCACATGGCCGGAACTCCTCGTTAGAACAGCAAAACCCTGCCGTAGCTGAGTCAGCCTCTGCGATATGAGCGGACGCAGTCGAGTCGGTAGCAGACGATGAATTGGCTTCAGCAACGAGATCAGCCAAGCTGGCGAGGCGGCAATCGCATACGCCGCGGAAATGGCAAGTATCGCGGCGATCAGGATGAAGGTCCTGGCAGCCTCGAACTCAGTCGAGGTGGAAGGACTGGCATATAACGCTGCGGTCAGAAGAAGCAGCAACGTGACTACATCGAACACGCGTTCGAGAACTACCGTGCCGAAAACCGTGCTGATGGAGATATCCTGTTCCTTGCCGAGGGCGAACACCCGCAGCAATTCCCCAAGTCGTACGGGCAGAACGTTATTCCCGGCGAAGCCAATCATCATCGCCGGCACTAATTCGCGTGCCGGGATATCTCGAGTGGGTCGTAGCAGGATGGACCAGCGTACAGCTTTGAGCCAGTAAAAGACTGCAAGCGCAAGGAGAAAAGGTATCGCGAGCCAGAGGTTCGCAGTCCGCAACGACGATGCCACAGCCGATAGCTGAACGTTGCGAAGCGCGAGCCACAGGAAAAGAGCGCCGACAAGAAGCCCCACGACCACGGTAATTCTTTTCGATGTCCTTCCCACGATTTGATCCGCCTGCAGGTCGCCTGACTGTCACGTCGACTTTAGCGTCATTCGGCTCTTTTTTCTGCCGGGATTTGAGACTTTTGTTAAACTCCGCCGGACGTCCAACCGGCCCACCGAATTATGACCGTCCGCGCGCGCTTCGCCCCCAGCCCCACTGGCGTCCTGCGCCTCGGCAGTGTTCGTACAGCACTATTCAGCTGGCTGTATGCCCGCCGCCATGGTGGTCAGTTCATCCTCCGAATCGAGGACACGGATAAAGAGCGTTCGACGCAGGAGAATGTCGAGGCGATCCTCGAGGGCATGGCGTGGCTGGGACTGAATGCAGATGAGGGTCCTTTCTATCAATCCGAGCGGATGGGTCGCTATAAGGAAGTTGCCGACCAGTGGCTCGTGGATGGTAAGGCTTACCACTGCTACTGTACGAAGGAAGAAATCGATGCCTTGCGCGAAGAGCAGATGGCGAAGGGAGAGCGCGTGCGCTACGACGGCCGCTGCCGGGAGCGCACCGAGCCGAGGGAAGGGATTGACCCGGTCGTGCGTTTCAGGAACCCGCTCGATGGCGAGGTTGTCGTCACCGACAGCGTGATTATGCTCACTGGGCTGCAGACGAGAGGTAACTCCCTGATTTGCAGGTGTTATTCAACCGTAGAACCTCAGCTTACCAATCGGTGTCGCTGAGCTGGCCAGTCGCCTAACCGCTTGATTTCCGTGGTCCTGTGACCACCGGTTTCAACGAGTTAGATCGCCCAAAAGTAACCAACTGATTCCACCGAGCCTTCTGAGTGCGCTCAGTTTTAGTCTCACTTCAGCTGTTCCTAGTACTGGTGAGAACAAAGGAAGCTGGCCAAGCGGGTTCACTTCCTTTTCCTCGCGTTGAGCAAATCGGAGACGTCCGGATCGCAGTCCACGCCTGGCTGACCGGCGGCGATACCCTAATTATGGGAGATGAGGGCATGGATCGCTACGCCGGTACCTATCTTTCTAGCGGGGAATTTTCTCCACCGTAGATGTCTATCCTAATCAAGAAATTGCTGTGCCCAGCTCTCAAAACTACTCATGATCCATATCTGCTCCAACTGGTCTGATGATGCCTGCGCCAGGTGGGTGCTCGCCTGTCGAATAGACTCTGTCTGAAAAAGTCCGCGTCTCTGCATTCCCGGCAGAAGCTCCTGATGCAGAAACTCCTGGAAAGGACTGGCCTTCATAAAAGAGCGCAGAGGAATGCCAAAGCTCATCTTGCGTCGGAAAGCGAATGCCTCATTAAATTTACTCGCACACAGCTCCTTGAGCGCAAACTTGGGCTCTTTTTTTCCATCTCGCTTAGCGATCAAGCCGCTGGCTGGAAAGCCGAGGGCAGTGGCGACGAGATCATTGTCGAGAAATGGAACCCGATTTTCTATGCTGCTTGCCATTGACATCTTGTCCTGTCGCATCAGCAAATCTGGCAAGTACGTCATTATTTCGTATTGCCGATAATTTCGCAGATTCTTGCCGTCTAATCCTGCCGCTAGGTCTGCACGATAGGTCACCGCCCGATCGAACTCGAAATCTGGCTTGAGATCGCTCGCCGCCGCCAGCGAACAGAACGACGAAGCCATTACCATTCGTAGGCGCGGATCGGCGTAGTATCGAATGACCGGCAAGAGAGACCTGTTGTTGCTGCGCAACCTGCTGAGAAACATTCGAGTCAACCAAGGATTGCGCGCTGTGTCGAGAAATCTAAGATATCCAGCGAGGACCTCGTCGGCACCCTCGCCGCTTAGAAGCACCGTTACGTGCTTCCTTGCCTCCTGACTCAGCAAGAAAATGCCAATAGTATTTGGGTGATTCAGTGGTTGTTCAAAATGCCAGGTCGCAGTGCCGAATTGCTCCATATAGTAATCTGCGCTGAGTGTGAACTTGTGAGCTTCTAGATTCAGGAGGTCAGCGGCGTAGTCAATGTACGGCTCTTCAGAAAAATCGGGCTCTTCAAAAATTATCGATATAGTATTGAGTTGTTCTTTGTCGACATGGCACGCAGCATAATAGCTGACAAGCGAGGAATCTACTCCGCCCGAAAGCTGGCATCCCAGCTTAACATCGCTCATTAATTGAGCCTGTACGGAGTTATTGAGTGCCTGATCCAACATAGCAATCACTTCGTGATTGGCCGCTGTCTGGATATCCTCACTCAATAGGTCGTGATAGATATGGATTTGGGTTTCTCCGGACCTATCTACCGTCCAATAGGTACCCGGCGTAAGATTTGTGACATTTCTGAACAAGGTTCGGTTAATGAGATTTCGGAATAGTAACAGTTCGTCGAGGTGATTCTCATTCAGTTCGAATCGGAAGTCGGGCAGCGCCTTGAAAGCTTTCATCTCTGACGAAAAAGCCAGTCTTGCCTCGTCCTCGAGTACATACAGGGGCTTTATCCCAAAACGATCTCGAGCCAATATCAGTTGTCCCGATTTGGCATCGTAAAGCACTATCGCGAACATTCCATTCAGCATCCGTATCATTTGCTCAAAGCCATACTCCAGGTAGAGGTTGAGAACGACTTCGGTATCAGTCGTGCTTCGGAATCTATGCCCCTTCTTTTGAAGCGACTCGCGAAAGTCAAATGCGTTGTATATCTCACCATTCATCAGAAGAATCACGCTTCCATCAGTGCTGCGCATTGGTTGATGGCCGTTGTCTGATAGGTCGAGAATACTTAATCGATTAAAGCCCAATATGAGATCTGCGGGGAACGCGAGTTGGGCCGGTTCATTTGGATCTGCAATCTCGATTCGTTGTTGGCCAGTATCAACATAGACGATGCCTGAATCGTCAGGGCCGCGGTGCCGCGTCAACGACAACATTCTGAGAATCGGCTCGTTACTCGTCTCGAGTTTCGTTCCGAAATGGAGGTATCCGGTTATTCCGCACATTCGATTTTCCCTATCAATACCTGTGCCTCAGTCAAGTTTTCTTGGCTTGTTCTGTCGTTCTAAATTTCAGGATCCACCGGCCGTGTTGCGCGGCGTTACGCGACTTAATACTTAGAATCCTTACCTTCGTGAATTGCGGTCATTTAGGTTGGTATATTATCGCAGGACTAGTGTATACGTGTCTGAGCGCGACCGCTACAAAGTGTTACTCGACGGAGACTAAAGATCTAGGAGTTCGACTGCGTTGGAGCTAGTCGTTCTACTCGTAATAGTTATACTTGGCCTTATCGGGCATGCGTCCATTCTCCTACAATTAAGGGTGTGCGAGGAAAACGTCGAGTTACTGCGCAGCTCGAGCGTCGATTGCAATTCGAGTAAAACAAAGTCTCACACGATGTCACGTTGAGTTCATCTCAAGGTCCAGCACAGATCGACCACATCGTGTTGTCACGGTTTGGCGATCTCCTAATCGAAACCAAGAATTACAAAGGTTAGATTTTCGGTGACGCCAGATCGAAGCAATAGACACAGGCTATTTGCAGAAAGAAAAGTCGGTTTCAAAACCCATTGCGCCAAAACTATGAACACGGGAAACCGTGGAGTCCTTTTTCTCAATCGATTCGCAGTATATCCGTTCCGTTGTCGTGTTTGTTGGAGATAGCAAGATCAACACAAATCTTCCGGAGAATGTCATCAACTTACGTGGTTTGTACCCGTACATTTGCTCACTAGCTGGAGTCGTTCTAGAGGGGGCAGGTCATGACAATGAACCTGATGAGTCGAAATTCTCTCTTAAATCAGGCCAACTGAAGTCCAGAATCCACTGACGAGGTTCAGGATAGGAACGACTGCGGGGCAAATTGGCTCGAAGATGAAACGATACCGGTTATCGAAATTAATCAGTTCTGACAACCACGTTGTGCTGCTTCTGTTGCTCCTTGCAAGAATGATCGTGTCGTCTGTATCAATGGACCCCGGCACATTAAGGTGCCGCGTAGCGGTTTTGCGAAGGCGTGCCCCTAGCCGGCCTGTACGCACATAATGCAGTGCGCGCCGTCAGCAGTAGTCGGACCGACTGTGGTGTTTGAATAAGAGAGACTTTTGACTCATCGTTACTTTGAAGAGGAACGATGATGACAAAGAAGAAAGATAGCGCCGACAACGCAATACGAGACATTCGCCGAGCAACGCGCCGGCGTTATTCAGCCGAAGAGAAGATCAGGATCGTGCTGGAAGGGCTTCGAGGCGAGTCCAGCATTGCGGAGCTTTGCCGCAAGGAAGGCATCAATCAGAATCTGTACTACCGCTGGTCGAAGGAGTTCCTGGAGGCGGGCAAGAAGCGCCTGGCCGGGGACACGGTGATCGCATACGTCGCGGCAATGGCAAGTATCGCGGCGATTAGGATGAAGGTCCTGGCAGCCTCGAATTCAGTCGAGGTGAAAGGACTGGCATATAACGCTGCGGTCAGAAGAAGCAGCAACGTGACTACATCGAACACGCGTTCGAGAACTACCGTGCCGAAAACCGTGCTGATGGAGATATCCTGTTCCTTGCCGAGGGCGAATACCCGCAGCAACTCCCCAAGTCGTACCGGCAGAACGTTATTCCCGGCGAAGCCAATCATCATCGCCGGCACTAAATCGCGTGCCGGGATATCTCGAGTAGGTCGTAGTAGGATGGACCAGCGTACAGCTTTGAGCCAGTAAAAGAGTGCAAGTGACAGGAGAAAAGGGATCGCCATCCAGAGGTCCGCGCTTCGCAGCGAGGATGCCACGGCCGATAGCTGAACGTCGCGAAGTGAGAGCCACAGGAAGAGGCCGCCGATCAGCAGGCCGATTGCAACGGTGATTCTCCTCGACGCTTTCCCCATGTGGCGGATAGTAAAATATTCTCGGCCGATCCGAGAGTACTTTAGCCATATTTCAGGCAGATATCTGTCTCACCTTATATGTTCTGGTAAACTGCGCCGCGATCCCGATCCCCTACAAAAAATTTATGAAAGTTCGAACCCGCTTTGCCCCAAGCCCCACCGGCGTATTGCACCTTGGCAGCGTGCGAACGGCGCTTTTTTCTTGGCTTTATGCACGTCATCACCGCGGGGAATTCGTGCTGCGAATTGAAGACACGGACAGCGAGCGCTCGACGCAGGAGAATGTCGAGGCGATCCTCGAGGGCATGGCGTGGCTGGGACTGAATGCAGATGAGGGTCCTTTCTATCAATCCGAGCGGATGGGTCGCTATAAGGAAGTTGCCGACCAGTGGCTCGTGGATGGTAAGGCTTACCACTGCTACTGTACGAAGGAAGAAATCGATGCCTTGCGCGAAGAGCAGATGGCGAAGGGAGAGCGCGTGCGCTACGACGGCCGCTGCCGGGAGCGCACCGAGCCGAGGGAAGGGATTGACCCGGTCGTGCGTTTCAGGAACCCGCTCGATGGCGAGGTTGTCGTCACCGACAGCGTGATTATGCTCACTGGGCTGCAGACGAGAGGTAACTCCCTGATTTGCAGGTGTTATTCAACCGTAGAACCTCAGCTTACCAATCGGTGTCGCTGAGCTGGCCAGTCGCCTAACCGCTTGATTTCCGTGGTCCTGTGACCACCGGTTTCAACGAGTTAGATCGCCCAAAAGTAACCAACTGATTCCACCGAGCCTTCTGAGTGCGCTCAGTTTTAGTCTCACTTCAGCTGTTCCTAGTACTGGTGAGAACAAAGGAAGCTGGCCAAGCGGGTTCACTTCCTTTTCCTCGCGTTGAGCAAATCGGAGACGTCCGGATCGCAGTCCACGCCTGGCTGACCGGCGGCGATACCCTAATTATGGGAGATGAGGGCATGGATCGCTACGCCGGTACCTATCTTTCTAGCGGGGAATTTTCTCCACCGTAGATGTCTATCCTAATCAAGAAATTGCTGTGCCCAGCTCTCAAAACTACTCATGATCCATATCTGCTCCAACTGGTCTGATGATGCCTGCGCCAGGTGGGTGCTCGCCTGTCGAATAGACTCTGTCTGAAAAAGTCCGCGTCTCTGCATTCCCGGCAGAAGCTCCTGATGCAGAAACTCCTGGAAAGGACTGGCCTTCATAAAAGAGCGCAGAGGAATGCCAAAGCTCATCTTGCGTCGGAAAGCGAATGCCTCATTAAATTTACTCGCACACAGCTCCTTGAGCGCAAACTTGGGCTCTTTTTTTCCATCTCGCTTAGCGATCAAGCCGCTGGCTGGAAAGCCGAGGGCAGTGGCGACGAGATCATTGTCGAGAAATGGAACCCGATTTTCTATGCTGCTTGCCATTGACATCTTGTCCTGTCGCATCAGCAAATCTGGCAAGTACGTCATTATTTCGTATTGCCGATAATTTCGCAGATTCTTGCCGTCTAATCCTGCCGCTAGGTCTGCACGATAGGTCACCGCCCGATCGAACTCGAAATCTGGCTTGAGATCGCTCGCCGCCGCCAGCGAACAGAACGACGAAGCCATTACCATTCGTAGGCGCGGATCGGCGTAGTATCGAATGACCGGCAAGAGAGACCTGTTGTTGCTGCGCAACCTGCTGAGAAACATTCGAGTCAACCAAGGATTGCGCGCTGTGTCGAGAAATCTAAGATATCCAGCGAGGACCTCGTCGGCACCCTCGCCGCTTAGAAGCACCGTTACGTGCTTCCTTGCCTCCTGACTCAGCAAGAAAATGCCAATAGTATTTGGGTGATTCAGTGGTTGTTCAAAATGCCAGGTCGCAGTGCCGAATTGCTCCATATAGTAATCTGCGCTGAGTGTGAACTTGTGAGCTTCTAGATTCAGGAGGTCAGCGGCGTAGTCAATGTACGGCTCTTCAGAAAAATCGGGCTCTTCAAAAATTATCGATATAGTATTGAGTTGTTCTTTGTCGACATGGCACGCAGCATAATAGCTGACAAGCGAGGAATCTACTCCGCCCGAAAGCTGGCATCCCAGCTTAACATCGCTCATTAATTGAGCCTGTACGGAGTTATTGAGTGCCTGATCCAACATAGCAATCACTTCGTGATTGGCCGCTGTCTGGATATCCTCACTCAATAGGTCGTGATAGATATGGATTTGGGTTTCTCCGGACCTATCTACCGTCCAATAGGTACCCGGCGTAAGATTTGTGACATTTCTGAACAAGGTTCGGTTAATGAGATTTCGGAATAGTAACAGTTCGTCGAGGTGATTCTCATTCAGTTCGAATCGGAAGTCGGGCAGCGCCTTGAAAGCTTTCATCTCTGACGAAAAAGCCAGTCTTGCCTCGTCCTCGAGTACATACAGGGGCTTTATCCCAAAACGATCTCGAGCCAATATCAGTTGTCCCGATTTGGCATCGTAAAGCACTATCGCGAACATTCCATTCAGCATCCGTATCATTTGCTCAAAGCCATACTCCAGGTAGAGGTTGAGAACGACTTCGGTATCAGTCGTGCTTCGGAATCTATGCCCCTTCTTTTGAAGCGACTCGCGAAAGTCAAATGCGTTGTATATCTCACCATTCATCAGAAGAATCACGCTTCCATCAGTGCTGCGCATTGGTTGATGGCCGTTGTCTGATAGGTCGAGAATACTTAATCGATTAAAGCCCAATATGAGATCTGCGGGGAACGCGAGTTGGGCCGGTTCATTTGGATCTGCAATCTCGATTCGTTGTTGGCCAGTATCAACATAGACGATGCCTGAATCGTCAGGGCCGCGGTGCCGCGTCAACGACAACATTCTGAGAATCGGCTCGTTACTCGTCTCGAGTTTCGTTCCGAAATTGAGGTATCCGGTTATTCCGCACATTCGATTTTCCCTAACAATTCCTGTGCCTCAGTCAAGTTTTTTCGGCTTGTTCTGTCGTTCTGAATTTCAGGATCCACCGGCCGTGTTGCGCGGCGTTACGCGACTTGATACTTAGAATCCCTACCTTCGTGAATTGCGGTCATTTAGGTTGGCATATTACCGCAGGACTAGTGTATATGTGTCTGAGCGCGACCGCTACAAAGTGTTACTCGACGGAGACTAAAGATCTAGGAGTTCGACTGCGATGGAGCTAGTCGTTCTACTCCTAATAGTTGTATTTGGCCTTATCGGGCATACCTCCATTCTCCTACAATTAAGGGTGTGCGAGGAAAACGTCGGGTTACTGCGCAGCTCGAGCGTCGATTGCAATCCGAGTAAAACCAAGTCTCACACGATGTCACGTTGAGTTCATCTCAAGGTCCGGCACAGATCGACCACATCGTCTTGTCACGGTTTGGCGATCTCGTAATCCAAACCAAGAATTACAAAGGTTAGATTTTCGGTGACGCCAGATCGAAGCAATAGACACAGGCTATTTACGGAAAGAAGAGTCGGTTTCAAAACCCGTTGCGCCAAAACAATGAACACGTGAAACCGTGGAGTCCTTTTTCTCAATCGATTCGCAGTTTATCCGTTCCGTTGTCGTGTTTGTTGGAGATAGCAAGATCAGCACAAATCTTCCGGAGAACGTCATCAACTTACGTGGTTTGTACCCGTACATTTGCTCACTAGCTGGAGTCGTAATAGGGGGCAGGTCACCAAAAAGAAGCTTCCTCTAATGGCTTACTATCAGATATTTTCATTGAATCTCATTCGAATAAACAGATCGTAGCCTGAGCCGATAGCGATGCAAAAAATAAACACCCGTTGATGTG
>Ga0224512_10003425_pt1 | contig 13977 bp, 9 predicted proteins | sample SF_May12_sed_USG_4_FD_169103 | JGI IMG/M metagenome (GOLD analysis project Ga0224512, IMG submission 169103) | Sediment microbial communities from San Francisco Bay, California, United States - SF_May12_sed_USGS_13 | ecosystem: Environmental > Aquatic > Marine > Sediment | place: USA: California...
GCTGAAATGCTTCTTGAACCTCGTCTCCGTGGCGGCCCAGTCGGCGATGGTGAGCGGCAGCGTCATGACCGCCTCGTTGCCATCCTCGTCCTGGTACTTGAGGTCATATTCCGGCCAGGTATCGTGAATCGACGGGTTGCCGTCGAGCGAGAGTCGCTCGGGGAAGGACTCTCCCTGGGCCGGGTCATGCACCAAGACCGGGTAGGCCCGGGTCTCCAGCGCCAGCCTCGCCGCCTTGGTCGAGGCGTCATCGCCGAGGCCGTGCTCCGGCGGGCACGGCGAGTGGAGCATGAACACCGATGGATAATGCGATTGGAGACCGCGGAGGACGCCGCCGATCAAGTGGGACGACGCCGCTTGCGAGGACTGGAGCACGAACACGTTCCGATGGGCCATCGCGATGAGCGACATCTCCTTGCGGGTCTCCTCCTTGCCGTGCTGTCCCTTTCCGAACGCGGCCATGTCGCTGACCTGCCCGAGGAACCCGCTGGTGCAGGCCTGCCCGCCGGTGTTGGAGTAGACCTGGGTATCGAGCACCACGACCCGGATCGGCTTGCCCGATGCCAAGAGCCGGGACAGGTTCTGGAATCCGATGTCGAGCATGGCGCCGTCGCCGCCCAAGGCGATGATCGGCGGACACATATCGAACTCGTCCTCGTTGAACTGGCGCCATTCGAACCGGGTGAACTCCGGCTCGTGCTCGGCGGGGTCATATTGATCGGCCAGCTCGAGCTCCGCGCGGCGCACCGCAACGAATCCGTCGGCCATCTTCCGCATGTGCGCTTCGAACACCCCGATGGCGATCGAGGGCGCATCCTGAAAGAGGTGGTTGACCCATGGAAACGGATACGGATTGTACGGATACGTGCTGCCCCAGACCGAAGAACAGCCGGTGGCGTTGGCCATTCCCACCGTGGCCCGTCCCTTGCCGCTGGGCCCCTCGGTGTAGCGCCACCGCAGATCCTTGAGCTCGCGGAGCATGCGGGAGATCCGCTCGACCACGGCCTTCTTCTCACCCTGAAGCGGGATGTCTCCGCCGTCGAGGATCCGTGTTACGCCGTCCAGGTCGACCTCCGACGCGAGAATGCCGCGTGCCTTGGCATCGAGCTGGGCAATCAGCCCATCCAGCCGTTCCACGTAGCGTTTCACCCGCGGCAGCATGAGGGCGTTGACGGCCGAGAGGACCAAGTGCACCACGGTCTTCTCGCCGCAGCCCATGCAGGCGCCATCGCCACCCGCCATCGACCGATAGTTGCTCTGCTTGAGCAAGAGCGACGACAAGACGCCGATACCCTCCTCGAGGCTCGCGATGTTGACGTAGCGATCGTTGGTCTCGGGCAGGTGCTGCCACACCTTCCACGTGCGCCGCAGCTGATCGACGACTTCTTCGTCTTGCTTGATCGTGATCAATGCCTGATCGGGGCACACGTCGACGCAGAGGTTACAGCCCTTGCATGCCTCCGGATTCACAGTGATCGAGAGCAGCCCCCCGGTTCCCTTCTCCTTGGATTCCGGGAGATCGAAGAACGGTCCGGTCTTGGCCAAGGGAAATTCGACCAGGGCTGAGTAGACCGGCGCAAATTCATCATCGAGCTCGCGGCGGCGTTCCGGTGACAGGTTGAGCTTGTCCGTCACGGTCCGGTACGCGGTCGACAGCACATCGGAGAAGCTGGTCATCGGCACGCCCTTGACGATGCGGCGTACCTCCATGGACAGCGGCTTCACGATCTGGCGCAGCCGATCGAAGGTCCGCCCGTTGGAGACGCTCGCAATGGCGGCGTGAATGACCTCATCGATTTCGCTCACCACACCCGGGATGGCAGCATCGGGGCACTGGGTCCAGCACTGGGCGCAACCGGTGCACTTCTCCGCGATGAACTTCGGCACCTCGAACCGGATATCGGTCATGTCGCGGATGGTGCTGGTAGCGGCCGGGATAGCGCTCATGGCCGCGAAGGGATCGGCGATCCCGTCGTCACCCGTCTTATAGAGGGCGCACACCTGCTCCCAAAACCTGCCCGGGTTGCCCATGCCGGGCCGGACGTTGGTGCCGTCGAGGATGGCCGGCATGACGGGCGGGGCACCCACTTCGCCTTCGGCCACTGCGAAAGCGGCGGTGTCCAGCGTCTGGACTTCCTCGAAACCGCGCCGGATGACGCGCAAATTGTCCTCCACCACCTGCTTGCCTCGGCTGCCGAACTTCTTGGTCATCTGCGCGCGAATGCCATCGAACAGCTTGGCTTCATCCAGCCCTTCGCGCTCGATGAGTCCGGAGACCCGGAAAAACGCCCCCATGAACGCAGCACCCTGCATACGGTACCGGAGATCGGGGTCGGATGCCTCTTCCATGGCGATCTTGAACGCATCGAGGAAGTGCACTCGGATGCCGCGGTCCTTGATCGCCTTGTGGCCGGTGGCCGGGAGACTGGCCCAAAACTCCTCCGGAGACCGGTCGGTTTGGATCACGAAGACACCGCCCTCGGCGAGCCCCGCGAGGGGATCGGAGTGGCGGAACACGTTGGGATCGGGTGACAGCACCACGTTCACATTCTTGAGCTCGCAATTGAGCCGGATGGGCTCCTTGGCGAGCACCGCATAGAACGTGGTCGGCTGGCCCTTCTTCTCCGACCCGTACTTGGGGTTGGCCTTGATGTACATGCCCAGGAGTTCCGAGGCCGTCATGGCGACGTTCTTCCCCATCGTGATCGCCCCCCAGCCACCCACGGAATGGATGCGAATGGCGGTGGATCCTTTGGGCAGGAGGTTGACGCCGTCCGCCGGCGGGAGCGACAGCTCCACCAGCTTGGGGTAGGTCTCCAGGAGTTCCTGTTGCCAGATCTCGAGCTTGGGCAGTCGGGTTCCCTGCCGGATGAAGTCGATCCCGAGATAGTACTGCCGCCGGTTCGCCCCTCCAGGCAGCATGTTCTCGACCGCCGCGATGAGGTCCTGCGGTTGGAGATCGCGGCTGCCGAGTCCGAAACACCCCGCGTAGAAGGCCGGTACCTCGGCCGGGCCGCATGCGGCCAGGCCCGGGAACGGGGCCGACCCGTTACCCCGAGAGTTTTCCGCGGCCTTGCTCATGGCCGCACGGATCTCACGGAGAATTGGTGGATCGACCGCGAGCGGTTGGTCGAGCCGCTCGAGGACCGTCACGGCCCGCTTGCCCTTGAGCAAGTGGGTGATGACATCCGCGGGGAAGGGCCGGAACATCGTCACGTTCAGGATGCCGATCTTGAGTCCGCGGGTCTCGCGCAGATAGTCGCACACCGCCTCGGCGTTGGGCACCACTGAGCCCTGCCCGGCGATGACGAACTCGGCGTCATCCAACCGATAGCCAGAGGCCCGCGCGTATTGCCGGCCGGTCAAGGCGGCGTATTCCGCGAAGGCCTGGTCGGTAAGCGCCGGCAGGTGGTCGAAATAGAAAGGACGTTGGGCCGCGACACCTTGCTGGTAGCTGTCCTGATTCTGCACGACGCCGGTCATGGTCGGGTAGTCGAGATCGAAGATTTCGGGAATCCGGCGCCGGCGATCACCGAAGACGTATCGCTGCGCCGGCGTGGGAGACTCGATCATGTCGGAGGGGTCACCAAGGAACTCCTTGACGAGCTCGCGCTCCGGCATGAGGACGGATTCGATGACGTGGCTGGTGAGGAACCCGTCTTGGGCGCAGATGCCGGGATTGAGCGACAGCTCGGCGACCTTGTGGGCAATCAGGTTCAGATCGGCCGCCTCTTGCGCGTCCTTGGCGAAGAGCTGGAAGAACCCGGTATCGTCCACCGCGTGATAGTCGTCGTGCCCCGCGTGCACGTTGAGCGCGTGCTTGGTCATGGCCCGTGCGGCGATGTTCAGCACGTAGGTCAAGCGCTTCCCGACCGCGGCATACAACGACTCGTGCATGTACGCGATGCCCTGGCCGCTGGAGAAGTTGGTGGCGCGGAGGCCCGCCATACTCATTCCTGCAGTGACCGCGGCCGCGGCATGTTCACCCTCGGGCTCGAAGAAGATGAGCCGCCGGCCGTTGACGTTGGTCCTGCCCTCGGCCACAGCAGCCGCCCAGCCCTCGCCCATCTGGGTCGACGGGGTGATCGGATAGGCTCCGGCCCCCTCGCTGGCCGCGGTTTCCATCTCGACAATTGAGCTGGTGCCGTCGACCGCCGTGGGAATGCCGGGGTACTTCGGGGCAGAAGTCGGGGGAGTCTTCTTCTTGAATATCACGCGTATGCCCTCTCAGCTGTCGGGGTGCGCTCGAAGGTCTGAGCGCCGTCAATCCACACGATTGCACCCGTGGGACATCGTGCCGTCGCCTGAGGAGTGGCGAGGCTGTTCTTGGAATAGTCGATGACGGCCAAGCCGTTCACCATCGCGATCAGTCCGGGCGCCGCATCCAGTGCGCACTTGCCGCATCCCGTGCAGGCGACCTGGCAGACCGCTTCCGCCTCATCGCCTTCCAGCAAGTTCTTGCATTGCACGATGAGCTTCTGCTCGATGGGCATCAAGGTGAACAGATCCTTCGGGCAGGCTTCCACGCAGTCGCCACATGCCGTGCAGCGCTCCGGGATCACGACCGGAAGCTCTGTCTCGTTCATGTAGATCGCGTCGAAGTCGCACGCGATCTCACAGTCCGCGAGGCCGAGGCAGCCCCACGAGCAGCCCTTCCCGCCGCCAGCGACCGCCGCGGCTGCCTTGCAGGTCTGGAGCCCCCGGTACTCGGCCTGCGACGGGGCGACATCGCAGCCGCCCGCGCACAGGAGCCGGGCCACCCGCTTGGTGGCCTCGCCCGCATCGACCCCCAGATAGGAGGCCATGTCCGTTACCTGGTCGGGGCCCATCACGGTGCACGTTGCCGGTTGGATCTGTCCATCGATCAGGGCCTCGGCAAACGCTCGGCATCCCGCCTTGCCGCAGGCGCCGCAGTTGTTGCCCGGCAGCATGTCGACCACGGCATTGATCCGGGGGTCTTCCCACACCCAGAACTTGCGGTTCGCAAGGGCGATGAGGGTGGCAAAGACCAAACCGACTCCACCCAGGATAGCGACCGAGACCAGAACCGTTGTCAGGTCCATGGACGCTCCAGTCTAGCTCACGTCGGTGAGATCGGCCTGCTGCAGAAGCCAGGCGGCGAGCTTGTCGACCGGATCGGCTGCGGCCTCTGGGGCTCCGGCCGGGATGCCTCCGACCGAGGCATCGCCGCGGGCCGGACCGCTGGACTTGGCCGCTTCTGCCATGGCGGTCAACTGCCGAAGTTCTTCGGCCTGCTGACGCGGACTCAAGCCGCCCGCGGGGCGGGTCGGTTCCCGTGATGGTACCGATCCGATCGAGAGCCGCTGCCACGGTGCCGCGCCCGCGGCCGGCTCGTGGGTGAACACGGCCGCCGTTTCGGGCATGAGGGCCGCTATTCCCGGTCCGTCCCAGGCAGTGAAACGGTCCAGGCCGCTCACTCTGTGCGTCTGTACCACGAAGGTGCCCGGCGTGATCAGGCGGACCAGCGGGGCCGGTGGGGCCTCTCCCCGAACGACCAGGACGATCTTCAGCGATCCATCCAGGAATTCCGCCACGCCGCCGGTACGCAGATCGGCGCCGTCGACCGTGACCACCAGCGGCGGCGCGAGCGCACGCTCGCGCCGGCTCCACTCGGGGAACGCGAAGCCATCGAGGCTCGGCACCCGCGTGTTGCGCGCCGCGCCTCCGGACCGGGCCTGATCGAACGCCCGAGCCGCACCGAAGGCGCGTCCAATTCGTTCGAGTGCCTGGCCGATCGTCGCGGTGAGGTTCCCTCCCGACGGCACGTCCACGAGGAACAGGTCCCGATCGAGCGCCGCCAGATCGCGGATTGTGTCGCGGGCCTTCTGAATCGTCTTGAGGAGGCGCCCATCCAACGACGCGGTTGCGAACAGGGACGAAAACCGTTCGCTATCGATGCGGCTGCCGGCAAACGGCCCGAGCTCGACCGTCATGCGCTCCCGGGTCCCGTTGGAGTTCCCGCGGTTCGCGATGTAGTGGTCGACCTGGTCGGCTGTGGTTCCAAGGGCGCCGAGGAAGGCATCGCGCTGGCCCGCCAGGGCCTGGAAGACGAGGTCCACGCGGTCGTCAGACGGCATAGCGATCCAGCTCCGTGTTGAGCAACGCCAGCTTCTGTTCTGCGGATTGGAGATGCTCGCGCCGCACTTCCTCGTACACCGGCAAGCTCGCATTTCGATAGAACATGCCGAGGCGCACCTTCCCGTCGACTTGAGCCAGTCGATGTGCCTCAGTCAGGTCGGAAGGGTCGTGGACGACATGGTTCTGGTAGATCGCCTCGACGTCCGGGGCCACGATTCCGTTCGGATGCACGAGGAGTTCGACGTTCTTCGGGTCGCGAACGGCGTCCAAGAAGAGCGTCTCGGTGAACTTGGGACACCGCTGAAGGACCCGAATGAAAGAAAACCCACGGTGATGGAACCCCGCCGAGAGCGTTTGAAACAGATGCTCAGGAATCCAGTCACCGGTCTGGGCCACGAACGAGGCATTGGTGACGCCCAAGGTGGCGGAAATTGGATTGAGGCCCGGGAGATAGGCACCCCTGGGCTGAGTATTACTGGGCCGCCCCTGCGGCGAGGTCGGCGACGTTTGGTTCTTGGTCAGGCCGTACACGCCATTGTCCAACATCAGCACGACCATGTCGGGGTTGTACCGGGTCGTGTGGATCCAGTGCCCGGCGCCGATGGAGCAGCAGTCCCCATCACCCATCACCACAAAGACGTGGAGGTCGGGGCGACGGAGTTTCACCCCAGTGGCGACGGGAAGTGCCCGGCCGTGCAGGCCGTGGAAGCCGTAGGTGTGGAGATAGTGGGGGAAGCGGCTGGAACACCCGATCCCGGACACGAACACGGTGCGCTCGGGCGGCAGTTGCTCGGTTTCCAACAGACGTTCGACCGCGGTGAGGACGGCGTGGTCCCCGCACCCCGGGCACCAGCGCGCCGTGGCGCCGGCATAATCGTCCATGGTGAACGACCGATCGTCGTCCGTGCCGCAGCCCAGCAGTGAGCAACCCTCCTCGATCATGACGTGGCTCCCTTCGCCAGATGGGCGAGTATGGCCTGGTGAATCATCTTGGGCTGGAGTGGCTCGCCCGGCACGCGAGTCCAGCAGTCGACATCGACCAGCGTCGTTGCCCGGAGCAGCCAGGCCAGCTGCCCCCGGCGCCGGTTCTCCTCGGTAATGAATGGATCGTCGGGCTCGTCGCTGTAGTTGATCTCGACGGTCATGACCTTGCCGAACCGTTGGAAGATACCTTTGAGACCGGGCTCGAGCGGTGAGAGAAAGCGAAGGTGGAGCGACGAGACTGCGAGTCCCTGTGCCCGCGCCCGATCGACCGCTTCATGGATGGCGCCCTCGGTGCTCCCCCAGCCCACGACCAAGAGATCGCCGGCGTCATCCCCACGGACCGTGGGCGGCCGGAGTGTGCTTTGAAAGACCGCCAGCTTACGACTGCGCATGGCGCACCCGAGCTGGTTCACGCCGGGGCCGTAGGCGACCTTGCTCCGCTCGTCGTGGGCCAAGCCAGTGGCGGTAAACATCCCGCCGGGTTGGCCGGGAATGATCCGGCGCGAGAGCCCGGCCTCCGGATCCCATTGGTAGGGCAAGGTGCCCTCCGGAACGGGGCTCAGATCGACCGGAGCGGCGATCCACTCCGTGGTTACTTCCGGACGGGGGAAGGGCTGAACCCCGGTCGCCAGGTTGGCATCCGACAGCACCATCACGAGGCAGCGGAATGCCTCGGCGATGCGCCGGGCCGTGATCATACAGGCAAAGCATTCTTCGATGGTGGCCGGGGCGAGGACGACGTGGGGCGTGTCGCCGGGCTGCCCGAAGATGGCGGCCAGGAGATCCGATTGCTCGACTTTGGTCGGCAGCCCCGTGCTCGGCCCGCCGCGCTGCACATCCACCAAGACGAGCGGCGTTTCGGTCATGACGGCAAGGCCAAGGAACTCGGTCTTGAGCGCCAAGCCCGGGCCGGAGGTGATGGTGAACGCCACCTTGCCCGCGTAGGAGGCTCCGATGGCGACACCCACCGCCGCGATTTCGTCCTCCGCCTGGTGGACCACACCGCCAAAATCCTCGAAGACCTCGCTCAGGTAGTGCGACGCCGAGGTTGCCGGCGTGATGGGGTACATGGCACAGAGTTCCATGCCGGCCGCGATCGCGCCCAAGCCGACGGCCTGGTTGCCGTTCATGACGACCATGGCCCTCTCGCTCTTGGCGATGGGAACCTCGACCCGGAAATCGAGATGCTCCTCCGCCCACCGGATGCCGGCTTCCAGGAGTGCAATGTTGGTGTCGATCACCTCCTGCGACTTCTTTCGGAACTCATTGGCGATGAGCATGCGGAGGATATCGGGGTCCCGGCTATACACGGCGGCCAACAGCCCGAGCGCGAACATGTTCTTCCCGCGTGCCGGAATGTCGAGAATCTTCTGGCACTCCTCTTCCATCGGCACCCGAATGAACTGGTACGAGCGCTGCCCCAGCTCCTCCATGGCCGTCTGCCACTCCTCGCGGATCGTGGGATCCTCGTGGGTTTCCCACTGGCTCTCGATCAGGATGACGGCATCATCGGCTAAGGCGTCGAGGCGATGGCGGGACAACAACACCTGCTCGTTGAATGCCACTACCAGATTGGCGGCATCACCCCAGTTGGTGACCTGCTCGGTGCCGATGCGGATACGGTTGCCGCTCGCGCTGCCGGGCGTGCGGGCCGGCGGCTGGATCTCGGCGGGGATGATCTCGACCGTCCACACCCCGTTCCCCATGCGGGCGGAGGTGCGGCCGAATAGCTGTCCGCATTTCTGGGCGCCTTCACCCGAATCGGATACCACCTCGACCGTGTGCTCCGGGACCCGGATCTGGGCCGGGGGTCCTTCGAGAACGGTGACGGTCGAGGACTCGACGGAGTTGGGAGCGGGGGAGTTCATGGGTGTTCCGGTGCCAAAGTCATGGATGGTGCCGAGGTTCGGGTTTCTGAGCCGCACTCATCTTACCTCGTGGAAGGCCTCACTCGCCGTGACGCGCAACCACGTGTGAAGGCCCGGCTCATCACCAGGTCCACGAGGCCGGGTAAATCCTTACGAATCTTAAACTAAGGCCAGCAAGTATGGCGTAAGAAATCATGAAGGAATCTTCATGGTCACCTCAAGCAGGCCTCGCCTGGCGGGCCGCCAGTCGCAGCCCAGCGAGCCTCTCGGCTATCCAGCTCCAATTCACGAACAAGAGCAAGTGGAACATGCTCACGAAGAAGATCTGCATGCTCAACAAGATGGCCAGATGGAAGCCCACGGCGGCCGGGACGAGGATACGGCGCGCCATCTTCGAGAAGAGCGTCGTCACGAATCCCAGCTCGAACAGGAACACGGCGACCGCCCCGAGGGTCGTCAGCACGGCGGACCCGGCGACGATCGATCCCAGGTTACTGACCTGGTGCCCGGGGACGATGTGGGAGAAGAGCACGGCTTGACGGCCGATTTGCTCCGGACTGAACCAGCCTAGTCCATGGTGATACAGCTTTCCCCAAAAGCCGAACAGGTAGATCTGCGCCACGAAGAGCTGCATGAGGCGGAGCGGCCAGGTGTACTCCCAGTGAGGGGCGATGGCCGTCGCGCCACCGGTGCGACGGCCCACTCGCCAGACGTCGGCACTCCTGGCCGCCGAGAGCACCACCAGGCTCAGGACCGCAATCGTGAAGCCTCGCGCGTGAGGGTCCATTTCCACCAAGAACGTCTGGAGCGGTGCCAGGTGATACAGCATCACCGCCGCCGCCAGCGCGGCCACGCGTGTCCAGAGCCCCAAGAGCACTGCCAGGAGGGCAACGAGCGCGAGTGCCTCGATGATCTGTTCCACCCCGGAGTGACCCGGGAAGATGAGAAAACGCCATTGGGCCGAGGGCCGTGCTTGCCACCAAAACCCGTGCGGAATCCCGGATAGCGCCGCTATGTCCCAGGACCAGACAACCCACATCGCATGTGCCGCGATGATGATACGCGCGGCCGACAGATTCGCAGCGGCGCCGGGCGTGTACCACAGGTGCTGCCACTCGTGTTTCAGCCACCCCAGCAATCGTGCGCTCATGGCGCGATGTACTCGAAGACGAGGCTACGCGGTTGGTCCGCTGCCGCTCGTGGAGGCTCATCGAGGTTGGCGTGGAACTCGTAGATCCTGAGCCCCTTCACGTCGAGCGGGCTCAGACTATCGCCGTGCGTCCACACCGGCGGTAGCACGAGCCGGGGACGCGCGGCCAACGGCCCCCGGTCGCCCGGGAGGCGACGGCCCGCTTCCAGGTCGCCGCGTGCCCTGGCGATTTTGTCGAGGAGCCAGGGGGCCACTCGAGCGAATGCCTCCGGGTTTCGACGGCGGGTCCGGTCGAGCCACGTATGGAGGTCCATCCAGTCGATGGGATAGAGAGCCCGCAAGTCCAAATCGTGCTCGACGCCCTTGTCGTCAACGACGACGGGTCGGAGACCCGAGTACTCAGCCACGAAATACTCGTTGTCCATCGGCCAGTGGGTGAAGGGCCACATCTCGTGCTGCATCGCCCCCACCGTCATGCTCACAAGGACAGAGAAGGCAACGAGGAGGCCCACCGCCCGGCGTCGCGCACGAGGTGTACGTACGAGCATGCCGCCGGCGCGCACCGCCAAAACGACGAACGTAACGAACACCGCGAGCCGGGCCATGTCGGCGATTGCCGTCAGACCCGACACCGGCCCTCGGATGTCCAGCACGCAGGGTGGATCTCTTGGAGTGAATGGGTTGGCGCAGCCCACGTGTCGTGAGCTCGGCGAAGGGTGGGGCGCAAGCTTAGGCGCTCACTGCGAGCGGAATCACCCCGCGTCACCGGCACCACTCGACGACGTGGCAACCGCCTTTAAGGCGTAGCGCATGGCCTCACCGAGTAACTCGGGAGGATATGCCTGGAGGAAGGGTTCTGGAGGATCCACGTATAGCCAGAAGATCTCCATGCACTGTTCGTCGCTCAGCTCCTCGATCCAATCAGTGCCGGCTACGTCCGGGCCCTGTTGTGCCATCGACCGCTCCACGTCCGGAATAGGTGGTCTGGGTGCGCGCTTCGGCCTGCAATCTGTGCGTGGTACCGGCGCCAGGACAAGCGAATGAGGACCTCACACGTCGTGCGAGTGAGTCTCAGGTGCTTTCCGGCGACCGCGTGGCGGACGGAACTCGGGAACCCATCAGCTTGACCGCGCCGGCAATCGGCAGCGCGCTCGCGACCAAAAGAGCCCGATATGCCGCTCTGACGGATACCCGCCAGGCTCGCCCCAAACGAGGGAACCGGTGCTCCAGCCAGGCAATGAAGCGGTACGGGGACGGCTCCAGGGTCCGTTGCCCCACTTGATGGATCCAGAGTGCCCGGCTCTCCCGCCTGCCCAGCAACAGCGCGAAGGTCCACTCGGCCAGGTCTCTGGCGCAGGGCGTAGAGACCGGAAGTCTTCGTGTTACTTGCCTCACCAGGTAGTGGGCGAGCGCCAGGTGGCGGAACCGATCGGCGGTCGGAGTACCCGTTGACATGGCGTGCGCCATCGCAAGGACGTCGCCGAGTGGTGTAGCGTACTCGTGCTGATCGACTCGTGTCTTCAGCCCGGCCAACTCCTCGGCCCCGCATGCGGCGACCGCATCGGCCACCACGATCAAGTCCCGCAACCGGCCCCGCCGGTTCGGATGGTCCACCACGGCGTGCCGGAGGACATGCCACAGATGATCAGCCGGCGCGAGCGCGTGCAAGCCGGAACAGCCGGGCACCGGCGTGAGCCCATGCCACACTCGCTCGGCGGGTGGCGCGCCGTCAGCGTCGAGGCTGAGGTGAATCTCGACCGGCAGGGCATTGGGCATAATCCGGGCACCGAGATGCTGGGCGGTGCTGAAGATGGCGCCGTGGCCCCGCTCATCGAGGATGGTTGCCAGGGCCGCCGCCGCTGCCTCCGGCAGGAGGATATCGACGTCGTTGAGATCGACCGGCCCGGGGCCGACCAGCGCGGACAGCCCGCCCTTGAGCACGGCCGGGCGCCAGTCTCGCTCCAGCGCGATCCGCCCGAGCTCATGCAGTTGGCTCCGTGCGGAGAGGACCCGGGTCTGCTCGTCCAGGGCCCGCTCGCGGATCGCATTCCGGACCTCCGACGCAAGTTGCGGGAGATGACCCGTGGTCTCCAGGTGTCGCTCGAGCCGGATGGCACAACGTTCGGCACGCAAGAACGCGTGCCATGTTGCGGGTGAGCAGGCAAGTGCCGGCTGCCACGTGGGTCCGGCGGGCAGGTTACTCAGCGTTCGCAGAGCCAGTTCGCGAAGTCGGAGCGCTCCGCGGGGCGATCCGTTCATGTCGGATGAAGTCGAATCACGGCACAGCAGCGCGGAGCGGGACTCGAGGAGCGCCTGCCGGGCGCTTCAGCGCCTTGAGCCATACCCAATCCCAGTTCACGAAGATCAGCAGAAGCAGCGCAGTGACGAAAGTCAGATTCATCGCATACGCGATACCGAGATGGAACACCAGCGCGGCAGGCACGAACCAGCGCCGGGCCGTGGACGAGAACATGACGGACACAAATCCGAACTCGAGGACGAGTGCGCCAATGGCAATTCCGAGGCAAAGGGCGGGATGCGACGCGATCCAGAGACCAAGCGCCTGGAAGCGGGCCACTTCGGGGTCCTGGACCAGATAGAGAATCCAGCGCCGGATGTTGTCGGCGGACACCCAGTCCAATCCCGTCCGCACGATCTTCGACCAGCCGGAGAATAGATAGATCTCGCACATCAGCAGCTGGATGAGTCGAAGCTGCCACGAGTAGGCTAGTCCTGCGTTCGGCTCACGGGTTCGGCCTGGTGTCATGAGGGAAAGGCGGTCATCGCAGCGCGACAGGGAAAGTAGGATGAGAGCCAAGACGGGAATGGTGAGGCCGCGAACGTACGGCGTCGATATCCAGATGATCCCTTCGAGTGGCGCCAGGTGGTAGAGCAGGATCCCGGCTATGGCACAGCACACGCGGGCGTAGATACCTACCAACGCGCCGACGAGCGTGACGAGCGTCACGATGAGGAGAAGACGCTCGAGGTCCGGGTGACCGGGGAAGACGAGGTACCGCCACATCGTGCTCGGGTCCACCCGAGACCAGAAGACTGACGGGAGCCCGGAAATGGCTGGGTAGTCGCGGGAGAGGAGGATCCAGAGAGCCTGGGCCGCTACCAGCACTCGCGCTACTGCCAGATTGAGCGCAGATGGGTGCTGGAACCAGAACCAATCCCAGGACCAGCCCCTGGGAGCTACGTCTGTCATGGCGTCCGCTCCGGGAATTCGTGGAGCACCTCTCGGACGAGTGCGGTCCGGCCTTCATCGACGTTCCACCACTCTCGAATGACCCGCACGCCCACGAACGGCTCGGCAGGGGCATCATCCGGCCGGGACCACACGGTGGGATGCAGCATGTGCTCCGGTGCGGTGAGCGGTCCGAGGAACCGATGGAGATACCCCACGCGGCGTCCCTGCCGTGCCTGGACACGCCCCGCATTGGCACGATCGAGCAGCCAGCGACTCGCCTCATCCTTCTCAGCGGGTGTTAGGGTGGTGAATCGGAGATCGAGCCACGCGATCAGTTCTTCCCATTGGAGCGGATGCCAGGATCGAGAATCGACCACGTATTCTTGGCCGTTCGCCCCGATGCCGAACACCCGGGCGTGCCCGACCTCGGGCGAGCGCACGTCAGGGATCATGGACCAGGCCGAGAACGGCCAGAGTTCCCGTCGCGAGAGCCCCGCTGCCATGCTGATTCCCAACGTGAACACCAGGAGCGCATTAACGGCCCGCCGGCGCGTGTGCGACGATCGTCCGGTGTGTTCCGTCCACCATACCCGTGCCGCCGAGAGAAGGAACACCACCCAGCCGAGGGCCGGCACCAGGTTCTTGACCCAGCGCGGGATGCTGCTTTCCGCCATGAAATCCGG
>Ga0224512_10003426_pt1 | contig 13972 bp, 10 predicted proteins | sample SF_May12_sed_USG_4_FD_169103 | JGI IMG/M metagenome (GOLD analysis project Ga0224512, IMG submission 169103) | Sediment microbial communities from San Francisco Bay, California, United States - SF_May12_sed_USGS_13 | ecosystem: Environmental > Aquatic > Marine > Sediment | place: USA...
TGCTACGAGTAAACGAGGCAGGGAAGGTGCAGCGTTATGAATTCCTGAGAAGGCGAAAAAACCAAGAAAAACACCGCCAGGAACCGGGACCCGGCACTGTCGGCGCCTGGGCCGTGTTGCGTATGTATTGGTCCAAGTGATGCAGCATCGGGTCCCCATGATCAAATGGGAGATTCGATATGAAACGATATCTGATCGCGGCGCTCGCCCTCTTCGTGGGCGTCGTCGTCTGCATATTCCCATCGTTGTCGCAAGCCGAGGTTGACTGGCGGCGATTTGAGGGCGCATCGATCACCGCCATTGTTGATTCGGGCGCATCGAGCGTTGCCTGGCTCCAGCCAATGGCCAAGCGGTTTCAGGAAGAGACTGGTGTCATCGTGCGAATTGAGGCGCTCCCATCCAGGGAGTATCGCAAGAAGCAGGACGACATGTTCGCCGCCAAGGATGACTCGCTGGATGTCATTACGCTTCAAATGGACAACCGCGGTGGGAAATTGACGGCAGCGGGACATCTTGCAAACCTTGAGTCGTATCTGGCAGATCCCGAGCAAACTCCGGCGAACCACGACTTTCCCGGTGACTGGCTGGGCGGCTGCTTGAACACCCAGAAAGTGATCGCGGGGCAACCAATCAACAATATCGTGTGGTCCGCCCAGGCGCAATTGCTCCACATTCGCAAGGACTTGTTCCGGCGATACAATGTCAAAGTACCCACCACGCTGGAAGAGCTGGAGGAGGCAGCCAAGAAGCTTACCATCGATGAAAACCGCGATGGCACGCCGGAAGTCTACGGCTTTCTCTCCCGCGCCAGCGGCAGGGCGATTACGGCCAGCTTCGCCACTTATCTCTGGAACCATGGCGGTTCCTGGTTCAGGCGCGACGCCAATGGCAAGAAGATATCCAATATCAATTCAAAGGAGGCGATTGATGCCTTCGCGTATTATGGCCGGTTGATCCGCACCTACGCCCCGCCTGAGGCAGTCAATAACAGTATTTCAGCTAACAATGCCCTGTTTGCCGCCGGCAAAGTGGCCGTGTTGTCTGATCTTAATTACTGGACGGCTTTGTTTGAAAATCCCTCGGAATCGCAGGTCGTTGGGAAGACGACCACGATTCTCGTGCCCCGCGGCCCGGCGGGCAGCTATCCCAACCTGCCCACGACCTCGCTAGCCATCTCGCAGTATTCCAAGAAGAAGCCCATCGCCTATATGTTCATCATGTGGATGACCCAAAAGCACATCATGCAATTGGGGCAGAACAATGCGGTACCCATGTGCCGCCGGTCGGTATGGGAAGACCCCTCGTACCAAGCACCTTCTCCCGCCTGGGGGAAGTCCGCGCAAATCGCCGCCGAATATGGCATCGCGATCGCCAAACCCCAGGCCATCGCCATAGGCGAGATGCGCGACGCGGCCGCCGAAGTGATGCACGTGGCGATAAAGGACGGTTCGCGCTCGGCCATCCAAACCGTGGCGGATAGGCAAGCCGAGATCATGGACAAGCTGATTGCGGAGACAGAAATGGGGCTGGAATTCCGGGGTGCTCTACCCGGGGATGCGAAGTTAATGCCGGCTTCGGAGCAGATCCTTCCCATCCGGGCGGAAGGCTTGGATCGCCTCGGAAATAACGGAGGGACATAATACTGGCCTCTTCGTAGCCCCTGCCAGAGAGTGGTTCCGTTGGACCCGTACCGGCGGGGGCTTTTTCAGGGGCAAATCTGGGATGTACGCAAATCCCTGAATTCCGGTACTTTTTGGCTTAGAGCGAGCCTGAATGCGCGCTTCGGGTCAAGCCGCGACACGCGCTCCCAGGCCCATGACCTCTGCTCCTTGGCCGCCTCCTGGCATGTGGGGGTTGCGTAAAGGGGGAGCAGGTCCTCATCCCTCCCGCAGATCGCGCACCCGCACCGCCTTGCCTTCAAAGCGCGGCACCTCACCGGGCCGCTTGACCGTCACGTCGCAGCTCACGCCAATCATCGACTTTATGTGTTGCCGCACGGCTTTTGCGCAATCCGCCAGGCTCTCATGGTCAAGAGGCGCATCCGGCGCCGCCTCGACCTCCAGCGTCATCGTATCGAGCGCGCCCTGGCGCGTCAGCGCGATCCGGTAATGCGGTGCCAGCCCCTCAAGACCAACCAGCACGGCCTCGACCTGCGATGGGTAGACATTGATGCCGCGGATAATCAGCATGTCGTCGTCGCGGCCGGTGACGCGCATGATGCGGATATGCGTGCGCCCGCATTGGCACGGCTCGTCGGAAAGGCGGGTGATGTCGCGCGTGCGGTAGCGGATCATCGGCAGCGCTTCTTTGCTCAGCGTCGTGATGACCAGTTCGCCGCTTGTCCCGGGCGGCAGGACTTCAAGCGTATCCGGGTCGATGACCTCGAACAGAAAATGGTCCTCCCAGCCATGCAGGCCGGCCTGTTCGGCGTCGCATTCGGCGGCGACGCCAGGTCCGTGGATTTCCGAGAGCCCGCAGACATCGATGGCCTTCACGCCGAGCACGCTTTGCAATTGCTGGCGCATCGCTTCGCTCCACGGCTCGGCGCCGAACAGGCCGCGCCGCACCGGCAGGCCGGCTATGTCGATGCCCTGCGCCTTGGCCACCTCGGCGATATTGAGCGCATAGGACGGCGTGCAGCACAAAATGTCGGCGGCAAAGTCGGCGAGCAGCCGCACCTGCCGCTCCGTGCCGCCGCCCGACATCGGCACCACCGTGCAGCCCAGGCGCTCCGCGCCATAATGAAATCCGAGCCCGCCGGTGAAAAGGCCGTAGCCATAGGCATTGTGCACGACATCGCCCGGCCGGGCGCCGGCGCAGGCCAGCGAGCGCGCCATCAACTCGCTCCACACGGTGAGATCGGCCCTGGTGTAACCGACGACGGTTGGCCGGCCGGTGGTGCCGGACGAGGCATGCAGCCGCAAAACCTGCGAACGCGGCACGGCAAACATGGCGAAGGGATAATTGTCGCGCAGATCCGCTTTCACCGTGAACGGGAAGCGGGCGATATCGGCAAGGCATTCGAGATGCGCCGGTATGACGCCGGCTTTGTCGAAGGCTTGGGTATAATGCGGCACGCGCTCATAAGCGCGGCCAAGCGTCGCCTTCAGACGGTCGAACTGCAGGGCGGCAAGTCCGCCGCGGCTGAGTGTTTCCACGGCGGCATCAAAGAAAAACGCTTCACCGGTTTGCCGGCCCGGCCTGGTCATGGTCCTCTTCCCCATCCGGGTCGACATAAGCGGCTTTGAGCGCCGCGCCGACCTTTGCGCCAAGCACCGCGCCGTCGACGGCCAGCGCCTTGTCAAAACCGCCCGAAATACTGGCCAGCCAGCCAAGCCCGCGTGCCCGCGTGTCGCCGTAGCCGCGTGCCCAGACCGCCAGATTGGCAGCGTTGAGCGCCAGCGCCGGGTCGCTGGGCAGCGCTGCCGCCACCGCCGAAAGCCAGGCCTCGATCGCCGCCTGTTCGTGCGCGTATCGCGCCGTCCGCCGGCGCCAGCCTTTCAGCCTGGCCAATGTTTTCAGCGCCAGCCAGCCGGGCGCCGAACTTGTCCGCACACGCAGCTTGACACCGCGGCGCGGCCGGTCCGGCCGGGCTTTGGGCAACAGCCGCGCAAGGAAGGGCGGCAGCAGACCCTCCAGCTCCTCGCGGCCGGGTTTTAGGAAATCGCGCACGATCAGCGGCGTGTCTTCTGGTGCGCCGAGTTCGGCCCGGATGCGTGCCAGCCGGCCGGGCCTGGTTTTCAGTTGCGCAACCCGGATGACATCCTCAAACGCCATCCAGGCGGCCAGCCGCCGCGCCACGGCGGCCGCGACCGGGTAGGTCTTGTCGCCGGTCTCAAGCGCAATGATTTTTTCGAGACGGTCAAGATAAAGCCCGGCGTAAATCTCATCCTGGTAATCGGCGAGCCGCGCCGCACCGTGGCCGGCGATGGCCTGCACCGGGGCGGGCAGGGCGCCCACCTGCGCCCCCAGCGCGGGGGGCGGCGGATCATAGTCAAGATTGGCAGCGCCCTCCGCAATGCCTGCCGGCTCGCCCGCCGCCACAAGGCCGGCGGCAAAGCCGGCGAGATTGGCCTCCACGGCGACGCCGGCCGTTTCGATGGCGGCGCGGCAAGCGTCCTCTGAAATCGGCAGAACGCCGGTCGCGGCGATGGCGCCGAACATGGCGGCATTGAGCTGCCGGCCGGTCTCGCCGCCGAGCGCCTTGCCGTCAAAAATGACGGTCTGTTTGGCGGCGCGCTGCAGTGCCTCAAGCACCGGTTCGGCCGGCAGCCTTCCATCGCCGGGGAGCATTTTTTCCGCCGTGGAGAAAATCCGCTCGCGCACGCTGAGCGCTGTGGTGTCACTGCCGATATAGCCCAGTTCGATGGCCCGGGCCGCTTCGCTCGGCTCCAGCGTGGCGAAAAGGTCGACCTCGCCGGCGCTGGGAAACAGCGAAAAGATCGGGTCCCTGGCCGGTTCGTGCTCAGGGAACAGTTCGATGTAGTAAGTGGTGGCGCCGGTGCGCTGGGCGACGCCGGCGATCGAGGTTGCCTGCGCCGGATAGCCCTCATGCCGGGCCGCCTCGACAAGCCAGTCGAGCAGCACGCCGCCGCCCTGGCCGCCGAGCGCCGCAATCACCACGCATAAGGGCCGCTCGGCGCTCATGAGGCGCCAAGCCAGTCAAGCGCGCGTCGATTGGCTGCCTCGGCGGCCTTGCGCCAGGGGCGGGCATTGTGGAGCACTTCGGCCTTGTAGAAGGACGGGCAGAGCGCCGCGGCCTGCGCCACCTCGCCGCACAGATTGCAGGCAACGCAGCTTTGGTCGACCGTCGCCGTCGGGCCTTCTTTCAGCGGGTCGCGCGCCGGGCGCAATGTAAGAGACGGACAGCCCGATAAACGCATGCAGGCATGATCGCCCGTGCACACCTCCTCATCGACGCCATAGCGCGCCAGCAAGTAGGGCAGGCCGGCCTTGCGCCGATCCGCGGTAATCTTGCGTTCCCGCCGCTGCCGGGCAAGCATGCATTCAGCGTCGGAAAGCACCACCCGAAGCCCCTTGCCGGTGGCGTCGAAAGCAGCGCGCAAGGTCTTCAGCGTCGCCGACACATTATAGGCGCTGACACGGCGCAGCCAGGTGACACCGATCGCCCGCAGCGCCTGGGTAATCGAGATTTTCGCCGGCCGGCCCCAGGCGGTCGAGCCCGTGGACGGCACATGCTGCTGGCCGGTCGCCGCGGCATAGCCGTTTTCCAGCACGATCAGCACCGCCTCATGGCCGTTCCACTGGGCGTTGACGGCACTGCTGGTCAGGCCGTTGTGCCAGAAGCCGCCATCACCCATGACCGCCACGACCGGCTGGTCAAGGGCGTTGCCGATGGCACCCCCGGACGCCAGGCCGAGCCCGTAGCCGAGCACGGTGGAGCCCATATTGAACGGCGGCAGGGCGGCAAAGGTGTTGCAGCCGATATCGGAGGAGATGTGAAACGCCCCGCGCTCGCGCTGCAGCAGCTTCAGGGCGGAAAAGATCGGCCGCTCCGGACAGCCGGTGCAAAAGCCGGGCGGCCGCGCCGGTGGCATGACGGTGAGCGTCGCGCGCGCCTTGTCGGCGGCTTTCTCAATTGCGTTCTGACGTCGGCGCACGGTCTTGCCAAGGTCGCCATCTTCCTCGGCGAGAAAGGCGGCAAGACCGTTACGGACCACATCGGCGACATATTCGCCGGCTTCCGGCAGCACGTCCTTGCCGCGGATACGGCAGGTTAGCTGCCGCTCCTGGGCGATGGCGCGCAGCTCGCGCTCGATGAAGGGCGGATTGCCTTCCTCAACCACCAGCACGCAGTCCTTGTCTTGAAGAAATTCGGCGATCTGGTCGGGCACCAGCGGGTGGATGGCGTTGAGCACCAGCAGCGGCACCGACGTCTCGCCAAACGTGTCGGCCGCCCCCAGCCGCCGCATCGCCCGCTGGACGACGCCATAAGTGCCACCCTGCATGACGATGCCGATACGCCGCCCGTCGCCGGCAAAGACCTCGTTGATGCCGTGGTCGACGATAAAACGCCGCGCCGCCGGCAGGCGTTTTTCGACCTTTTCCTTCTCATGGAGATAGGTCGATGGCGGCAGCACGATGCGGTCATTGGCGTTGCGCGGCTTGGGGAAGGGGCCGTTCGGACCATAGGCCGGGCGGCGATTGTCCTTGCAGGTGAACTTGCCGGTCATATGGGCGGCGCGGATGCGGATGCTGACGATCACCGGCAATTGGCAAGCCTCGGACAGATCGAAGGCCTGTTCGGTCAAATCCACCAGCTTCTGCATGTCATAGCGCGGATCAAGCAGCGGGATCGACGATTTCAGCGCCGTTGCATGGGTGCGCTCCTGGATGACGCTGGCGCCCTCGCCATAATCCTCGCCCACCACGATTACCGCGCCGCCGGTGACGCCGGCCGAGGCAACGTTGGAGAGCGCGTCGGAGGCGACATTGGTGCCGACAATGGATTTCCAGGTGACCGCGCCGCGTAGCGGATACTGGATCGAGGCGCCGAGCAGCGCCGCCGCGCCGGCCTCGCTGGCCGATTGCTCGAACATGACGCCCATCGGCTGCAGCACCGGACCGCGCGCTTCCGCCAACACATCCATGAGATGCGACATCGGCGCGCCGGGATAGCCGCCGACATAGGAAACGCCGGCCTGCAACAGCGCCTTGGTGATGGCCAGAATGGCCTCGCCCTCAAAAACCTCGCCGGCACCCAGTTTGAGCTTTTCCACCTGGCGGGCAAAGGAGCGCTCCATGCCCGAAGCGCCGATTGGGCCAACCTGCCCCTGACGTTGCGCCACGACGTTCATGCGTGTCTCCATCCCGGTTTGATGCCCGGTCCGCTGGCCCCGGCGCCGCGCGCCGGCATGTGGTTCACCGCGAAACCCTGATTATAGGCGGCCTCGGTCACCAGGACGAGTTTGAACAGCCAGCCGCCGGTGAAGGCGGCAATGCCGCCGAGCGCGATGAAAAGTGTCGTGGCCGGCGGTATCAGCATAGCGATAACAATCAGCGCCGCCGGCAAAACGTGACCGCCAAGTTCAAATGGCAAGGCGATTTTATCGAGCGCCGCGAAGGTGCCGGCCGGGGCACCGTCCCGGCCAAGGGCGCCGCGCCAGGCGCGCCAGGCGAGAAAACGAAGGCCGATAAGCAGCAGAACGGCCATGCCGCCCCATAGGGCGGCGCCGCCGAAAAAGACAAACAGACCGCCGCCTTCCACGAGGCCGGTCACGATGATCAGCGGCACGATCTCTCGAATACGCCAGGCCGGTATTCCCTTTGACTGTTCCAGGAGGCGGGCCTGGCAATAAAAAAAGACAAGCCCGATGATTGCGGCGGCAAGGCCCAGACTGGCCGAACCGAGCGCCAATGCCGTCAGGCCGATGAAGGCGAACGGCGCGGCGACCATCGCCTCGCGCGTCATCCATGAGCGTTGCGGCTGGCGCAGGACATTGAGGAACCGCCAGGGCCGGCCGATCTCCAGCCAGACCAGAAAAAGCCCGGCGCCGACCAGGGCAAGCGCGACAAGGCCGAGCGGCATCAGCGATCCGCCGCCAAGGGCCGCGGCGAGCGCGGTGAAGAAGAAGAGCCCGGCGCCGGCGCCGCCGCCCATGAAATTGCCGGCCGCGCGCATGTCCCAGTGCTCCTGCAGCCACGGCGCGATGCCCTTGTGACTGATATGGTCATCGCCGGCACCGGCCGGCGCGACAAGATCAACCGGCGCATCGACGGCTTGGCCTTCGGCGTCGACCTTGTCCCAAAGATAATAAAAGCCCGGCCCGGTGCCGAGTTCGGCATGCATGCGGAAGGATTTGTTCGCCGCAAGCAGCTGCGAGACATTGCTGTCGGGATCGTCGATATCGCCGAAATGCAGGGCGTCGGCGATGCACGAATTGACGCAGGCCGGGCTCGCCTCCGCGTCAATGCCGGGGGTAAGGCCGTTATCGAGGCCGAAATCAATGCGATCGGCGCAAAAAGTGCATTTTTGCGCAACGCCGAGCCGCGCCGGATCCTCGCGCGCTGCCTCGTGCTTCATTCCCGGCGTGCCATAGGCGGTGAGCGGCTTGTCGATCTTGAAGCGCGCCTGATAGGGGCAGGCAACGGCGCAATAGGCGCAGCCGATGCAGATGTCATAATCGATGGTGACGATGCCGTCCGGCCGCTGCCGCGTCGCCGTCGACGGGCAGACATGCATGCAAGGCGGGTCCGCGCAATGCATGCAGCCGACCGGCACGAAAGCGCGCTGCACATCGGGAAACTCGCCTGCCTCGACGTCGAGCACCTTGCGCCACTGCACGCTGGGCGGTGTCGCATTGGCGTGTTTGCAGGCCGAGGTGCAGGTCTGACAGCCGACGCAGCGGTTCAGATCGGCGATCATCGCCCAGCGGGTCAAGAAACATCTCCGATCCGGGTGACGCCGACCTTGACGAGATCGGCGCTCGATCCGGTGGCGTCCGTCAAGGAGCGCAGCATCGGCGTCAGGGCGTTCATGGAGGGCACGTGAAAATCCTTGGCGAACGGCGTTGCCCAGTGGTCGAACTGGCCGATCATCAGCAATGTGTCGGGCCGGATGCCCTGGCGCAGCACGGCGTGGCCTTTCGTTGCGCCGAGCGGCGAGCGGATTTCGATCAGGTCGCCATCGGCAACGCCCAGACGCCGGGCCGCCGCCGGGTTGATGATGACGCCGCCATGGCCGGCGATATTGTCGGCCACCTCCTTGATGATCTGGATGCCGGCATTGGCGCCCCAGGAATATTGCATTGAGCGCGAAGTGATCAGCCAGAACGGATAGCCGGCGATATCAACGCTGAATTCCTCGGCGAGCGCACGTTCCCACAACGCCGGCAGATCGCGCCATTCGGGCAGCGGCTCATATTCCTTGAGCTGCTCATCCCACCATTCGATATCTTGCTCGTGCAGACGGCGGCCAAGCTCGGTGCCGACGCGCAAGAGCTGTTCCTGATAGGGAATTTCAAAGCGCAGGCCCTTGGCCACCAGATCGGGATAGAGATACCAGTGCAGCCGCGAATAATCGCGCACCACCTGGCCGTGTTCGCGAAAGTAATCAAGGCCCTGGGATTCCTCCCCCTCGGTCAGTTCGGCGCTGGCGGCGCGGCAGGCCGCGTCCCAGATCGCCTCGACGTCGTGGACAGCGTCGGCTTCAAGTGAGAAATCCCAAGTCTCGCCCTTAAGCGCTACTCCGGCTGCGCCGTGATTGATGGCTCTATTATAGTCCTGCAAAAGCCCGGCCCGCTTCGCCAGTTCCGTTGCGATCCAGGTGAAATCGCGCGCCTCGCCTTGCGGCGCGGCGGCCGGGTCGCGCAGGGCAAAACCCTGATAGTCCCAGAACTGCTCGACATATTTGGTGCCGCCGATGCGAATGAGCTGCAGGCCTTCAAGATCGGTGCACTCGGGCAGCAGCACGTCGGCCATGTGATTGGTTTCGTCGTGGGTGTAGGCGAAGGCAACCGTGAACGGGAAACGCGCCATGGCGTCGGAGACGGCGTCGGTATCCCAGAACGAAACCGCCGGATTGGTGCGGTAGACGAACCAGACATCGGGCGGCGTCGCCTCGGGCAGCTGCTCAAAGCCTTGCTTCTGCATCATCCAGGCCAGATGCGTCGGCCCCAGCGCCTGGCTCCACGGCGAATTGGCGGCAAGCGGCACCAACGTGCGATGGGCGCTGCGCACCGGCGGCCGCTCGATCCAGTCGTCCTTGCCCGTCGGGTTCATCGGATAGTACATGAAACCGTCCGGCCCCGGCGTGACGCTGGCCCAGCGGTCGCCGGCCGGGCGGTTCAGGCGGACCGTCGTGCCGAGTGTGCCGCCGGGCACTTCCAGAGCGCCGACGAGGCAGGCGAGCACGGTGCGTGCCCAGCAGCATTCATAGCCGCCCCAGCCATTGTTGACGGTCTTGCCGAGACTGATGGAAACCGGCCGCAGCGGCAGTATTTCGCCTTCGATCGCAATGGTCTCGCCGATGCGGGCATGGTCGAGGAATTCGTTGGCGATACGGCGGATCGTCTCCGCCTTGACATCGCAGATGGCCGCCGCCCATTCCGGCGTCGATGTCCTCACATGCCCGGCCAGACGGGTAAAAGCCGGCTGGCACGTCACATCGGTGTGACGCCACTCATCATCGTCGGCGCCAGCCTCCAGGCCGCTCACCGTGAATTCTCCCTCAAGCGCCGGCTCGGTATCGGGTGCATCGTGGGCAACGACCCGATCCGACTTCAGATCCCAGATCAGCGGCTTGCGGCTGTCCGGATCGCGCAGGAAAAAACCGTTTGGCGCGATCAGGTAGGGCGAGGATGTGCGCTGACGTAAAAACGGCAAATCGAGCTGTTCGCGCGCTGCCTCGTGCAAAAGCACATGCAGCATGGCAAACATGAAGGCCGGGTCGGTCTTCGGCTTAATCGGCACCCACTCGGCCGAGCAGGCGCCGGTGATCGACAGATGCGGCTCGATCTGGACGCGCTTGATGCCGCGATCGCGCGCATCGGCGTGGCGCTTGACGCCGCACACGCCGCCCGATGCCTCTACATTGGCGCCGAAGGAGACGATATATTCAGTCAGCGGCGTATCGGGCGAGACGGTGAAGGCGCGGTGCCAGAGTTCGCCGTAAAGGTGCTCTGAATGGTAGCATTTGACGCCCTGGCCGGAGCCGAAACTCATATCGACCGGACCCCAGGCGGCGAGGAACGCCGGCAGCGTCCCCATATAGGCGGTCGGCGTGCCGCCGCCGCCGAAACTGGCGGCAAGGCGCGGATAGCCTGATTTATCGGTCAAACCGGTGGCGCGAATATCGTTGAGCCGTTCAGCGATAAGGTCGAGCGCTTCGTCCCATGAAACCGGCACGAAGCGGGGTTCCTCGCCGCGGCCCTTGCGTGGATTGGTGCGCTTCATCGGGGTGAGGACGCGATGTGGATTGTAAGTCTTCTGGATCAGTCCGAAGGCCTTCACACAAACCTTGCCGCCGGCCGGATGCATCTCAGCGGCGGCGATGTCGGGCTGGATTTCGGTGGCGACGCCGTCCTCGATCTTGACCTTCATTAGGTCCGGTCCGGCGACGCACTGGTAGCAGTAGCTTGAGACGGTGCGAATGGAATCGTTGTTTCGCGCGCTCATCGGGGCATGGTCCTTAAGACGCCCCCGCGGCGACTTTAGCTGATTTTCCCCTCAAGCGCTCAGCCGTTTTGGCAACGTCGACGACGAAGCGCTCATGCTCGCCCTTGCAGATCGGCTCAAGCGGGTCGCTGCCGCTGACCGCAAAGCGCACGCGCCGGCCCTCGACATCCGCTACCGTCACGGTGATTTCGGCCCACATGTCCAAAAGTGTTGCGGCGGTATGGCTGATTGAAACGAATGTCCCGACGGAATCTTCCCCGGCGTCGGCGTGCTCCAGGAGCAGGTCGCGGCAGGCGTGTTCGATATCGTGGACAAGCGACGGCGTTGCATAGACCCGGCAGTCGTCGCCCATAAAACCGATCGTCCGCTCGCGACCGATGTTGATGCGTCGGGTAAGGGTAACGCCCGGTTGAAGGGTTGGTTTCATGAGGACTGCAACTCCCGTTGATGGCATGCGCCGCTTGGCGGGGACCATCGTGCCATCTGGAAGGGAAAGACTCTAGCCCGAAGATCGCGATGCGATCCGCCCCGGCACTCAGATAAATTGCCCGGCATCCACCTGCAGGACCTGGCCGGTGATCATCCGAGCCGCATCGGAGGCGAAAAACTGCACTGCTGCGGCGATGTCGTCGGGTTCGGCCAATTTGTCCAGTGCCGCTTCGCTGAGCGCCTCGTCGAGAAACTCCTGCGGCAAAGCAAGCGCCATGTCGGTAAGCACCATGCCCGGCGCTACCGCATTGACGGTGATCGCCTTGCGGCCCAGTTCGCGCGCTGCGGTTCTGGTCAGGCCGATAAGGCCGGCTTTGGAGGCGGAGTAGTTGGACTGGCCGAATTTACCGCGCAACCCGTTGATGGAGGTGACGTTGACGATCCGACCGCCGCCCGCGCCCGCCATTCCCGGCGCGACGGCGCGGATCATGTTGAAGGCGCCGGTGAGATTGACCGCAATGACTTCATCCCAGTCGGCATTGCTCATTTTCATCAGGCTGCGATCGCGCGTGATGCCGGCATTGTTGATCAGGATTGTGGCGGCGCCCGGCAGGGCACCGACCGCCGCGCCGACCGCTTCGGCGTCGGCGACATTCACATGGTTAACGGTAAACGGAATGGCGCCGTCGCCCGCATCGCCCAGGTCGAAGACGTGGACCTCGGCGCCCGCCGCCGCCAACCGCTCCGCGATAGCCCGGCCGATACCGCGCGCGCCGCCAGTGACGATCGCCCGTCGCCCGCCAAGATTGGTTGAATCGAGATATTCAGGCATTGGGTGCCGCCATTGCTACATCATTGCTGTCATGGAGGCGATGAGCATCAATCAGTTTGAGCATCGTTGCGATGGTGATCGATCCGAGCGTGGCGCGGGCGATGTCATCGATTTCATCGAGCACCTGACGCAGAGCACGGTTCGTCTCCGTGTCGCCGCCTATCCCCGACTGCTCGTCCTCCTCCTGGGCGAAACTTTCAAACAGCTGGACGATATCCAGAAGCGTCGTGCGTTTGGCATTGCCACTGAACTGATAGCCGCCGCCGGCGCCGCGCACGGCGCGCACGAGATTGGAGCGGCCAAGAGTATGCATGACCTTGGCCAGATGGTGGGTGGAGATGCCGTATTTTTCGCCGATTTCGGCGACCGAAACCTGCCGGTCGGGATGGGCGGCCAGATCGAGCAGGGCGTAGATCGCCAGCCGGCTTGCAATCTGCAGTTTCATCGTTCTGTCGTATTCTTCGCCGGCATCCCGATGGACTTTTCAAGCTGGATATATGGGCCCGCCATCATCCCCTCGCTGCGGAAAAACGTCATGTGAAGCGGATTGTCGCGCGCCACCATTGTGCGCAAGGTGCCGACGCCGTTGCGTCGGAACTCCTCTGTGATCGCCTCGAACAGCCGCTCGCCGATGTGCTGCAGGCGCGCATCAGGATCGACCGATAGCGCAATGACCCATCCGCATGGACCGGATCCGAACTCCCAGGCACGGACCTCGCCGACGACATAGCCCAGAATGGACTTGGGATGCTGATCGGATTCGGCGACGAAGAAAACCCGCTGCTCAAGCCGCCGCTGGCCGTAACGCTCAATGACGTCGCGCCAGTAGTTCGGTTTGGCAAGGCCGGTTATGCGCTCGTCCAGCGCGATCACATAGTCGATGTCATCAGCGCACGCGCGGCGGATTTGCAGCGTCGCCTCCGCTTGCTTATCGTCCGTTTTCGTTTCTGCATCCATCCTTGGGCGGCCTTTGCCTAAGACGATGGTTACGTTTGAAGTCTCCAGCGATTCAATCGCCTGCCGCAGAATTATAGCCTGGGCGATTCGTGTAAAGGCATTTCGGTGCGAATTTGCCACTTTCATCGGGAGATTGACTCCCATCGCCGCTCCGCCCTGCACGATATTCGCCGCGAAATTCGCAGCTTACGGCACCAAAACAGCTTGTCGCATGGCAATAAACGTATTAAGGTACCACAATAAGAATTTAAATCGCCAGGCAACATTTGTCAAACAATGGAGTGCCGCCAGATGTCCTTCCGCTTCCGCATCAGCCAGGTCATGCATGATGAACACATGGCGGCTAGCGCCATGCTGAGGGACGTTGAAGGCCTGCTTGCCGGCGCCGGACGCAATCCACCCGATGCCACGATCGCGGCAATCGCCGCGACCCTGACCAAGGCCGCCGACGCCTTGGAGGGCGAGGTGAAGGATCATTTCAACTTTGAGGAGGAGGCGCTGTTTCCGCTTCTTGCCGAGCACGGCGTGCCGGAAATCGGTGCGCGTTTGACCAGTGAGCACAGGATCATTGAACCGCTGGCGGAACAGGTCATCATGGGTTCGCGTGCGGCGCTCTCC
>Ga0224512_10003427_pt1 | contig 13966 bp, 11 predicted proteins | sample SF_May12_sed_USG_4_FD_169103 | JGI IMG/M metagenome (GOLD analysis project Ga0224512, IMG submission 169103) | Sediment microbial communities from San Francisco Bay, California, United States - SF_May12_sed_USGS_13 | ecosystem: Environmental > Aquatic > Marine > Sediment | place: USA...
AATCCAGGGCTTTTGGCCGCTGGTGAGCTCGTGGCACGGGGCCGGATGACGACGAGGTGGAAACTTAACCGGAGGTCTGTCTGGATACCAAGCTGGCCCAAGAGTTCGATACCCTGGATACTCAGGGACTCCGGGTTGAAGACGTAAAGACCGCGATCGCTGACAAGGATCAACAGCGGAGCAGTTACGTCGGGCGAAACCGGGTCCGTTACCTCTACGACCAGGGTAAGTTCGCTATCCTGGGCAACATGGGGGTTGGCGCCGTTCTCGCCTTCGCCCTTTCCGACGTTGTCACCCGCAGGTCGCTGGTAGCGTGGGTCTCTGCGCTGTTGCTCGTCAGTCTTGTGCGCAGCATCGTCGCCGTGGCCTATTACCGTCAGCCTAAGCGCGAGCGCCGGAGGGAGATCTGGCGTTACGCGACCATCGTCGGCTCCATGATCATGGGCTGCGTGTGGGGCCTCAGTGGTATCCTCTTCGCGCCCCAGGTATCCGCGGAATATCTGCTTCTCATCTGCTTCGCCCTGGGCGGCATCACCCTCGCCGCGATTCCTTTGCTGGCGCCGCTGTTGTCGGCTTTCCTGGCATTTCTGCTCACTTCGACGACGCCCATGACGCTGTGGCTTCTCGCCAGTGGAAACGACGCCTACGTTTCCATGGCCATGTTGGCGTTAGTCTACTCGGTAGTTATGGTCGGACTGGCGGTGCATTTTCAGCGCAGCACCGTGCGGGCCCTGAGGCTCGGTTTTGAAAAGTCCGACCTGGTTAAACGCGTCTCCCGCGCCAAGGAGAAAGCCGACGCCACCAACCTGCTTCTGGAGGACGAGATCCAGGAGCGACGGGACATCGAGTCGGCGCTAAGAAAAAGCGAGGCGCGGTTCAGAAGCGCTTTCGACGACGCGCCCATCGCCATGGCCTTGGTGGATACGGAAGGGCGCTTTTTCGAGCTCAACCGGACCTTCGAGAAAATGCTCGGTTACGGCCCTGGTGAGCTGGACGGCAGCCTGTTCCGGGACATCACCCACCCGGAAGACCTGGAGATCAGTGTTGACAAGTACTGCGCCATGATCCGCGGAGACTTCGACCACTACGAGCTGAAGAAACGCTATTGCCACAAGGACGGAAGGACCATCTGGGGACTGCTCAGCGTATCCATCGTTCGGGGCAGCGGCGATGCGCCCATTTATAGCATTTCCCAGATCCAGGACGTCACCGAGTCCCACGCCATGTCCGAGCGGCTGAGCTACCAGGCCAGTCACGACGCGCTCACGGGACTGGTCAACCGTCGCGAGTTCGAGCGGCGCGTCGAGCTCGCCATACGCGCTTCCGCTGAGGAGAAGTGCGAGCACGCCCTGTGCTACATGGATCTGGACCAGTTCAAAATCATCAACGACAGCTGCGGCCATGTCGCCGGGGATGCGTTGCTCAAACAGCTGGGGAGCATACTGAAAACCAAGGTGCGGCGGTCGGATACGGTCGCGAGGCTTGGCGGAGACGAGTTCGGCATCCTTATCGAACGGTGTCCCAGCGATGAGGCGCGCAAGATCGCGGATTCGGCGCTGGATGCGATCCGAACCTTCCGTTTCAGCTGGGAAGACAACACGTTCACCGTCGGCGCCAGCATCGGGCTCGTGCCAATTACTTCCGGAGACGAGACGGTTACCGATCTTCTCCGACTTGCCGACTCCGGCTGCTACGCGGCAAAGGACCATGGCCGAAACCGGATCCACGTCTGTGCCCCCGGCGATTTGGAGGTCGCGCGCATGCAGGGAGAGATGCAGTGGGTCGCGCGCATCAACAATGCCCTGGATCAGGGCAGCATGCGACTTGCCTTTCAGCCCATCGCGCCTGTGTCGACTACAGCCAAAAACGGAAGCCACCACGGAGAATTGCTGCTTCGAATCGTTAATGAGGACGACCCCGGCGAATATCATCCTCCCGGCGCATTTCTAAGCGCCGCCGAGCGTTACGACATGGCCGGCCGAATCGACAGATGGGTGATCGGAACCGCCTTCGACTGGTTCAAACGACACCCGGCAAAGCTGAGCACTTTGAATTTCTGCTCCATCAACATTTCCGGGCAGTCGCTTCTCAACGAAGACCTTCTCGATTACCTGACCGATCTATTCAAAAAAGGCGATATACCTCCGAATAAGATATGCTTTGAAATCACCGAAACGGCTGCTATCGCCAATCTCTCCGATGCAGTTCGATTCTTCGAGGCGATGCGGTCCCTCGGGTGCCTGTTTGCCCTGGACGACTTCGGCAGCGGCATGTCGTCTTACGCCTATCTCAAGACGCTGCCGGTGGATTTTCTGAAGATTGACGGTTTTTTCATCCGCGACATTGCCAAGGACCCGATTAATCGAGCCATGGTGCAGTCCATCAACGAGATTGGCCAGGTCATGGGCAAGAAGACCATCGCGGAGTTCGTCGAGGACGACGAGATACTCAAAGTCCTGCAACAGATCGGCGTCGATTACGCCCAGGGCTACGGCATCGGGCGACCTCGAATGCTGGACGATCTGGGCAAAGTCGATTTTTCCGCGCGCGCCGCCTGATAGTTTTACCAGTCCTTCCTGCCTGACATCGCGTCCACACGCTGACGCAATCATCAAGCCTGCGTGCTTTGTCCCGCCGGATGTGTTCGCTGTACACTGATTCCGGCGGGGCAAAGCGACGATTTGCCGTTGGCGGCCGTCTGCGCCGTCATTCGATATTTAAAAACGACGGAGAAGAACCGTGCCCAGCATCGAAGTGCTTTTTCTGTCTAAAGAAGACATAGATGCCCTCGAATTGAGCCTCGATGAAATCATGGACGCCATCGAGCTTGGCCTGAAGTCGCACGGCGAGAAAAAGGTCATCATGCCGTCGAAGGATCACCTGCCGCTGGATTATCCCGAAAAGTTATTCAACATTCTCAAGGGTTATGTGGAGCCGGTCAGGTCTTGCGGAGTCAAGGTGATCGGCGACTTTCAAAGAAATTATGAGCACAACCTGCCGTCTGAGTTTGCCACGCTGACGCTGTTCCGGCCGGAAACCGGCGCACCTTATGCCATCATTAACGCCACCTCCACCACCTGGATGCGTACAGGCGCGGTTACCGCGGTGGGCGCAAAGTATCTGGCATGCGAAAAGCCCCGCGTGCTCGGTCATATCGGCGTGCGCGGCACCGCGTGGTACAACGTCGCTATGCTGGATCGCCTGTTCGACTTCGAGGAAATTCAGGTTACCAGCAAGCGGCCCGAGTCCCGGGAACGCTTCGCCGAAGAGATGTCGAGGCGGCTGAACAAGCCTGTCGTCGTAAAAGACAACGCCGCGGACACCGTTCGGGATGCAGACATCATTATCGACGCCTCCAGATTGGTCGAACATGAGGTCCTGGTGCCGGACGCGCTGGTGAAGCCGGGCGCTTTGCTGCAGCCGTACGGCGCGGTGCTTTCGGTGGAGCGCACGCTGCCGTACTCAGTCGACAAGTTCATTGTCGACGACTGGAATCAGTGCAAGCAGTCCCGCTACGGGCAGTTCGCCGGTCTTATTCAGGCTGGCGAGCTGCGTGACGAGCACTGCTATGGAGAGATCGGAGAGGTGGTAGCCGGAATCAAACCGGGGCGCGAATCGGAGAGCGAGCGTATTATTTTCTGGCACAAGGGTTTCGCCGTGAGCGATATCATGATCGGACACCTTGCCTACGAGAAAGCGAGAGAACGGGGCCTGGGCACCCCGCTGGTCTATTATCGAGACCCCAGAGACATGTAGGTCTCGGCAAAAGTCGCCGGCATAGAATGCCCACAGGCAACAGAGGCAGAGGCAGGCGGGGCGGCCACAGTGAGCGCATGCATCGCGAGCGGGTAAAATCCGCAGACCTTTCCCGTTCGCTCCCCATCACGGTTAGGCTCAAAAAGCTCGATCTTCTCGATCCAATCCAGATTGAGCGCATCCACGCCGCATCGCTCGAGATACTGAACCGTACTGGCGTCGTCTTTCGCAGCGACGAAGCCGTCAAATATTTTCGCCAGGCCGGCGCGCGTATCGAGGGTGCACGAGTCTCCATCGAAGAGGCGCTTGTATCCCATGCGCTCGAAAGCGCACCCTCCTCTTACACCCTCACGGCCAGGTCGCAGCAAAACAGCGTCACTATCGGAGGCGACCACTGCGCGGTGATGCCGGGGGGCGGACCGCCGTTCGTGCGCGGCCTCGATGGGGTGCGCCGTACCGGCACCCTCGCTGACGTCGAGAGAATTACTAAGATTTCCTGTCTGTCGCCGGAAATACACGTCATCGGGCGCAAGCCCGTCGAGGCCCAGGACCTACCCGTGGAAACGCGTCACCTGCAGTGCTGGCACACCATACTCGCGCTCGCCGACAAACCCGTGCAGTCCGGCTTCGTCAACGGCAAGGAAGAGGCGATGGACGCGCTGGAGATGCTCGCCATTGTTCTCGGCGGAGAGGAAACGCTTCGATCCGCGCCGGCTGCGCATTGCAGCGTCAACGTAAACAGCCCTCTGGTCTATGACACCGCAATGGTAGAAAGCCTGATGGCGTTCGCGCGCTACGGCCAGGTCAACTTGATCAGCCCTTTTGTCATGGCCGGCGTCTCCGGTCCCACCACCATGGCCGGGGCTCTGGCACAGCAAAACGCAGAGGTGCTTGCCGGTATCGTGCTGACGCAGCTGGTGAATCCCGGGGCTCCGGTACTTTATGGAACCGCATCCAGCAACCTGGACATGCGCACCGGGGCTCCGGCAATCGCGAGTCCTGAATCTGCCATTTGTATCGGCGCGTGCGCGCAGCTTGCACGGCGATACAATCTCCCCTGCCGGGGCGGTGGCGCGCTCACGGATTCACCGGTGCCCGATGCGCAGAGCAACTATGAGCGAATGTTCACGCTGCTCACTTCGGTACTTTGCGGTGTGAATTATCTTATGCACGGCGCAGGCATTATCGAGTCCTACCTGACTTTGAGTTACGAGCAGCTGATGCTGGATCTGGATCAAATTGCCATGGTGCGTCGTCTGGTGGCGGGTATCGAGGTCTCGGATGAGGCGCTGGCTTTGAACGCCATCCATGAAGTAGGCCCGGGGGGGTTCTTTCTCGATTCGGGCCATACGCTGCAACATTTTAGGGACGCGTTTTTCAGCCCCCGAATCGGGGTGCGCCAATCCTTTGAGCAATGGGAGGCCGCTGGTGCGAAGGACGCGCTGGCGCGGGCGAGGGATCGGTGGAGCGCCATGCTGGACGCGTACGTCGAGCCCGTGCTCGAATCGTCGAGGCGGGGAGAACTGGATACTTTCGTCGAGCGAAGGAGCCGTGAACTGCTTTGAAATGGCTACACTTTCTCGCTAGGCTTCGAATCGAGCCGTTACTGCGCCCGCCGGAATTTGCCCTCGGGAGGGGGGACGCACATGCCCGTTGAAGTCGCGATGATCGTCTGCGAATTTCCGCTGCGCCTGCATCCGGTGAGCCAAATGCTGCTGGAAAGCTACGTTTCCGGACTGATATCGACGCCCGAGTTTCTTCGATTCTTCTCGCTTCCCAATTCCGATTACATTCCGCTCGCTCAGTGTATTGTTACCGCCCTTTCAGGGTAGCGATAGTCTCGGCGATGCGATCAATAATTCCAGCGCAGGCTTCGCCCGCATGCACCGCGGTCTGCCGGGCGCCAGATACCGTGGAGCAAGAATAGTGGGTACCCGCATTGCTGCGTGTTGATGGCAAGAGCCTCGATCTGGAGCGTTATCGCGCGGTCGTCTTCGACCATTCTGATTGCGTCCTGGATGGCGCTGCACGCCGCCGAGTCGAGGCCGCGCGCCAGACGGTGCTCGACACGCTGTCGAAAGAAGAAGCCGTCTACGGGGTCAACACCGGTTTCGGGGATCTCGCCAGGGTGCGAATCGCGACCGACAAGCTGGTGCTGTTACAGGAACGGCTCATACTCAGTCATTGCGCCGGCGTGGGCGTGCCGCTGGACGCAGCCGCGGTGCGCGGCATGCTGTTACTGCGCGCCAACACTCTGGCGCGTGGTCATTCGGGTGTGCGCGCGGAGATCATCGATGCGCTGCTCTCACTTCTGAATGCGAACATTCTGCCGGTGGTGCCGAGTCGGGGATCCGTCGGCGCCAGCGGCGATCTCGCCCCGCTCGCTCACCTGGCGCTGCCGCTGCTCGGTAAGGGCAGCGTGATTGCGAACGGGGAGCTTGTCCCCGCCACAGAAGGCCTCGCCCAGGCTGGCCTTCAGCCTTTCGTGCTCGAACCCAAGGAAGGGCTCGCCCTGATCAACGGCACTCAGGCTATGACGGCGCTGCTGGCCAACGCGGTGATCGACGTTCGAAGACTGGTTCGAGTCGCCGATCTGTTGGCCGCCATGTCCGTGGATGCCCTGCGCGGAACCGATGCCGCTTTCGATCCGCGGCTTCACGCTTTGCGGCCCTACCCGGGTCAGCAGGCAAGCGCAGCTAATATTTTCCGCTTGCTTTCGGGTTCAGAGATCCGCGAGTCGCATCGCTTCGGCGACGTGCGGGTGCAGGATCCCTATAGTCTGCGTTGCGCGCCGCAGGTGCACGGCGCCGCCAGGGACGTGCTATCCGACGTGGAGAGCAAGCTCGCTATTGAGATGAACGCGGTCACCGACAACCCGCTCATATTTCCTGAAGACGGTGCAATTATCTCGGGCGGGAATTTTCATGGGCAACCGATTGCAATCGCTGCCGATATACTGGGAATGGTTGTGGCGGAGCTGGGCACCATCAGCGAGCGGCGCATAGAAAAGCTCACCAACACGGCGTTTTCCGGACTGCCGCCGTTTCTGGTGGAGGACGCAGGTCTCAATTCCGGATTCATGATTGCCCAGGTCACCGCTGCCGCGCTCGCCAGCGAAAGCAAAGGCCTGGCGCACCCGGCTTCCGTGGACTCGATTCCGACCTCTGCGGACAAAGAGGACCACGTTTCCATGGGCATGGGGGCGGCGCTTAAATTAGGCGCCATCGTTTCCAACACGACGACGATCTTCGCCATCGAGCTGCTTTGCGCCGCCCAGGGCATCGATCTGCTGCGGCCTTTGCGCACCAGCGCGCCTCTGGAGGCGCTGCACGCTTCGGTGCGGGATCGAGTCGAGGTCTGGCGGGAAGATCGGGAAATGGCTCAGGACATTTCCCGCGCTGTCGAGTTTTTCGACAATATCGATCCTTTTATCGAAGAATTGCTCTGAGCATCTTCGTCAACGGTCTTCGAAGTCGATCATTTCGGGCGGATGGCCGACGGCCTCGAGGAATCGCAGTAGATCCGCTGAGCGTATGGTCGTGGTCATGGCGTTGGTGAGCGGATGCAGATTGATGCGCCCCGCCTCCAAAAGCGCGCTGTCTAAAGCGACGCGCACCGACTTTGTCGAGTCGTTGACTATCGCAAAGGTGGTTACGGCGCCGGGTATGACGCCGAGATGCTTCATCAGACGTCGGGGGCTCGCAAACGAGAACCGCCCGGCGCCCAAGGTGTCCGCCAGCCATCTGAGGTCCACTCGACGATCCTCGAGGCAGGTGACCAGCCACATCGTTCCTTTCTTGTTACGCAAAAATAGATTTTTCACGTGCGCGCCATCGAGATCGCCGCGCGACTGCTTGGATTCCTCAACGGTGAACACCGGCGCGTGCTCGAAAGTCGTATGGGCGATGCCCAGCGCTTCGAGCCGTGCGAGGAAATCAGTAGGGGAAAGCGGCGTGCTGCCGTTGGCGAGGATCGCCCGGATCTCGCTTTCGTCGTTCATCGAGGCCTCAGTTGGTCAGCAGAATCTTGCCTATATGCTTGCTGCTTTCCATCAGAGCGTGGGCTTCGGCCGCTTTCTCCAGCGGAAAGGTGGCGTGGATCACCGGCTTGACCTTGCCTTCGGCGAGCAGCGGCCAGACCTTTGCTTTGAGGTCGGCGGCGATTTCGGCCTTTTGCGCCACGCTTCGCGGGCGCAGCGTCGATCCGGTGATGGTGAGCCGTTTCAGCATGACCGGTAGCAGGTTCATCTCAACCTTAGGTCCGTTCTGCAAGGCGATCTGCACCAGGCGCCCCTCCACGGCGAGGCACTTGAGATTTCGCGGCAGGTAGTCTCCGGCCACCATGTCCAGGATCAAGTTCACGCCCTCGCCGTCGGTGAGGGCCTCGATGCGCTGGACAAAATCTTCCTCGCGATAATTGATTGCCGCGTCGGCGCCCAGCTTCTCGCAGGCTTTGCATTTTTCCGCCGTTCCGGCGGTGGCATAGACGGTCGCGCCGAAGGCTTTGGCCAGCTGAATTGCGGTCGTGCCGATGCCGCTGGTGCCGCCGTGAACCAGGAATCGCTCGCCCTTCTTGAGCCGGCCGCGGTCGAACACGTTGGTCCACACGGTGAAGAAGGTCTCCGGCAGGGCGGCGGCGCTGACCGCATCCATGCCCTTCGGCCAGGGCAGGCAGAGCGCCGCCGGAGCCACGCAGAACTCGGCGTAGCCGCCCCCGGGCACCAGCGCGCACACCCGATCGCCAACGCGTACTGAGGACACGCCGTCGCCGACGGCGACCACTTCACCCGCGATTTCCAGCCCGGGGGTATCGGGTGCGCCCGGAGGCGGCGGATACATGCCTTTGCGCTGCATGACGTCGGGGCGGTTGACTCCCGCCGCGGCCACCTTGACCAGGACTTCTTCGGATCCGGGCGACGGCAGCGGCCGCTTCGCGGGCTTCAGCGCCTCCGGCCCGCCGGGCTCCGGGATCTCGATGACGGTCATTTCATCGGGCAGCGCATTGGTCATTTAATGGCTCCTGGTGGTTTGTTTTCAGCGATCGACGGGCAAGTATGGTGTATGCGGCGTGTAGGTAGAATCCGTAGTACTTCGATTAACGCTTTCCCCACATACCACATACTACATACCACGTACTTCCATGTTCGAAGCACGGTTCTTGCGACTCAAATCGTGTGGATCGTCAGCGAGCAGAAGAATCGGCGCTCAAACCTCGGACGATGAAAAACGGGTTGGCGAAATCCCGCTTGCCGTAGGTAAACGGCTTGTTGTCCACGGTTCTGACGCTGCCGCCGGCGGCGTTGACGATGGCGTGGCCCGCGGCCACGTCCCATTCCATGGTTCTGCCGAGTCGTGGATAAAGGTCTGCGGCCCCCTCGGCGATGCGACAGAACTTGATGGACGACCCCGCTGAGATCTGCTCCTTGACGTTGACGTTTTCCAGGAACTCGTCGGTTTTCGCGTCGCGGTGCGAGCGGCTCGCCACCACCACCAATCCATTAGCCGGCTTGCGGCAGTGGATACGTTCCGCTTGCCGGATACCGCGGCGGCGCCAGGCCGCGCCGCCGCCGTCGCACCAGTACGTTTCGTCGAGGACGGGCACGTGGATGACGCCTACAATGGGCGCGGCGTTTGTGACCAGGGCGATGTTGACGGTGAATTCGCCGTTACGGCTGACGAACTCCTTGGTGCCGTCCAGGGGATCCACGAGAAAAAAGGGTGATCCCGCGATCTCGGGAATGCGCCCCGCGGCCACGCTCTCTTCCGCGACCGCGGGGAATTCAGGCGCAATCTCCGCCAGTGCTTTTAGAATCAACATCTCGGACCGATCGTCGGCTTCGGTGACTGGGGTGGCGTCGCGCTTGGTGCGCACGTCGAAGCCGGCGCCGTATACCGTGAGTATTTCCCGGCCGGCGCGCTCGGCGATATCAACGAGCGCGGTGCTCAAGTCGTTGAGTCTGGATGGATCAATCGTCATTTTATTTTCCGCCGGTGACGTCGATGAAGGCGCCCGTGGTGTAAGACGCTTCATCGGACAAAAGCCACATTATCGCACGCGCCACTTCTTCGGGTGCACCGCCGCGTTTCATGGGAACGAACGCCTTCACCCGATCGACGCGCTCGGGTTCTCCTCCGCTTGTGTGGATGTCGGTATAAATGAATCCGGGGCGAACCGCGTTGACGCGAATGCCTTCCTCGGCAACCTCCTTGGCGAGGCCGATGGTAAGCGTATCCACGGCGCCTTTGGAGGCGGCGTAGTCCACGTACTCGCCGGGAGAGCCTAACCGCGATGCCCCCGACGAAACGTTGACAATGGCACCACCCGTGCCGCCTGTTAACGTTGACATGCGTCTTACGGCCTCCCGGGCGCAAAGAAAGCAGCCTGTAACATTGACCGCCATGACTTCGTTGATTCGCTTTGCGCTCATCTCCGATACCCGCGTCTGCTGCTTCAGTATGCCGGCGTTGTTCACCAGCGCGGTTAGCGGTCCCAAGGTTTCATCCACGGTTTCGAACAGTCTCACGACGTCCGCCTCGACGCTGGTGTCGGCGCCAACGGCTATCGCTTTTCCGCCGGATGCCGCGATCTCCGCCATTAGACGATCCGCGGCCTCTGCGCTGCGAAAGTAGTTCACGCACACCGAGTACCCGCGCGCCGCCGCGAGCCGTGCGGTGGCGGCGCCGATGCCGCGGCTCGCGCCGGTGACGACGATAACTTTTTCCGTTTCCAGTTTGAGAGTTCTCCTGAATTAAAGCTCGGCTGCAAGCGCGTCTATGGTGGCCTTATACCGGGCAAAAATCCTCTCCCGCATCGGATGCCTCCCCTGGGAAACCACCTCTTTGCCACCGACCCAGACCGAGCTGACGACGTTCCGGTTGCCGGCGAACACTGCGGCATCCAGCAGCGCGTCCTCGTGGCGGCCGTAAAGCGCCGGGCTGTCCCTATCGAGCACCACGAAGTCCGCGCAGGCTCCGGGTTTGAGCTCACCGGCGGCGATGCCGAGCGCCTGGGCGCCGCCTAGGGCCGCCGCCTCGTATAAGAACCGTCCCACGGAGGGTTGTTGCCGACTGGTGAGCATCGCTCTGCGGCGATGCCGGAGTCGCTGCCCGTACTCCAGCAGGCGCAGCTCTTCGCTTGGGCTGACGGAGACGTTGCTGTCGGAACCGACGCCGAAGCGGCCGCCGCGCTGGAGACACTCGACCGCCGGAAATATCCCGTCGCCCAGATTGGCCTCAGTGGTGGGGCAGAGGCCGACCACCGCGCCGCTGGCAACGATGGCATCTATTTCCGCCTCGTCCACGTGGGTCGCGTGCACCAGGCACCAGCGCCGGTCGACCCCGGCGTTGTCGAACAGCCATTCCACCGGCCGGCGAGCGCAAAACGCCAGGCACTCTTCCACCTCGCGAACTTGTTCCGCAACGTGCACGTGCACCGGCGCGTGCGGATCCAGCGCGTCGAGGTGGGCGAGCACCTCGCCCATAGCCTGCGGGGAAACCGCGCGCAGCGAGTGAAGCGCCAAGCCTAAGCCGACGCCCGGATCTCGGGCGAATGCTGAATGCAGCGCGTCCATCAGGCGATTGAACTGCTCAATATCGTTGGCGAATCGCTTTTGCCCCCCGGATAGCGGCTTTCCACCGAAGCCGCCCTGCGTGTACAGCACTGGCAGGAGGGTCAGTCGAATGCCGGCCTGCTTGCTTGCCGCAACGATGCGCTGAGACGTTTCCGTCAGCTCATCGTAGGGTCGCCCGTTCCTGTCGTGGTGAAGATAATGAAACTCGGCGACGCTGGTAAATCCTGCTTCCAGCATCTCCACGAAAAGCTGCGCCGCGATGGCCGCCGTGTGTTCCGGCTCGAGAAGGGAAACGAAACGGTACATGGTTTCGCGCCAGGTCCAAAAGCTGTCCGTGTCTCCGCCCCGCCGCTCGGTGAGCCCAGCTATCGCCCGCTGAAATGCGTGGGAATGGAGATTGGCCATGCCTGGAATGACCGGGCCCTCGAGCCTCCCGGCGCCGCCGGCGGCATCAGCTGCCGCCGCGCCGGCGCTGACGATGGTGCCCGACGACGCCTCGATTTCGATGCGCACGTTTTCCTCCCAGCCGTGGGGAAGCAAAGCGAGCGGGGCGAGAAGCTGGACGTGGTCTGGCATGATCGGCCTTTCTATGAATTCCCTCAGCACAACGGCTTTCCGGCCGAACAATACCATTTAGAATCAACCACGAGGATCGATCCTCGAATCATTGCCGGCCTCGATCATGTCAGACCCAAATCCGCAGTCCGCGCGCGCTACGCCAGAGGAGTGGGACGCCCTTTGGATCGATGCGCGTCTCGCCACGTTGCGTTCAGGTGAGGGCCCGCCCTACGGCGCCATTGAGGACGGAGCCCTGGCGGTGCGCGGCGAGCATATCGCCTGGGTAGGCGAACGAAGCGCGCTGCCCGCGGCTGCACCCGACGACCAGCGGGTGCATTCGGCCGGCGGTCGCTGGATGACGCCGGGGCTCGTCGACTGCCATACGCACCTGATCTATGCCGGCGACCGTGCGCGGGAGTTCGAAATGCGTCTTCAGGGTGCAAGTTATGAAGACATTGCCCGCCAGGGCGGCGGGATCCTGTCCACGGTGAAGGCGACCCGCGCGGTCAAGCAGGCAGCGCTGGTAGATGCGGCTCGCGCGCGGCTGCAGGCGCTGATGAGCGAGGGCGTAACCACGCTGGAGATCAAGTCCGGCTATGGACTGGATCTGGACACGGAACTTCGCATGCTGCGGGCGGCGAGGCGTCTCGGTGATATCGAGCCGGTCACCGTCGTCACCACCTTTCTCGGCGCCCACGCGCTGCCGCCGGAATATCAGGGCCGCGCGGACGATTACATCGATTTTGTTTGCGAGGAAGTGATGCCGGCCGCTGCCGAAGCCAAGCTCGTCGACGCCGTGGATGCGTTCTGCGAGAGCATCGGTTTCAGCCCTGCCCAGATCGAGCGGATTTTTCAAGCCGCGCGGGGTCTGAATCTGCCGATCAAGCTGCACGCGGAACAGCTGTCGGATCTGGGCGGCGCCGGGCTTGCGGCCCGGCGGGGCGCGCTCTCTGCGGATCACCTGGAGTACGTTTCCGAAGCCTCCGTTAAGGCCATGAAGACAAGCGGCACGGTGGCCGTGCTGCTTCCGGGCGCGTTTTATTTTCTTCGCCAGACCCGGGTGCCGCCGGTGGAACTGTTTCGGCGGCACCGTGTGCCCATGGCAATCGCCACCGACAGCAATCCCGGTAGCTCTCCGGTCTGCTCCCTTCTCCTGATGATCAACATGGCGTGCACGCTGTTTCGCCTGACGCCGGAAGAAGCGCTGGCGGGCGTGACCCGCAACGCCGCCAAGGCTCTTGGGCTGGAAAGGTCGGTCGGAACTTTGGAGATTGGCAAGCGCGCCGACTTCGTTCTCTGGGACGTGGACCACCCTGCGGAGCTCGCCTACCGTTTTGGATTCAATCCCTGCCACGCGGTGGTGCGCGGCGGCAAGCAACTGAACCGCGGCGCTTAGCCCGGAGTTTTTGCCATGCTGCACTCGGCGGTCCAGGCAAGCATGGTCTCGAGAAGAAGAAAAAGGCAGGGCTTGACCTGTTTGGCCCTGGCTTCGTCGTAGGCAAAGGGGTAGCGCTCTTCCATGTAGGTACACTGCGCCTGCTCAAGCTGCACGGCGTGAATACCGGATTGCGGCGCGCCGTAATGTCTGGTGTTGTAGCCGCCCTTGAATCGTCCGTTGACGACAAAGGTGTAATCCTTGGCGGACTGCAACACGCCCCGCAGCAACTTCTGTAGATGAGAATCGCAGCTGGCGCCGTCGGCGGTGCCCAGGTTGAAATCCGGTAAGCGGCCATCGAAAAAGCGCGGCACTTCAGAGCGGATGCTATGCGCTTCGAAAAGCACCGCGAATCCGTGGGTCGATTTCAACCGAGCAAGCTCGTCGTTCAGCTGGCGGTGATAGGGACGCCAGAAGCGCTCAACGCGGTCTTTGACCTTGAGCTTGTCGGGCGCTTCGCCGGGGAGATAAACGGGGGACTCGTCGAAACAGGTCAACGGGCACAGCTCCGTGTTGCTCGCACCGGGGTAGAGCGGCGCATCGTCCGGCGGGCGGTTCAGGTCGATGAGGTAGCGGGAATAGTGCGGCTTGAGCACGCTTATGCCGAGCCCGGCGGCGAAGTCATACAGCCGGTCCATGTGCCAGTC
>Ga0224512_10003428_pt1 | contig 13964 bp, 10 predicted proteins | sample SF_May12_sed_USG_4_FD_169103 | JGI IMG/M metagenome (GOLD analysis project Ga0224512, IMG submission 169103) | Sediment microbial communities from San Francisco Bay, California, United States - SF_May12_sed_USGS_13 | ecosystem: Environmental > Aquatic > Marine > Sediment | place: USA...
GAAAAGATTGCTGCACGGCCTGCGGCGACTGGTTCCACAACGAACGCGCGGCGATATTGCCGCACCCAAGGTGGATTTCGACGACCTCGATCTCGCCGTGCTGCACTCCGCGGCAGCTCGCGGCCCGGGTTTCACAACCTCGGCACCGGAACTTGCCGAGCGATTAACATACCGGCCAACTCAGATTCAGCGCAGCCTCAACAAACTCAGCAGGAACAAGCTGCTCGATGGCGTCATCGGTTCGACCGACGGTTTCGATAATTATCGCCTGAGCGAATCAGGGAGTCATTATGTGATGATGTTGCGTCGTAACAGCGGCGACTCATAATCCTCGATTGAGGGTCAGAGTACGTTTATCATCACCGCATCAATGCCGTGATGAAGGACGTAAATTGAGCGATACGAATTATCCGCAACTTTTGGCGCCGCTGGATCTCGGCTTCACGACGCTGAAAAATCGCGTGCTCATGGGTTCCATGCACACCGGGCTCGAGGACGGCAACAAGCACGAGCGCCTGGCCGTTTATTTTGCCGAGCGCGCACGCGGCGAAGTCGGCCTGATCGTTACGGGCGGCTACGCGCCCAACCGTGCGGGCTGGGTGAAGCCGTTTGCGGGAAAAATGACGACGCGCGGCGAGGCCGCCAGGCATCGCCGGATCACGGACGCGGTACACGCCGAGGACGGCAAGATCGCGATGCAAATACTGCACGCCGGGCGCTACGCCTACCATCCCTTGGCCGTGGCCCCTTCGCGCATACGCTCGCCCATCACGCCATTCACGCCGCGGGAGCTGTCAACTTCCGGCGTGGAAAAACAGATAAAAGCGTTTGTTCGATGCGCGCAACTGGCGCGCGATGCCGGCTACGACGGCGTCGAGATCATGGGTTCGGAAGGCTACTTCATCAACGAATTCCTGGTCACACACACGAACCAGCGCACGGATAAGTGGGGCGGTGATTATTCACAACGCATGCGCCTGCCCATCGAGATCGTGTCACGAACCCGGGAAGCGGTCGGCGACGATTTCATCATCATCTACCGGCTATCCATGATCGACCTGATTCCCGACGGCAACACCTGGGAAGAAACGGTGGCGCTGGCGAAGGCAATCGAGGGCGCCGGTGCGACGATCATCAACACAGGGATCGGGTGGCACGAAGCACGAGTCCCCACGATCGCAACCTCGGTGCCGCGAGGCGCGTTCACCTGGGTGACGAAAAAAATGAAGCGCGAAGTGCGCATTCCGCTGATTACATCCAATCGCATTAATATGCCGGCGGTAGCCGAGCAGATACTGTCGGAGGGTTGCGCCGACATGGTATCGCTGGCCCGGCCAATGCTGGCTGATTCGGAATTTGTGAAGAAAGCGCGCGACGGGCGTGCCGACGAGATCAATGTGTGCATCGCCTGCAACCAGGCCTGCCTCGATCACACCTTCTCCAACAAGATGAGCAGCTGTCTCGTAAACCCCCGAGCGTGTCACGAGACGGAACTGAACTACGTCGCAACTAAAACTCGTCGGCGCTTTGCGGTTGTTGGCTCCGGGCCTGCCGGCCTCTCTTCCGCACTGGTCTTGGCCGAGCGTGGCCACGAAGTCGATTTGTACGAAGCGGCGCCAGAGATCGGCGGTCAGCTCAACATGGCCAAAGTGATTCCGGGTAAGGAAGAGTTCCACGAGATGTTGCGTTACTTCAAGCGACAACTCGAATTGAAGGGCGTGCGAGTACACCTGAATTCACGCGTTGGGGCTGACGACTTGAAAACCGAAGGCTATGACGGCGTAATCATCGCCACCGGCGTCGTGCCACGGGATCCGAAGATCGAAGGACAGGACCATCCAAAGGTACTGAGCTACATCGATGTTCTTCGCAGGCAGGTACCCGTTGGCAAGCGCGTCGCAATAATCGGGGCCGGCGGCATCGGCTTCGACGTCGCGGAGTTCCTTCTGCATGATGGCCATTCTCCGACCATGAATCTCGATGAATGGCTCGCCGAGTGGGGCGTTGTTGATCCGGCCAAAGCACGCGGCGGTATTGCGCTCGAGCGATCGAAGCCGGAATCATCGCCCCGCGAGTTGACGCTGCTGCAGCGCAAGGCCGGCAAGCACGGTGCTAATCTCGGCAAGACCACCGGTTGGATTCATCGGGCGACGCTGAAGATGAACGACGTCCAGATGATCGGTAACGTCAACTACGAGCGCATCAGCGATAAAGGTCTCCTGATCACCTATGGCGAGAAACACGAGGACCCAACCTGGATAGACGTTGACAACATCGTCATGTGCGCGGGCCAGCTGCCGTTACGAGAACTCAAAGAGCCACTGGCTTCTGCGGGCATTCCGACGCATGTGATTGGCGGTGCCGACGTGGCGACCGAGCTCGATGCCAAGCGCGCGATCGATCAGGGCAGCCGCCTCGCCGCCCGGCTTTGATCTCATGCATCGGCGAGCCGTGCAAGCGATCTCATCGAATCACGCAGGCACGTAATCGCTGCAACCTCAATCTGCCGGACGCGTTCTGCACTGATACCGTAACGATTACCTAAGTCCTGCAGAGTCACCTTGTTATCGTCTTCGGCGAGCCAGCGAGCCTCGATGATATGTCGGCTACGCGCATCCAGGGTCTGCAGGGCACTTTGCAGCGCCGTTGATGCGATATCCAGGAAATCCGCTTCGGCAACCAGCTCGGCGGGCTCAAAACGCTTGTCCTCAATGAAAGCTGCAGGTGCCCAGTCATCTTCATCGCTTGCGTCGGCTGGATGGTCGAACGGCACGTCGTGTGAATAGAGCTTGCCGTCCATGTCGATGACGTCGTCTGCCGCGACATCAAGCGCGTCGGCGATTTCATTCGCCTCCGCCTGTTTGAGCCACTCGAGTCGCTTTTTAGCGCTGCGAAGCTTGTAGAACAACTTGCGTTTGGCCTTGGTGGTCGCAAGTTTAACGATGCGCCAGTTCTTCATAATGAAGTCGTGGATCTGCGCGCGTATCCAGATGGTGGCGTAGCTCAAGAGACGTACGCCTCGCCCCGGATCGAAGCGGCGCACGGCCCGCATCAGGCCGATATTGCCTTCCTGTATGATATCTTCTTGTGGCAGCCCGTAGCCGGTGTAGCCGCGAGCAATATAGACCACGTAGCGCAGATGCGAAGTGATCAGTTGCCGGGCTGCGTCGAGGTCCTCATCGCGCTGCAGCCGCCGAGCGAGTCTTTGTTCTTCACTCGCGTCCAGCCGTGGGAAACTCTCGACCAGCGTCGTGTACTGATGAATGTTTGTGAGTGGCGATAGAAGCGCCATATCCTGCGTTCCTGGCATCGTCATGTCCCCTCCCAATCTATATATCCAAATCAGGTCCTTTTGTTGATGGTTGCCGCCACAACGGCGGCGGCTGTAAGCGTCAAATATAGGGAAAATAGGCTGGTTTTCAAGGGCTGAGTCGCCAGACGATCGGCTGCCCCGGCCGCCCCCCTCCTTGGGCGAAAATTTCTCGCCAAAACGCTTGAAAATGCCGCAAATTGCCCTATTCAATGTTCGACTGAGGGCATCCTCGGTCGAGAAACATTTCTGGAACAGGAGGTGAATTATGCAGATGGTTCGATACAACCCTTGGGGCGTTGGCGAATTACAAAACGAGATCAATCGTCTATTCAGCAACTGGGGTGACAGCGAAAGCAGCGCTGCCACTGCTGGCTGGGTACCAACGGTTGATATTCAGGAGTACGACAATCGCTTTCAGCTGTTTGTGGATCTGCCTGGCGTTGAGCCTCGTGCTGTCGACATTACGCTCGACAACGGTGTGCTGACCATCAGTGGTGAGCGCAACTTCCCACAGGTGCCGGAAGGCGAACAAATGATCAATCGTCGCACCGAACGTGGCCAGGGCAAGTTCCACCGGCGGTTTATTCTCCCGGAAACGGTTGATGCCGATAAGGTCAAAGCGAGCGACCACAACGGCGTGCTGGAAATCTCAATTCCCAAACAGGCCAAAGCTCAGCCTCGTCGCATCAAAGTCGCCGCCTGAAACAACAATATCGTCAGCGGGCGCGTGCGATGTGCCCGCCTCTCCCCGGGGGGGCCAGAAATGGCCCCCCTTTTTCTTGAATTTACGAAAAGACTCCCTATGCAATCTCCGAATCGCACCGAAGCGGAGATTCTCGACGGTGCCAGTACAATTCTCTAATTAAAAGGAGGAGTAAAAACCATGAAAAGTGTACGTAGACTTTTGCTGGCCTTCTGATGCTCTTTAGTGCTGGCTTTGACGCCCGTGGCATTTGCTCAATCCGATACAAGTGCTGAAGGCGTGGCTGAAACAACAAAAGCCGTACAAGCGGAAGTTCAGGCGGAAGCAAATATCCAGACCGAAGAACGCGTAGATGACGCCCTGGAGGCTTTGGCAGTCGCAACCGGCAAACTGGAACTAATCGTAGCGCGCAACCCGGAGCTCGCTTTGGCGGCGACCGATGTGTCAATCACCACGCACGACATCTTTGCTTCCGCGGAGGCCATTAGAGCGGCATTGAAAAGTGCCAAGAAAGCCCTCGATATGAGCAGCTTTACGCGCAGCTCGATCAAATTAAAGCCCAAACCAGGGACGGCGATTCCGGTGAAGGCTTCTTTGAAAAACTGGAGAAATCCATGACCAGTTTGATGGACTAAAAATTACGAAAAATACGTGGCGCGCCCGGACTGCCGGGCGCGTCATTTGGTTTCGAAAGACACAGGCGCTATCGTGCAGCGTCGGTGAAGTGGACCGGGTTTTCGCCCGCTATTTTCGTTATGCTCGCAAGAACGACCTCAAAAATCAGGAGAACCGATGCCGCAGGTAAGCACGAACGACATCACCATCGAATACGAGTCTTTCGGCGAGCCCTCAAACCCTGTGATATTACTCATCATGGGACTCGGCATGCAGCTGATCGCGTGGCCGGAGCAATTCTGCGTTGAGCTCGCATCCCGGGGGTATCGAGTCATCCGCTACGACAACCGAGATACCGGATTCTCGACGAAATTCGAGGACGCGAAAACGCCGAGCGTCGCATCGCTCATCTTTCGCAGCATGCTGCGATTGCCGATTCGTGTTCCTTACACGCTGCGAGACATGGCCGATGACGCGGCGGGACTGCTCGATGCACTGGACGTGGAGTCAGCGCACATCGTCGGCGCTTCCATGGGTGGCATGATCGCGCAGAATCTGGCGGCAAGTCATCCGCGACGCGTCCGTTCGTTAACCTCCGTCATGTCCACGAGTGGGCATCGGTCCCTGCCAGGCGCTGATCCGCTGGTGACCCGGCATGTGTTCCGGACGCGGCCGACCGGCAACGATCGTGAAGCCGTCATCGCTCACAATATGCGCACGGTCGAACTCCTCGGCAGCCCCGCCTACCCCGTCGATGCAGAAACACGGCGCGAGATGGTGTCAATCAGCTTCGACCGCTGCTACTTTCCGTCCGGCTTTTCCCGCCACGTCGCTGCGATCGTCAAGGATGGGGATCGTCGCAGCCGGCTAGCCACGATCACGGCTCCGACCCTCGTAATCCATGGCCGGGAAGATCCGCTGGTGCCACTGGCGGGCGGTATCGACACGGCGAATCACATTCCGGGAGCCCAGCTGGAGGTCATAGACGGCATGGGCCACAACTTCCCGGTTGAGCTGTGGCCGCAGATCATCGGCCTGATCGCCGATCACGCGAGACACGAGGTAAACAAAAAGTGCGAATAAGTTTTTCGGTAGTCCTCCTCTTATTTGCAGCAACCCTGACCATGGCACAAACAACTTACGCCACCGCTCTGACCGAGATCGAGAGCCGCATCGAATCGATCCTCAGCCAAATGACGCTCGAAGAGAAAGTGGACCTCATTGCCGGGGTCGACTTCATGTACTTGCGAGGCGTGCCGCGTCTCGGCGTGCCACGCCTTGCCATGGCCGATGGACCGATGGGTGTTCGTAACGACGGTCCGGCAACGGCCTACGGCGGCGGCATCGCGCTGGCCGCCACATGGAACACCGAGCTCGCCGAGCAGATCGGCAGAGAGTTTGGCCGCGATGCGCGTGCCAAAGGCAAGCATTTCCTGCTCGCGCCGGGCGTCAATATTTACCGCGCACCGATGGCAGCGAGAAACTTCGAGTATTTCGGTGAAGACCCGTTGCTCGCCTCGCGCCTGGCCGTCAGTTTTATCAATGGTGTACAGAGCCAGGGCGTGAGCGCCACGGTGAAACATTTTGCAGCCAACAACTCGGAGTTCGACCGCAACCATACGGATTCAATCGTCGACGAGCGCACGCTGCGCGAGATATACCTGCCGGCTTTCGAGGCGGCCGTCAAGGAAGCGAACGTCGGCGCGATCATGGACGGCTACAACCTGACGAACGGCGCCTACATGTCGCAGCATGCCTATCTCAACAACGAAGTTGCGAAGAAAGAGTGGGGTTTCCGCGGTGTGATCATGTCGGACTGGATCTCGACCTACGATGCCATCGGCGCAGCGAACGGCGGACTGGACATCGAGATGCCCTCCGGCAGCCAGTTCAACCGTGACAATTTGTTGCCCGCGATCGAGACCGGCAAGGTCAGCGTTGCAACCATCGACGACAAAGTGCGCCGTCAGCTGCGCGTCGCGATGACGTTTGGCTGGTTTGATCGGGATCAACAGGACAATTCGATTCCGCGCCCGAATCCAGACGGAGCAGCGGCAGCTCTGCAAGGCGCGCGCGAGGGTCTGGTGCTGCTCAAGAACGACACCGCATTGCTGCCGCTTGACGCCGAGCGCGTCAGGACTATCCTCGTCGTCGGCCCAAATGCTCACCCGGCCGTTATCGGCGGCGGCGGCAGTTCGATGGTGGAGCCTTTTAGTTCCGTAAGCACCCACGAGGGGCTGGTTGCGGCCGCCGGCACCGGAGCTGAAGTACTGTATGCACGGGGTTTGCCATCCCTGTCCGAGATGATCAGCGCCACGCAATTCTCGACGGAAGCGACCGGCGGCGTGCCAGGAATGCACGCCGAGTACTTTGCATCTGAAGACCTTTCGGGGAAACCCGTGCTGACACGCATAGAACCGCGTGTCGAAATCGGCCTGAACGATAAGACGCCGCAATTTCCGGAAGGAACACGATCGGAGCGCTGGACGGGATATTACAAGGTGCCGGAAAAAGGCACATACGACATTTTCGTTGCTGCGGCAGGTGACCTCGGCGGCTTGTATCGGCTGTTCCTTGACGACGAGCTCGTTATCGACAGCTGGAACCTGAATAAAGCCATGGTCGACTACGTGACCCTTCCGCTCGACGCCGGTCCACGTAAAGTCGTGCTCGAACATCACGGTCGGCAAAAGTGGCCGGGTGAGCGGCTGCAGCTGGGCTTCTCCAGGCACGGTGATCGTGTCGAAGCGACGGCCAATGACCTGGCCGCCAAGGCCGACGTCGTCGTGATCGCGGCCGGCTTCGATGGCTCGTCCGAGTCCGAGGGCAGTGACCGTACGTTCCGGTTGCCGCCCGGGCAGGACGAGCTGATCCGGCTCATGGCGGCAGCGAACAAGCGCACGGTAGTAGTAATGACCTCGGGCGGCGCCGTTGATATGAACGGCTGGATCGACGAGGTGCCGGCACTGCTGCAGGCATGGTTCCCGGGTCAGCAAGGCGGCACCGCGGTCGCCGAGATTCTCTTTGGCGCGGTAAATCCATCGGGCCGCCTGCCGGCCACCTTCGAGAAGCGTTGGCAGGACAACCCGGCGCATGATCACTACTACCCTGAACCCGGCACGCAAAAGATCCTTTACAAGGAAAGTATCTTCGTCGGCTACCGCGGCTTCGAAAAGAACGGCGTAGCCCCGCTGTTCCCGTTCGGCCACGGCCTCTCTTACACAACTTTTGAATACAGCAATCTCGCCGTATCGCCCCAAGAGTCAGACGACGGCAACGTGCAGGTCAGCTTCAATTTGACGAACACCGGCCGCCGCGCGGGTGCCGAGGTGGCGCAGGTTTATGTCGCCGACACGCACAGTGGTGTGCCAAGGCCGTTGAAAGAGCTGAAGGGTTTCGCCAAAATCAATTTGAAACCGGGCGAGACACGGCGCGTTACGATTGAGCTCGATCGCCGCTCGTTCTCGTATTACGACGTCGACGCAAAAGACTGGCACGCCGCACCCGGCACTTTTGACATACTAGTCGGCCGATCATCTGCGGCGATCGAGCTGCGCGGCAAGCTGACGCTCACGAATTAGCTCATTTACAATTAGCCTATGTGCGTGGTGGCCCGTCAGGCGACGGGCTTTTCTAGCGGAATACGATCCTTGTTCTTCGCGAGCCAGTCGTCGAAGGTCATTAGCCCGGGATTGAGCAACCGCGACGCTTCGATACCGCGGGCGCCACAGAAGTAATCGTTAAAGTCCCTCTTGAACTGGTACATGTTGCCGAGGTCTTCGGCACCCGGAAAACCGAGCCCGCGGTATACATCGGGTTCGATCGGGCTGTATCGCACCGGCTCGCCAAACGCCTTGCTTAGCGAAGCCGCCATCTGCTCGCCCGTCAGGTGCTGGCCCGCGATGCCAACCGTCTTTCCGACATACTCCGTGCCGCGCCGAAAAATACCCAGTGCGCATTTGCCGATGTCGGCCGATGCAATGCCCGGCAGCGGCTTGTCAGCCATGGCCAGCACGAACTCCAGCGTGCCGTCAGCACCGCGTTTCGGCTCCGCGCCAAAGGATATCAGGTTGTCCCAGTAGAAAGACGTCAGCAGGAATGTCGTCGGCACACCCCGGTCGCTGAACTCGTGATTGGCTTCGCCCTTGGCGTCGAAATGCGGCACCTTGTAGTTATCCATCAGTCTCGGCATGCGATCGTCGCTCAACGGTACCCACTTGCGCGTGTCCTCCAGCGTCGACCAGATCACATGTTCGAGGCCTGCATCGCTCGCCGCTTGCGCAAGGTTCCTGGCTTGCAGCAGTTCCTTTTGCGGCGAAAAGTGTTCCCAGAAATTGGTGACGCAAAAAGCGCCGTAGGCGCCTTTGAACGCTCTCTTCAGGCTGTCGAGATCATCCAGGTCCGCCTGTGCCACTTCTGCGCCGCGCGCGGCAAGCTCCTGTGCTTTGTCGGAGTTCGCGTTGCGCGTCAGCGCCCGCGCCTGAAACTGCTGCTGCGGATCATCCAGGATTGCACGCAGCAATCCTCCGCCTTGCGCCCCCGTCGCGCCGACGACGACGATAATTTTATTCTTATTCGACATCGATCTCACCTTAACGTGGTTTGCCCTGCAGCCGATTCGTATGGCGGCGATACATACTTTTGCCGATCCAACTTTGCTGTGCAAGGGCTTTTCCATCACAATCAGGGGGCTTCGTCACCGGATAATCAACATGCTGAAAACCAAACTCACCGCATCATTGGCATTTCTTGTATTTGTACTGCTCCTCGGCTGCTCGCCCGCCGACCGCGACCAGGAGGCCGAACTGCGAACGGCGGCGGTGGCGATGCCGGATACCTACGGCGCGGGCGTTGCCGAAGAAATCCTGAGGGCCGGTGGTAACGCGGTGGACGCGGGTATTGCCGCCGGGCTGGCGCTCGCAGTGACCTACCCGGAAGCCGGCAACATTGGCGGCGGCGGCTTCATGCTGATCCACATGAACGGCGAAGACGCTTTTATCGACTATCGCGAGAAGGCGCCAGGCGCTGCGGACCGTGACATGTACCTCGACGTAGACGGCAACGTGATCGAGGGCCTGAGTATTGTTGGTCACCTGGCGGTCGGCGTTCCAGGCACCGTTGCCGGTTTCTGGGAAGCGCACCGGCGTTTCGGCACCCTGCCCTGGCGCGACCTCGTCATGCCCGCCGTGAAAATTGCCGAGGAAGGCTTCGTCGTGCCGGATAAACTCGGCGGCGGCATGCTCACCAGGCTCGAGCGCTACGAAGGCAAAACCAACTTCGGCGACTACTTCGGCAACATGAAGAGCGGCGAGCTGCACAAACAGCCTGAGCTCGCGGCAACGCTGCAGCGTATTGCCGACAACGGCGCCGACGGATTCTACAAAGGAAAAACGGCTGAACTGATCGTTGCCGAAATGAAACGCGGCAATGGACTGATCACGATGCAGGACCTGGCAGACTACAACGCTGTCTGGCGGGAACCGGTTGAGGCCGACTGGCGTGGTTACCGCATTTTGTCGGCGCCACTCCCGAGCTCGGGTGGTTTTGGACTGGTCCAGCTACTCAAGATCCGTGACCACATCGACCATCATTTCAAAGGCGTGACGCACAACTCGGCCCAGTACGTGCACCTTGTGGCCGAGATTGAAAAACGTGTGTTTGCCGATCGCGCGCAGTATCTCGGTGACCCGGATTTCGTCGACTCGCGTATCGATGAACTCTTGAACGACGATTACATCCGCCGCCGCGCGCAGGAAGTCAATCCGGACGCGATCTCGATGGATGTCGGCGCCGGAACCGGGCTCGAGGAGCATGACACAACGCACTACTCCATCCTGGACCAATGGGGCAACGCCGTTTCCAACACCTATACGCTCAACCTCGGCTTCGGCAGCGGCGTCGTCGTCACAGGCGCCGGCTTCCTGCTGAACGACGAGATGGATGACTTCAGCATCAAAGCGGGTGTTCCGAATGCTTTCGGTGTCGTCGGCAGCGAGGCGAATGAAATCGAGCCCGGCAAACGAATGCTGTCGTCGATGACACCGACTATATTGTTACGTGACGGCAAGGTCGCGATGGTTGTCGGCACGCCGGGCGGATCGACCATTTTTACGTCGGTGTTCCAGTCTATTTTGAACGTGCTCGATTTCGGCATGTCGCCGCTCGAGGCAACGGGTGCCGCACGTTTCCACCATCAGCTGTTGCCGCCTGACCTGATCCTCATGCAGCGGGATTCACCGCTGCCGGAAGAAACGCTTTCGGTACTGGGAGATCGCGGCTACAAAACCAGGAACATATACAATTACGGCGACATCCAGATGATCTACGACGACGGTGACACCGTGCAGGCCGCGTCGGATCCGCGCAACCGCGGCGAATCCCGCGTGATCGAACTGGCTACGGAATCCGCGCCCGACCATTAGACGACTAGGCCGCGGCGTCTTCTTTCATGAATGCCCGGACGTGCGGCTCGGCTTCGCTGATGACGCGTTGCACCGACGGGCGCGACGCCAGGCGACCCCAATAAGCGCTGATGTTCTTGTGGCCATCGAATGGTGCTGCCCGCTGCGCATAGAATAGTGCGGGCATGGCGGCGCAGTCGGACATGCTGAATTTCTCGCCATTCGCGTACGGCTGTTCGCCTAACTCCTGTTCCATGAAGCCGTACATGGTATCGATCCGGAATTTCGCGGTATCGATGCGTTCCTGGTCACGCTTGGACTCGGGCTTCAGCGACTGGAACAGCAACGTGCTCACGGATTCGTTCAGGTACAGATCGAACATGCGGTCCTTGAAGCGAATTTTGCGACGCTGCTCGGCGTCACCGAAAACAAGTTTGGGCTCCGCAATTTCGTCCAGGTACTCGATGATCGTGCTCGACTCCGGAATCAGGTGATCGTCGTCGACGATCAGCAGTGGCACTTTACCCATTGGATACACCTCGCGATACTTTGCGCGTTCCTCGGGATCCATGAGCGCAATTACGTGCGGCTCGAAGTCGATACCCTTCTCATACATTGCCACCAGCACTTTCTGGCAGTAGCTTGAGATCGGGTGGTAATAGAAATTCATCATTGCGCTTCTCCACGGTGACCCTACCCTCATAATCTAACAATAGAACGTAAATTGCCGAGGTCAAGCAGAAACAGGTTAGTATTACTCCAAATAAAAACAAAAACCGGGGATTCAATTCATGAGCAGCTCTCTTGTTCTTTCGAACAACTCACGCGTGCGTTACGCGACGGGTTCGTTCATGTACTTCGCGCAGGGCATTCCGCAGGGTCTCCTTGGCATCGCCATTCCAGCCTGGCTTGCCAGCGAAGGCGCCTCGGCGTCGGACATTGCATCGTATCTCGCCGTCATCGTGTTGCCCTGGGCTTTCAAGCTCGTGACGGGCCCCTTGATGGACCGCTACGAATTTTTGCCGATGGGCCGGCGCCGGCCGTGGGTGATGGGTGCACAGCTCGGTCTGTCGCTCTCGCTGCTTGCCCTCATGCTGGTGGAGCGACCGGCCGAACAGATTGGTCTTTTGATGCTGATCGGTTTACTCGTCAACAGTTTTGCGGCGACCCAGGACGTGGCCGTCGACGGTATGTCCATAGACCTGACGCCAGTCCGGGAGCAAGGTCGCCTTAACGCGTTCATGAGTTTTGGCAAGGCTATCGGCTGGAGTGTGACCGCTGCCGTGTCCGGTGTACTCCTCACTACGTTGGGCTTGCAGGTAACCGCCATAGTGGCGGCGTCCGTTTCCGGTGCCGCTCTGCTCGCGGTCATTTTCGTTCTTGAACGGGAGGGCGAGCGCACGCTCCCATGGACGTCGGGCGAAGCCGCAATCGTGCCGCGCGCCGAAACCTCTTTCGCCGCGGTTTTTCGCAGTCTCAATAAAGTAATCTGGATACGCAGCAGCCTGATCGTGATGGCGATCATGTTTTTCGACGGCCTGATCTACGGCTACGGCCAGGCACTGATGCCCATAGCAGCGATCAATCTTTTTGGCTACACGACAGCCGAATGGTCGCAGCTGGTTGCGGTAATGGGATTGTTCGGCGCCGTCATTGCGCTCGGAATCGGTCCTGCGATCGATCGCGCGGGCGCGAAGCGCATGCTGATCTTTACGGTCGCGCTGGTCGGAATTCACGCATTCACACTCGCCCAGACGCAGCAACTATGGCAGGACACTCTATACGTGCGTGTCATGCTATCGATCTACGTAATGATGCTGCCGATCGTGATGGTTTCGGTGATCGCACTGGCAATGGCAATCTGTTCGAGCACCATTTCGGCGACACAGTTTGCAATCTACATGTCGATCGCCAACCTCGGACATGCGATCGGATCGAAAGTCTATGGAGTGGTCGCGGAGAAATCGAGCTACGTTCAGTCGTACACGATGCTCAGCGTGCTGGTTGCGGCGATGATAGTTGTGCTGTTGTTTCACCGCCATCGAATAACGGATGCCGACGACAGTAGCGGCAAGAAGCCCAAACGACGATACACGATGGGAATCGCCGGCGCGGAAGCCGGTGCTTTTTGGTCGGGTGCAATGCGTTGCCCGAAATGCCGGGCCGACATGGAACAGATCGTCTACGAAGGCACGGAAATCGATCGTTGCACTACCTGTAAAGGTCTCTGGTTCGATGCCGGCGAAATTGAGGCCGTGCGCGGCAAGGAAGCAGCGGCCGCTATCGATACCGGCAGCGCGGCGACCGGAAGACAAAGCAATACGCTGGATCGCTACCAGTGTCCGCGCTGCAGCGGTGCGATGGTACGAGTGGTCGATGCGCGGCAACCGCACATCTGGTTCGAAACCTGCAGTTCCTGCCAGGGCTCGTTTCTCGATGCGGGCGAGCTGCGCGATCTTGCCACCGTGTCTATTTCGGACTTTTTCAAAGACCTGGTGGCGCCGGAGCGGAGTTGACCCATTAACCCGGTGGACATAATACGGCAGGCAAATGAGGCTCGGACACCGTTTTGGCGACACTTTTCTTGAGGCGAACAACAAGAAATTTGACTATAATAAGAAAGGGTGACATTGCAAGAAATGACCTCTTCGAGCCGGTGCTAGATTGCCAGCGCCAATAACAAACAACAAATATTCGAGGTTCCAATGAGCAAAATTCGTCTGTTCTGGCAGATGACGGCACGGGTGAATGTGTTGTTAGCTGTAATCGCATTGCTTCCCGTAACGGCGTTCGGCCAAAGCTCGGTCGGGCGTAATACCAACGTGGTAGGGCCCACGCCCGAGGGTTTTTATCGCGGCTTGCCGCATTACCAGGATAACGAGCCACACTGCGACAGGAACCCGCTGCTGCCCAGCAACATTATTTGCATGGC
>Ga0224512_10003429_pt1 | contig 13961 bp, 9 predicted proteins | sample SF_May12_sed_USG_4_FD_169103 | JGI IMG/M metagenome (GOLD analysis project Ga0224512, IMG submission 169103) | Sediment microbial communities from San Francisco Bay, California, United States - SF_May12_sed_USGS_13 | ecosystem: Environmental > Aquatic > Marine > Sediment | place: USA: California...
CCACTCCTGGAGCATCTACGTTGTCAGTAGTAGTAGGTGATGTGTATGATACTGTTGCACCAGATGGGCTAGTAGCTGCTGCATTTACATCAGAATGTGCAGCAATTACTGGAGGTTCGGTATCTGGTGGGGGAGAATCATCATTTGTTATTGTTCCTACTCCTTGGCTATCTACAAGGGTACATCCAACACAATTTGATAAATTTACATTAAATATCTCATTTTGTTCTACTGTTGAATCGCCATTTACAGATACCGTAATTGTTTGAGTTAATGGACCACCAGATGCAAAGTTTAGGGTAGATGAAATTGAAGTGTAATCAGTAGGTGAGCTTGCAGTATTATCAGCAGTTTGGTATTGTACAGATATTGCAGGAGTATTTGTACTACGTGTTACGGAAAATACAAAATTGGATGTTCCAGAATTTCCTTCTGTTTGTGTAACATCATTAATTGTAATTGTAGGGTTTCCTGTATCTGGAAATGCTGCAAGTACACTAAAGTCTACCCAGAATATTGCACCAATATTTGCATTAGGTCTTGCAGTAATTACAGGATTCATTATTTCCGAGGCAGGATCATTTAAGGAACCCCACCATGACTGGTCAGAGGGATATCCAATTTGGTATCCTACTTGAGCATCTCCAAAGTGGTCAATCCATCCAATGTATTCATTTGTTGCAGCAGATAGTGAACCAATCTTCTCACTGTCAGTCAAGAATAATACATTGTCTGGTCTTGCATTTGAGAGATAGGATGCATCCCAGTGCTTTACCAATAAATCATAATCAGGATCAAATGTCTTTACTTGAGCAGCCCAAGCATTTACCTCACTATCAGTAAGTGGTCGTCCCCAACCAGGGAATTGTGCTTCATGATACCATTCAGCATCTACACCAAAACCAATTACAGATGGGTGATGTTTGTATCTGTCCATTATCAAATTCATAAGCATTGGAATATCAGCATCCGCTGATTCGACTTGCAAGTATACTTTGAGTCCTGCAGAATCGTATGCGTCTAATAATGGCTCAATCGTATCAGTTGTGCCAAAGTTCACATTTGGATAGGTACCAGCAGGTTTTGGAAATGGCAAGAAGGTTGAAGTTGCAGTTCCAGGTGCGCCATCAATTTCACCAATTACAAGCACTCCACCTGGAGTGAATCCAGGGAATTTGGCAGTCATTTGCTGTGCAACACTAATCCAATAGTCAGGATCTGATTGGTCATGCCCTGATGAGAGATAATCGCCATATTGCGATGAACGCCATCCAGCAATTTGGTTCTGAGTATCTGGTATATCTGAGACAATTACATTAAAGGTTGTAGGAATAGCCGAATTTCCTGCAGCATCAGTTGCATTACAGGTAACTGTGGTGATGCCAATTGCAAATGTTGTGCCAGATAATGGAGAACATGTAGCCACTCCTGGAGCATCTACGTTGTCAGTAGTAGTAGGTGATGTGTATGATACTGTTGCACCAGATGGGCTAGTAGCTGCTGCATTTACATCAGAATGTGCAGCAATTACTGGAGGTTCGGTATCTGGTATATCTGAGACAATTACATTAAAGGTTGTAGGAATAGCCGAATTTCCTGCAGCATCAGTTGCATTACAGGTAACTGTGGTGATGCCAATTGCAAATGTTGTGCCAGATAATGGAGAACATGTAGCCACTCCTGGAGCATCTACGTTGTCAGTAGTAGTAGGTGATGTGTATGATACTGTTGCACCAGATGGGCTAGTAGCTGCTGCATTTACATCAGAATGTGCAGCAATTACTGGAGGTTCGGTATCTGGAAGGGATTGATTAAATTCAACTACTTGACTAAATGTTCGTATTGGATAATTTTTTGCAATCACTCCATCAATAATTGAATTTAAGTCGTTTAGCAAAGTCTGATCAACTACATTTATTTGAGTCCCGCCTTGTACTTGAGCAAATTCTTGAGAATGTAAGGTAACTATTGCATATCCTTTTGTTGAAATGCTAGAATCAATTGCTGCTAAAATCTGACTGTTTGGAACTCGAACAGGAACACCATCAATCCAATCAGTAAATGCAATAGATTCAGGTAAGTGATAGATTCCGTTAGAATCTACGATATCACTAGCACCATCTGCAATAAAATATGGATATGAATCAGCCCATTCAGCAGAACTGATTATGTTAAATCCCGTATCTTGAAGTGCAGTTAGTGTGTTTGCATTAAATGTGTTAAATGGAGGAATAAAAACACTAGAGGGGCTACCAAAAAGTAATTGTAATTTATTTTGCGAGTCCTGCAAAGTAGATGTTTGTGTTGCCAAGGTTAATGTTGTATAGTCCACATGATCCCAACCATGTGCAAAAATTTCAAATAATCCTGAATTATATCCTGCAATTACCTTATCTACAACAGTTGCATCAGCTCCAAACAGACCCACAATTGGGCCTGCTGAAAGGAATTGATCTTTCTGTACAAACTGGTCCATTACTGCCACTTGTACATCGCTAAGCCAATAATCTTGAATATCATCTAGTCTAAAGACAACACAGTTGCATCCATTGAGTAAACTAGCCTCTACTCCAGCTGCTGAAACATTAGGAGATTGAATTATAGTGTTTTCAGAAGAAGAGTAAGGACGATATCTTTCATCCGTTGGGGCAGTTTCTCTTGCTCCTTGACCATTAGGATCTGCAAAACTATATCGTCCTGTTGTGAATTCATCTCGGACTCCATTATTAGCAAACGCATTACCAAAGGAACTTGAAATTACAATTAAAACCAAAGTTCCCACTAGTAATTTATTTGAATAATTTAATTTCAATAAATTTAGACCGATTTTTAGCATAAATACAATTGCGCAGAAAAGATCAGTTTGAGCTGTTCCTTGTTTGAAGCACGTGTTTTTTCTTTAAATGAAAACTCAGTTTCACGGGAAGAAAGTCGACAACATTGATTAAAATTGGACACATGTAGGCGTGAAAAGAAAAAAGAAAGAGTAAATTTATTAAAAAATAAAAAAAGGTTATTTCTCGATATAGAATCCTGGTCCCCAGTCATCAGTATTTTTAAGATCACTGGAGCTGATAGTGTTTGATCCATAATTTGAGTCAAACATTGCATCATACATTGGATTATTTGGATGATATCCCTGACATTCAAAGTCAAAAGTATTTTCCAAAGCAAACAGTCCTTTAATGTAATTTTCTTCTTTATTCATAGCAGAACCAATATCGTAGTCAATGACACGGCAGTTCGAATAATTGAATCCTCTTACGAGCTCTCCATTGACAAGATTCGCATCCACATCAAAAAGCTCTGTCATGGAATTTGCACCTGAGACACTTTGGATTTTCAAATTTTCATCTACTCTTTTGTACAATAATGGATAATCTCCTACAATTCCTTCTAACTCAAATGTTGGATTAGCCTTTGAGAGAACATCACCTTGTTTGAATATTGGGAATTCTAATTTTTCTATTCCATTATTGAAAGTAAATGTAGTCATTACTCGAGGGGCACCTGCCATATTCAAATTAACATTTGATTGTTGATTTTCCATAAATGATGTTTTTAGTATTTGAGCATCGCTACGAAGTTGGTCATAGCCTATGTTTATTGGTTTTAGACCTGCACAATTAAAGTCAATTTCATTTACAATTGCAAATCCACTTTTTCCGGTAAATCCTTCTTCCTTGTCAGATTCGGTATTAATTATTGCACCTGATACACGGCAGTCCCTAAACTCTAGTGACCTTAGAATTTTCTCACCATTAGAAAACTCTACTAGAGCCTCAAAATCAGTGTTATATGCTGAACCAATTCCTGAAACCTTTCTTGCATTATCAATTGCATTATACAAAAGGGGATAGAAGTCCACTACACCTTCTACACTGAAACTAGGAGTCACATTATCCGCTGATTCTTCAAATCCCGAATTTAATTCAAAAGTTGTAAATTCAATTTTTTCAATGCCAGAATCAAACTCAAAGGTGATAAAGGTTCGAACATTGTCAACAAAAGTATAGGATTCACCATAGTCAGTATTATGAAATGTTGTAGTTTTTGGCGATTCGCCGTCTACCCCACCACATCTAAATTCAATCTTGTCTACTACGACAAAACCACTTTTAGCTGAAGTGTAGCTTTCATAATCATTTGAATTGAGAGTTTCTGCCCCATAATTTAGAATTTCACAGTTTTTGTAGTTTAGAGTTCTTATTGTTTGATCTTCACGAGTCAAATCTACTTTAACATCAAAGAATCTAAAATCAAACTCAAAACTACTTGCTCCAGTAGAAGTCATCACACGATACTTGTATGCATCATCCAATGCTTTGTGTAGATAAGGGGAATCTCCAATTATACCTTCAATCTCAAAGGTTGTACCACCATTTGAAACAAAATCTGAAGTCATTTTGAAGACTGGAAATTGATAAACCTCTACTCCATCTCTAAAGGTAAAAGTAAAGTTTGCTTGAACATTTTCAGCCATTTTGTAATCATTTCCCTCTGCGTAAATATTATCAAATTCTATTATTGAGAAAATTCCCAAAACAAAAAATGCAGTCAATGAAGTTATTGGTATTGCATTTCTCATTAAAGAAAACTAAATTATTTTCCCTAATATGCTGTAGGTTGTTTCTCTGTTCTTGTTCTAAGAATTGAAAATAGTTTCTTTTTTTAGAACAAAAATGTATTCTAGAAGTTTAGAATAAAAAACAAATATGAATGATGAAACTCATAATAATTTCAAATAAAGCTAAATCGTAATCTTCATAGTTATATTTTGTGTGTAAATAGCCAAACTACATCCAAACTCCAATAAGTGGAATCAAACTTTTGATTTGGTTCCTAAACTAGAATTAAAAATAAATTAAACAATTCAGGTTAAAATCTGGCATAACTTGAATCATTTTTGAGGACAAAAATGGGCCCACGGGGATTCAGCTACTGTTTTGGGTTTAAAAATGGATGCAGATAGGCATGAAAATTTTTCAACAAAATTTCGAATTTTGAGTCTTTACCTTTTCTCGTATGAATTAATTAATTTTCGTTAGAATTTTAGAAAATTAATCATCTTTGTTCTTGTCTTTGTTTCCTTTACCTGGATTTTCTATATCTGAATTTCCTTTGCCAGAATTACCTTTTTTATCGTCAGTTTCTTCTTCATGGTCATCATCTTTGTCTTTTTTTTCCTTGTCTTTCTTTTTCTTTTCTGAGTTATTTACATCTGAATTTTCCTTTTCAGATTTGTCTTTTTTGTCATTCTTCTTTTCGTTGTCAGATTTTCCATTTCTGTTTTCACTTTCCTTGTTAGGATCATTGTCATCACATTCACCTAATTTATCTCCATGTCCTAAATGTGCAATAACTGCTGATTGTCCAATACTAATTGTATGGGCATTATTTGGATTTCCTGGAGGTCTATGGCAGATATCTACTTTATGTTCTTTGTTGTTATCATCATGATCTTTGTCATTGTTTTCATCATTGTTATTAATGTTATCATTATTATCTAAAATTGCTGGATCTACTACTAATGGTGGCAATGGTAATGTGTTATCATCATCGTCCTTTTCACTTTCCTCTTCCTTGGTGTTGTGTACAGTTACTTCTACTTGATCATTATCCATATCACCATCATTATCAGTAACTTTTAGATAAAAAATTAATTGAGTAATTGTGTTTACAGAAGGCGCGGTAAAGGTTGGATCAATACTAGTTGATGAAGACAAAGTTACTAGTGGACCCTCTCTTTGAGACCATTCAAATGATATTATTTCTCCATCAGTATCTGTGCTGCTAGAACCATCAAGTATTACGGTTGCAAATTCTAATACTGTTTGATCTGGACCAGCATTAGCGGTTGGAATAATATTTTCTTCAGGATCAATGGAAGAATTACTACTAGTTTGAATTGTAGCAGTTTCTCTAAACTCATTATTGGAATTTGATGCTTTATCTTCGAAAGAGAAGATTTGCGATAATATTTCAAAAAATGAGGAAAAGGGATTTTCATCTTCATTGCTTTGTGCAAAGGAGTATGAGGGAAAAAACAATAAACTAGAGATTAGAACAAAAAATACCAAATTTGCTTTTAAGGAAATCATAAAAATAAAAAAAATTTAGAACAGTTAAGCAGTTGTGTTGTATCTTCGTCATACACATAGGTTAATAATTACAATTAATTTTAAAATATGTACTAACTTGTGAGGTAGTGGTTATTTTTTATTTGTTAATTATTTCTTCTCAGATTCAAATCTGGTATGACTTGAACCGTTTTTGGGCACAAAACCGAGTCCAATAAATTTCACTGCATTTTAATTTCAAATTCAGACTTAAATCTGGCACGACTCAGACCAAGTTAGGAACAAAAATGGGTCCACGGGGATTTGAACCTGTTGGTTTTAGGGGTTCATAGAAGTGTTAACGAAATTATCGACTGTCGGTAAAAATAGTATTCATCTCTTTTCAGACCTCAAAAGTCTTACCAATCCAGATTTTAACAGGAAATGGGATTTTTAGAAAATGAAGTGAATTTCCCTTATTTTTGCAAAATAATAATTAAAAAATAAAAAATCTGCTTAAAATGCGATCAAAATAAATATAAATATTTAGTCAAAAAAGTCCAAAACGTTTATTATTATTACAAATTTATCGTAAAAACTATAATGTACAATGTAAGAATTGGATCGAATGAAATATTGGAACTATCGTTTGAATCTGTTCAAAAATTATCATTTAATAAAACTAGGAGAGATATAAAATGCTAAGAAGTATTAACGAGAATTCTGAAAGAAGTAAATTTGCTCCTGTTGCCATATTGATTCCAGCCTATAATGAAGAAACCACTATCGCTCAAACACTAGATAGTCTAACAAGTCAAACTTGGATTCCTGAAAAAATAATTGTAATTGATGATTTTTCTTCAGATAAAACAGGTGAAATTGCAAGATCATACAAAGGCGTAGATGTAGTACGACCTCCAAAAAATACCGGCTCAAAAGCAGGTGCTCAAAATTTTGCAATGCCATCTGTTACAAGTAAATATACAATTGCAGTAGATGCAGATACTAGTCTTGATGAAAACGCAATAGAAAAAATGATAAAATTCATGGAAGATAATCCTGATGCATCTGCTTCATGCACTTTTGTGATACCAAAAAAAGTTAAAACAATTATGGAACGAGGTCGTTATATTGAATATATTTTTGCTTTTACGTTTTACAAACGAATTCAAGATTGGTATGGCAAACCTCTAATTTCATCGGGATGTTTTTCGATCTACAAAACTGATGATCTAAGAAATGCAGGTTGTTGGTCAACAAGAACAATGGCTGAAGATATGGATCTTACTTGGACATTTTACGAACAAGGGAAAAAGATTAGGTTTAATCCGGATAATTATTGTTATCCTATAGAGCCTGACACTCTCAAAATGATGGGAAAGCAACTAACACGTTGGTCACATGGTTTATTTCAAAATTTAAAACTTCATTGGCCAAAAATAAAAAAAATACCTACCTTAAGAGAAGTAGTAATTGCAGCTATTGCCGATGTATTTATTGGAGGTGCTATTGCCTTTGTGGTCGGTCCGGCAGTTGCGATTCTTTTAGGAGATCCATGGCTTTTAATTTATGGCATTTCATCAGACTTTGCATTCATATCTGTTCCAGTAATGTGGAAGGGATGGAAATTAAAACAACTACGTAAAGTCCTTTCATCACTTCCATCATTTTACCTACTTCGTTGGGTAAATGGGTATCATTTGTACAAGGCTGCAATTAAAGAATATCTTTTACATAAAACTCTCACGAAATACGAGAAGGGGCATTAGAAAATGTCTGCAGGTTCATCACCAACAGGGGGAGTAGGAGGACTCTTCTATGCCATACTATTGTTAGTGGGCGTTATATTAAAAAGAGATAAACAAGTTCTTAGGTCAAATTCTGGAATAATTCTTCCAGTAGTATTGGGATTAGTATTTGTCCTAATAATTGCGATAAATATTCTGGTCATTAACAGGTATGTTGATCTTTCCCAATCTTTTGACATACTACACTCAATTCCTCAAGTACTCACCCAACCTATGGATTAGAATAGAAAATGGATAAGGTCGTGATAAATTGAAAATTTTTGTAACTGGTGGTGCAGGTTTTATTGGACGTCATTTAATTAAATCGTTATTATCTAATAATCACACAGTAACCATTTTTGATAATTTTTCAAATAGTTCTGAAGAGGGAATTAAAGACCTTGTCAAGTGTGGTGTTATAGTTGTAAAAGGAGACATTAGAAATTTTTATTCTCTATTAAATTCAATTTCAGGTCATGATGTTGTTATTCATTTAGCTGCAAAAATTGATGTAGAAGAATCTTTAAGAATGCCCGAAGTAATCCATGATGTTAACGTAACTGGGACTATCAATCTACTTCGAGCGTGTGTGGAGAATAGAGTAGAAAGTATTGTTGCGGCTTCCACTGCTGCAGTTTATGGTGATGCAAAAATTTTACCAATTGAAGAAAATTCACCAACAAATCCAATTTCTCCTTATGGGGCAAGTAAGCTAGCAATGGAACATTATCTGCAAGCATTTTCAAATTGTTACAACCTAAATTGTATTTCCTTAAGATTTTTCAATATCTACGGAGAAGGTCAATCATCAGCTTATGCAGGAGTAATTACAAAATTTATGGAAAAAATACTAGATAATAGCACATTAGATATTTTTGGAGATGGTATGAACAGCAGAGACTTGGTTGCTGTTGAGGATGTGGTAAATGCTATCCAACTTGGAATGAAAAATATTAATGGAAAGAAAGGTAATTTTTACAATATTGCAAGTGGAAAATCCACATCGATTAATGATCTTGCAAAACTCATGATTTCAATTTCAGGAAAAAACCTTACGATTAGACATAAATCACCCAGAGATGGAGACATACCTCATAGTAAAGCATCAATTTTATCAGCTCAAAAAGAATTGGGTTATTTGCCAAATATTAAATTAAAAGAAGGATTACAAAATCTATATAATTCTCAAAAATTGCATGTAGGGAATAAAATTTGTAAATATTGCTCAAAGAATCAACCAGAATTGAACTTATTTTGTGTTGAGTGCAAAAAGCGTAATTGGATTGTTGGTGAAGATGATTCAAGAATGAAATTAAAAATTAGCGCAAAAGATTTTCGAAAAGATAATCACATATAAGAAAAATGTAGGATATTTAAAATTCCAAAAAAAATTTCAAACTTTAGAATCTTTTCAAGTTTCTTCTAAACTTTACTTGATAAATCCCAGCAACCTTAATTCCTACAACTTTTGTTTTGGCAATTGATCTATCTTTCTAAGTAGTCTCAGGCTTACTAGGCATGATTTTCTCTTATGTGTTTCAAGAATAAGAACCCCTAAAGTAGATGGGCCCACGGGGATTTGAACCCCGGATCTTCGCCGTGTAAGGGCGACGTCATAACCGACCTGGACTATGAGCCCAGTCACCTACCTTTGTAAAAACCATTTAAACTTTGAGACAATCCCAAATCTAAAAAGTCAATCAAAAATTAACATCATTATGATGGATATGGATTTTTTTTCTAGCCCAATTGGGTTAGGTCATGTAACACGAGATATTTCAATTGCAAATCATTTTGAAGGAATTACCACAAATTTTGTTTCTGGAAATGGTGCGGCTAAAATTTTAAATAATTTAGATTTTAAGGTAGAAAATTTATACAGACCTCCACAATTTATTGTAGAGAATGGTTCTCTAAAGAATTCAGCCAGATGGCTTTGGAATTATTATCAATATTATAAAGATTGTAAAAAAATATCAGAAAAAATTATTGATTGTGATAAACCAAATCTTGTTGTAAGCGATGAAGACTTTGCTTCACTTGCAGTGGCTCAAAATAAAAAAATCCCAACTGTACTAATTACGGATATATTAGAAACTAGATTTACGAAAGGATTTGCATCAATAATTGAAAAAAAGATGAACAAATCAATGAAGGAGATAATTAAAAATTGTAATGTAGTGATTCTTCCAGAAGAGGGTAATAATGAGAACAATATTTTACGAGTAGGGCCAATAGTAAGAACTACAAGACATTCAAGGGATGAACTTCGAGAAAAATTTTCTTTTGATAAAAAAACTATTGTAGTATCAATTGGCGGGACAGATGCTGGAGAGTTTTTAATTGACAAGATTTTAGAAATTTTGCCAAAGCTAACACCGTATGAAATAGTTATTGTATCAGGACCATCTTTAAATAAAAAATTTGATAAAATAAGAAATTTAGGATTTGTAAATAATCTGCATGAGGTAATTTACGCAGCAGACGTATTGGTTTCTCTTGCAGGAAAATCTACAATGGATGAGGCAAGAGAGTATGGGACCCCTTCAATTTTTATCCCGATAAAGGGACATTTTGAGCAAGAGGACAATGCCCGAGAGAGAGGATTTGTTTTTGAAGATATAGACAGAATTGAAGAACTGATTTTAGAGAAACTCAAAGAAAAAAGAAATCCTGTAAAAAGTAACGGCGCTCAAAATGCAGCCAAAATTATCAAAGATTTGCTCCCATAATTGAATTCAATCAAACCATTAATAGATGGCAATTTTGCTTTGAAACTGTACCATGACAGAATTAGTTGTAGCCAAGTTTGGTGGTAGTGCAATTGGTCCAGATGGGAAATCAATCCCAACAATAATTGAGCGAATAAAAAATTTAAAAAAAGACTCCAAGGTTATTGCAGTTTTCTCTGCTCCTCTCACAATTTATGAGGGTCAGAATAGGTCTTTGACTGATATAGTGTTAGAACAAGGAAAAAATGCAGAAAATGGAGTAGATTTTTCATTAAATATAGTCAAATCAACCTATCAGAAAATTTTAGAATTCGTCGGTTCTGAGAATAAAGAAAGTTGTATTAAAATTATAAATTCATGTCTGGAAAAATCTCAAAAGGCACTTGATGAGGCCTCTCAGAAAAGGAAATTTGCCAATGAAATTCGCTCAAAGGCACTTGGATTTTCAGGCGAAATTTTAATGTCACATGTAATGAATTTCGTGTTAAGAAGTAATGGAATTACCTCTGATTCGGTAAGTTATGAGCATTGGCCAATAATTACTGATAAAAACATAGAGTCTACTAATTTTCTGGCCTCAGAATCAAGAAATAGAATGGGCCATATTGAAAAACTAGTTGAGGAAAATGATGTGGTTACTATTGGTGGCTTTATTGGAAAAACAATAGATGGAATTACTACCACATATGAGAGAGGTGGGTCCGATAGGACAGCAGCTGATCTGGGAATACTGTTTCATAAAAAATATGAAACCAAAGTTGATTTTGAAAAAGATAGTGCTGTAGTGTCAGCTGATCCCAAAATTGTTCAAACTGGGCTAAGCGAAGTTGATCAATTATCCTATAATGAAGCAAGATTAGCTGGAATGTTTGGAATGAAAATTTTAGATCCTATTGCAATAAAAGAAATTTTAGAAAACGGAGTTGATATTCCAATAATTGTTACAAACATGACAGATCCAACAAAAATAACGACCATAAAACGAAATACTGATAAAAAAAATGAACATCCAATTAAAATTGTTACAGGAAAGAAAAATTGCGCAATATTTCGAATAGAAACAAGCTGTATCCAAAAGCTGCTAACATCCCTTGAGAAAGACAAACGATATAGTGAATATATTATTTTATCCCCATTTACAAAAGATGGAACTGAATTCTCAAGAATGTTGTTTTTAGATGCAGATTATGTAAAACGAAATGAGAAATATTTTTTGGCCTTTGATCCCCTTGCAACAATTACCTTCAATAGGGGAGTTATTACATTAATTGGAGATGAAATGTGGAGAGTTCAACAAGTAGCATCAAGAACCAGTGCAAAGATTGGAGACGCAGGTTTAAACATTCTAAATATGGATGCTCAAGAAGAGACTTCTCGAATTATTATTGTGGTTGAAGATTCTGAGGACAACATTGGAAAAGCAATCAGTACAGTTCACGCTGAAACATCAAAGATTAATTTTATTTAATTAAGTAAAAGTGGCCCACGGGTTTTCACCAGTAGTGCCAACATAGGTTTGTTCTTGGACCGTTATCTAGACTTAGTCCGGCGTTACCTACAACACGCAACAATTACACTACAAATCACTAGTATTTAGAGTTGATCTATATAGTTTCATTAAATACGCTCAGCAATAAACCAAAAAATAATCCCTGCGGCAATTATGGCATACCATTTGAAATTTTTTCTATTACCAAAAATATTTGCTGAGGCTAATTCTTCATCAAGGGAAGAAAGTCTAATTTTTCTCATCTCAAAGGCTTGTCCAATCAATCCGATGACAAGTAATGCAATCCCTAAAAAACCAAATATCCAATTCATACTACAAAATTTCCTTTACATAATATCTAGTTTCTACCTAGTAATTGGATAAAAAAATAATTCTTTAAATTAGCACATTATTTTCTCTCTCCTATGAAAGAAACGGGTAAAATCTGGATGAATGGGAAATTAGTACCCTTCAAAGATGCCAAGGTTCATGTTTTAACTCACGCATTACATTATTCAACCTCAGTTTTTGAGGGTATCAGATGTTATAATACTCCAAAAGGTTCTGCAGTATTTCGACTAGAAGAACATGTTGATAGATTTTTCAAATCCGCCAAACTATATTCAATGAAAATGCAATTTTCAAAAAAAGAAATTTCTAATGCTATTTTAAAAACAGTCAAAGTTAGCGGATTAAAAGAGTGTTACATCAGACCACTTGCATATTATGGATATGGCGCAATGGGTTTGACTCCTACTGAAAATAAAGTAGACGTATCAATTGCTTGTTGGGAGTGGGCAATGGGGGAATCCAAAGCAGGAAAGTTTTCAGGTTCCAAATGTAAAGTTTCAAGTTGGATCAAAATAGATTCACGTTCTCAACCTATGCAGGCAAAAGCTGCATCAAATTATGCAAATGCAGCACTGGCAAGAGTAGAGGCCCTTGATAATGGATATGATGAGGCAATAATGTTAAACATTCATGGAAAAGTTGCAGAAGGAAGTGCAGAAAATATTTTTATTATTAAAGATAATGTGATTCAAACTCCGCCATTATCTGCAGGGGGATTAGAAGGAATTACAAGAGATAGTGTAATCCAGATAATTGAACAAAATGGAGGATTTGTAATTGAAAGGGATCTAGATAGAGATGATCTGTATAATGCTGATGAGATCTTTATGACTGGAACTGCAGCTGAAGTAAAATCTGTAACTCAAATCGATAAAGTAAAGATAGGCCAAGGTAGTATGGGTAAGATTACAAAAGCCTTACAAAAATCCTTTACCGAGGTAGTCATGGGCAAAGATGAAAGATTTCTTCCTTGGTTGACTTTTATCTAATCGTGAAGCTTTTTACCGAGAATTTTATTATAGTAACCATGGAATCTTGTTCAACGGGGAATACTGAGGAGATTTGTTGGTTTTGTAGAAAAGGAAGACATGATGATTGTATGAAAAAGATTCCAGTGGATGGTAAGTCAGATGGTCCTCATGATTGCACATTTGATACAGAAATGATTTCGTGCAAGTGTAAGCATTAGACCAAATAACAAATACGGGAGTTTAGGAATTATTACATGAGTTATGACAAAGAATTTTGGGATAATTATGCCAGAGAAAACGAATCAAGGTATAACGAAGAGTTTGCAAAATTTATCCGAGATTTGGCAATTTCCTTACGATGTCAAAGTGTATTGGAGATTGGATGTGGGACTGGTATAGATTTGAGATTATTTCCAGAAACCCTTGATGTTCATGGAATCGATTTGAATGATTTGGCTTTGGATATGGCAAAGAAGAAAAATCCTAAATTTGATTTTAAAAAGGGTTCTATCACAAATTTGCCTTTTGGTGATTCTTCTATAGATTTTATTTTTACACATAAATTCTTGAAT
>Ga0224512_10003430_pt1 | contig 13959 bp, 13 predicted proteins | sample SF_May12_sed_USG_4_FD_169103 | JGI IMG/M metagenome (GOLD analysis project Ga0224512, IMG submission 169103) | Sediment microbial communities from San Francisco Bay, California, United States - SF_May12_sed_USGS_13 | ecosystem: Environmental > Aquatic > Marine > Sediment | place: USA...
CGTGCGGGCAAGGCGAGCCAGGCGCGGCGCCCGGGCGCGCGCCGCCCACGCCACGAGCGGCGCATGCCGCGCACACGCGCGCCGCGCCGCAAACGTTGAGTGTACGAATCCGGAGGTGCCCGTGAACGCGGAACGACTGACATTCACCAACGCGCAGGGCCTGCGGCTCGCGGCGGTGCTCGAGCTCCCGCCCGACGACGCCCCCGCGGCCTACGCGCTCTTCGCCCACTGCTTCACCTGCTCGAAAAACGTCAAGGCGGCCACCCACGTCGCCCGCGCGCTGGCGGCACGGGGCATCGCCACGCTGCGCTTCGACTTCGCCGGCCTGGGGGAGAGCGAGGGTGACTTCGCCGACACCAACCTCTCCTCCAACGTCGACGACCTCGTTGACGCGGCGCGCTTCCTCGAGCACGAGTACGACGCGCCCGCGATCCTGATCGGCCACTCGCTGGGCGGGGCGGCGGTGCTGCAGGCGGCTGCGCGCATTCCGTCGGCTCGCGCGGTGGCCACCATCGGCGCGCCCAGCGAGCCCGCGCACGTCACCCACCTCTTCTCCCACGCGCGCCCGGAGCTGGAAGCGAGCGGCGAGGTGGCGGTGACGCTGGCCGGGCGGTCCTTCGTCATCAAGAAGCAGTTGGTGGACGACCTGGAGGCGGCGCGGATGCGCGAGACCGTCGCGGGCCTGGGCCGGGCGCTCCTCGTGCTGCACGCCCCAGAGGACGCCGTCGTGGGCATCGACAACGCCGCGCGCATCTTCGCCGCCGCAGCCCACCCCAAGGGCTTCGTCTCGCTCGACGGCGCCGACCACCTGCTCTCGCGCGAGGCGGACTCGCGCTACGCGGCCGAGGTTATCGCCGCGTGGGCGTCGCGCTTCCTCCCGGAGCGCGCGGCCGCCCCCGAGGAGGCCTCGCCCCACGGTGCCGTGACCGTCCATACCGGGCGCGGCCACTACGAGACCGATGTGCACGTGCGCGGCCATCGCTTCCTCGCCGACGAGCCCCGCAAGGCGGGCGGCACCGACACGGGGCCCTCGCCCTACGAGCTCCTGCTCGGCGCCCTGGGCGCCTGCACGGGAATCACGCTGCGCATGTACGCGGACCGCAAGGAGTGGCCGATGGAGTCGGTGACGGTGCGCCTGCAGCACCGGAAGGTGCACGCCAAGGACTGCGAGGACTGCGAGTCGAGCAGCGGCTACGTAGACCGGATCGAGCGCGTCGTGACACCCGTGGGTCCGCTGTCCGCGGAGCAGCGCGAGCGCCTGCTCGAGATCGCGGACAAGTGCCCCGTGCACCGCACGCTGCACTCGGAAGTCAAGGTCATCACCAAGCTGGGCTGACGGCAGCCCCGAATGAAGGAGAGACGGGCATGAAGAGGACCGTTGCCACGCCGCTCGCCACGCTGGCTCTGACGTTTGCGTCGTTGGCCGCGGCGGAGGACTTTTCGAAGCACTGGCACGACGGCAAGGCCGAGCTCAGCGGCTATGCGCTCGAGGTCTCGCGCTACGGCCAGACGCGCAAGGGCACAGCGGTGATGATCTACGTCACCGAGCCCTTCAGCGACGCCAAGCGCGTAAAGGTGGACGACCACACCCGCAACCCCGCCGACGTGGTCGACGTGCTCAAGCTCAACCTCGTGCGCGACTTCCAGACGGGGATCTACGACTACAACACGTTGGTGTCGGTGTTCTCGCGCACGTCCGACTTGGCACCCCTCAAGGTCTCGTTCTCGAGCGCCGAGTGGTGCGGGCACGTCTACTCCGAGATGCGCTTCGACCGCAGACGCGTGAGCGGAACGTACCATAGCTACTTCGAGGGCGAATCCGGCCAGATCGCGCTCGACGCTCCCAAGGGTGGGGTGAGCGAGGACAACCTCTTTATTCTCGTGCGGGGCTTGCGCGGGGAGTTCCTCGCGCCCGGCGCGTCGCGCACCGTGCCCTACCTGCCCGGCGTGTTCTACTCGCGGCTCTCGCACCAGCCGCCGCGCTGGACGCAGGCGACGATCACGCGCGCCGCCGAGGCGCAGACCGTCGCCGTGCCCGCGGGCACCTTCGCCACCATGCTCTACGACGTGCGCGGCGGCGACGGCCGCACCGGGCAGTTCTGGGTGGAGGAGGCGTGGCCGCACCGCATCGTCAAATGGTCGCTCCCCCCGGACCTCTCCGGGGAACTCCTGGGCACGAAGCGGCTGGCGTACTGGAAGCTCAACGGCGAAGGCGGCGAGCGCCACCTCGCGGAGATCGGCCTGGGGAAATAGCGGCGAGAGCTAGATGCGCAGCGCTTCCGCGATCGCGGCGCGCTCGTGGCTGGGCAGGCGGCGCAGGTGGACGTCCTGTCCCTGACGCACCTCGCGCATCTTCGATTTGAAGGAACGCAGCCGGCCGCGGCCGCCGAGGTCGGCGCCCCTGACGCCGATGTGGCCATAGTAGTAGTGCCCGTCCACGCTCCCCAAGCGCCAGCGGAACTCCGCGTCCACGCCCAGGAGCGCCCCACGCCCAGACTCGTCGACGTGGTCGCGTCCGCGCGCCAGGTCGCGGAAGAGCAGCACCTCGGCCTCGGCGGCCAGCGCCGAGAGCGCCCTGCGGGCCAGACCCGGTAAGGCGCGCAGCGTCTCCGCGTCTCCCAGCTCCTTGACCAGGAAGGCCCGGAAGTCGCTCTGCACGACGGCGCGCGGGATGACGATGAGCCAGCGCTCCTCTTCCACGGTCACCAGGTCGCGGTGGCCCCGCCGCTGGATCGCCGCGGCCACGGCGCGGACGACGGACTGGAGCTGGCCCAGCCGGCGCTCGGTCTCGACCGCGAAAGGGGCGCCGGGGCGGAGCGCGCGACGGGCGTCGCGGACCAGGACCTGCCGGGCCCGCCACCGCCCCAGGAACCAGCGCACCGGCGTGCGCTCGTAGATCTCCTGGTGAACGGAGCGGCCCTCGTGGATGGCCCAGTCCGCTAGGGCCTTGCCGTCCAGGGCGAGCCGTGCAATCCGGAACGTGCCTTTCTTGAATCTGAGAGCGTTCATGGCGTGGTCGTGCCGCGCGCGGCAACCTTGGGTAAGCGCGCGGAACCCATGGGAACATCGTCGATGGCGACCGTCCGATCCCAGTGCTTTTTCGCAACCCACGTGCCACTGTCTGGTATGATCGGGGGGCATTGCTCCCGGACCCACGAACGAGATCGGAGAACGATACGTGAAGGCCAACAACTTCACCACCTTCCGCTACGAGACCTCCGGTCCCGTCGCGCGCATCACGCTCGACCGGCCCGAGGTGCGGAATGCTTTCGACGACACGATGATCGCCGAGCTCTCGCGCGCCTTCGACGCGCTCGTGGGCGACGGTGCGGTGCGCGTCGTGGTGCTCACGGGCGCGGGGAGCACGTTCTGCGCGGGGGCGGACCTGAACTGGATGAAGCGCGTGGCGGGCTACTCGCACGAGCAAAACCTGCAGGACGCGCGTGTCTTCGCCAAGATGATCGAGAAGCTCTACCGCCTGCCGCAAGCAACGCTGGCGCTGGTGAACGGCGCCTGCATGGGGGGTGGCGTGGGACTGGTGAGCGCGTGCGACGTGGTGGTGGCGTCGGCGGAGGCGTCGTTCGCGCTGCGCGAGGTGCTGCTGGGCATCGCGCCGGCGACGATCGCGCCCTACGTGCTGCGCAAGATCGGCGAGCGCTGGGCGCGCGACTACATGCTCACGGGCCGCAAGTTCGACGCGCACCGCGCGCGGGAGATCGGGCTGGCCGACGAGGTGATGGCGGCCTCGGAGCTCGCCGAGGCGGCCGAGCACTGGGCCGGGCGCTTCCTGCACGCGGGGCCCGGGGCCGTGGCGGCGACCAAGGAGCTGATCAACAAGGCGGCGTGGGCGCGCATCGAGGACGTGCAGGACGGACTGGCGGAAACGATCGCACGACTGCGCGCCTCGGAGGAGGGGCGGGAGGGCTTCGCCGCCTTCTTCGAAAAGCGCAAACCCAAGTGGGACGTCGAGGCGTAGCGTAGTGGTGCGCAGGGTCAACTGCGAGGTCGGGCAGCAGGTGGCATTCGGCGAGCTGCCCGTGGTCATCACTGCCGAGCGCACGCACGGGGAGGGCGGCGCGTGAGCATCGTCTACCTCGCCATCATCCTCGGCCTCATTCAGGCGCTCACCGAGTTCCTGCCCATCTCGTCGTCGGGGCACCTTCTGCTCGCGCGCGCGGCGCTCGACTTCGACGTCGTCGACGGGCTCACCTTCGACGTGGCCGTGCACGTGGGCACGCTTGCCGCCATCGTCGTTTACTTCCGGCGCGAAATCGGGGAGGTCACCCGCGGCTTCCTGCGCACCTTCGTCCGGCCCAACCTGCGCGACGACGTCGAGCAGCGGCTGGCGTGGTACGTGATCGCCGCCTGCATACCGGCCGGGCTCGCCGGCGCGCTCTTCGAGACCCAGATCGAGATCTACTTCCGCCACCCGGGCGTGGTCGTGTTCACGCTGGCGGCCGGCGCCGTGCTCTTCCTCGCCGTCGAGAGGTGGTGCCGCCCCCATAAGACGTTCGACGAGATCACGCTGCGGGGCGCCCTGTTCATCGGGTTGCTGCAGACCCTCGCGCTCATTCCCGGCGTGTCGCGCTCCGGCATCACCATCGCGGGCGGCATGATCGTGCGACTGCGCCGCGAGGAGGCGGCGCGTTTCTCGTTCGTAATGGCGTCGCCGCTACTGGCGGGTGCGGGGCTCAAGAAGGGGCTCGATTTGGTGGGTCAGCCGATGGGCCAGCCGGAGATCGTCGCGCTCGTGGTGGGGGTGCTCACGTCCGGCCTCGCCGGCTGGCTCGTGATTCGTTTCCTCATCGGCTTCCTGCGCCGGCACGGCCTGTACGTATTCGCCTACTACCGCTTCGTGCTCGCCGCCGCCGTGGCGGCCTACCTGCTGATCACGGCGCCCAACTAGACGGCGCGCTCGTCACGGCAGCGTATACACGACGGCATTCACGTTCATGCCGGCTCCCACGGACGCCAGCACGATGGTCTCCCCCCCCATGAGCCGGTGGCCGTCGAGCTTGCCCTTGAAGATCAGATCGATCAGGGTGGGCAGCGTCGCCACGGAGCTGTTGCCGAGCCAGGAGATCGTCATGGGCATCACCGACGACGAGGCCCGGTCGTTCCCGAACAGCTTGTAGACCCGGTCCAGAATGGCGCGGTCCATCTTCCCGTTGGCCTGGTGTAGCAGGACCTTGGAAATGTCGCGGAGCGTCAGACCCGCCTTGGTAATGCAGTCCTTCACCACGCGGGGGACGGTACGCAGCGCGTACTCGTAGAGCTTGTGACCTTGCATCTTGAGGAACAGCTCCTCGCCCCCGAAGTCGGGATTGTACGAAGGCCCCATGCGCAGCAGCCGGGCGTACTCACGTGTGTCCGATCGCGTGGTATGGGCGACGACGCCGATCGGTTTGTCCGAGTTCAGCGCCTCGACGATGCAGGCGCCGGCGCCGTCGGCGTAGATCATGCTGTCGCGGTCGTGTGGGTCGCAGACGCGCGATAGCGTCTCGGCCCCGATGACCAGGGCGCGTTTGGCGTCGCCGGAGCGGATGAAGTAGTCGGCCTGGATCATGGCCTGCAGCCAACCGGGACAGCCGAACGGCAGGTCGTAGGCGACCGTCCCCGGGTTTTGTATCTCGAGCCGCTGCTTCACCCTGGCCGCCAGCGTGGGCACGAGTTCCGTGCGCCGATTGTCCGCGGATACATCGCCGAAGTTGTGCGCGACGATGATGTAGTCGAGGCTTTCCCGGTCGATGCCGGAAGAGTCGAGCGCGTCTTCTCCGGCCAGAAAGGCGATGTCCGAGGTATTCAAGTCGTCGGAGACGTACCTACGCGCGTTGATGCCGGTGATGGCCCCGAACTTAGCGACGGTCTCCGCGCTGCTCCGCTCCAGCCGCACGCCGTCCTCGCCGTGGAATTCGTGGCGGAAAAAGTGGGCGTTGGGAACGTCGCGCTCGGGGATGTAGCTCCCCGTTCCGGTGATTGCGGTCCACACTGTACCTGATCTCATTGGTATCTCCGCAGCTAGGGTTCTGCCGACGAGGCGCCACGCGCTACTTCTCCAGCGACTTCTCGGCCCAGATCTCCGCCAGGCGCACGATGACCTCGGTGGCCTTCTCCATGACCTGCACGGGCACCCACTCGCGCTCGCTGTGGATGGCTTCGCCTCCGGCGAAGAGGTTGGGGCAGGGCATCCCCATGTAAGAGAGGCGGGCGCCGTCGGTGCCGCCGCGGATCAGCGAGCGGCGCGGCTCCACGCCGGTGCGCCGGACGGCTTCGTCGGCGTATGCGACGAGTTGCGGCGCCTCCTCGATCTTGTAGCGCATGTTGAGGTACTGCTCCCTGAAGGCGACCTCGATCGTCGCCTTGGGGTGCCGGGCGCGCAGTTCCGCGGCGATCCCTTCGATCAGCGCCTTCTGCTTCTCGATGTTGCTCATCTCGAAGTCGCGCAGGATGAGCTTGAGGCGCACCTTCTCGCTGGCGCCATCGACGATGTGGGGGTGCACGTAGCCCTGGCGATCCTCGGTGGTCTCCGGGGCCAGGTCGCGGGGCAGTTGCTCCACGAACTCGGCGAGGATGCGGATGGCGTTGACGAGCTTGCCCTTGGCGTAGCCGGGGTGCACGGCCACGCCGGTTACGGTGACGTCGCAAGCGAAGGCGTTGAAGGTCTCGAACTCCAGCTCGCCCAGGGGGCCGCCGTCCATCGTGTAGGCGTACTTGGCGCCGAAGCGCTCGACGTCGTAGCGGTCCGCTCCGCGGCCGATCTCTTCGTCGGGGTTGAAACCGACGCGGATCGTGCCGTGCTTGACCTCGGGATTGCGCAGGAGCACATCGACGGCGGTCATGATCTCGGCCACGCCGGCCTTGTCGTCGGCGCCCAGGAGCGTGGTGCCGTCGCTGGTGACGATGTCCATGCCGACGTAGCGTCCCTCGAGGTTGGGGTACTCGGCGGGGCTGATCACCTGCGCGGGATCGCCGGGCAGCGCGATGTCTCCCCCCTGGTAGTTGCGGTGCACGATGGGCTTGACGCCGGTACCGGTCACGACCGGAGCCGTGTCGACGTGGGCGAGAAAGCCGACGACGGGGACCTTCCCGGTCTGCGCGGGCGTGAGCGTGGAGGGCACGGTGGCGAACACGTAGCCGTGGTCGTCGATGGAGACGTCCGCGGCCCCGAGCGCGACCAGCTCTTCGTGCAGCAGGCGCAGGAGGTCCCACTGCTTCTCCGTGCTGGGGCAGGTCTCGGAGTCCTCGTCGGAGCGAGTGTCGATCTGGACGTAGCGCAGAAAGCGGTCGAGCAGCGGCTCGCGCGGCGGATGTAGGCTCATGGCCGGCTCCTGGGGTGCAGGTGGGTGGACTTCATCCGGGGATGGCCGTGTGATAGTGTTGCCACCGGATATGCATATCGCGATATTAGCCGCCCCGGTCGCCCGGGGTCAATGGTCATGGAGGATGCCGCTCATGTCGCTTTCCCTCATTCAGAAGGTCGTCGCCGTCGCCGCGGTCCTGTCGTTGTGGCCGCGCGCGGGCGCCCCGTCTCCGCAGGCTCCGGCCGTCGCCGCCGTGGCGCGGCCCGTGCATACCTATTCCATCGTCGCGCGTGACTCGGTGACGGGCGAGATCGGCGTGGCCGTGCAATCGCACTGGTTCTCGGTGGGCAGCGTGGTCACGTGGGCGGAAGCCGGCGTGGGCGCGGTGGCCACGCAGTCGATCGCCGAGGTCTCGTACGGGCCCCTGGGGCTCGACCTGATGCGGGCGGGGAAGACGGCCCGCCAGGCGCTGGATGGGTTGCTGGCCGCCGACCCCCAGCGCGAAGTACGCCAGGTGGCGATGGTGGACGCGCGCGGCGGCGTGGCCGTGCACACGGGGTCGCGCTGCATAGCGGAGGCGGGGCACCACGCCGGCGCGCAGTACACCGTGCAGGCCAACCTCATGGAGAAGCGCACCGTATGGGACGCCATGGCGCGCGCCTACGAGACGTCGGCGGGCGACCTGGCCGAGCGCCTGCTCGCCGCCCTGGAGGCCGCGCAGGCGGAGGGCGGCGACATTCGCGGCCAGCAGTCGGCGGCGATTCTCATCGTGCCCGCCGCGTCCACCGGCCGCCCCTACGCCGACCGCGCGATGGATCTGCGCGTGGAAGACCACGGCGCGCCGGTCGGCGAGCTGCGCCGGCTGGTGGACGTGCACCGCGCCTACGAGCGCATGAACGCCGGCGACGAGCGCCTCGCCGTCGATGACGTGGAGGGCGCGCTCGCCGCCTACGGCGACGCCGCGCGGCTCCTGCCGGACAACCCCGAAGTGAAGTTCTGGGCGGCGGTCACCATGGTCGAAGCGGGCCGCGAGGGGGAGGCGATCGCGTTCTTCCGCGAGGTGTTCGCGGCCGACCCCAAGTGGATGGAAGTGGTCCGTCGGCTCCCGCGCTCGGGGTTTCTGCGCGACGACGCGGAGCTGATCGCGCGCATCCTCGCGGCGGGCGAGCACTAGCGGCGCGTCAGTGGTGCAGTGTGACGTCCTGGCAGCGGAAGAACTCGTTCTCGCCCAGCTTGGCCCGCACGCGCAGCACGCCGGCCACGTCGCCGGTGACGGCGCCCTTGGCGCGAAACTCATAGGGATGCGCGGGGCTGTAGACCTCGACCACGGCCGCATCCTTGTCCACGATCTCTTCGGGCTCGTAGTCGGCGAGGCGAACCCCTTCCGGTAGCCGCGCAAGCGCGCGCTTGAGCTCGCCGGCGACCTTGCGGTTGGCGGTGCTGCACTCGAAGCGGAAGCCCGCGCCCTTCAGCTTTCGCGTCTCCACCACGTCGAAGCCGAAGGACTCACTCGCCTGTTTCACGGCGGACTCGACGGCGGCGCGCAGCGGCGCCTCGCAGAGCACGTGTACGACCTCGCCGTGGTACTTGACTCGCTCGCGCAGATGGCCGATATCGACGGGCAGCCCGCTCGTGAAGAAATAGCCTGACCTGACCCCCTTGCCGCGCATGAAGCCCTCTACGTAGGCGAGCAGGCGCTTGTCGTCGCCGCGAATGATCAGCTCATAGTATGACTTGGCCATGATTCACACCCTCCACGCTAGCGAAAGAAAAACACGGTGACGAGCACGAAGATCGGCAAGAGGACGGGCAGCGAGTAGCGCACCATGTACCCGAAGAACGAGGGCATGGCCACACCCGCTTCCTCGGCGATGCTCCGGACCATGAAGTTCGGCGCGTTGCCGATGTACGTGTTCGCGCCCATGAATACCGCCCCCGTCGAGATGGCGAGCAGGTAGCTCTCGCGCTCGCGGATGAGGCCCGCCACCGCCTCCGGCTCGGGCAAGCCGGGGAAGTACGCCCCCAGCGCCGTGTTGAGGAACGTCAGATAGGTGGGCGCGTTGTCGAGGAAACTCGAGAGCCCGCCCGTGATCCAGAAGTACTGCGCGGGGTGCTTGGCCAGCGCGACGAGCCCGCGCAACGCCCCGTGCTCGCCGGCCTTGAGGATGGCGAGCATGGGGATGATGGTCATGAAAATCCCCGCGAAGAGAAAGCCGACCTCTTTGATGGGAAACCACGAGAAGCCGTTGTCGCGGTGGGTTTCTTCCCGCGTCGTCTTGAGCGACAAGAACCCCATGAGCAAGAGAAACACGTCGCGCGCGACGAACTCGACGCGCAGCTCCGTCCCCAGGAAGTAGAACGTGCCCGCCCGCCACATGCCGCTGGCGAGCACCGCGCCCACGACGCCGGCCAGGAAGATCAGGTTGTGGAGGCCCTCTATGCGCAGCCGCTCGCCCTTGCCCTCGGCGGCGGGCTTCTCCTCGCGCCGGTAATAGAAGAGGTCCATGACGAAGAAGATGGCCAACAGCGGCAGCGCCACCACCAGCATGGGCGAGAGCAGGTGCAGCGTCCAGAAAAAGGGCACGGTGTGCAAGAAGCCCAAGAAGAGCGGAGGGTCCCCCAGCGGCGTGAGCGAGCCGCCGATGTTGCTCACGAGGAAGATGAAGAAGATGATCACGTGCACCTTGCGCCGCCGCCAGTCGTTGGCCCGCAACACGGGACGGATCATGATCATCGACGCCCCTGTCGTCCCCATCCACGACGCGAGCGCGGTGCCGATCAGGAGCATGAGCGTGTTCAGCTGAGGCGTGCCCCGGAGCGTTCCGCGCACGAGGATCCCGCCCGCCACCACGAAGAGCGCCCACAGCAGGATGATGAACGGAATGTAGTCGATCAGGTAGATGTGCAGGATCTCGTGGAGCGCCTGGCCGCGGTACACCCACACGAAGGGGAGCGCGAACACGACCGCCCAGAACGCCGACACCTGGGGAAAACGATGGTGCCACCACCTCGGTGCGAAGAGGGGAAAGAGCGCGATGGAGAGGAGAATGCCCAGGAAGGGCAGCGCCGACCACAGGGGCAGCGTCTCGCCCAACGAGTGATGCATGGGCGCAAGCCTAGTCGCGCCGTGGACGACGCGCAAGCGGTTTTCGCCTGTCGGTGCGGCCTAGCGACCCTGGAAGCGCGCGCGCAGCAGGGCGCGCAGCTCCGGGTGCAGACCGGGACGTCGGAGCAGCTGCTCGACGTCGGAGCGGGACAGGTCGGGGAGGTAGTCCATGGACACCGAAGGCGGCGTCTTGGGGTTGGCGAGCAGCGCCAGTCGCGCCGCGGCGCGCGGGAACAGACCCCGCTGCTTGCCGATCGCGCGCAGCACCTCCGGGTTCACGCGGTGGTTCTCCGCCACGCGCAGCGCGCGGTCGGGCGAGGCGAGGTGAGCCACCGTCTCGCGCGCGATCTTGACGATCGGATGCATGGACAGCAGGTACCAGAAGTGTCCGTCGCGCGCGAGCTTGCGCAGGATCACCAGGGGTACGCCCTCGAAGGTGGGCTCCTCGGTGGGAAGGCTGCCCACGCGCTCCTTCTCGCCGCGCAGCCGCGCCGCGTAGCCCGCGACCAAGCCGTCGTCGATGCGGTAGATGCGCTCCTTGTGCTCGAGATAGTCGAGCAGCCGGATGAGCTTGGCGAAGTAAGCGTCCTCGAGGAAGAAGTCGAGCTTGGCCAGGATGCGCGCGATCCCGCGCGCGTAGAGCACGTCCGAGCGCGTCGACACGGACAGCAGGCGGCGGTATACGGTGTCGAAGAAGATCTTGACCTGCGCGCCCGTGTACGTGCTCGAGCCCACCAGGTGCTCGAGCAGCGACAGAATCGTCGCGCACGGAACCGACGTCGGCGTGGCCACCTTCCACAGTGAGGAGAGGTCGGCGTTGCTGGCCGCGTAGCGGCGCACCTCGTGGTCCGGGTGCAGCATGAGACAGCGCGTCACCCGCTCGCGGTAGACGTCCTGCACCTTCTGCAGATCGCGCGCCACCGCCGCCGCGCCGCGCACGGTCGGTGAGAAGAAATGCTCGAGCGACTCCACCGCCTGGGCGAAGCGCGTCGATCCCCGCGGCTTGAGCACGTCGATGAGGCGCGCGCGCCGGCCGCGGCCCCAGTAGTCGGCGGCGATGAGAATCTCGGGGCGCTTCCACAGGCCCAGCTCCATCTCCTGCACCGACTCCGGATGCGTCTGGACGAACTCGGCGAAGGCGTGGCGCAAGTCGCCGGTCACCTCGGCGAGCGCGTCCTCGATGTCGAGCTCGTCGCCGCGCACGATCGCGGCCACCGCGGACTCGAGGCGCTCCGCGTCGAGGTGCGCGGGGCCGTGGCCCATGTAGGCGTCCCACGGACGCTCGCTCACGCGCTCCAGCCACCGGCCTCGCAGCGTCGTATAGCACGCGGAAATGGGGTCGCCCACGCGGGCGCGCAGCTCGCCAAGCACCTCGTCGAGGAGCAGGTTCTTGGGCGGAACCGTACCCACGTAGGCCATGCGCAGCGTCTTCTCCAGGACCTCGCCCACCTCTTTCCAGTCGCGGTATGCATTCTCCACGTCGGCGAAGGCGCCATCGCCGCGCACGTTCGCGTCGCTGTCCAGCGCCCCCTCCAGGAGGGGATACGCGGCGCGCACGAAGCGATCGGCCAGGGCGCGGATCGTCGGCAGGTCGCAGCCCTCGCCGCGCTGCAGCTCGACCGACAGGATCAGCTCGGACTTGAGGTCGTCGATTCTTTCCGCATGCGGTGGCAGAATAATAGCCATGGCGTTGCCCTCTGTGGCACAACCCGTTGCGATGGGACACTTTAATGTGATGGAACGGACTTCGGGGACGGGGGTCTGCAAGTCCCGTACCGGGGAAAGAGGCGGGAGCGCCGCGTGGCGCTACTTGATCCCGTGCTGCTTTTTGTAGTCGATCCAGTTGGCCTTGAGGTCGAGGAATGCTTCGAAGGACTCGCGGAGGATGAAGGGGTTGGTGGCCTTCTCGTGGCCGATGGTCGAGGAGGGGGCCACGCCGTAATCGTGACCGGGCCAGACCTCGACGGCAGGGTCGAGCTTCATGAGCTTCTCGTGCAGGCTGTGGTACTCCTTGCGCGCGCCCTCGCCGAGGTCGGTGCCGCCGACCTTGCCCACGAACAGGCAATCGCCGGAGATGAGCTTGGAGCCGCAGAGCACGCAGACGTGGTCGTCGCTGTGCCCCGGCGTGTAAATGAACTTCATCTCCACGTTGCCGAGTGCGACCGTGTCGCCGTCGTCGACGGGGACGTCCACGGCGAGGAGCATCGAGCGGTGCGCGACCACCTTGCAGCCGTAGCGCCGTCGTGCCTCAGCCACGCCCCAGGTGTGGTCGCCGTGCCCGTGGGTGATCACCACGTAGGACACGCGCAGCCGGTCGTCCGCGACGAGGGCTTCATAGCGCGACGCATCCGGCGGCGGGTCCACGAGGGCGGCCACCCCGCCGGGCTTGTCCGCGACGAGATAGGCGAAGTTGCGATCCCCGCCGGCCTTGATCTGGTGGAAGATCATGGCGCCAGCATAACCCGCGGCGGGCCGGGGGGCAAGACCGAGTTGCGCGCCGGGGCGCGCCGCGCTAGCATGGAGCGGTATCCCTCGCCCCGTTCGCGCGCCATGCAGAACGATCTCTTCGACACCGAGTACAACGCCGTCCTCGCCGCCGGGTCGTACGCCGAGTTCGCCGCCAAGCTGCGCGCCTACGACTGCCGGCGTTGTGGTCTCTGCCACAGCCGCACGAACATCGTGATCAGTCGCGGCCACGCCGGCGCGTCCATCATGCTAATCGGCGAGCGCCCCGGCGACCACGAAGACCTGCGCGGCGAGCCCTTCGTCGGCCGCGCCGGCGAGCTCTTGGACAAGATGCTCCGCGCCATCCACCTGGATCCTGTGCGCGACGTGATCTTCGCCAACGTCACCAAATGCCGGCCGGACACCGACCGCGCGCCGCTCAAGGACGAGGTCGACGCGTGCCTGCCCTTTCTCGAGAAGCAGATCGCGCTGGTGAAGCCGCGCGTGATCGTGCTCCTGGGGGCGGTGGCGCTCAAGTGGATCGACCCGGGCCACGGCGAGGTCAAGATGGAGGAAGACGCCGGTAGCTTCTTCACGCTGCCCGCATGGCCCGGCGTGCAGTTCGTGGTGATGTACAACCCCGCCTTCCTGCTGCGCGATCCGCGCAAAAAGCCCGAGGCGTGGGAGCACCTCAAGGCGCTGCGCGACTACCTGCGCCGGGAGGGGATCGCTCAGCGCGAGTGAGGCGCCGGCGCGGGGCGGTCGTCGGCGATCTCGCGGCTCATCTCCAGGCGGGTGAAACGCAGCTGTTGGGCGGTGAGATCCTCGTCGTGGCGGATGCGCACTTCCACGATCTCGCCGCGCTCCAGTACGGGCTCGAGACGGGGAAAGACGAAGGCCTTGAGCTTGGGCGTGCGGATGCGTTTGCGGCGCGCGCCGACGTTGGCCTTCCACTCGGCGTCGATGCGCGCGCCGAAGCGGTCGAACAGCGCCTCGGCGGCGCTCCGGTCGGCCGTGGACTTGATCTGCTGTACCCGCGCGAGGAGCCGTCCCACGCCGTCCCGCGCGCGCTCCAGGTCGGTGACGCGCACGAAGAAATCACCCTCC
>Ga0224512_10003431_pt1 | contig 13958 bp, 12 predicted proteins | sample SF_May12_sed_USG_4_FD_169103 | JGI IMG/M metagenome (GOLD analysis project Ga0224512, IMG submission 169103) | Sediment microbial communities from San Francisco Bay, California, United States - SF_May12_sed_USGS_13 | ecosystem: Environmental > Aquatic > Marine > Sediment | place: USA...
CGAGTTTCTCGGTGATGGTGTAGTGCGCGACGCGCTTCCCGATCATGGCGGGGCCATCATATCAGGAAGCGCGCGCTCTCTCTACTCCTTCGTGGCGGCGTCCTTCTCCTCGCCCTCCTTGGGCGCGAAGGCGAGCGCGGCGGAGTTGATGCAGTAGCGAAGGCCGGTGGGCCCGGGGCCGTCCTCGAAGACGTGCCCGAGATGCGATTCGCAGCGGCTGCACATGACCTCGGTGCGGACCATGCCGGAGCTGCGGTCCGTCTCTTCCTTGACGCGCACCTCCGCGACGGGCTGGTAGAAGCTGGGCCAGCCGGTGCCGGAGTCGAACTTGGTGTCCGAGGCGAAGAGCGGCTGCCCGCAGGCCACACATAGGTACACGCCCTCCTCGTGGTGGTCCCAGTAGGTCCCCGTGAACGCGCGCTCGGTGCCCTTCTCGCGCGCCACCTGGTACTGCTCCGGCGTGAGCATCTCTTTCCACTCCTTCTCCGACTTCACGACCTTGTCCATGGTTGTCTCCTCTCCTTTCACCAACTCGAGCGACTTCGCCACGGCGTCGTCGAGCCAACCGCCCGACGCCTGTATGGGGGCGGGGGCATGCCGGCTGCTCACCCACGCGGCGACGGCGTAGCGCGCGGCCCGGGGCTCCTTCGGCGCCGGCAGGGCCAGCGTGGCGCGCCAGACGCCGTCTGTTTCCGAGAGACCGGTGCGGGCGCGGCCCAGCACGACGAAGTCGTGCGCGAGCGTGCGCCCCACGTTCTCGCCGCGCGCCACGTACTGCTCGAGGCCGAAGCCGAGCACCGCCACGTGCGCTTCGAGCTTGCCGCCGGGCGCGGACGCCGGCGTGAACGTCACGACGGCGTCGCCGCCGTCGATCGCCACGCGCAGCGCGCCGGGGGCGCCTTCCGTGTCCTGCGCCGGTGGCTTCGTCGCCGCGCGCGTTGCGAACCAGTCGCGCCACTCGCGACCGTCGAGCACGAACCCGGGCGTGTACACGCTCTGCGACCGCCACGAAGCGGCGTAGACGCGCTGGCGCTCGCTGTGCGCGCCGGCCGCGAACGGATCCGCCCAGCCCAGGTGGTCCCAGTAGTCGACGTGGAAGGCCGCCGGCACGTAGTCGCGCCACAGGCGCTCGTCGCGGGCGAGCGAGGAGAGCCAGGCCTCGGCCGGTGGACAGCTCAGGCACCCCTCCGAGGTGAAGAGCTCGAGGAGTGCGACGCGGGTTTCGCCGCTCTCGATCACCTGCGTCGCCTTGGCGCGCGCTTCGCGCGCGGGCGACGCGAGCAGCATCAGCATCAGGACCGCAGCCAGGGATCTCATCGTGATACTCCTTCCAGCCGCGCTCCCGAGCCGCGGCTTCACTCCATAAGAAAGGCCAGGGAGGCCGAGGGCGCAACCTCGCGCATCGCCTCTCCGTGCCGGAAGATCTTGACCGGCTTTTCGCCGAGCAGCTGGATCTCGCCGCCCTCGACGCGGAGGATGCTGCCCTCCAACAACCCTACGACCCACATGCCCGGGTTGGCCTCGATGAACTCGGCCAGCCGGTCCGCCCGCGTCTCGCCCTGGTGTTGCGGGATCACCGCGTCCGTGTAGTGCGGGTTGATCTGGAACGGCACCAGCGCGAGCGCGTCGAAGCTGGGCGGTTGCACGACGGGCATGTCGTTGGTCGTGCGGATGGTCGGACAGGCCACGTTCGATCCGGCGCTCCAGCCCATGTACGGCGCGCCCGCGCGCACGCGCTCCCGGATGGCACCCATGACGCGCGCCTCGTAGAGGGTCTTGAGCAGATGGAACGTGTTGCCCCCGCCCACCGCGATCGCCTGCGCCTCGCGCACCGCGCCTACGGGGTCCTTCTCGCGATGGATGGAGCGGATCTCGTAGCCCAGCTCGCCGAAGCGTCCGGCCACCGTCTTCTCGTACGTGTCCCAGGCGACCGTCACTCCTGCATACGGCACGAACAGGACGCGTGTGACATCGCCGCCCAGGAAGTCGCCGATCGCCCCTCCGGCGTGCTCGAGGTAGCCCTTCTGGTAATTGCGGGAATTGCTGAGGAGTAAAAGTCTCTGCTTTGGCATGGCTCGCTTCCTTGGCAAAGTGTGACCTTCACTCTACCACGGACGCGGGCGCTGTGTCTGCCGTAGGGGCGCAGGAGCGGCCCGCGTATCGGGGCCGCTCCTGCACGGGTGCCGCAACCGGCGCTTCCTCTCTGGCGTCAGTTCCCGCCGCAGTTCGTGCAGGGGGCCTGATATTCCTTCTTCGGCATGAAGGCGATTTGTATGCAGGTGGCGATGCGCCCGACGAAGGATGCTCCCACGCAGACAACTGTGCATTCGACCCATCCGGCCCCCCAATACCGGCAGAAGAGGATGCAGCGCATGGCGTCCTCGGGCAGCCGGAAGTACAGGCAGTTGATGAAGTCGTTGAGCTGCTGATCGTCGAACCGCTCCGCTCCCGGCAACGTGCCCAGTGCGTCGAAGCGCCGCATCCAGATCGATTCCGCCAGCGGCTCGAAGCCGGGGTCGGCGGTCGGCGCGCGCGAAAACTCGAGGGGAACCACCGCGCGCGCGCCGTTCGTTTCGGCCGCGACCACCATCGCCATCCGATCCGGATCGGAGAGCGAGCGCATGGCGATCGCCGTCAGCTCGACGCGCACCTCGTCCGTGAATCCGTCGACGGCGCACGAGTATTCCGGCGCCAGCTCGTAGCCATGGGCCACGTAGACTCCCATGGCCGCGCCGACATCCTCCCACCGCCTCGCCGCCTCTACGCGCGCGCGGGTGACCGGATTGTCCGGGTAGTACACGTGCTTGCGCACGCGGCCGTCGTCTTCGACCCGGTCGGGGAGCGACGCCTCGATCGCGGGCGCGGTCGTGTTCGGCGGTTCACTCGCCGTGTCGCGCCGCTCGCAGGCGGGAAGCGACACGGCCATCGCGACCAGCACCGCACCTACCCCACTCCATCTCGAACTGAAACCCATCATCACCACACCTCCCGTGAAAATCAGTTCGGCGCGCCGCTTCGCAAGGGCCGTGCCGCGCGGTCGGAGGCGATCAAGCCAAGATGACAACGAGTTGCGACGAGTGGCTGTGGGAATCCCCCTCGGCCGACGTTGCGGGCGCGTCCGCCGGCCGCCGATGCTGCCCGCGTTTAGCACCGCTGTCAGTGGAAATCGGCGGTGTCGACGCCTCGACACCGCGCCGCGGAACCTCAGACGTGGATCTCGCAGAACACGCTCGACTCCGCCACCTCGTGGATCGCGGGCCGCGTTTGCAGATGGGCGGTGAGCGACGTGAACTCCGCCTCCGTAACCGTGCGCGCGGTGAAGCCGTCCCTGCAGACGATGACGCCGCCGCCCGTTGCCGTCTCGTCGATCTCGCCGACGAGGCCCGCGGCGGCCTGCGCGCGGAACCAACCCAGGCGCGCCTCCCAGATCTTCGGGGCGTACGAGGAAACGAGCACGCGCCCCCCGGGACGCGTGACGCGCACCGCCTCGTCGACGAGGGCACGCGCGTCCACCTTGAAGGCGGAGATCCCATTCTGTATGCAAAGGACGAGGTCGAAGGCACGATCGACGAAGCCGATCCGTTCGGCCGACATGCGCGCCAGCCGGCAGACCGGCGCCGCAATCGCTCCGCGGACAGCTTCTCCGAGTAGTAGCCTTCGCGATTCATACGGCCCTCCGCCGGATAATAGCACGCGACGGGGAACATCGGCGATTTGTGGCTTGCTTATGCGACGTTTGGCCCATTATAATCACCGATGTGCGTCTCCTGATCGGCTTACTCTGTCTCCTGCTCCCGTGGGCGTACGCGAAGCCCGCGGGTGCCGGCTATTCTGTGCAGAATGCCGTCCCGTCCCTCACGTTCTCGCAGCCCGTCGATATCCAGCACGCCGGCGATGGCAGCGACCGCCTCTTCGTCGTGCAGCAGAACGGCATCGTGTGGGTGTTCGACAACGACCCCGGCGCGTCGAGCAAGCGCGTGTTCCTCGACATCAGCGCCAAGGTCACCAGCTCGGGTGAGTCGGGACTCCTGGGACTCGCCTTCTCTCCTGACTACGCCACCAACGGTTCCTTCTACGTCTTCTACGTATCCAAGCTCCCGTACCACTCGGTGGTCGCGCGCTATCAGGTGACGAGCGACCCCGACTCCGCCGACGCGACGAGTGAAGCGATGCTGTTCGCCCTCGGGCGCGGGAGTCTGTTCCACGGCGGAGGCCAGCTCGCCTTCGGCGGTGACGGGATGCTCTATATCTCGCTCGGAGATGACACCAATTCCGGCAACGCGCAGAACCGCTTCAACATGTACGGCGCCCTGCTTCGCATCGACGCGGAAAACCCGCCCGGCGGAACTGGCTACGGAATCCCGCCCGACAATCCCTTCGCCGGCAACACCGATGGCTACCGCGAGGAGATCTACGCCTACGGTTTTCGCAACCCCTGGCGCTTTTCGATCGATCCGGTGACGCAGCAGATCTGGTTGGGCGACGTGGGGCAGAACCTCGTCGAGGAGGTCGACGTCGTCGTCCCCGGCGGAAACTACGGGTGGCCGCTCATGGAAGGGCCCGATTGCTACTCGCCGCCATCGTGCGACACCGCCGGCACCGGCGTCCTCCTGCCCGTCTATGCCTACGGCCACAACGAGGGCAGCGCCGTAATCGGCGGCCACGTCTACCGCGGCAGCGCGCATCCCGAGCTGGTCGGACGCTACCTCTTCGGCGACTACACCGGCACGCGCCTGTGGTCGCTCTTCTGGGACGGCATCAACGAGCCCAACCGCGTGACCCTCGTCAACAACGTCCCCTGGCTTCGCGCCTTCGGCGTGGACGAGGAAGGCGAGTTCTACTTCGCCGGCAACAACGGCCTGATCTACACCCTCGCCAGCACACCGACCGGCGTCGCCGGCGCACCACCGCCGGCCGCCGCGTGGATGGGCGCGAGCTACCCCAACCCGTTCAACCCGCAGACGACCATCCCCTACGGTCTCTCGCGCGCGGGGACGGTCGACCTCTTGATCACCGACGCACGCGGCGCGCGCGTGCGCGCGCTCGTGTCGGGACCCCAAAGCGCCGGCGAGCACGCGGCCCGCTGGGACGGCGCCGACGCCCACGGCCGCCCCGTGGCGAGCGGCGTGTACTTCGCGCGACTTCTTCTGGACGGCGAGCCCGCGGCCGTCCGCCGCCTCGTGCTCGTCAGGTAGCGGCCTGCGTAGTCCGGCAGTTCCGTCCAGCGTTAGCCCGCATCCTTCCCATAGCCGAGGATTCTCACCGCCGCTCGGTCTCCGCATGTTCTGTCCGGCGCCTCGGGCTCGTGAAGCGACGGCCCGGCGGGGTGTATCGAAATTTCACACCGGCAGCCCCGGGACAGCGCGCCCTCTTTTGTAACCGACTGTTTTATAACAAGATATCTTCTATGGACGCCCGACGTCCCGTGGCATGACACTTGCGCTTGGGCCGTCTTGCCATGAAGCCACGACCGATGCTCGCCAAGTCTCTCGCCCCGCTGGCGGCGATCATTCTTGCCGTCACGGGGGCTGCGCTCGGCGCCCCCTCGCCGGCGGGAGAGCGCCAGCTGCGGCTCGAGGCCATCGAAGTCATGGGCAACACGCGCACGCCCGAAGTCGTCGTGCTGCGCCACCTCGCGCTCGCGCCCGGTGACCCGGTCGATGCCGACGCGCTCGAAGCGGCGCGGCGGCGCCTGGTGGCCACGGACTATTTCAAGACGGTCGCGTTCTCCACGCGCCGCGGGCGCGAACGCGGCGCGGTGGTGCTGCGCGTCGAAGTGAGCGAGCGCGGCAATCCGGTCTTCGAGACGGGTTTCGGCTACCACGATCTGAACGGCTGGTACCTTACGCTCCTGGGCCTGCGCCTGGACAACGCCCTCGGCGCCGACTCTCGTTTTCGCGTCGGCGCGCGCCTGGGCTTTCGGCTGGCCGGACTGGACGCCGAGTGGGCGAAGCCGGTCTCGTCGAGCGGCGCGCTCGGCGTCGGCGTGAAGCTCTTCCTCTACAGCGTCGACCACCGCTTCTTCGGCAGCGGCCCCGACTCCTCGACCGCGGGCGAGGCGCCGTGGTCGGGCACCGACTGGGTCGGCTACCAGCAGAGAATCGGTCGCACCGGCGGAGAGATCACACTCTCGTATCGCGCGGGCGAGGCGACGCGCTTGGAAGCGGGGCTGAGTGCCGCGCGCGTCGATCCCGACGCCACGTTCAATCGTTTCGAGGACAAGCAGGAGGACGGCTTTGCGGAGCTGCCCCCGGATCTGCAGGCGCAAAACGAGGCGGCTACCTACACGGGCGCGCTCCTGCGCGCGTTCTACGACACGCGCAACGACGACGTCTATCCCACGCGCGGCGGATTCGCGCGCCTCACGCTCAACGTCAATCACACCACGCTGGACGACCCCGGCGTCTTCACGAAGGCCACCCTCGACCTGCGGCGACACGCGCGTCTGACCGGCGGCTGGGTATTTTCGGCGCGAGCGAGCGGCGGCTTGGTCTCGCGCGGCACGCCCTACTACGAGCGCTTCTACCTGGGCGGCAACTACTCGATTCGCGGCTTCCAGGAGTGGAGCCTGTCGGGCACCGCCGGCGACGAAGGCTTCTGGACGGCAAACACGGAGCTGCGCTGGCCGCTGGCGGGGCTCTCGGGACGGCCGCGGCTGGTCGGGTTGGTCTTCCTGGACGCGGGACAGGGGTGGCTTCACGGGGAAACGGTGACGAGCGACACGATCGAGGCCGGCGCGGGATACGGCCTCCGCCTGGTCTTGCCCTGGGTGGGCACGCTAGGCATGGACGTCGGCATTCCCATTACGGACGGGCGCACGGGGGACCGGTTCCGCGTGCACTTGCTCCTGGGCTTTTCGTTCTAGCGGAGGCGGATGGCAGGTAGGGGCCACAGACTCTTGTTGGAGCGCGCGCGGGTCGCGCTGTTCGCGTTCCTGCTCGCGGGCTGGGGCGGAGCCGTGCGCGCCGCCGAGCGCCCGGCCATCACGCGCGCGACGGTCTACGTGGTCAGTGAGGTCGTCACGGGCGATCTCGACTGCACCGACGTCTTCAGCGAAGAGGTCGTGGGCACCGTGGAGAGTGGACTCCCCGCCGTGGTCGAGGTGCTCTACGAGCTCGTCGGCCCCGACGGCAAGCGCCTGCACCGGGGCCTGCACGCGATCGAGCTCCGCTACGACGTGTGGGACGACGTCTACTCGCTCGACCGCGGCGACACCGTGCTGACCTTCGACTCCTTCGCGGCGATGGCCGGCGCCGTGGAGCACTTGCGTGGCGTGCCCGTGTTCCCGCTGGGCGACCTCGATGCGGAGGCCGAGTACGCGGTGGCGTTCGCCATCGCCGTGCATCCGCTGCGCGGGAGCGAGGAGGAGCAGATCGCGGGCTGGGTGGACGAGCAGGTGGCGGGAAGCTCGAGCCGCAGCTGGCGCGAGCGGTTGCTGAACGTGAACGACCTCATCGCGCGCTTCTTCTCGCACGACACAGGCACGACGTCACAAAGCGAGTGGCACCGCACCGCCCGCTTCCGGCCGTCCAGCCTGCGCCACGACCGCGGCGAGCGCACGACGGACGGACCGGTGCAGCTCGCAGGCTTCGGTCGCTGGCGAGGGACATGGATGGGGCCCTCCGCTCATGCACTCGCGCTCGCAATGGTGCAGCCAGAGCGCGCACTCGTGAAATCGCGTCGGACCCCATCCATGCCCCTCGAGACAGATTCGCGGAGGGCCTCGCCCACGCTCCTCGCTTCTGCGCTCGCAGGAGGCCTGCGATGACCATCCGCGCGCGGCTCGTCGTGATGTGCCTGGTGGTGGCGCTGCTGCCCGCCGTGCCGCTGACGCTCGTCGTGCGCTCGCTGATCGAGAAGAGCTTCGACGTGGGGCTCAACGAGACCATCGAGGACGCGCTGCGTGCCGGTGTGGACGTGTCGCGCGAGCACGTGAGCGCCGAGCAGGAACGCTTCGCGCAGGACGTGGCGGCGCTCGTGCGCGGGCTCGATCCCGGGCGCGCCGACTCGTCGACGGCGCTCGACCTCCTGTTGCGCGCGCGCCACGAAGGTGCGTCCGTCCACGGCGTGATCGCCGCGCAAGGGCGAGTCGCGCCCGCCGCGCATCTCGAGCTCGAGCCCTTCGCCGCCAATGCATGGTTCCAGCGCTTCCAGGAGGGACGCGCGTGGTTGCGCCAGGCACAGGAGCGACCGCTCGGGACCGGTCTCGCCTTCTTCGCGGCCGACGACCGCACCATGCTGCTCGCCGCGTGGCAGGGGAGGCTGCTCTTCTATCATCAGCTCGACCCGTTCTTCCTCGAGCAGTCATCGCGCATGCTGCAGGCGCGGCAGCTCTTCGCCAAGCTGCGCCTCACGCAGGGCGGTCTGGCACGCAGCTTCTTCTACCCGTTCGTCATCATCTACGGCCTGTGCGTGCTCGTCGCACTGGCCCTCGCGCTCTTCATGGCCGAGCGCCTGGCCGAGCCTGTCCGCCGGCTGGTGGCGGCCACGGGCGCGGTGGCCGGCGGCGACTGGACGCACCACATCGAGGTGCGGGCGGGTGGCGAGACGGGGCGGCTCGTGCGCGCGTTCAACGCCATGGTCGCGCGCCTGGATGCGCAGCGGAGCCGGCTGGTGGACGCCGAGCGCATGGCCGCGTGGCGCGACGTGGCGCGCCACCTCGCGCACGAGATCAAGAACCCCCTGCTGCCCATCCGTCTCACCGTGGAGGAGCTGCGCGACCAGTACAAAGGCGACGATGATTCCTACTCCCGTCTGCTGGGGGACTCCACGCGCGTCGTGGGCGAGGAGCTCGACCACCTGCAGGCGCTGGTCAAGGAGTTCTCCACGTTCGCCAAGATGCCCGACCTCGCCCCGCGGGAGGGCTCGCTCGAGGCGCTCGCCCGCGACGTGGCCGCCCTCTATCCGCAGGTGGCGACCTCGGTGCACTACACCGGCGTGCCGCCGTTTCGCTTCGACGCCGACCAGGTGCGACGCGTGCTCGTGAACCTCTACGACAACGCCGTCGCGGTGGGCGCGAAACACGTGAACCTCTCGCTTGCCCGCGACGACGAGCACGCGATCCTCCGCCTCCAGGACGACGGCCCCGGCATCGCGGGCGATCACATCGCCAAGCTCTTCGATCCCTACTTCACCACCCGCAAGGAAGGCACCGGCCTCGGGCTGGCCATGGTGAAGAGCATCGTGCTCATGCACGGCGGCAACGTCACCGCGGCAAACCGTGCCGAGGGTGGCGCCGAATTCGTCATCACCCTTCCCCTGGCGGGACCACCGCCTCGCGAAACCAAGGAGATCTGATATGCCCGGACGCATGCTCATCGTCGACGACGAGCCCAACATCCGCCGCACCATCGAGATGATCCACCGCAACGCGGGCTGGCAGACGGCCTCCGCCGGGAGCGGCGCCGAAGCGCTCGACCGCCTCGCGCGCGAGTCCTTCGACGTGATCTATCTCGACCTGGGCATGCCCGACCGTGACGGCATCGACATGCTCCGCGACGTCAAGGCGCGGTGGCCCGAGCAGGTGGTCGTGATCCTCACCGGGCAGGGCACCATCGACCGCGCCGTCGAGGCGACGCGGCTGGGCGCGTTCGACTTCCTCGAGAAGGACTGCGGCAAGGATCGCATCCTGCTCACCTCCAAGAACGCGCTCGAACGCGCCGCGCTCACCGCCGAGAACCGGCGTCTGCGCGAGCGCGCGGGGGGCAAGCGCGAGTTTCTCGGCAGCAGCCGCGCGGCCGCCGCGATTATCCAGGAGATCGCCAAGGTCGCGCCCACGCACGCGCGCGTGCTCATCGCGGGCGAGTCCGGCACCGGCAAGGAGCTCATCGCGCAGGCCATCCACGACCGCAGCCCGCGCGCCAAGGCTCCCTTCGTCAAGGTGAACTGCGCGGCCATTCCCGAGGAGTTGATCGAAGCGGAGCTGTTCGGGAGCGTGCGCGGCGCCTACACCGGCTCGGTGCAATCGCGCGAGGGCAAGTTCCAGGCGGCTGCCGGCGGAACCATCTTCCTGGACGAGGTCGGCGACATGAGCCTCAAGGTGCAGACCAAGGTGCTGCGCGTGCTGCAGGAAGGCGAGATCCAGCGCGTGGGGAGCGACGAAGTGACGCGCGTGGACGTGCGTGTGATCGCCGCCACCAACAAGCACCTCGCCGAAGAGGTGGCCGCGGGACGCTTCCGCGAGGACCTCTATTATAGATTGAACGTCGTGCCCATCGTCTCTCCGCCGCTGCGCGAGCGCGCCGAGGACATCCCGCTCATGGTCGAGGCCTTCGTGCGTGAGTACAGTGCGGCCAACGACCTGCCATCCAAGAACGTCGAGCCTGAGGTGATGCGGCTGCTCGAGCGCTACCCCTGGCCCGGCAACGTGCGCGAGCTGCGCAACCAGGTCGAGCGCATGGTGATCATGTGCCCGGGCCGCATCGTGCGCGCCGAGGACGTCTCCGCCGAAATCCGCGCCGGCGTGCCCAGCGTGGTGCTCTCGCGGCGCGGCGAGCGCCTGGCGCCCGAACCGTCGATGGCCAACGCCGGCGCCACGGCGCTGCCGTCGTCGCCACCCTCGGTCCTGCCCGCGGAGCCGCTCGACGCCTACGCCGACCTCTCCCTGCAGGACGCCCGCAAGCGCTTCGAGCGCGACCTCATCGTGCGCGCCCTGGAGAAGCACAGGTGGAACGTGTCGCGCACGGCCGACGAGCTCGGCCTCGAGCGCACGAATCTGCACAAGAAGATGAAGGCGCTGGGAATCGACCGCGAGTAGCTTCCCCCGGATCCTCGGAAATCAGGGAAAAGCCTTCCCGGCCAGCGGGCTGGTCCCTGTCGCCGTGGCGTTGCACGGCGGCCGAGCGTTCGACGTAGAGAACGTGAGCCCGTCGCGCCAGGTGAGGCACTTGAGACGCAGCTCGCGGCGGTGCGCGGGGTGGTTCCCCGAGCGTTCGTTGGAAATGCTCTGGGACATCAGCCAGAAACCTTCGTTGACGCGCAGCACCTCGATGGCGTTGACGCCGGGGTCCGGGATGTATCCGCGATATGTCCACTGCATGCTTCCCGAGGAGTCCGCCATCAGACTCGGCGATGTCGCGTACTGCGTGATCGTTCTCGGATTCTCCGCCGTGGCGTAATCCTCGGGATCACCCCAGTCGCAGAAGAGCAGGTAGTGTGTGCCGCGGTAAGACACGACGTGCGGATTCTCGCTGTGGCCTCCCGTCGTCTGCGCCCCCACGCCCGTTGCCAGTCGGCGTGTCGCGTCGATGTACCCGGCGCCGCTCCAGCCCTGCAGATCGCTCGAGTACGCGACCGTGACCACGCCGAACTGATTGGTGCTCTTCGCCGTGGCGAACAGCACAAACCGGCCGTTGACGGCGTCCCATATCACGAACGGGTCCCGGCACTGATGATTGAACGAACCGTCCGGCCCACCCCACGTCGTCCAACTCTCGGCGCATTCGTAGACGCAGCCGTCGCCGGGCGTGCCCGGGCAGTTGTTGACGGGGTAGCGCGTCCAGGCGACGAGATCGGTCGAAGTGGCCAGGCCGATCCTCTGCCTGGCGTCATCGCCACCGCCGCTCTCGACGCCGGTGTAGAACATGTAGTAACGACCCTCGTGCTCGGTGATGCTCGGCGCCCACAGCCCGCCGGCGTCCCAGCCGCTCGGCTGGGGGCGCAGCGCGACACCGACGTAATCGAATGTCTGGAGGTCGGTTGAGGTGTAGTGCTCGATCTCGTTCGGTTGTCCGAGACCCTCGTTATGGAAGAACAAGTGGTAGACGCCGCTGGCGTCCACAGCCCACGCGTGGTCGGCGATGTCGTCATCTTCGTCGTTGATCCTGGGGAAGTCCTCGTCTCGCGGATTGCCGTCGCCGTCGTCGTCGTCGGCTTTTGACGCAATGAACGTGGGCTCGTTGCCGGCTCCGCAGCACGACGCCTGGCTCGAGCGCCGCGGCGTATCCTGGCAGCCGACCACGGCGAGCATGAAGAGCGCGGCGATGATCGCCGTTATAGACTCTCGACCCTTCGATGGCATCGACGAACCCGGGACTTCACGATTCCTTGCGCAGCACGTAGCAGAGCATATGCCCCGCGGAAGCGGGGGGGAGGAGTGTTCTCAGAATCCGGCCCATCGGGGTGAAGTCCACGTCACAGCGTTCGCTGTTCCACCGGCCCGCCGCCACGCCGAAGCTCCGGGTGATGCCCTGGTCGTGGAACGCGACGAACTCGTCGCGAACCTCCAGACCGGCGCGGGCGATGAAGGCGCGCATCTGGGCCTTGTCGAATTCGTACTCGTAGAAGGACCACCCCTCGCGGTCGCACGTGAAACGCGGATGCCAGGCTCTGTTCGCCGCGGTGCGGGCGGATCTCAGTGTGCCCCCGCCCACCGGCTTGCCAAACGCGAGCCGCACCCACCGCCACGACTTGGCGCGCTCGGCCGGGCTGCGCACGGCTCGCATGACGCGGCGCAGGGCTCCGCCGTAGGGGACCGTCACCAGCGCGATGCCGCCGGGGCGCAGCAGGCGGCGGAACTCGGCCAGCGCCCTCGCCGGCCCGACCTCGCAATGCTCGACCGATCCCAGCGCGACGATCCCACCGTACGATCCGTCTGGAAACGGCGTAGCCGCCATGTCACAGGAGACGAACGACGGGCCGGGAATCGCGCTCGCGGCGCGCGCGCACAGCTCGCCGGACCAGTCGATGCCGTCGGAGCGGATGCCGTGCTGGTGGAACCACGCGCACCACTGCCCGCTTCCGCACCCCGCCTCCAGCACCGGCTGCCGGTCGCGGAACAGCTCGAGGAAAAGTGGCGCGAGTTCGTAGCGATCGCACTCGGCAACCTGCTTCTCGAGCGAGCGGGCCAGAAAGCCACGTTCGAATGCCTCCGCCACGTGCCGGCTCATCGTGGTTATACTCTACCGCAGTCGTGGCCGGTTTTCACGAAGCGTGCGGACGATTCACGCCCGCGGGCGACGAGGCAGGGGAGCGCCTCGCGCGGGCATATTCCTAATTCGTTGTGCCGCATTGTGTTCCGAGGATGGCCGCGCGGTTCTCGCCGACTGGCACGCTTGTTGGTATGTTCGGGGGCGAGGACGGGGGCGGAACATGCAGCTATCGAGAATCGGAACGTATCATTCTTCAAACGCTGACCGCGTGCGGGCGCTGGGTATGCTGCTGGCGGCGGTGTTCCTGCTCGCCACGCCCGCCCGCGCCCAGGAGGAGGGCCGCGACAAGGGCTTCTACCTGGGCTTGCGCTTTGCGGCGAGCGGGCTCGGCGTGGACGACGACGGCGAGAGCGGTTTTTTTGTCAAGGACGACGGCGGGGGCGTGCAGCTCTTCACCGGCTACAGCTTCAACCCCGTCTTCTCGCTGCAGCTCGAGCTCGGCGTGGCCAGCCACGAGACCTCGGTGCAGGCGATCGACGCCGGCTTCGGCTCGTTCGCCATCCTCGCGCACTACCGCTTCGCGCCGGGCAAGAACTTTCGCCCGTTCATCAAGGGGGGACTGGGCGGCTACGGCCTGGTGCTCACGGACAACCAGACCGAAGTGCGCGTCGAGGGCGGCGGAGCGCCCATCGGTGGCGGCTTCGACTTCTTCTTCTCGCGCCACTTCTCGCTGGGCGTCGACTTCACCTACAACATCATCACCTACAACAAGGTGACGGTGGACCTGGGCGAGGTCACGGCCGGCTTCGACATCGACGAGGACGGCGCGCAGTCCTCGCTGGGCCTCGCGCTCACCTACTACTTCTGATTTCATCCCCGTTGCACACCGGGGCTCCATGGCGTACCATGGGCTGCGTACAGGAGGGAGTCATGACCAACACGCAGGGCCTGCCCGTCGGGCCGTCACTCGACTTCGGCTGGAACACCTTCAAGGGGAACGCCGTGTTCCTGGTCGGCGTCTACCTGGCGGCGATGTTCGTCCCCGCGCTCATCGCCTGGGCGGACGAGGTGCTGGGCGGCCGCTTTGAC
>Ga0224512_10003432_pt1 | contig 13950 bp, 12 predicted proteins | sample SF_May12_sed_USG_4_FD_169103 | JGI IMG/M metagenome (GOLD analysis project Ga0224512, IMG submission 169103) | Sediment microbial communities from San Francisco Bay, California, United States - SF_May12_sed_USGS_13 | ecosystem: Environmental > Aquatic > Marine > Sediment | place: USA...
CGGGGCTTACTATATTGATGTACCCCCCGGTTCCGGAAGATTGTTGCTGGCCCGTGATACCCGGCATGCCGAAGTCGAGGCACGCGCGGGGATGTTCGTGTTTTTCCCGCCCGATGTATTGCACCAGGTGACGCGCAACCGGTCCGACCGTGCGCGGATTTCCGTGGGATTTAATCTCGGGCCGGCGCCGGCCTGAGATTCCCGGATCGAACCGGCGGCCGGCTGGTATAATAGATCCCGGAGTTGGCCAGGCAGCCGCTGCCCGCCCACGTACGCGTGGCCGGGTGGAGGAAAGTCCGGGCTCCGCAGGGCAGGGTGCCAGGTAACACCTGGGCGGCGCGAGCCGATGGAAAGCGCCACAGAAAATATACCGCCGAAGCTCGCAAGAGCTGGTAAGGGTGAAATGGTGCGGTAAGAGCGCACCGCACGGGTGGCAACATTCCGTGGCAGGGCAAGCCCCACCCGGAGTAAGGCCAAATAGGGGAACCATAGTGCGGCCCGCACTGTTCCCGGGTAGGCCGCATGAGGCGTTTGGTGACAGACGCCCCAGATGAATGGCTGTCCACGACAGAACCCGGCTTACCGGCCAACTCCTTTTTTTACATTAATTTGTGCTCTTAATTTTCTGTTTTTCCATCAGTTTTATGTCTCGCTTTCGCTCACAAATGATGTCGCTTTGGGTGCCAAATGCGACCCACGTGGCGTTCGCTCGCCAAAGATTCATCTTCCCTCACTAACTCACTGTCCCGCAAAGAAGAAATTATTCAGAAATGACACTTTTGTCTTGACACCCCCGCGCCCGGCTATCTATAGTGTCAATAAGTGGGTAAAAGTGGTTTTTTGTGGATTGAAGCGGGAAATAGAGGGGAAAAATGTTTCGCGGTGTCAACACATTATCACTCGACAGCAAAGGCCGCATGGCGATTCCAACGCGCTATCGCGATCAGCTCGCGCGTGCGTGCAACGGGCAGATGGTGCTCACCATCAACGCCTTCGACAGTGACCACTGCCTGCTGCTGTATCCGCAGACGGAGTGGGAAGAAATCGAACGCAAGATTATGAAGCTTTCCAGTTTCAACAAGCAGACGCGCAAGCTGCAGCGCATGCTTGTCGGTCATGCCACCGAATGCGAAATGGACGGGAACGGCCGCATTCTGCTGGCCCAGCCGCTGCGCGAATTTTCGGGGCTCGACAAGGATGTGGTGCTGATCGGTCAGGGAAACAAGTTTGAGATCTGGGACGATGGCAAATGGAATACGCGTCGCAGCGAATGGCTCGAAGACGAAGGCAAGGATGATGACAAGCTTCCGCCGGATCTCGAATCACTTTCGCTTTAGATAAACGCGTGAATGGACATCACCATGTCCCGGTACTGCTGGAGGAGGCATTGCAGGCACTACAGGTGAAGGAAGACGGAGTGTATGTGGATGCCACTTATGGACGAGGCGGGCACGCGCGGGGAATTTTAGAAAAACTCGGCAAGCAGGGAAGGCTGCTGGTGTTTGACCGGGATCCGCATGCCTGCGAGGATGCGCGCCGCCAGTTCGGCGAGGACGCGCGCGTGGAGGTCCACCAGGATTCGTTCTCCAGGCTCGGACGCGTGATCGACGAGCTCGGTCTGCTGGGCAAAATCAACGGCATCCTTTTTGATCTCGGCGTCTCATCGCCCCAGCTCGACGATCCCCGGCGCGGTTTCAGTTTCCGCACCGAGGGTCCGCTCGACATGCGCATGGATCCGCTTGCCGGTGAATCCGCCTCCGACTGGATTAACCGCGCGGAAGAAAATGAAATCGTCGGCGTCCTGCGCGATTACGGCGAGGAGCGGTTCGCCCGGCGAATCGCGCGCGCCATTCTGCGCGAACGTTCCATCGCCCCCATCGTGACCACGCGACGCCTGGCTGAAATAGTCGCGCGCGCCGTCCCCACGCGCGAGAAAAGCAAGGATCCGGCGACGCGCACCTTCCAGGCAATCCGGATTCATGTCAATCAGGAACTCGATGCATTGACGGAAGCGTTGCCGCAGTCGGTGAATGCACTGGCCGCTGGCGGAAGGCTGGTGGTGATCAGTTTTCATTCGCTCGAGGACCGGGCAGTGAAGATCTTCATGCGCCGGGAGGCGCGAGGCCGGGAACTGCCGCCGGGGTTGCCGGTACGCCACGATCCATCCGGTAAGCGGCTCAAAATCATCGGCAAGGCGATCCGGGCCAGCGATGCGGAGGCAAGGAGCAACCCGCGCGCCCGCAGCGCCGTGTTGCGCGTGGCCGAGCGTATTTCCGGGAGGACGGATCTTGCCTAGGCGCATTGTCATTCTGTTTGTCGCAGTGCTCCTGGTTTCGATGGCCGTGGTACAAATGCGGCACGAGAGCCGTCATCGTTTTTCCGAACTGCAGGCGCAACAGGCGGAACGGGATGCGCTGAATGTCGAGTGGGGGAAGCTGCTCCTGGAGGAAGGGGCGTGGTCACAACACCGCCGCATTGAGGTCATGGCGCGCACTCGCCTGGGCATGAGCTCTCCCGATTCGGCCAGGATCCGCGTCGTGCGGGTGAAACCGGATTCCGCGTTATGACCCGTCGCGCCAAGACCCGTCATCCCGTTCGAAATGCCATCGTGTTGCTGTTCTTTCTCGGCGGCATCGCCCTGCTGGCGGCGCGCGCCGTGTACCTGCAGGTGTTCAATTCCGATTTTCTCCAGAGCCAGGGCAATCAGCGTCACTCGCGCCTGGTCAAGGACAACTCGCACCGCGGCATGATTCTCGATCGTCACGGTTCACCGCTGGCGGTCAGCACGCCGGTGGATTCGGTGTGGGCGCACCCGCCGACGCTGGCCATGGAACGCCGGAAATGGCCGCGGCTGGCCGTCATGCTCGAGATGAGCACGCGCGAACTCGGCCAGCTGGTCCGGAAATACGACGACCGCGAGTTCATGTACCTCAAGCGGCACGTGCCGCCGCCACAGGCCGAACGCGTGATGGCGCTGCGCGTGCCGGGCGTGTCGCTGCAGCGCGAATACCGCCGCTACTATCCACTCGGTTCCGTGGCCGGACACGTGATCGGATTCACCAATATCGATGACCAGGGCCTGGAAGGCGTGGAACTGGCTTTTGACGCCACCCTGAGAGCCGTCCCGGGCGCGAAACGGCTGTTGCGGGATCTGCAGGGGAAAGCGGTGGAAGTCGCCGAAAGCGTGGTGCTTCCGAAGCCGGGCCGCGATCTGGTGCTTTCCATTGACCGGCGGATCCAGTACCTCGCGTATCGCGAACTGAAAGCGGCCGTCAGCGAGCACGGTGCGCGCGCCGGGAGCGCCATCGTGCTGGACGCGCGCACCGGCGAAGTGCTGGCGCTGGTCAATGAACCGGACTTCAATCCCAATAACCGGACCGGATTGCGCAGCGGCATGTTCCGCAATCGCGCCGTCACGGATAGTTTCGAGCCGGGGTCCACGCTCAAACCATTCATCATCGCTTGTGCGCTGGAGAGCGGGAGGTATTCCCCCGGCAGCATCATCGATACCACGCCGGGAACGCTGCAAGTCGGGGACCGCCTGTTCCGGGACATTCGCAACCACGGTGTGCTGACCGTGGCAGGCATCATAGAGAAATCGAGCAACGTCGGGATTTCCAAAATTGCGCTGACGCTGAACAAGCAAGTCATCTGGGAGATGCTGACCCACGCGGGATTCGGCCGAGCCACCGGCGTGCGGCTTCCGGGTGAAGTCACGGGGCTCCTCAATCCGCATTCGAAATGGGTACCGGTCGACCAGGCGAGCATTTCATTCGGGTACGGCATATCCGTTACGCCGCTGCAACTCGCGCGCGCCTATCTCGCGCTGGCGAATGATGGTGTCGCGCTACCGCTCACGCTGCAGCATTCGGAAACCGTTCCGGAGGGAGAACGCATCATGTCCGCCAACACCGCGCGCCGCGTCCAGTCCATGCTGGAACTGGCCGTGGGCAATGTCGGCACCGGCAGGGCGGCGCAGGTGGCGGATTACCGCGTGGCCGGCAAGACCGGCACCGTGCGCAAGCTGACTCCGGAGGGATACTCGGAAGACAAGTATGTCGCCTGGTTCGCCGGCGTGGCGCCCGCCACCTCGCCGCGCCTGGTGATGGTGGTGACGGTGGATGAACCGGCGCGGGGCGGCTATTACGGCGGTGAAGTGGCGGCCCCGGTTTTCGGACACGTGATGACCGGCGCGTTGCGTCTGCTTGATATTCCACCGGATGCACCCCGCAAGGAAACGCACCTCATGACGGTCAAGAGCGAACGGGTGGCCGAATGACGGAGGCTTCCATCTCCCTGCGCGACCTTCTCGAAGGAATGGCACGCGTGCCGGGAGTGGCCAATCGCGAAGTGCGCGGCCTGCAAACCGACAGCCGGCGCGTTCAGCGCGGGGACCTGTTCCTGGCCGTGCCGGGAATGCTGGCGGATGGACGCGACTTCATCGGTGACGCTGTGGCTTCAGGTGCCGGCGCGATCGTCTACGAGACCGGAGATGACTTTGCCTTCCGTGGCGCGCCGGTGCCGGCATTCGGCGTGACCGGCCTGTATCAGAAAATCGGCATCATCGCAGACCGATTTTATGGTTCACCCTCGCGACGCCTCGTGGTGGTCGGCGTAACCGGCACCAACGGCAAGACGACATGCACCCAGCTGCTGGCGCAGGCCCTCGACCAGCCGCCCCGGCGTTGCGCGGTGATCGGCACGCTCGGCAGCGGATTTCCCGGGGAACTCAATGCCTCGATTCACACCACGCCCGATGCCGTGACGGTGCAGGGCCTGATGGCGGATTTTCTCGGCCGGGGCGCGGCGCAGGTATCCATGGAGGTCTCGTCGCACGCGCTCGACCAGGGGCGCGTGAACGGCGTCCGGTTCCATGTGGCGGTATTTACCAATCTGACGCGCGACCATCTCGATTATCACCGCGACATGAATGCCTATGGCCGGGCGAAGGCCAGGCTGTTCTCAATGGAAGGATTGAAATTTGCCGTGATCAATCATGACGACAGCTTCGGGCGCCATCTGCTGCTTGGACTTGGCACACAGGTGAAATCCATGAGCTACGGTGTCGATGGCGGTGATGTTCGGGCAAGTGAAGTCCGGCCTTCGCCTGAGGGATTGCAGATTCGGGTGCGGACGCCATTTGGCGAGACCGAATTGCGCAGCCCGCTCATCGGCCACTTCAATGTGTACAACCTGCTGGCGGTGTTCACGACCCTGCTGGCCCTGGGCGTGGAGCTGAACGAGGCGGCCGCCCGGTTGTCCCGGGCGCATGCCCCGGCTGGACGGGCCGAGCGTTTTGGCGGCACCAACGGATTGCCGCTGGTGGTGGTGGATTATGCGCACACGCCGGATGCGCTGGAAAAAATCCTCTCCGCCCTGCGCGCGCATGCACGGGGAAAAATCTGGTGCGTCTTCGGGTGTGGCGGTGACCGTGATCGCGGCAAGCGCCCGGTGATGGGCGAAGTCGCCGAGCGGCTGGCGGACGTCGTCGTGCTCACCGATGACAACCCGCGCCATGAATCCGGCGATGCCATCATTTCCGAGATTGCCGGAGGGATGCACGCGACCCCGCAGGTCATCCGCGAACGCCGGGCGGCAATTGCGGCAGCGATCCGGAATGCCCGCGAAGGCGACATCGTACTCGTCGCCGGGAAGGGGCATGAAGATTATCAGCAGGTCGGCGACGAGCGACGGCCGTACAGCGATCGCGAGGCGGTCCAACAATTGATCGAGGTGGCGGCATGAGCAGGGCGCAGGGGCCCCATGCGAAGCATGGGGATGCGAGCGCGAGCAGGGAGCAGGGCCCCCGCGAAGCGGGGATGCGACCGTCCGCGAGTCGCTCGCGGCCACCGGAAAGAACTTTGCATGGGACGGAAAGATTTGTGTGGATTGCCAAGAGATGGAGCGGTCGCACGCCGGTGGCAACCGTAGCGAATGCCGCCGGACGCCGACAGGAAGACGTGTCGGGTTTCCGCGTCAATTCGGGGGCGAAGGCGTGATGTCCCTGTCGATATTGGCCGATGTCCTCAAATGCCCGCTCAAGGGCAAGGACGCCATCTTCACCGGGGTCAGCCACGATACACGCAGCCTGCAATCCGGCGATCTTTATGTCGCGATCAAGGGCGAACGTTACGACGGGCACAGTTTCCTGGCCGAGGCCATCAACGCCGGTGCGGCGGGAGCACTGCTGGCGCGCGACATGGTCACTCCGCTTCCTTACGTACGAGTTCCCAACACGCGGCTGGCACTCGCCAACCTGGGCGCGTTCTGGCGCAATCAGTTTGGATATCCCGTCATTGCCATTACCGGCAGTAACGGCAAAACCACGGTCAAGGAAATGATCGGCGTGATCCTGGGGGAAACCGGCCCCGGCTGCATTACGCGCGGAAACCTCAATAACGAGATTGGCGTGCCGCTCACGCTGGTGCGGATGCGCGCCAGTGACTGTTTTGCCGTGATCGAATTGGGCATGAACCATTTTGGCGAAATCGATTATCTCTCGCGGCTGACGCGTCCGACCGTGGCGCTCATCACCAACGCCGGCGAGGCACATCTGGCCGGAGTCGGAGGCACGGTCGAAGGTGTGGCGCGCGCCAAGGGCGAGATTTTTGCCGGGCTGAGAACCGCCGGGAAGGCGGTGCTGAATGCCGATGACGAATATTTTTCTTACTGGAAGACGCTGATTGGCAAGCACAAGTACCTCACCTTCGGGCTGGATCACCGGGCGGACGTAACCGGTGAATACCGGCTCACCGATTCCGGCAGCGAGATTCATCTGAAAACTACCACCCAAGGAGACATCGATATGCGCGTACCCCTGTTGGGAAGACACAATGTCATGAACACCCTGGCGGCCGCGGGTGCGGCGATTGCTGCCGGCGCGTCGCTCGATCAGGTGAAATCCGGGCTCGGAAAGCTCAAGACGGTTTCAGGCCGGCTCGAGGTGAAGCGGGGCATCAGCAACGCGCGCATCATCGACGACACCTATAATGCCAATCCCACCTCGGTCGCGGCAGGTTTGCAGGTTCTCAGAGAATTCACCGGCGAGCGCGTTCTGGTGCTGGGTGACATGGGCGAACTCGGGCCTGCTTCCGCCGATATTCATTTCCGCGTCGGTGAGCTGGCCGCCCGCATCGGCATCCAGCGGCTGTTCGCCCTCGGCGAGCATTCGCGCATCGCCGTGGGCGCGTTCGGAAAAGGAGCGCGCCATTTCGAAAGCCACGAGGCGCTGATCGAGTCCCTGCTGGACTGCCTGCACGCCGACATGACGGTGCTCGTCAAAGGCTCGCGCATCATGCGCATGGAACGGATCGTCGCCGGCATCACGCGGAGCGCTCCGTCCGCGGCGCCCACCGGCGGAGGACGCTAGGTGCTCTTCTATCTCTTCGAGATACTGACGCCGGAGTTCTCGTTCCTGAACGTGTTCCGCTACATCACGCTGCGCGGAATCCTGGGAGTGCTGACGGCACTCCTGATCAGTTTCTGGATCGGACCGGCGATGATCCGCCGCCTGGGCGTGCGCCAGCTCGGGCAGACCGTGCGCAAGGACGGTCCCCAGAGCCACCTCGCCAAGGCCGGCACCCCGACCATGGGCGGCGCGCTGATTCTGGTCTCGATTGCCATCTCCACCCTGCTGTGGGCGGATCTGACCAACCGTTTCGTGCTGGCGGTGCTTTTCGCCGTCGGGTCCTTCGGAGCAATCGGGTGGGTCGATGACTACAAGAAGATCATCAACAAGGACCCGCGCGGCATCGGCGCCAAGGCCAAGTTTTTCTGGCAGACGGTGTCCGGTCTCGCGCTCGCGCTGTTCCTGTATTACACCGCCAAGAGCCCGGCGGATACCGCGCTCATCGTCCCGCTGTTCAAGAACATCGTCGTCGATCTGGGTCCGTTTTATATCCTGCTCGCCTACCTGGTCATCGTCGGCAGCAGCAATGCGGTCAACCTGACGGACGGGCTGGATGGCCTGGCCATCATGCCGACGGTCATGGTGGCGGCGGCCCTGGGCATCTTTGCCTATGTCATGGGGCACCTCAAATTTTCCGCCTACCTCGGGTTTCCCTATATCGCCGGATCCGGCGAAATATTGATTTTCTGCGGCGCCATTGTCGGCGCCGGACTCGGGTTCCTGTGGTTCAACACCTATCCCGCGATGGTGTTCATGGGTGACATCGGCGCGCTGGCGCTCGGCGCGGCGATCGGAACGGTGGCGGTCGTGGTGCGCCAGGAAATCGTGCTTTTCATCATGGGCGGAATATTCGTGATGGAGACTGTTTCCGTGGTGCTGCAGGTGGTGTCGTTCAAGCTCACGGGCAAGCGCATCTTCCGCATGGCGCCACTGCATCACCATTTTGAATTGAAGGGCTGGCCCGAACCGCGGGTGATCGTGCGTTTCTGGATCATTTCCCTGATCCTCGTGCTGGTCGGGCTGGCGACATTGAAGATCCGCTGATCATGAATGCAATGCTGATGGCCAAAACCAAGACAAAACGCGCGCTGGTGGTGGGTCTCGGTCTTACGGGCTTTTCCTGTGTGCGGTATCTGGCGATGCGCGGATACGAGGTCACCGTGGTCGACACGCGCGCGCAACCGCCGAAGCTCGAGGAATTCCGGCGCGAGTTTCCGCAGGTCACGGTGCACACCGGCGGCCTGCCGCCCGCGCTCTTCGACGATCCGGGCCTGCTCGTGGTCAGTCCCGGTGTCTCGGTGAAGGAACCGGAAATCGCGCGCGTGACAGAACAGGGCGCGGAAATCATCGGCGACATAGAGTTGTTCGCACGCGAGGCGACCGCTCCGGTGATCGCCGTGACCGGAACCAATGGCAAAAGCACGGTGACCGCCCTGACCGGAGAGATATGCCGCGAGGCGGGTCTCGACACCGCCGTCGGGGGAAATATCGGCGTGCCGGCGCTGTCACTTCTCACGGGCCGCGAACCGGATGTCTACGTGCTTGAGCTCTCGAGTTTCCAGCTGGAGACGACCAGCAGCCTCAATGCGCTCGCCGCCACGGTGCTCAACATCACCATGGACCACATGGACCGCTATCGCGATCTGGATGAGTACGCCGCGGCCAAGGGACGGATTTACCGCGGCAACGGCACCATGGTGGTCAACGCCGACGACCCGCTCGTCCTGCGCCTGCGCCAGTCGGGACGGCGCGTGGTCAGTTTCGGACTCGGCCGCCCGCTTGCGGCGCAAGACTATGGCCTCGACGAAATTCGCGGCGAAACCTGGCTCGTGCACGGAAAGACGGCGCTGATGCCGGCGCGAGATGTTCCTCTCGCCGGGCGGTATAACCTGGCCAATGTCCTCGCGGCCATGGCGCTGGCTGATACGGCCGGCGTGGCCGCCGCGGCGGCCTGTGCCGCCGTGCGGAAGTTCAAGGGCCTCAAACATCGCACCGAACTTGTTGCGGAGCGCAACGGTATTCGCTGGTACGACGATTCGAAAGGAACGAACGTCGGTGCCACCGTGGCGGCCCTCGGCGGCATGGCCTCGCCGGTGATTCTCATCGCCGGCGGTGACGGGAAAGGCCAGGATTTCGCCGAATTGAAGCCGGTTTGCGCCCGCCATGCGCGCGCGGTGGTGCTGATCGGGCGCGATGCGCCGCGAATCGAGGCCGCGCTCGACAAAGTCGTGCCGGTGCATCATGCGCCAGACATGCGCACGGCCGTTCGCACCGCCCGGGACCTGGCACAGCCCGGCGACGCGGTGCTGCTGTCGCCGGCCTGCGCCAGCTTCGACATGTTCCGCGATTACGTGCATCGCGCCGAGGTTTTTCGTGAGGCTGTACAGGAGGAAATAGCGACATGAGCCGGGGAGCAGGGGTCCTTTCCCCGAGTGGGGGTGCGAGCGCGAGCCGGGAGCCGGGACTCCGCGAAGCGGGGATGCGACCGTCACGGAGGCGACCATGAGCGCCGCCGTCATGACGGCTGACGCGCGTTCGGGCGGAAGGGCGCGCCCGGTCTGGGACAGCTGGCTTCTGGGCAGCACTTTCATTCTGCTCGCGGCCGGGTTGATCATGGTGTATTCGTCGTCCATCGCCTATGCCGACCGCGAGATGGGCAACAGTGCCTATTTTCTCGTGCGTCACGTCTGCTACACGATCCTGGGTCTGCTGCTCATGGCATTCACCATGCGCACGCGCGTGCGCTGGTGGCAAAAAATGGGACCATTCCTGCTGCTGGTCGGCATCATCTCGCTGTTCGTGGTCCTGGTTCCGGGGGTCGGCGCCCACGTCAACGGCAGCACGCGCTGGATCCGGCTCGGCGCCGTAAACCTGCAACCCTCGGAGTTCATGAAGATCTTTACGGTGGTGTATGTCGCCGGTTACCTGGTGCGCAAGCAGGAGACACTCCGGAATTTCACCCAGGGCATCGTCATGATCAGCCTGGTGGTGGCGATCATCGGGGCCTTGTTGCTGATGGAGCCCGACATGGGCTCGCTGGTCGTGATCTCCGTGACGGTATTCGCGATGCTGTTCCTCGGCGGCGTCCGTTTCTGGCATTTCATGATGGTGCTCGGCGCCGCTGTCGGCAGCATGGTGTTGCTCACGATCGTCTCTCCGTACCGTATGGCGCGGGCGACCAGCTTCATGGATCCCTTCGCCGATCCTTACAACACCGGCTTTCAGCTGGTCCAGGCGTTGATCGCTTTCGGGCGCGGCGAATGGTTCGGCGCAGGTCTGGGCGCGAGCGTGCAAAAGCTTTTTTATCTTCCGGCAGCCCATACCGATTTCGTGTTCGCGGTGATTGCCGAGGAACTGGGGCTCGTCGCCGTGCTGGCCATGATGGCGCTGTTCGCCATCATTATCGTGCGTGCCTTCGCCATTGCACGCCAGGCCGAGGCCGTCGGCCAGGTTTACAGCGCGCGTCTGGCGCAGGGCATCGGCCTGCTGCTGGGCGGACAGGCCATGATCAACATGGGCGTGAACATGGGGCTGTTGCCGACCAAGGGACTGACGCTTCCGTTCGTGAGTTACGGCGGCTCCAGCATGGTGGCGAGTTGCATCGCCATGGGACTGCTGCTCCTGATCGGGCGCGAAGTGCGTACCGGTGACTGGGGGAAAGGATGAGTTGCGTGCTGATCATGGCAGGCGGGACCGGCGGACACGTGTTCCCCGGGCTGGCCGTGGCGCGCCGGCTGCTCGAGAAGCGCGTGCAGGTGGTGTGGCTGGGTACGCACCGGGGACTGGAGGCGCATGCGGTGCCGGCCTCGGGACTCGCGATCGACATGGAGTGGCTGACGATCCAGGGCGTGCGACGCAAGGGACTGCTGCGCTGGTGGTTGTTTCCCTTCACGCTCCTGTATGCCATGGCGCAGGCCTTCCGTGTGTTGCGCCGGCGCAAACCGGACGCCGTGCTGTCCATGGGCGGCTTTGTCGCGGGTCCCGGCGGTTTGATGGCTTCGTTGCTCGGTACTCCGCTGGTGATTCACGAGCAGAATGCCGTTCCCGGCATGACCAACAAGTGGCTGACACCGCTCGCTGACCGGGTGCTGAGCGGCTTTCCCAGTGCCTTCGGCCGGCATGTCGCGGCGCGCCCCGTGGGTAACCCGGTGCGGGACGAGATCGCCGCGATTCCGCCACCGGAAGAGCGTCTTGCAACACGCGGGGAAATTCTCCGGCTCCTCGTCGTCGGCGGTAGCCAGGGTGCCAGCACCTTCAACGAGATCGTTCCCGCATCCGTGCAGGAATTGCCCGCCTACGTACGCCTGGAGATCTGGCATCAATGCGGACGCGGTCACACGGAGTTGGTGCAGCGCGCCTACGGCGACGTGCCGGCGAGGGTGACGGAATTCATCGACGACATGGCCGAGGCCTACGCCTGGGCGGACGTGGTGCTGTGCCGCGCCGGAGCCATGACGATAGCTGAAATTGCCGCCTCCGGTTCCGCGGCCATTCTGGTTCCCTATCTCTACGCCGTGGACGATCACCAGACCGTGAACGCGCGCTTCCTGTCCGAGCGCGACGCGGCGGTACTGGTCCCGTCCGCGGAATTCAATGTCGCCCGGGTGCGCGACCTGCTCAGCGGGTTCGCGGGAAACCGCGAACTGTTGCTCAAGATGGCCCGGGCCGCGAGGCACCTGGCGGTGACGGATGCGGCGGAGACCGTTGCCACGATCTGCGTGGAGGTAATTTCAAGCAATGCGTGATCGAGTCAAGCGCGTTCATTTTGTCGGCATCGGCGGCGCCGGAATGTGCGGCATCGCCGAGGTGCTGCACAATCTCGAGTTCGAAGTGTCGGGTTCGGACCTGCGCGAATCTTCCAACACCCGGCATCTGGCTTCCCTCGGCGTCAAGGTCGCCATCGGTCACGACCCGCAACTGGTCAAGGCGGTCGACGTGGTGGTGACGTCGTCCGCCGTGGACGAGGCGAACCCGGAAGTGCGCGCGGCGCGCCTGGCCAAGATTCCGGTAATACCGCGCGCCGAGATGCTGGGCGAACTCATGCGCCTGCAGCGCGGAATCGCCATCGCCGGCACGCACGGCAAGACCACGACCACCAGCCTGGTGGCCTGTTGCCTGGCCGAGGGCGGGCTCGACCCGACATTCGTGATCGGCGGGCGGCTCAACAGCGCCGGCACCCATGCGCGCCTCGGCCGCGGGCAGTACCTGGTCGCGGAGGCCGATGAGAGCGACGCCTCGTTTCTGCACCTGTCCCCGTTCATGGCGGTGGTGACCAACATCGATGCCGATCACATGGCCACCTACGGCGGCGATTTCGGCCGGCTCAAGCAGGCCTTTGTCGATTTTCTGCAGCAACTGCCGTTCTACGGGCTGGCCATTCTCTGCCTCGATGACCCGGTGGTGCGCGAGATAATTCCACAAGTGCATCGTCCGGTGCTGACTTATGGCATCACATCCCAGGCCGATCTGCGCGCCGTGAATATCCGCCAGCAGGAAACCCGGATGCATTTCACCGCCGAGCTGCGCGGACGGAATAACTGGCTGAACGTCGAGCTCAGCCAGCCGGGACAGCACAATGTGCTGAATGCGCTTGCCGCCATCGCCATCGCCCACGAACTGGGCGTGAACGAGACTTCCATCACGCGTGCGCTCGCCGGATTCGGCGGAATCGGGCGGCGCTTCCAGATCAACGGCCGTGTCGCGCGCAACGGCGGCGACGTGATCCTGGTTGACGACTACGCGCATCACCCGCGTGAAATTACCGCGACCATCTCCGCGGCGCGCGCCAGCTGGCCGCAGCGCCGGCTGGTCGTCGTGTTCCAGCCGCATCGCTACTCGCGCACGCATGATCTGCTGGACGATTTCAGCGCGGTGCTGGCCGGAATCGACGCGCTCGTCATCACCGAGGTGTATGCCGCGGGCGAAAAACCGGTCAGCGGGGCGGACGGCCGCGCCCTGTGTCGCGCGATCCGCGCGCGCGGCAAGACCGATCCGGTATTCCTGGAGGATGTGAACACGCTCCCGAAGGCCCTGGCAGACGTTCTCCGTGGCAACGACGTGCTGCTGACCCTGGGTGCGGGTTCGATCGGCAACGTCGCCGCCACGCTTCCGCAGGCGCTGGAACAAAGGAGCGCCGGATGATGCCGGTCAAATCCAGCACAAACCTGCGCGGCCAGCTGCTCGTCAACGAGCCGATGTCGCGCCATACCAGCTGGCGTGTCGGCGGGCCGGCTGACCGGCTTTACATTCCGGCGGATCTCGACGATCTCGCGGCCTTCCTCGCGACGCACCCGGCGCCGGAGCCGTTGCACTGGGCCGGGCTCGGAAGCAACCTGCTGGTGCGGGACGGCGGCGTGCGCGGCACGGTGATCATCACCAGCGGCGCCCTGAACGGTTTGAGCATGTTGGGCGCGGGCGTGGTGCGCGCCGAGGCCGGAGTGCCCGGTGCCAAGGTGGCACGCTTTTGCGCCGAGCGGGAACTGGTGGGCGCGGAATTTCTCGCCGGTATACCGGGCACGGTCGGTGGCGCGCTGGCCATGAAC